>Ga0209390_10000722_pt1 | contig 65214 bp, 56 predicted proteins | sample BON01_FD_187212 | JGI IMG/M metagenome (GOLD analysis project Ga0209390, IMG submission 187212) | Freshwater microbial communities from Lake Bonney liftoff mats and glacier meltwater in Antarctica - BON-01 (SPAdes) (version 2) | ecosystem: Environmental > Aquatic > Freshwater > Ice > Glacier...
ATTTGGTACTTGTGGGTGCTTTCTGTCACTATTCTATAGTTTTTTTCCATCATACTTACAGATTTAGTTAGTTTTTCTGTAGCATTATTTAATTCTGTCACGGATGAGTTAAGAGTCATCACTGTACCCATTATTTTTTGAATTTGTTGCTGTTGTGTTCCTTCTGCTAGTTCTATGCTGCTTATGTTCGAAGAGTTGTCCTCATCATCTAGTTGAGGAAAGACTCGTTCCCATTGATAACCTTTAGTATCTTCACCCCAGTCAAAAGCTGAAATAAAGAAAACAGATGCTTCTACCAATATACCTACGATAAATATGGTATTGGCGTATCTCCACCCTAAGAACTTAAACATAGCAGCCACTAATATGACTGTAGCTCCAAGTCCATAGAAGAAGTTAAGGAAGTTAAATTTCTTATTGCTTGACATATGAATTTACTTATAAATTACAAAGCGTATGCCATTGGCGTATTTTACAAGTTGCGCATAAAATGAGTACTGTATTATTGTATTAAAACACAGAAAGTCAGCCGATTATGGCTGACTTTCTGTGTTGGTTGGGAGTTTATTGGCGCTGTATTACCACAGCATTTAATTCCCGATATGAAACTTGACTCTCAAAAATAGAGACTAACTATGAAATGGATATTCATAACTTTGAGGAGCTACGAACGTCTCTTTGATAGTTCTCATAGATGTCCAACGTAATAAGTTTACCGTAGAGCCTGCTTTGTCATTTGTACCGCTACCTCTAGCTCCTCCAAATGGTTGTTGCCCTACTACTGCACCAGTTGGTTTATCATTGATATAGAAGTTTCCAGCTGCGTTTCTAAGCATATAAAGAGCTCGGTTTATATCATTTCTGTCTTGGGCGAAAATAGATCCAGTAAGAGCATACTCAGATGTGCTGTCTAACAGCTCCATAGTCTCTTCAAACTGGTCATCTTCATACACGTGAATAGTGAGTACTGGGCCAAATAGCTCATCACACATAGTAGCATATTTTGGATTACTAGTCTCTATAATCGTAGGTCGTATGAAGTAACCTTCAGTATCGTCATAGCTACCGCCAGCTATTATTTCGGCGTCAGTTGCTGCTTTAGCTTCATCTATATACTTGGCTAGCTTAGTAAATGATTTACGGTCTATCACAGCGTTTATGAAGTTACTAAAATCCTCAGTTGTACCCATTTTTAGCTTATCCGTGTTTTCTATAAGCATTGGCTTAAGTTCTGCCCACATGCTTTTAGGTATATATGCTCTACTAGCAGCACTGCACTTTTGGCCTTGAAACTCAAATGATCCTCTGACGAGAGCAGTATTGACTTGCTTTACGTTAGCACTTTTATGTACCATTACGAAATCTTTACCTCCTGTTTCACCTACGATACGCGGGTAGCTGCGGTATTTTTCGATATTATTTCCTATGGTTTTCCAGATGTGACGGAATACGCCTGTACTTCCTGTGAAATGGATGCCTGCAAAATCTCTATGATTAAAAACTACATCTCCTGTAGTAGGACCATCTACATATACTAGATTTATAACTCCGTCTGGTAATCCAGCTTCTTTGAACAGGTCCATTATAACCTGAGCACTGTATATCTGAGTTTCAGCAGGTTTCCATACTACGGTATTTCCCATCATGGCTGGAGCTGCACATAGATTAGCACATATACTTGTAAAGTTAAATGGAGTTAGTGCAAATACGAACCCCTCTAACGGTCTGTATTCTAATTGATTCCATACTCCTGGAGAGTTTTCTGGTGGCTGCTGAGCGTATATTTCGCTCATAAACTGTACGTTGAATTTAAAGAAATCTATCATTTCGCAAGCTGCATCTATTTCTGCTTGCATTGCATTCTTAGATTGTGCGAGCATAGTAGCCGCATTCATTCTGTCTCTGTATGGCCCTGCTAGAAGTTCGGCAGCTTTTAGAAAAATAGCTGATCTAGCTTCCCATGGCATGATAGCCCAAGCATCTTTAGCAGCTAGTGCAGCATCTATGGCGTCCTGCACGTGTTGTGCATTTCCTTTATTATAGGTGCCCAGGTTATGACTTATCTCATGTGGAGGATGCATACTGATTTTCTCATCGGTATAGACTTTCTTTCCACCTATGTACATGGGTATATCTACCGGTGTACTTTTCATTTCTTGCACTTTGCTTTTTAGACGTTGTGTTTCCACAGTGCCTGGAGCGTAGGCTCTTACTGGTTCGTTAATTGCCGTTGGTATTTTTACTATTTGGTTCATTTCGCTAATAAGTTTTGTTCTATATCTTTAAAAAACTTCCAATTACCAAAGTCTGGCATTGGAGCATGTAAGTTTAGACCTTCTTGAGTGACAGGGTGTGAGAAGCTAAGACCAAGAGCATGCAGATATATGCTTTTATCAGCAGTAGGCTTAGTTTGTCCATATTTCACGTCTCCCACTATACCGGTAAATGTGCGTGCCAGTTGTACTCTGATCTGGTGTGGTCTTCCAGTTATTGGATTTACCTTTACTAGGAAGCAGTGATTAGCAGTATTAATAAACTGATAATGAAGTACGGCCTTTTTACTGCCTTCTCTTTCTTCTTCATAGAGTTTAGTCCTATTTTGTTTTGGATCTTTTTTGAGCCAATGAGTTAGTGTACCTGCCATCGGTTGTGGCTTTTTACGAATAAGAGCGGCATATGTTTTAGTGATTTTTCGCTCTTTGAATTGTTCGTTCATACGCACGAGAGCTTTACTTGTTCTAGCAAAGAGTACTATACCTGTGACATTGGTATCTAGTCTGTGTATACATCCCATGAACACTGCTCCGGGTTTATTATACTTCTCCTTGACATATGCTTTTACGTGTGTCTCTAGAGAAGGTAATCCGTGCTCATTATCTTGTACTACCAAACCAGCTGGTTTGTTCACCGCTATGAGATGATTGTCTTCGTAGATTACTTCTAGTTGCATTTTTTCGTAGTGCAAAGGTAACCATTAACAGAGTAGACCAAAACAAGAGTATTATTTTAAAAGTGTAGCTCTACCATAATCCTTGCAGATGGGACAGGACAAGGGGGTATGACCTCTAGCCGGACAGTACTTTCTTCCAAAAAAGATAATTTGAAGGTGTATTTTATTCCACGTATCTCTAGGGAAGACTGCTTTTAGATCTTTCTCTGTTTTTTGTACATTCTTTCCTGTACTGAGCTTCCACCTGTAGGCTAGCCTATGTATGTGAGTATCTACCGGAAAGGCTGGCACACCAAAAGCTTGGCTCATTACTACGCTAGCAGTTTTGTGTCCTACAGCAGGCATAGCTTCTAGGTCTTTGAAGCTCTGAGGTACCTGGCCATCATGTTGCTCTATAATCATCTGGCTAAGTCCGTATATCCCTTTACTTTTCATAGGTGACAGACCGCATGGGCGTATTATCGCTTTTATTTCTTCTACTGTCATTTTTACCATGTCATACGGGTTGTCCGCCTTGGCAAAGAGGAGCGGGGTGATTTTATTTACTCGCTCATCCGTACACTGAGCGGAAAGGAGTACAGCTATAAGCAGTGTATATGGATCTTTGTGATCCAGAGGTATAGGAACTTCTGGAAACTCACGCTCTAGTATGGTTAGTATCTCGCTAGCTCTTTCTTTATTTGTCATTTGATTTCGATTTTAAACCTAAAATAGTTTTCTAGTTTTTGGCCTGATAGTTCCACACCTCCATTTTCAAAATAGCCTTGCGAATCAATATAATTACCTAAATACCGTTCTGTTTCTTTTGTATTTAAATAGGAAGATTGTATTTCTTCAATTTTACCTTTTCGGATCTTTACCTCCTCACCCAGCTTATTGGTGTAAGTAAATTGAGGCGTATGCCCAAAGTTCCAATTCCAGGTCGTGTATTTATCATTTACTAAAGTTTGAACTACTGCCATGTATTCAGGTTGTATTTTTTCCACGGACGCTACCTCTAAGTAGTTTTTTATTTCTGAGATCAGTTTATCTAAAAATGACTGTGTATCACCTAAGTCACAGATGGAGCGTATATTCATCACCGGACTTCGCACTGACTCTACCGCATGTGTTTTTATATCCAAGGCATTTTTAGGCCTGATGCTGCCATTGAGTTTTATGATATTGCTATCATAGAGCAACGTACCGTGGTGTAGTATTCTTTTCATCTTACTATTTACGTGCTCAGCATTTCCACTAACTTTATGCTCATTTACAAATATGTCATTCCGTGGTGAAATACTATTTTGAATACCAAGGGCGTTTAAAGCGGCACTCACAGGTTCTATATGTTCTCTGAAATTTACGAAGTCTACCTCTTTATTTCTTATGAATGAAAAATTAATATTGCCATTATCGTGAAAAACAGTACCGCCACCACTTAGCCTTCTTGCTACGGTGTGCGTATCTAAGTTTTTATTGATAGGGGTGAGGTCTACTTCTTTCCACGGGTTTTGGTGTTTTCCAATGACTACAGCATCAGTATTTACATAAAAAAGTAGAATATCCTCTTTACTGAAAGTCACTAGTTGTTCTTCTAAGGCTAAATTATAAAATACATTGGTAGAGTCTGATATGTATATCCTTAGCTTTTGCATGTTAATTGAATACAAATTAAAGTAAAGAGATTGATCAAAAGGAAGCTCAGTAATAATAATCTATAAACTTATTAAAACCACTTCAATTTTAATAAGTTTATGTTTGGCAGTATCTATGGTAGAATAGACATTTAGCGACCTTATAATTGGTTTAGAAGGAAAGACTTTATTGGGTTTTTTCAATAAATCAATAATTTATTGAAAAAGTTGTTCTAATATTTTGTTTATTCTATTATCAGGCCTTTATTCGCAGTATTAATGGGGTTAATAAATGACTTAGTTTAACAAAAGCTAGGTCGCAGAATTCTATATATTTTAGAATTCGGAATTTTAATTATCGTAAGATAATTTATTGAGTTTCATATTGAAGCCAGGCTGGGGAGCCTGGCTTTTTTGTGCTAATTTTTAATTAGAATGATTTTGCGATTGCTGCATCCAATTCACAAACGCAACTTTTTGATTAAATAATAATTGGTTCATTAAATAAAACCGTCACAGTTTTCATGTACGGTATATCACAGCGATTTATAGAAAGGGCAAGTGAATAGAGAAAAAGTGTAAGATAATTTTACAGAGGAGAGTTTGCCTAGTCTCTCGTGACGAAAATCTGAGAGGGTTTAATAAAGAGAATCCTTAACTCTCCCTGCCTGCCAACATATGCACAATCTCTTCAAGATAAGATTTATCACCCGAAGTATTGAAATGTTGAAGTCCATTCAAGCTTAAGTCTGTGTACTCTTGAGCTAGTTTTAGGGTGTAGTCTTTAGCACCAGAGTTGTCCATAGTTTCTTTTACGTATGCTATTGCTGAGGTTTCAGACGAATAAGAAGCAAGAACGTTATTTTTCTCCTCGTCATTTAGTCTACTCCACATCTCGTTCCATAGATACGTTTTCTTCTTTTCTAGGATATCTCCACCTATACGCTTGCCTACTTTGGCCGTTTCTCCGAAGCTATCTAAGTAGTCATCCATTAGCTGAAAACCGAGGCCTATGGAGATTCCAAGATCATATAGTTTTTTGCCATCTTCTTTACTAGCTCCACCTAGTACGGCTCCAGCCTGCAGACTAAACCCGAGCAATACGGCTGTCTTCTGGCGAATCATATCCAAATACCCTTCATTACTCACTACGTCCATCTGCTCAAACTGCATATCATTCATTTGCCCTTCGCAGAGTTCACGAGCCATAGCATTGAAGAGTTTTAGAATCTCTACGTTACCTACTTCGGCTAGTTTTTCGTATACTTCTATTTGGAGTAAATCACCCGAGAGTATAGCGGTAGCATCATTCCATTTTATATGCACGGTTTCTTGTCCTCTACGCAGTGGAGAGTTGTCCATGATGTCATCGTGTAGTAGCGTAAAGTTATGAAACATCTCCACTGCTTGAGCTACTTTTAGTACTTCATTGGTATACTCATCATTATACAGCTTATATGCTGCCAAGACCATGGCTGGGCGTATTCGTTTGCCACCAATACCAAGTATATAGCTAATAGGCTCATATACTGCTCTGGGAGACCCCGGTTGGTTGATTATGTCGGTTATCGCAGGTTCTAAGTCGACGAGTAATTGTTTTAGCTTATTCAAGACAGCAAAGTTAATCGGATTACAAAATAGTAAAACGGAAGGAGTAGGTTTTTGGTTTGGATATGTTTTTTAAGGAGTTATAAATCGTTAGAGCATAGATCTGAGAAGTAATTCAGATGAGTTAATAAAGCTTGGGATTTAATTTTTAATTAATTCTATTTTCTTTATCTTCTCTAAAGACGAAACTAATAACGCTATTCCAATTGTAACATCTTTTATACTATGGTAGTTCCCGATCTTTATAGATTCATAAATACTAAGGAGTATGAATAATACTCCACCGATTATAAAAGGATATTGAAAGCCTTTTGCAATCTTTTTTTTTGTCTCTTTTGGCCAATTGTTCTTAATTTTGAACACAACTCTTCCACTTAAGAAATATATGTAGAGTGAAGATATATGAGATACTAAATTGACAATAATAATATCAATTATTGGTGAATTTGAGAAACAGGCAAAGGATGGATTTAGGGCAAATAATGATATCGCAAAGACAATAATTGACCAAAAGAAATATTTCTGTTTTGGACTCGTATTGGAATATTGCTTTAATAGCTTTACCACTCAATCAGTCAAAATTAGCTATGTCTCTCCTCCACAAAACTAAAATCAATATTCCGTTTTGCAAGGTCGGTATTCTTCACTCGGATACGGACTTGCTGACCCATCGAATAAGATGTGCCGGTACGCTGACCTATCACTTTTTTCTTCTCTGGTAAGAAGGTGTAGTGATCTCCTTTTAAGTCCCTGAGTCTTACCATTCCTTCGCACTTGTTTTCTATGATCTCTACGAATATTCCCCAGTCAGTCACCCCGCTGATGATTCCGTCAAACTCTTCTCCTTTAAAGTTAGCGAGATACTCTACCTGCTTGTACTTAGTACTGGCACGCTCTGCACTCGTAGCTTTTTGTTCTTGCTTACTACTGTGACTTGCCATTTTTTCTACATCTCCGTAGTCAAAGGATTTAGTCTTAGTAAGATAGTCGTGTAGCATACGGTGTGTGATCAGATCTGGATACCTACGTATAGGAGAGGTGAAGTGAGCGTAGTAATCAAATGCCAATCCAAAATGACCGATTTTCTGACTCGTATAGTATGCCTTCTGCATACTTCGTATGGCTAATGGCTGTAATATATCACCTTCCATAGTACCTTCTATTTTAGCTACCATTTCATTGATAGAGTGGCTGTATGCCTTGTAACTACTGGTATCTATTTTGATACCAAATTCTAATGCTGTGGCTGCAAACTCTAATATTCTTTCTTCACTTGGCTCTTCGTGCACACGATAGGGAAGTGGCATTTTATCATTTTTGGTATAGAGATGCATGGCCACATATTTATTGGCTAATAGCATATATTCCTCTATCATTTTGTGAGCATCCTTACGCATTTTAGGTATTACGGCCGTCGGAGTTCCTTGCTCGTCTAGTACGAATCTGAACTCTGTGGTCTCAAAATTGATGGCTCCATTGTCATAGCGAGCATTTCTGAGGTATAGCGCAATGTCATTCATCGTTCCTAGTTCCTTAGCATACTTTCCTGCTTTGTTTTCGATCACTTCTTGAGCATCCTCGTACGCAAATCTATGATCAGAGTAGATTACCGTTTTGGCAAAACGATAGTTCTTCACGATACCTTTAGCATCTAGCTCAAAGATAGTCGAGAATGTAAGGGACTCTTCATGAGGACGCAGCGAGCATAGCTCATTACTTAGTCTCTCTGGAAGCATAGGGATAGTACGATCTACTAAATAAACAGAAGTAGCTCTTTTCACAGCTTCCTGGTCTATAGTATCTCCTGGAGTGACGAAGTGGGATACATCTGCTATGTGTACTCCTATTTCTATATTGCCGTTTGGCAAGGTCTGAAAACTAAGTGCATCATCAAAATCTTTGGCATCAGCTGGATCTATAGTGAATGTAGTGACTTTTCTGAAGTCTTCTCGTTTGGCTATTTCTTCATCTGAAATTTGAGTAGGAAATTCGTCTGCTGCGTGTTCTACAGCATCATCAAACTTTGTATCAAAACCAAATTCAGCTACTATAGCGTGCATTTCGGCTGTGTTTTCTCCTGATCTACCCAGGATATCGACTATAGCTGCATACGGGTTTTTAGCTTTTGCTGGCCAGTCTCGTAGTTTAAAAATAACTTTATCTCCATCTGTAGCACCGTTTGCTCGCTCTTTTGGTAAGAAGAAGTCTGTGTGCATTTTATTGCCATCTGGTATTATGAAAAACGAATTGCCACCTGCAGATACTGTACCTACGTAGGTTTCTCTAGCTCTAGTGATTACTCGTGTTACATATGCTCTAGGCTTGGTTTTTCCGGATAGGTATTTCAGTTTTACAGCTACTTCATCACCATCAAACGAGTCTAACGTATCGCCAGATTTTATTTTAATATCGTCTTCTACATCTTCTATGACCAAGTAGGCGTCACCTCTAGAGTTGAAGTCTAGCTTACCGATTAATTCATCAGCGGTCATTCGTTCAAACATGTATTTGCCTACTTCAGGTTGCTTTATTTTTTGGTCATGTACCAGTTGATCCAGAACCTTATTTACTTCCTTGTAGGAAATTTCCGGTACTTGTGCACCTACTTGTTTATAGTTTAGAGGTCTATTTGGACTAGCTGCAAGTACTTGTAGTATCTCTTCGTAGCTGTTTGATTTTCGCGTCCGCTTGTGTTTATTTTTCAAAATTGTGTTTTCTAATTTATGCTGTGTTCCAGCAGTGTTTTGGTGTAATCTGATGTTGGATTACGTATCAATGTATCAGTTTCTCCCAATTCTATTACGTGTCCCTGTTTCAGGACTATTATTTTATTACAGAAATAACTCACCACATTCATGTCGTGTGATATGAGTAGATAGGTCAAACCTTTTTCTCTTTTTAGGTCATTCAGCAAGTTTAGAACTTTGGCTTGTACGCTTACATCTAGTGCACTTACTGCCTCGTCTAATACTATAATTTTGGGATTTTTGGCAAGTGCCTTGGCTATGCAAATTCGTTGTCTCTGACCACCAGAAAACTCGTGAGGATATTTTTCAAAATCAGAAGCTGTTAGACCCACTTCTTTCAGCAAAGATATTACTTTTTCTTTAATGGCTGATTTTGCTGCCTTTTTATCAATAGTTTGAAGCACTTCGCTAATTGCATTTCCTATCTTATGTTTGGGATTCAGAGATGAAAAAGGATCTTGGAAAACCAACTGAATCTTCTCAGAGAGATCTTTGGTAGTAGCTATATCCTTATCATACAGCATCAGATTACCTGAGGTGGGATCCCATATTTTCAGTATCAGCTTCGCAATAGTGCTTTTACCGCTGCCACTTTCTCCTATAAGCCCTAAAATATCTCCTTTATTTAAGGTGAAGTTTACATCGTGAAGTACTTTGGTCTCTTCTTTTGTGAAGAATGAAGATTTGAAGTGAGACTTTTCTACATTATGTAGTGAGAGGAGTATTTTATTAGAATTTTGTTCTCTAGAAAGAGCTACGCTTTTGGGTTGGTGAAAATGAAGTTCACCGTTCTTTTTTTCTAGTAAATCGTCTATTTCAGCTAACACCTTACCACGCTTATTATAGGTAGCTCTACTTTCTATAAGTGCTTTGGCATAGGGATGCTGTGGATTATCTAGTAGTTGACTAGCAGTATTTTGTTCCACTATATTACCGTGGTACATCACAGCTATATGATCTGCGAATCCTTTGAGAGATAGCAAGTCATGAGTGATAAATAAAATACCCATGTTTTCTTCTGTACTTAGTTTTTTTAGCAAGGCTAAGATTCCAGTTTGAACTGCTATATCTAATGCAGTAGTAGGTTCGTCTGCTATAAGAAGTTTTGGCTTTTTGGCTAGAGCCATTGCTATCATTATACGTTGTCGCTGTCCTCCACTGAGCTCATGAGGATAGCTAGCTGCTACTCTTTTCGTATCTGTAAGTTCTACTTTTTCCAATAGCTCAGAGAGAATCTCAGGACTCTGTGCTGTTGAGCATTCCAGTATTTGTTTACCACAAGGAATCAGTGGATTAAGAGCAGTCATGGGCTCTTGAAAAATATAGGCTATTTCATGTTTTCGTATTTCGCGGAGTGTAGCTTCATCTGCAGTGAGCAGGTCTACAAGTGTATCCTTGTGAGAGAATAGCACCTCTCCAGTGAGATTAGCGTCATCTATTAGACGCGTTAAGCATTGACTAGCCACAGACTTACCGCTGCCACTTTCACCTATCAGACCTAGTATTTGTCCTTGATGAATACTAAAGGCTATTTCTTTCACCGCTGTGAAAGTTTCGCCTTTATTTAATTTAAATTTTACGCTGAAGTTATGTACCTGAAGTATTTTCAATACTTATCTTAATCTATCAATAGAACGGATAAGTCGCTCATCTTTTTTGACACCTCGTATGGCTAAGAAGTTGAAAAAAAGTAATGCCAATGGCAACAGAGCGTAAAAAGTAAACGACTGATTACCTGACCCTTCAAAGTAGTCTATTCGAATACTATACATATACATCATACTGAAAAGTCCCAGTATTAGTAAATAGTTTATGGAGGAGATAATCACTTGGAGTTTTCTGTTTTTAAAAAATAATGCTGTTGTCAGTGCTAAAGCTCCTATTGCTGCTATGAATGCGAGCAGATACGTATTTACTTCGGAAGAAGTATCGTCTGAAGCAGTCATTTTAGTCTCGTCGTATTCTACGGCTACACGTTGGTTAGTGATTTTATTTTGACCCTCAAAATAGGTAGTATTAGAGAACATAAGCATAATACATATAGCTACTAATGCCAAAAGAAATACGGTTTGTGGTCTTTGTATCATTATGTACAAAAGTAAACCTTTAGTGACTTTTTGTGTTTTACCTTTGATCAATTAATCAGCGAGTTGCCCACAATTTGACACATAAAAATAAAGATATAGACGCTATCGTAATAGGAGCTGGTATGGCTGGTATCTCGTCAGCTATTCGATTGGCTCACAAAGGAGTACACGTGACCGTATATGAGCAGCAGGCTTCGTACGGGGGCAAAATGGGCATGTGGGAGCAAGATGGATATAGGTACGATACAGGTCCATCTCTATTTACCATGCCGCAATATGTCACTGAATTACTCACTATAGACGGTAAGTCCGATGTGAAGCTGGATTATTCAGAGTTAGATTCTATATGTAATTACTTTTGGGAGGATGGTACGCGTATGACCGCCACTAAGGACCGAGATCAACTTAAAGAGGAATTTTTAAAGCAGCTAAATGAGCCTAGAGAAAATATTGAAGCATTTTTAGAGGATAGCAAGACCAAGTTTGAAATAACGAATCATGTGTTTCTGGAGAAGTCACTTCATAAGCTGAAGACTTATTTAAGTTGGGGTACTATAAAGAGTTTTTTTAGCTTGTCTAAAGTTGAGGTTTTTAAAAATATGAGTGCTCGAAATGAACAGAGGTTTGAGAACCCTAAGACTGTTCAGTTTTTTAATAGGTATGCTACTTATAACGGGTCTAATCCTTATCAAGCACCAGCTACGCTTAATGTGATACCGCACTATGAGTTTGGATTTGGAGCTTTCTTTCCTAAAAAGGGAATACGCTCTATTGCGGATTCTCTTTACCGAAAAGCACTACGATTGGGAGTGGATTTTCAGTTTAGTTCATCCGTACATACCGTAGATAAAGTAGCGAACAAGTACGTGGTAAATGGTACTGCAGAGAGTGATATATTGGTATGTAATATGGATGTAGCTTCAGCTGCCAAAGGGCCTTTAAAAAAATTCATCTCAAGTAAACGGGAGAAATACGAGCCTTCTAGCTCTGCTCTTATTTTTTATTGGGGAATGGATCGAGAGTTTGCGGAGCTTGATTTACATAATGTTTTCTTCTCTAATAATTATAAGAAGGAATTTGATAATATTTTCCAAAGTAAGAAGATAGATGACGATCCTACAGTATATATTCACATAAGTAGTAAGTGCAAAGCAGATGACGCTCCTCAGGGGTGTGAGAATTGGTTTGTGATGGTAAATGCTCCTTACGCTGACGGGCAAGACTGGGATAAGATGATACGTGAGACTCGCAAGAATATAGTAGCTAAGCTAAATAGGGTATTGGGGATTGATATTTCTCTACATATTCAGTTAGAGCATAAGCTCACTCCGGAGCTTATCCAAAGTAAAACTGGAAGCTATAAGGGTGCACTATATGGCTCCAGTTCTAATGATAAGATGGCTGCGTTTCTGCGTCAACCTAATTTCAGCAATGAGCATAAAGGATTATATTTTTGTGGTGGAAGTGTTCATCCTGGTGGCGGAATACCATTATGTTTGCTCTCCGGTAAAATAACAACGGATATAATAGCACATGATTTCAAACTTTATTAAAAAGAACTTTTTTACGCTTCTTCTTGTGCCGTATGCAGTAGGAACTATAGGCATCTTATTACCAATGAGTAGAGATTTTTTTCTCAGTCTTACGCCTGCTATGCTGCTATTCAGTTTTATACTGGTGGTCATAGAGGAAGGTAAGTGGACTAAGTTTAATGTGGCAACACTTCTATTTATTTTTGCTGGAGGCTTCTTTGTAGAATTTATAGGTGTCAATTATGGTTATCTATTCGGCGACTATCAGTATGGAACTACACTTGGATTTAAGTGGGAAGGTGTACCGCTCACTATAGCCATGAATTGGGCTATGTTATGTATAGCATCTCGTAGTATGGTAAACCTTGTGATGCAACATAAAGTACTTTCTTCTGCTGTAGCTGCTGCAGTGGTTACTGCGTATGATTACCTATTAGAGCCTGTTGCTATCAAGTTCAGCTGGTGGTGGTGGGATGAGGGAATCATTCCGATATTTAATTATGTATGTTGGTTTGGTTTTTCGTTTATATTTCAGTTGTGTTTTAGAAAGGTTCCTTTGATTACCGGGCGTAGTTTTTGGATGATATTCGTACACGCTATTTTCTATTGGATTTTGTTATTAATGTAAGATGAATATTTTTGGATTATTAATCATATTAGCTTGTAACACGAATATCTCTGACATCCGTTCGGTTTACAAAAGCCAAGATGAGGATAAGGTACTTGCTATGTTACAGGTATTGAAGGAAAAAACGAGTCTTACGACTGATGAGCAGTGCTACAAAGCAGTGTTTTGTTGTATGAAAGCTGAATATCTCACTTGGCCTAATGAGAAGTTGGCAGCATTCAAAAAAGGATATAATGATTTGAATAGCATTATTGCTAAATATCCTACCAATGCAGAATATAGGTATCATAGATATATGATAGAGAAGTTTACTCCGTCTTGGCTTATAGACGTAAACCATATGGAGGCAGATAAGACCTATGTGAAGACTACTTTAGTGGCTAATCATCCTATGTATCCCTTCATTACCTCTACTATTGATAAGTAATACGGCATTAGCCATATTGAAATGAATAAAAGGGTTTTCCTTCTAGGATAAACTATATACGCATAAATTCGATTATTATTTCACCTAATATTTTTCAGATGTTCTTAAGTAACTACTTTTGCTAGCAAATGAAACGAGCATACGTAGTAGATGCTGCCCGTACGGCAGTCGGTAAATTTGGCGGTACGTTGGCTTCTGTGCGTCCTGATGATTTAGGAGCAGAAGTGATTAAGGCATTAATGCAACGTAATCCTTCCATTGATGTTAATGAGATAGAAGATGTAATCTTTGGTGCGGCTAATCAAGCAGGAGAAGACAATAGGAATGTAGCACGTATGAGTTTATTAATGGCAGGATTACCTGTCACAGTGCCTGGACTCACTATTAATAGACTGTGTGCAAGTAGTCTACAGGCAGTAGCTGATGTATCTAAGAATATAGCTGTGGGATATGGAGATATATTCATAGCAGGTGGAGTAGAAAGCATGACGCGTGCACCTTTTGTAATGCCTAAGGCGGAGTCAGCATATAGCCGAAGTACTAAAGTGTATGATACATCTATTGGATGGAGATTTATAAATCCAAAGTTATCAGAGATGTACTTCCCTTTTCCTATGGGAGAGACCGCTGAAAATTTAGTAGAAAAGTACGGAATCACACGTGAGGAGCAGGATATTTTTGCTCATACGACTCAGCAGAAGTATCAAAGTGCTTTAGAGGCAGGAAAATTTAAGGATGAAATCATACCTATTGTTATTCCTCAGCGAAAAGGAGAAGATATAATTTTTGCTCAGGATGAACACCCTAGACTGAGTAGTATAGAAAAGTTAGGCAGTCTAAATGCGGCCTTTAGAAAAGGGGGTACTGTGACGGCGGGTAACTCAAGTGGAGTAAATGATGGAGCAGCCGCACTTCTCATAGTGAGCGAAGAAGCTCTAAAACGATATAATCTAGAACCTATAGCAGAAGTAGTAAGCAGTGCCGCTGCGGGTGTGCCTCCAGAGATTATGGGTATAGGTCCAGTACCGGCTACTCAGAAAGCACTAAAGCGCGCTGGGATAGGAGTAAAGGATTTGGACTTAATAGAATTGAACGAAGCATTTGCTGCCCAAGCAATAGCCTGTATAAGAGACTTAGATCTTAATCCAGATATAGTGAACGTAAATGGAGGCTCTATTGCCATAGGTCATCCTCTAGGAGCAAGCGGAGCACGTATTACGAATACACTACTTCATGAACTAAAGAATAGACCTAGTGCTAAATACGCTTTAGCTACGATGTGCATAGGAGTAGGGCAGGGAGTAGCTGTCGTATTTAAGAAGTGCTAGGCTTTGAGTGGACAATAGATTTAGAAAAGGTAAATTCGGAAAGTGTTCCCCTTTTCTAATCCCTATGTTGTGGTTATATAAAAGTGTCTGTGGTCTAAGATCTCACAAATTGTGAAAGCTTAAAATCAGTGCAATAAAAAAGGCGACCAATTGGTCGCCTTTTTTTAATAGTATTAGTTGAATTTTAGTATTCCCAGAGGTCATGCTCTAAGATAAATAAATCATTTTTAATTTTGTCGCTTTCCAGAAGTGCTTCTACTCCGTTATCTCTAAATTCTTCAAACATTGCAATATCAAGGTCGTACATATTACTTTCTTTTACTACATAGCTGCTGAATTGTCTCATTTGAAAGAAGTGATCAAAACTGATACGTGCTGCATCATTTTTTGAATTAAATATTTCTTCTTGAGATAACTTGTCTCTAAGATCTTCCATTTTTAACCAATACAATGGAACTTCTCCTAATTCTACACCAGACTCTGAAAGAGGCTTAATAAGAGGAGCAATAGCTATTATACGAGAACGGAAGTCAGAGTAGTTGTAATCGAAAATCCAATCTTCCATTATTCTGTACTTGACAATCTTTTTAGGTTCATACGTTTCTATTACTACGAGAGGTATTAGATCATATGGATCATTCGGGTTTTCAGGATTAGTAACCATTACAGTAGACTCTATGCTGATTTCTTTTTGAATGTCCTCAGGAGTTTTAATAGACGTAAGTGAGTCATTTGCATAAGCTGCTACTTCACCGTTCATAGCCGCATTCCATATGATAAGATAGAATGGATTACGTGGCCAGTGCATTACTTTGTTTTGCTTTTCACGTACATCAATTACTCGATGTATACGCTTACTCCACTTTACGTTTGCTTCACGGATATATCGATATGGCACCGCCTTACGCTCTTTTACAGCGGTATGCGGATAAGTAAAGTCTTCGAACTTACTTACCTGAGCCTGAGACACTCCAGCTATAAGCATAAGTGTCATAAATATTACCATTATTCTCTTCATATCTCTTTTATCTACTTCGCAAAAATAACGAATTATTCTTCAAAAAATTATTTTAATGTTATGATAATCGGACTTAGGTTAGCTCTGAAGCCATATTTAGCCTCCGTAGCACGGATACCTTCTATGATAATCATGTCACCAGAACCAGCTGATCTCATCAAACTTTTCATCTGATCTGTTAGGGTGCCACTACTACTAGATGCCTGTTGTGGTGGCCTTCTTTTGTAAGCGATTATCATTTTAAATCCTTGTACTCTATAGTTTAAGTCATAAGCAAATCCTGCTCCCATTGAGGCTATAATTGTAGTTTGTGCAGCTACACCAGCTTTCCCTTTGGGAAGACCATCATTAGGAATACCTCCTAGTTGGGCTGTAGGCTGAGGCAAACTTCTTACTCTAAATTTCTCAGAACCAACGACCCTTGACTTTCCATCTTTAGTAATTGTTGCAGTTATAGTAACTTCTCTATTTGTACTAGAAGGAACTGTAGCATTATATAAACCACCACCTAAAGATTTAAGATTAAGTCCTGGATTAGATATTTTAACATCACTAGCGGCAAAACCAGGTACAGATATAGACATAGGATTATCTATACCTTTATATAAGAGGTTCATTTGCGTAGCGGCTATTGTAGCTGCGGGCTTGAAGACTGTATATTCATTCTCGAATTCAAATACTTGTTCTTCACCACCACCGTTTCCGTTTAAAACAATTTTACCAGCGAAAGTTTTGATACCTATACCTCTTGCTGGAGTAGAATATTTACCTACACCACCTTCAACTTTAATAACGTTTCCGCCTACTGTTATATCTGGCATGCTTTGTGAACTAGAGGCTACTAATAGTATATCAGCTTCATAGTTCTCACCTTCCATTACATAATTTGAAGAAGGAAGAACAGTGGCAATTAGCTTATCAAACTTATAATCTGTCGCATCCACTTGTTGAGCTAGTTTTTCCAATACAGTTGCTTCTAAGGTTTGAGCATCATTCTTGATGCGCGAAAGGAGTGCAGTAACACCTGCGGCAGGGTTATGCTCTAAACTTTCTATTACCCATTGCTTACCAGTTCCAGCACGTAATTGTGAAGTAGCAATAGCGTCTTTATATAGCTTGTCATCTTTGATGTTGGTAGAATCAGTAAGACCTGGTGCCTTCGGCTTCAGGTAACTAGCTATATTCTCTCTTGCATCATTTATTCGTTTGGCTACAGCATATCCTTCTTTGTAGTCATTCTCGGTGTAGAATTTAGCATGATCTTCCATTTGGTCTGGAGAGATCAGTGCAGTCACTCCTGTTACACCTGCTAGTTGTTCTTCTCTACCACCATACCACTCTTCTATTTTAACATTGATACCATCAATATACTTCAAAAAACTAGCTGTTTCTTGTCGCACTGCAATAGCACGATTCATATAAGGTTCAGTCTTGCTCTTTTTCTCATCCATTGCCGTTTGTAAGGCATTCATGGTACTGAGACTTTTTGAGTTTATATTTAGAGCTGCTGCATTGAAACTTTTCTCAAATAAATGAAAAGACTTCAGTATTTCTTTAGATACGTTGAGGGCTAGAAGTGCCATGAGTACTAAGTACATCATGTTTATCATCTTCTGCCTTGGGGACATTTTTCCTCCGGCCATAATTATTTTTTTAAATTATCGAATTAAAGTTAAACTATGATTTGGATTAATTAGAAGGACGCATTGCATTTAGCATTCCTCCGTACACCTTATTAAGGTTTTGTATATTTTGATCAAAACTCACTAGACTATCGTTCAGTGTAGCATTAATGCTAGCTACTTTAGTTGTAGTTTCTTTGAAGCTTTCTGTAGTTTCTGTTAAACTTTCTAATGCATTCACTGCTCTACCATACGAGGAGTTCATACCAGTAAGTTGCTCATTAGCTTTTGTAATATTTTCTGTATATTCCATAGTAGCGATACTAGCACCTGATAAATCAGACATAGAACTTACGTTAGTAGAAAGTGATCTAAGGCCGCTTCCTAATCCTTCTATAAGGTCAGGACCGATATTAGCATCTGCAAGCATTTTATCCAACTGTTGGGATACGGCATCTCCTTGTGCTATTGACCCTTGTTTTGGTTTTTCATCACCCTCCATACCTGCTAATTCAGGATAAACAAGGCTCCAATCCCATTCTTCATGCAAAGGCTCAAATGCAGATATTAGGAAAATAAGACCTTCAGTTCCCATACCTACAATGAGCATGGTGTTAGCACCTTCCCAGTGCATTATTTTAAATAAAGCCCCGATAATAACTACTGCTGCACCTATACCGTAAGCTTTAGCCATTACATTTTTACCCAATTTTGATTCGAAAAAATTTGCCATAATAATTTAATTGTTTTTGTTTTTTTAATTTAGTTGTAGTGAATTAATAATAATTCTGTGTCAAATATATAAACGTATTTGACTTAAGTTTAGTGTAGGAATGTCATTTTATTCTAAGAGAACAAAAAAGTGTCTATAAATTAAAGCTATTAGATGATTAACGTCTGTCATTTGCAGATCTACCTATGTATGTCTGTACACATCTGAAACCTACGTACGATTTAGAAGTGTCCTGATACTCGTACGATCTTGATCCGTTTTGAATGAAGTATGCTACATCTTTCCAGCTTCCTCCACGAATCACTTTTCTCTTCAAAGAAAGAGGTCCATCATCTGCAGCATCTATTTGGTAATCAGAATTAAGGTCGTGAGTAAATTGGTTACTTGCCTCATCATATGCTGATATAGTCCACTCTGCCACATTTCCAGCCATATTATATAGCCCATAATCATTAGGAAAATAAGAATCTGCTCTTACAGGATACAGTCCTCCATCAGCCATATAGTTTCCTCTATTCGGTTTGAAGTTAGCTAGTAGACAACCTTTACTGTTTCTGGTGTAAGGACCGCCCCAGGGATACATATTGTTATCTCTGCCACCTCTTGCTGCAAATTCCCACTCATATTCTGTAGGTAATCTCCAGTATTCAGTAATTGGCATTTCTTGTGCTGACCAATATCTATTTAACCATTGTGTTCTATAATTACAAAAAGCATTAGCTTGATGCCAGTTAATACCTACCACAGGGTAATCATCATATTTAGGATGATTGTAGTATTGACGAGTCATAGGCTCATTATAAGAATAGGTGAAATCTCTTACCCATACCAGCGTATCAGGATATATAGCTCTTGTCTTTTTTACTAGATATTCTGCTCTATCTGAGTCCAGAAAGCTTCCTTTTGCAGCAGCTTGAAAATCCACATACGTGTAAGTGTACTTCAGTTTTCGGATATCCCACTGTCTGAGGTGATTATATCGTTCTTTTCCTTGATAAAAGTACTTACTACCTTGATCGTCATAAAAAGCTTCTCCATCTAAATCTTCATCATAGTTAAGACGTTCATATTCATCAAACTCGTCTTCTTCTGTAACGGTTATATCCATAGCAAGGCGAGCTATACTATCTTTTACATAGGTTACAAATTGACGGTATTCGTTATTGGTGATTTCAGTATCATCCATCCACATAGCGTGCACGGATATTTGTTTGTTTGGCTGAATATAAGTGTGAAAAATATCTTCATCACTCTGTCCAGTGTGAAACGTACCTGTAGGTATGTATACTGTACCGAATGGCTGCGGATGGAACCAAGGTCTTCTACCTTGTTCACCAATCAACTCCCCATTATTTCCAAAACCGCATCCTATTAGTGTTAGGAAAGCCATTATCGCAAGTGCCTTAGCTGTGTATTTCATATAAAACTTACTTTTTTAAAAGTTTGACAAATTAACATTGAATTCTTGATAAAAGCAATTAAATGTATTTTCAATATCCTGATTATAACGTTATTGATTAGTAGTATAGTATTACCAAGGTACAAAAGATTATTAATTATTAACTTGAGGACTATAAGAAACGTACACTCTCACGAATGAAAGTTGGTGGTGATGCCGTGTTGATTGGGATACAATACCTTACAAATATTTCGTGTGTTCCGTTACTTACTCGTTGTACATTAGATAAGGTGATATCATAGGAGTAACCTACCTTGATGTTGTCCTTTTGGAATCCTAATAGTATAGATAATGCGTCAGCATTACCAAACTGTCTGTACGCTAGCCCGCCTCTAAACTTCTGTGCAAATAGAGCAGTAACGTTTAAATCTACCTGAGGTCTATATGCCCCATTAAGTAATCCGTATTTTGCCAATATAGCAGGTTCTAAAATTACACCGTTATCTAAATGTACATCTACACCTGCTTGTGTGTAGTAGTGAGTTACATAGTCCAACCCCAGATTGGCCTGTGTATTAGCTTGTGATATTACGGGGATTAAATAAGAAGCTTGATTGATATTGGTCATAGAAAACCCAGCATAGAAGTCTTTTATGTTGGATGCAATAATGCTTTGACGCTTATACATCACGCCTATGTTCATATCAAATTTCGTTTCGTTTGCTTTCACGCCTAATCCTGGTATGTTTGGATCTCCAGCATCTTTTGCTTTGTAATCTGGATCATCCCATCCCCATTGGTTTGCACCTATACCTATTCCACCAGATAGCTCACTAAATCCACCTTGGAATTGCTGTCTAAAATTTATATTAGCCATAAATGAGGTAGATTTAGTAAACCCTACTTTATCATCTATGACTGTGATACCTGCTCCTAAAAATTTGTCTTCTGTTAATTTGAAAACGGTATTTACGTTAAAGTTATATGTGACAGGTGCTACGTCGGGTTGCCCTGTACCGGCTACTCCATCCGTTCCTCTATTCCTAGTATCATCATCATAGTCTCTCCACTGATGATGCGTAAGACCGCTGACGCAGATTTCACCGTATTTATGACCAGCTGCAGCAGGATTATACGCCTGCATCACATCCTTAAAATGTGTGTAGTATGGGTCTTGCTGTGCGTAAGATAACGTGGTAATGAGTAGCGTTAGTCCTAGAAGTACTTTTTTCATATTATGTTAGTCGGTGTCTTTAAACTATTCTGTAGGTACAATAATAACTATTTTTTGCGAATGCTTATTGCTAGAAAGCCAAGAATATAGGTTTCTTATACTATTCTGTTATGAACTTCAGTAGTAATAGCTCCAAGCACTTTTTTAGCTTCTGCTAGTAATGCAGCAGCATCCTTATTTAGGCTATCTGCAAATTCTTTTTCACTAAGATCTTTGGTGTTTATTCGCACATTCATATACGCACCTTCTATGGCAGTCAAGCAGCACAAAGCACCTACACCAGCATCTGTGACAGATGGCTTATTACCTATATCTAGCATTGCTTTTAGCAGGTCTTCAGCTTTGTAGGCCGTTTGCATCACTTTAAAGGGTACTTCTGCGGCATATTGGCTCGCTTTTTCTATGGCCTCTGTTCTCGCAGTTTTATCTGCTGCTGTATCCTTAGGCATTCGTATGGCATTTATTATTCCATTGAATGAGCGAGTGTCTTCATCTACTAAGTAGAGTAACTCTCGTTTAATGGCTTGACCTTTTACCGCCCAATCTGAAAAGACTTCTACCTTATCTTCCCATCCCGGTTTATTGGCACTTAGATTAGCCACCATAGTAGCGAGTGAGACACCTAGAGCACCACAATAAGCAGCTATGCTACCACCACCTGGGGCCATGCTTTCAGAGGCTGTTTCGTCTGCTAACTCCTTAGCAGTAAGGCTTACCAGTCGTTCTTCATCTGCAGACGTAAGTGAATATTCTATTATTTTTTTAGCTGGGTCAAATGGAGCTAGTTCATCTAGTCCAAGAGATTTAATAGCAATATGAATAAGCTCTGCATCTGAAACACCTACGGATCGGCCTTGCTTTTTTAAGTAATGTTTTCCAGCATCTAACATAGCCTGTAGCGGAATAAGTCCTACTAATTCACTACCGGTGATACGCACTCCTCTGTCTAAACAACTTTTCTGTACTTCATCAAAAAAAGTATGAATAGGAGTAATACTGAAATTAGTAAGATTAGCACTTACTTGAGCCACATCGTACTCATCTATAAACCACCCTACGGCTTGTACTGCTTTACAAGATCCATGTTCTCTGAGGCTTTCACCATTGGCACCTGTGATTATTTTACCGGTGTATGGGTCACCTTCTCTTTTGACACGTCCGGTTTCACGTACGTCAAACGCTATTCTATTGGCTATGCGAGTAGATTTAGTATTTAGATTAATATTATAGGCGATAAGAAAATCCCGAGCACCTATAGTAGTAGCTCCTTTTCTTGCACTATACACTGCAGGTCCAAAGTCTGGTTGCCATTCCGGTTTTTTTATTTTCTCAAAGAACCCTTCATACTCACCACCGCGGATAATGCTCAACACATTTCTTTTGGTATCGGGCTGTGCAGCACCATATAGATATACGGGTATGTCTGTAGTTTCGCCTACTCGCTTTGCTAGTTTTTTACTCCATTCAGCGGTTTCCTCCATAGAGATATTAGCTATGGGCACTAGTGGGCAGACATCTGTAGCTCCCATCCGAGCATGCTCGCCCGTCTGCTTACTCATATCTATAAGTTCTCCTGCTTTTACTATAGCTAAGTAGGCAGCTTCTATGACTGCTGCTGGCTCACCCACGAAAGTTACCACAGTCCGGTTAGTAGCGGCTCCAGGATCTACATCCAGAAGTTTAATTCCATCTACAGATTCTATCTCATTGGTGATTTGCTTTATGATGTTCAGGTCTCTGCCTTCACTAAAATTAGGGACGCACTCTATTAGTTGTTTGATCATCTGGATTCTTATATGTGATGGCAAAAATAGAATTCGTATGGAATAAATAGTCGATTGACTTTTAATCAAAATATATTTGCCCCACAAAGTGAGGTACGTATTAGAAATAGCCTATGATGGGACAGAATATCACGGATGGCAATCCCAGCTGAATGGCACTACCGTGCAGGAGGCACTGGAGCTCCAACTGGCAAAGATATTAGGTGCTAAAATAAATATAATGGGCTGTGGCAGAACTGATGCCGGTGTGCACGCTTCTCATTTTATACTGCATTTTGATTATGATAATGATTTACCCGATCGATTTAAATTTAGAATAAATAGGATGCTGCCTTCTGATATTGCTGTGTATGAAGCGTTTGAGGTGACGGATAATTTTCACTCTAGGTTTTCTGCGACTTATCGGAAGTATATATACAAGACACATTTCAGAAAAAATCCTTTTCAAGAAGGGGGGTCTCTCTTTTTATTTCAAATGCCATCCGTAGATAAAATGAATGAAGCGTGTAGGCTATTACTAAGACAGGACGATTTTGCCTCTTTCTGCAAAAGAAATGCAGATGGTAAAACAACTATATGTGACTTGATGTTAGCTGAATGGGTGGAGGTAGAATATGGCTTTGAATTTCATGTAAAGGCCAATAGATTTCTTCGAAATATGGTACGGGCACTTGTAGGTACTTTATTAGATGTGGGCTACGGTACGCTATCTCTGGAACAACTAGAGCAAATAATAAAAGATAAAAAAAGAAGTAGCAGCGGTAAAAGTGTAGCTGCTAGAGGACTCTATCTGGAGGAGATAGGATACAATTGGGATGAGTACAGAAAGTAAGAACACAGGAGCAGCTTTTGATATGAAGCTAATAGTCAGGATAATAAAACTGGCTAAGCCGTATAGGAAATTATTGTGGTCTGCCGTACTTCTCATTTTAGTACTGACCATATTAGCACCTCTAAAACCATGGTTAGTACAAACTACCATAGATACTTATGTAGCCAATGGAGATAGAGACGGTATTTTCTTTTTCTCTATGTTAATATTAGCACATATCTTAGTGCACAGCCTCACGCTTTTTGGCTACACGTACGTCACTAATCTTTTGGGTCAAAATGTAATTAAAGATCTAAGGATGAGAGTATATCAGCAGATATTACGACAGAGTAGTGCATTTTTTGACAAGAGTAAAGTAGGCATGCTTATCACTCGCTCAGTGAGTGATGTGGAGACACTTTCTAATTTTTTCTCACAGGGTTTTATCAGTATTATAGGAGACCTAGCACAGATAGTTACGGTGCTGATCATTATGTTTCTCACGAGTTGGCAGATGACTCTCATTTCATTGGCAGTTTTACCTATACTGCTTATTGCTTCAGAGATTTTTAGACGAGGAGTACGAAAAGCATTTCAGACTGTCCGTCAAAAAGTGTCTCAAATGAACTCTATGGTGCAAGAGCAGATAGTAGGTATGGAAGTGGTGCAGCTCTTTGGAAAGGAAGAAGAACAATTTCAGAAATTTGATAAGCTAAACAAAGAACATCGTCAGGCCAATGAGCGGTCTATTCTCTATTATGCAGTGTACTTTCCGATAGTGGAGATTCTCAGTAGTCTAACGCTAGGTCTAATCATCTGGTGGAGTGCTGGCTCATATATAGCTGTGAGTCCAGGTGTGATTACCGCTTTTATCTTGTATATCAATTTGATATTTAGACCTATACGATTCATAGCTGATAAGTTCAATACGATGCAAATGGGAGTAGTAAGTAGTGAGCGTATCTTTAACCTACTCGATGACCAAAAGTATTCCGAGCCAGAAGGAGAGGTAGATTTAGTAGCGGTGAATGGGCACATCCAATTCGAAAATGTTTGGTTTGCGTATGTAGATGATGAATACGTGCTCAAGGATATTAATTTCGAGATACAGCCGGGTAAAAGCTTGGCTATAGTAGGACCCACAGGTGCAGGTAAGAGTAGTATTATAAACTTAATTACCCGATTATACAGCATACAAAAAGGAGAGGTCAAGGTAGACGGTCACAATGTGAACAGCCTAAAAATAGCAAATCTTCGACAAGAGATAGGGGTAGTGATGCAGGATGTTTTCCTTTTTGCTGGTTCTATAGCAGAGAATGTAAACCTCAGGAATACAGATATAGATGCAGACAAAATGCGAGAAGCTGCTGCTTCTATAAATGCATTAGATTTTATAGAAAATCTAGATGGAGGTTGGGAATATGATGTAATGGAGCGAGGCAGTACATTATCAGTAGGCCAGAGACAGCTTATCAGTTTTATACGTGCCATGGCAGCAGATCCTAAAGTACTGATACTGGATGAAGCTACGAGCAGTGTGGATCACGAGACAGAGGAACTCATACAAGAAGCTACCAAAAAGCTTATGAAAGGACGTACTTCTATAGTGATAGCCCATAGGTTAAGTACCATACGAGAAGCAGATGCTATCTTGGTATTGGATAAGGGAAGGGTAGCAGAAGTAGGCAGTCACACAGAGCTAATAGAAAAAAAAGGAGCGTACTATGAGCTTTTTCAAAAGCAATTTGAATTAATCTAGCCAATTAAGTAGTTTCATTATATTAGGGTTAATGGGTATAAATATCCACATCATAGGTAAAGTATGGCAGTCGTTCTATTTTTGACCCTTTATAAGTATAAATGGCACGTGTAGTATCAGGCATTAGACCCACAGGGAAGTTACATTTAGGGAACTACTTTGGTGCGGTAAAAAACTTTCTTAAAATGCAAGAGAAGCATGATTGCTTTTTTTTTATAGCAGATATTCACTCGCTTACTACGCATCCTACCCCAGGAGACCTGCACGCTAACGTACATCAAGTACTTGCCGAGCATCTAGCTATGGGCGTAGATCCTGACAAGTGTGCCCTATTCGTACAGAGCGATGTGCCGGCTATCAGTGAGTTATATACCTATATGAATATGAATGCATATATGGGAGAGCTGGAGCGGAGTACTTCTTTTAAGGATAAAATACGTAGTCAGAAAGAAAATGTGAACGCAGGTTTACTTACCTACCCTGTGCTGATGGCAGTGGATATACTTGTACATCACGCAGAGATGGTGCCTGTGGGCAAAGATCAGCAGCAGCACCTAGAGATGACTCGCACCTTTGCCAATAGATTTAACCATATGTATGGAAAAGACTATTTCAAGGAACCACAAGCATACAGCGGAGGAGGAGATCTTGTAAAAGTACCCGGGCTTACCGCTCAAGGTAAAATGAGTAAAAGTAGTGGAGATGCGGATACGATCATGTTTGATGAGAAAGAAAAGGGATTACGCAAAAAGATAATGCGTGCGGTTACAGATAACGGACCTACAGAACCTGGACAACCAAAAAGTGAAGGTCTTCAAAATCTGTTCGATATCATGTCACTGGTATCAGAACCCAGCACTATAGCCCATTTTGATGCACTGCACAGAGATGCGACCATACGCTATGGGGATCTGAAAAAGCAACTAGCAGAAGATGTGCTTACCTTTGTGTCACCCATCAGAGAAAAGATAGAGCACTTTAAAAAAGATACAGCAGCTCTAGCCAAAGCAGCTAAAATAGGAGCAGAAAAGGCCAACGACAGTGCCGAAAAAACACTGAAAGAAGTACGAGAACTTATCGGGTTCAGAAAATTTTATTAAGACAATAGATCAACGCAAAAACTTAATCATAAACCATGCATATAGCAATAGCAGGAAACATAGGAGCAGGTAAAACAACACTAACCAAGCTTTTATCAAAACACTACGACTGGGAGCCACATTTTGAGGCGATGGATGACAATCCGTACATTACAGATTTTTATGACGATATGACGCGGTGGTCGTTTAATCTTCAGATCTATTTCCTACATACTCGATTTAGTAGTCTGATACAGGCTAAAAATAACCCTAAGACCATTATTCAGGATCGTACTATATATGAAGATGCATACATTTTTGCTCCTAATTTACACGCTATGGGTCTTATGAGTACGCGTGATTTTGATACGTATCAAGCTCTTTTTACGAATATAAAAACAAGTGTAGATGCTCCAGACCTTATGATATACCTGAGAAGTAGTATAGGTAATATAGTAAGCCAGATACAGAAGCGTGGCAGAGAGTATGAAGATAGTATACGTCTAGATTACCTAAAGCGTCTAAATGAACGCTACGAAGCGTGGATAAGCACCTATAAAGAAGGTAAACTGCTTATTATAGATGTAGATGATATAGACTTTGAAAATGATCCAGAACATCTAGGTGAGATCATCAATAAAATAGATGGTGAGATAAACGGATTGTTTTAATCTCTTAAAGTGAACAACTAAAAAAGGCGTCCAAAATTTATTTTGGACGCCTTTTTTGTATTACGTTTTGTTAACTTTTCTCTAGCAACTTCAGTACGGTCCACGCAGCTTCTTCACCTTTGTGACCGTGTGTGCCGCCAGAGCGTTCTAGAGCTTGCTCTTGGATATCTGTAGTCAGTAATTAAATAGATATGTTGCTGCATTATCTCACTGCGTCTATCTTTTTACTTCCCGTCTTTCCATCCTCATCGGTGAGAGTGAGGATGTACGTGCCATTAGCGAGATTAAGTTCAAACTCAATACGTTTGTTCACGCTTCGGTATAATTCGCCTTGGGGCGAATCACTCAGTCTGACAAGCTGCCCACCGATAGTACTCAGTGTTAGATTGTACTGTCCTTCCTTTGGTACTTCTATGCTAATATGTCCATCACTAGGATTAGGGTATATTTTGAAGGACAAAGGTTTAGGATTTAAGGGTTTAAGGCTAGCAAAACCAACATTAAAACTATCACTCAACTGACTCTCACATCCGTACTCGCTTATTAGTTGCACTTGCCAGTAGCCGTTGCTATCTGGTATAAGTTGTGAGTTAATAGTCGTGAGTGTTAAGTTTCCATTGAAATACCAACGGTATTCTGCTGCTGTTATTGAACTTTCTAATTCCTGCCCATTTCTTTGGATGCTTGGTTTTTGGGGATTTGGTACTTCACTCACAGTGATAGTATCATACATCTGGCAGAAGGTCTTATTCGTGAGTTTTACGATATATTTACCTGCGGTGTCTACCTGCAATGTATCTGTATGAAAGTGGCCATAGTCCACTATCAGTCCTAGAGCGTCATCTAGGTTAGGTTCTTCACCGTTCCAGTGCACACAGTGCATATCTGCTGGAGCTTTAAGTGTGAGTGTGAAGTCAGCCCGAGCGGAGCTGTCACCCTGACCGGAGTCGAAGGGTAGACAGTAAAAAGTATCCCTCCCCAGTAGATTATTCTTCCACTTAGGCCGTATGGTGAGTGTCTTGCTCACGGTGTCTGCTCTACTTGCATTCCACGCTATGTGGCTGACCTGCCACTTTCCTGTATCTGCAAAAGTATAGTTGCAGTGCTTGGTAAGTATAGAGTCTCTGTAGGCTCCTTTTTCAAAAACCCACTTATACCCATCTGCATCAAAGGTATCTCTCCCCTCAAAACTATAGGTATGCTCCCAGCAGTCTTCTGTGTATGCAAAGTCTATACTCGGTGTGTAGAAGTAAGAGGCATTGAAGTTGGGGAGGCCGTAGGAGAGCTGTTTACCGTTAAGACTGATTTTATTAAGATCTAAATTTGCATCGAAGCCCGTATCGTTTGGGGAGGATATTTCAGCTAAATATAAAGAATCAGGAATACTGCCGTACACTTTATTATGTAAACTATGCTGCAAAGTCATATTTGAAAACGTGCCATTTGCAGTCCACAATATCTTTTCTGAATTTTTCAACGAATCTTGATTTAGATGTTTTAGGTCATACTGAATCAAAGTTTTACCTCTTTCAGAAACATAAAGTTTTGACTCATCTGGCGAAAATAGACTATGAAGAGGCAGCCATAATATTGGGGTATTTGTTAGGTAGCTAATTTGTCCTGTGGAATTATTGAAATCAAATAGCGTTACAATACCGTCTGCATTAAATTCATTTAAAGAATATATAGTTAAAGCTAGTTTTTTACCAGAAGGAGAAAATAAAAGTCCTCCAGGAGCATTAGACCCTTTATTACCTATATAGTTGCTAGATCTTGTTATTGATGGGCAAAAAAGATTTTCTTCTGTGTTAAGAAAAGTATAAATAGAGTCAGATTTGAATTTATGTAAAACAAGCCATTCATTTCTTTGATTAGAATGTTTCACTCTTCCTTGCATTTCGCAAACAGGACTTAAAATTTTTTTGTCCATTGTTTTAATTCCATTTTTAAACGTATAAAAATGGGCCCCATCATTTCTGCCAATATCAGTCGTTGTGGTTACACTAATAATAGAATCGTTTCCAGTGATTATCACGCCTTGAACGGAAGATTTATCACCCTTTACGACAGATAGAACAATATTATTACTGTCATATAGATTGCGTCCATCTGAATAATAAAGCAATTTTCCAGAGCTTGTAGAGAAGGATGCGTATGCTTCAGAGGTATGAACGCTTGATGAGCTAATTTTAATTGAATTGTCAAAATTAATAAGTAAGCTATCACCTACTGCCCAATTTATCGTTCTATATATATCAGGATTTGTCTCGGGAATTTGGGCAGAACTCAAAAGTGTACTATATGTAAGTATCAGTAATAGGGAAATACTCTTCATTTTTTTAAGACCACTAATTAAATAGATATGTTGCATATGGCACATAGTACGCAAAGCTAGTCACCTTTTCTAATACGATAGTATGAAGAATATCCTTTTAGTTTCTTCACTGAGACTATATCTCGAAGAGAATCGGCATTTTCTAACATGGTGATGATTTGAAGAATCTTGGGATGTACGTCTGGATTTTTTAGTTTTACCAAGGAGGTATAAAATGACTCATCAAATTCTACTGTCATTTGGCTTTTAGAAAATCTAACACCTTAGATTTATCTGCTAACTTATTCGTTTTTAACTCGTCCATCACTTCACCCAACATAAAATCTTCCGTTTCAGATTTAGAAAGTCTAGAAACATCTGCACCCAGCTTTTGAGCAAGCTGTATAAGTAGCTTTACTATTTTAGTATCTGCTTTTATAATGATTGCTTCCATCTATACACAAAGTTAGTGCTTTTAGATCACCTTACCACGATCTGTTTACTCCCTGTATTGCCTTCTTCATCTGTAAGAGTGACGATGTAGGTTCCTTTAGCAAATACAAATTCAAACTCAAAAGACAAATTCAAGTTGTGCTTCGTAGTATAAACCACCTTTCCGTTTAGGTCAGTGATTTGAATGTTATATTCTCCTTGTTTAGGCACTTTTATGCTGATGTTACCATCACTCGGATTAGGATATACGTTGAAGCTTAGAGCGGCGTAGGTTGCTTTGATGCTTGGTACAGACGCAAAACCCACAAGCAACGAGTCACTTAACTCACTCTCACAACCAAATTCACTTACGAGCTGTACTTGCCAGTAGCCGTTAGAGTCAGGTTGTATTTTAGAATTTTCATTTTGAAATTTGGGCCTGCCCTCGTAGTACCATCTATACTCAGCTGCAGCTATAGTGCTTTCTAACTCTTGACTTATTCTCTGGATATTTGGTTGTTGAGGATTTGGTTTTTCCGTTACACGAATAGTATCCCACATCTGGCAAAATGTCTTATTCGTTACTTTTACGATGTATGTACCTGCGGTGTCTACTAGCAGGCTATCTGTATGAAAGTGGTCATAGTCTACTATCGGTCCTAGTGCCTCATCTAGATTGGGCTCTTCCTCGTTCCAATGCACGCAATGCATATCTTGGGGTGCTTGGAGTATTAGTTTTATTGAGTCTCCTGTGCAGTAGAATGTATCTCTCCCCAATACATCATTCTTCCATTTAGGACGGATGGTCAATGTCTTAGTCACCGTATCTGCTCGGTTTGCATTATAGGCTATGTGGCTTACTTCATATTTGTTTTCAAGGCTGTCGGCTTGCGGAAAGGTGTACCTTACATTTTTACCCTGTCTAGTGTCTAACGTATCATTTCTAACGTCTCTAAAAAGCCACTTATACCCATCTGCATCAAAGGTATCCCTACCCTCAAAAGCGTAACTATGCCCCCAGCAGTCCTCTGTATATGCGAAGTCTATGCTTGGAGTATAGAAATAGGAGGAGTTGAAGTTGGGGAGGCCGTAGTTTGGCTTTTTATTATTCAAACGTAGTCCCGTTTCTTGATAGTCACAGGAAAGCCCTTTACTATTAGGAGAGTTTATTACCCCTAGATAGGAAGAGTCATAATGTATATAGTAAATTTTTCCATCAGGACCAAGTTGAGAATAGCTTAGAGAATTATTCCATGTTGGAGTAATTTGCACTCTTGAACTAATGATTTGGGTAGAATCATTAGTGGATAGGTCATATTGAAAAAGTCTATTATTATTTAGGTATAAATATCTAGAATTTGAACTAAAGCTAGTTCCTCTAACAATGTTTTCTCGAATACTTATATTCTCACTTAATTTTATTGTTTCATTATCAAAACAGAATAAATCAGAACGATCATAGGCTGCTTGGTCATTCTCGCTGCTCGCTGCAATAAGGTAGTTCCCCATTGGATTAAATTTGAGGTGTGAACCATTATTATCCACAATGAATCGCCCTTTTGAGTAATCGCCACCAATTAGCTGTTTTACCGGACAACATAGAATGATGTCTTCTAAGAGAATATAGAAACTAAATTCCTTCGAACTTTTATCGTGAGAAGCAATGACTATAAATTGATTATTTTGATGATTAATAGATGCTAGTCCCTCAACAGCATTCTGATGTAAAATTTTCTTGCTATTGAAAGTTTTTGAACCATGGTCGTAAATGTAGCCAACTAAGTCTTTAGAATTTATTGATTCCCCCTCGTTGTTCACTATAATAAAAAAAAGAGAGTCTCTATCTTTTAATGGTAGTATTAATGATCCTTGTCTCGATGAATTTCCTCCAGCTAGACTAGTGATTTTGGTGCCATTATTGTCAAATAGTGACTCTGGCTGAGTATAAAACTGTAAATTGCCAGAAGAATCAGAATAAGAGGATGCAGATTCTGCAAGAATATCTAACGGCAAAGACTTTTCTAAAATATTGTTGGGTTTGAATTCTAGCCAAACACTATCTCCAAAAATCCAATTATTGGCTGTATTTAAGTTTGGATTAGTCTCAGGTACTTGAGAAATGGACCATAAGGAAGCTAGTGTCATGAGATATAGAAGAAATAAATTTCTCATAATTTAAAGACGGTTAAATATGAACAAATGTTGCATTGATTTTTTAAGTATACGCTTCAAAGAACGTACATTTATATATTAATACTCTACTGCCTATTCCTCCGCTTTTTGAGACTATCCAAAAAACTACTGGAACAGAAATGAAGGAAATGTTTGAAGTCTTTAATATGGGACATCGCTTAGAGATCTACTGCGATAAGTAAATAGCTCAAACACTCATAGATATAGCAGCTAGCTACAATGTAGAAGCTCAGATCATAGGTAGATGTGCTCCTTTAAAGACTAAAAAACTTACGATAGGTGACATAGCGTATTAAGGAGTCTATTAAGTCTTCCTAACTTGTCATTTTCCTTCCTACCTTTGTACCAGTGAAAAATATCCGCTCACTTACTAAAGAAGAACTTCTTACACTCTGTGAAGAGATGGGTGAGAAAAAATTTAGAGCTACTCAGCTCTGGGAATGGTTATGGCTAAAAAGTGCACGCTCTTTTGACCAAATGACTAATCTATCCAAAGAGTTTAGAGCTAAACTAGCAGCAGATTTCTCTTTTCCAGTGATGACCATAGCTAACTCACAACGAAGTAGTGACGGTACTATAAAGTATGCATTTAGACTAGATGACGGTTTTTTAGTAGAGGGAGTGCTGATACCTACAAGTGAGCGAGTGACTGCGTGTATCTCTTCTCAAGTAGGATGCAGCTTAAGTTGCACTTTCTGTGCTACTGGTTTCATGAAAAGAGAACGAAATCTAAGAGCAGACGAGATGTATGACCAGGTAGCCATCCTAAGAGAAGAAGCTGCCAGAGAATACGGAATAAACTTAAGTAACATAGTATTAATGGGTATGGGTGAGCCCCTACTTAACTATGCCAATGTAATGGGAGGCATAGAGCGTATAACTTCACCAGATGGCCTTGGGATGAGTCCACAGCGAATTACGCTAAGTACGTCAGGTATCACCAAGATGATCAAAAAACTAGGAGACGATGGTGCTCGTTTTAACCTAGCTCTATCCTTACACTCTGCCAATAATGAGCAGAGAAGTAAGATTATGCCTATTACCAATAGTAACTCATTGGAGGATCTAATAGAGGCTCTAAACTACTTCTATGATAAGACTGGTACACGAGTAACACTAGAATACTGCGTGATTAATGATATAAATGACGATCCCTTTGAGGCCGAAGAACTTGTGGCATTTTGCCGTAAAATAAAATGTAAGGTGAATCTCATCGAATATAACCCCATAGACTTAGCAGAATTTATCTCCAGCTCCGCAGAAAAAATTCAACGTTTTGCAGATTATCTCGAAAAAAATAAAGTAATCGTAAACGTGAGACGCAGTAGAGGTAAAGATATAGATGCGGCCTGCGGTCAGTTAGCGAACAAGCTAACCTAAGAACTTCTCTCGCTCCGCAGATGTAGGAACCCTGCACGTATCACTCTTGCCAAACCACTTGTACCTATTCGCAGCTATCGTTTTGTACGCAGCGTCTCTCAGAAACCTAGGTATCATTCTAAATACAACAGCCAATATCCAAGGAAAACTGAGAAAACCAGCTACCATTAGTACAGCAGTAGACCTCACATACAGTTTTCCTCCGGTGTAAAATAATATGCTATCAGGCACTTCAGATATCCCCGACTCCTTTACTATTTTTTTTCCTACCTCAGACTGTATTGATGTGAATTTAAGCGTATCTCTTCGCTCATGACTTACGATGAAGTCTACAGAGCTATTGCATAGATTACATACTCCATCAAAAAGTACCACATTCTCCAGCTTAAATTTTTGTTCATTCATATCCCTTCTCTTCATCTGATAAACAAACAAATTTATGTTTCCGTTTCTTAATTCACAGAGATAAGAATAAATACCTTTGACCCATGGCCAAAATATCTATAGATTTAAACTCCGGCACCGTAGCCAAAAGCAATGCTGTCATAGGGATAGACCTAGGAACTACCAATAGTCTCATAGCAAGTATACGCGAGGGAGACAGGCTCCCCTATTGTATTACTAGAGATAGTGAGAGTATAGTGCCTAGCACACTTTATTTTGATAAAGAAGACATCCTAGTAGGGTCAGAAGCCCTAGCCCACATGATCTCGCATCCAGAAAACGCTATCTACTCCGTAAAGAGACTGATGGGTAAAAGCTACCACGATCTGGAAAATCTAAATCATAGCCTTAACTATACCATAGAAGATGATGAAGAAAAACTAGTAAAAGTAAAAATAAACGGCAAACAATATAGCCCAATAGAACTATCCTCATATATACTAAAAGAACTTAAAATCATAGCAGAGCTAAAGCTAAACCAACAGGTAAATAAGGTAGTAATCACAGTACCAGCCTATTTCAATGACTCCCAGAGGCAAGCCACGAGAGATGCCGGTAAGCTAGCAGGTATGGACGTACTCCGTATCATCAATGAACCTACAGCGGCTAGCCTAGCTTACGGTATAGGCCAAAATACAGAGGAAGGTGAAACGGTCGCTATCTATGATCTTGGGGGAGGCACTTTTGATATTTCTATTCTGTTTATACAAAATGGCATCTTTGAGGTTCTAAGCACTCACGGTGACACCTATCTAGGTGGTGACGATTTTGATAAAGCCATAGTGAATCACTGGATTGAAGAGCATTCACTTCATACTCTTAGCACATCAGACAGTCAAAACCTCAGAGTAACCGCTGAACGTGCTAAAAAATCACTCAGTACTGCTACTTCTTTTGAGAGTACTATAGATTTAGAGATTCATAAAATAAAACTAACACTTAGCATAAAGCAACTAAATGAGCTGGTAAAACCACTTATAGACAAAACCATGCAGAGCTGCAGAAATGCTATAACAGACGCAGACCTATCTGTAACAGACATCCAAGAAGTCATACTCGTAGGAGGAAGCACCAGAGGGCTGGCTGTAAAAGAGGCGGTATCTTCGTTTTTTAGCAGTGCCAATGTAAATGACAAATTAAATCCAGACGAAGTAGTAGCACTAGGTGCGGCTATAGAGGCTGATATACTAGCAGGAAATAGAAAAGATATGTTACTCCTAGATGTGACTCCTCTTTCACTTGGTCTAGAGACGCTAGGAGGCACTATGGACGTGCTCATCCCTCGTAATAATAAAATACCAACGAAGCTTAATAAGGAATACACTACATCGGTAGATGGACAAGTAAACCTAGCTATAAACATATACCAAGGTGAGCGAGAGATGGTAGCTGATAATAGAAAACTGGGAGAGTTTATCCTCAAAGGAATACCTGCTATGCCAGCAGGTATTCCCAAGATAGAACTGTCCTTTATGCTAAATGCAGACGGAATCCTAAAAGTCAGTGCAGAAGAAAAACGTTCAGGAGTTAAACAAGAGGTAGACATGAAGCCTCAGTATGGAATCACTGATGAAGAGATAAAAACTATGCTACAGCAGAGTATAGAGCACGCTCAGGAGGATATGGCCAAGAGGTCCCTTGCAGAAAGTGCTACCGAAGCCGAACAACTTCTTTATGCCACTGAAAAATTCATACGAGAAAACAGCTCAATACTATCTCCAGAGAATATAGAGGGCATAGAAACCTATGTGACCAAACTAAAACATGCTTTGGATGCTAAAAACAACGATGCTATCGTTATACAAACTGAAGAGCTAAATACATATAGCCGCCAATTTGCAGAACAAGCCATGGACCACACTATAGCCAAAGCACTACAAGGAAAAAAAATAAACTAAATGCGATATTGCCTCATCTTGATTATCCTATGCTTTTGCAGCACATTACGTGCACAGCAAGACGTGTCCGCTAATCATAAGTTGGGAATCAAAACAAGCGTAAATATCTCTGCTATAGTAGGAGATGAATTACAAAACCCACGACCTAAATTTGGATATACTGCTGGGGCTTATCATATCTACAAGCCACAAGAATCTTGGAGCCTATACTCCGAAATAACAGCCAGTTTTAGGGGTTCTAAATTTTCAAATGGAGACACCGGCTACTCTCGCATCTCGCTCTTTTATCTAGACCTAGCAGTTTTGCCTCGCTACACCATAAAAAAAAGTAAGCACAGTATTTCTGCCGGACCTTACGCATCCTACCTAGCTCTATCGTCACTCTACCTTGGAGTTACCCAAAAACCCGAAACGAGTGAGCTCAATTTCAGACCATACGAAATAGGTCTAGCTCTATTTTATCACTTAAAAGGAACAGCTGTAAGTTTTCAAGTGGGTCCTAAGTTAAGTTTGACAAATTCCAATAACGGAGTTAATTTTATAGGTGCATTCCCTGCCACAGGTACTGGCGGAGCTATCCGTAGTGTAAGCATTGAAATAGGATTACTTTTTTAATAGAAACATACATTACATGAATACAAAATCTATAGTCACTGTCCTGCTTTCGGGGACAATACTGCTGAGCATCATCATCGCTTCCAGATATACAGAAATAGATGAACAGAAGGATAATGTGACTGCAGGAATGCAGATATACCCCGCACTGATACCTGCATCTTTAGATTTTTGTGGCGAGTCAGTTCCATTAGACAGGTTCGAAATCAAGGAACGGCTAGACAGAGAACTATTAGTTAGTCAATGCCTTCTGGCAAAGTAATGCCACACTTATAATCAAACGAAGTAAAAGGTATTTTGAAATTATAGAACCTATTCTAAAACGCAATGGTGTACCGAACGATTTCAAGTATCTGGCAGTAGCCGAAAGTGGCTTGCAAAATGCGGTATCATCAGCAGGTGCTAAGGGTATATGGCAGTTTATGGCTTCATCCGCTAAAGAGTACGGATTAGAGGTAACAAATGACGTAGATGAACGATATCATTTACAAAAAGCAACAGAAGCAGCATGTGAATATTTACTAAAAGGTCATGCACAGTTTGGCAGTTGGACGATGGCTGCTGCAGCTTATAACCGGGGGAGCAATGGTATCCGACGAGACCTTAGTAAACAACTAATTTCAGACTATTATGATATGCACCTCAATAGTGAAACTGCTAGGTATATATTTAGAATATTAGCATTTAAAACCATCATTGAGAATCCAAAGCTTTATGGATACCACATAGAAAATAAAGACTATTATGGAAATATCCCCACTACTAGTATCACTGTAGATTCCACCATAGAAAATATATCTGTATATGCCAGTCAATTAGGAACTAACTACCACGTCTTAAAGTCTCTAAACCCTTGGCTAATTGGAAATGAACTACCTGTAGACAATAAGTCCTATACTATAAAAGCCCCACTAGTAAACTAGTGAGGCTTTTAATTAAGTCATTTATCCGATTCTGCTATAATTCGTCTTGATTAAAGAAGTAATCATCCGTGGAGGGGTACTCAGACCAAATTTCTTCAATTGTTTCAAACGGTTCACCGTCGTCTTCTAGTTCCTGTAGATTTTCTACCACCTCTAAAGGTGCACCAGTTCTGATAGCAAAGTCAATAAGTTCGTCCTTAGTCGCTGGCCAAGGTGCGTCATCTAGGTAAGATGCTAATTCTAAAGTCCAATACATTAAATTGTCGTTTTTTAAATAAAGTTATTTGTTTCAAGAGATTAAATCTTCTATTTCTCTCAAACCTGCTGCGAAAATAATTTTTTTTAGCTATTTTCCAAATAACCGAAATAATTTAAATTTAACCTGCTGATTACCTTATAGTTAAGGCGTGAAGAACAATGCCTGTAGCCACCGACACGTTAAGAGAATCAGTAGTACCAGGCATTTCTATCCTTACAGTCTTGTCCATAAGAGCCATACGCTCCTTTGACAGACCCTTATCTTCATTTCCCATCCAGAGTACCCAGGAGTCTAAATCACTAAAGGTATCATACTGCAACGCATCTTCCGCCTTCTCATTGGGAGCTATTTGCTTAATGCCCCAACTTTGTAAGTAAGTAAATGTAGATGACAAGCTACTGACTCTTGCTACGGGCATCTTTAGTAATGCTCCAGCAGACGACTTTATAGCTCCATCTCCAATCTCGGCATTGGCCTTCACTCCTACTATCATCAGATCTACCCCAAACGCCAAACACGATCTGGAAATAGCACCTATATTTCTAATATCCTGGATTCCGTCACACACTACTATCTTAGGAGGTTTCCCATCTTCAAACATGCGTGTTACTGTCTCCTCTAACGGCACAAATTCTATAGGACTCTTCACAGCGATTACACCCTGATGACTAGCTTTAGAGATCCGATTAAGCTTCTCTACCGGTACCATAGAAAAAGGAGTGTCGCTTAACTTGGCCAGCTGTCGGAGAACTCCTATTTTCCTCTTATCTGCCTGATTATTGACATATACCTTACCTATGGTCACACCGCTTTGTAGCAGCTCCTCTACAGCGTGATAGCCTATTACTATTGCTTCTTTACTCATTGCTTTTTACTAGTATATCGTACTAGCCTGAGTGAAGAGATCTGTATATTTTTTCGCCAGGTCGTTTCTGTTATACTGCCTAGCTAGTGGCCCTAGATTTCTAAGTATATCTATGTTTTCTCGTTTTTCAGATTCTACATTTTGTAGGCCTTTGGTTTTAAACTTTTTATAGTACGTCACCATTTCATATGCGTCATCACCGGCTTCAGTAAGCATTTTATCTCCCTTTTCTATTTGACCCGCTTTGTAATAAATATCCGCACTTGCTGCTTTCAGTCTCAGGTTCATAGGGAGAAGTGATTCAGGTATAGCAGCATAGCATTTATCTAACACTGCTGTAGCTGTATCATTTTGTCCTCTATTACTATAATAATCTGCTACCTGTATGAATAGAGATCTAAGGTTCTGCGGAACCAGCTGAGCTTTCTCATCCAGGTACATAGTGCCTTCGTCCATTTTACCCCATACGTAATCTTTCATCAGACGCTTATATAGCAGGTCCATATCATCCATGCCTCTCATTCTACGATTAGCTTCTATCGGAAGTAGCTGGTAGGTAAGACCGTTATGTCTGAGGTACTTATCTAGGTTTAAGTATACGGAAGAACCAGTAGTGGTAGTCCAATAGATTGGTCTTTTCCACCCTGTCTTTGCATTTTCTGCTATCACGTCTAGGACTATCAGATCCCCTTTGCTAAGGCCCGTTCTACCAATGTTCCAATACATCTTATCTACAATCTTTGCAGTATCCTTATCAGGAATGTAACCCGTAGCGAGTACGGCCTCTTTGTCTACATCCAAACTAAAGTTTTTAACTGGGAATACATTGATCAGTTCTCCGCTATTGGTCATTTGCATTTTACTTTTATCATCGCTAGTGATATAGTCTAGTACTTGGTCTAGTGGGTAAAACTGTGCTTGAGAAAGTGATTTGTCCTCAAAGAAACGTACATAGTCTCTCTTGCCAGCCACCATCTTCTCTCCGGGAACACCAAAAGGTAACGCCTCAGAATCAAATACTTTTTTGCGAAGAGCACTGCTGTACCACTCCGTAGGCAGTAGACTTAAGTTTATGACACGCACGTCCGTTCTCACGCCCTCTACGTTTTGGGCATACCACAATGGATATGTATCATTATCCCCATTGGTAAATAGAATCGCATTCTCCTCACAACTGTTTAAATAGTTTTTGGCGAATGAGATACCCAACTCTCTACCCGATCTATCATGGTCGTCCCAGTTTTGAGAACCCATAAGATATGGTGCGGCAAGTAAAGCTAACACTGTAGCACCAGAGGCTACCACTGTTCGACTTATTTTGTCTTTTAGTAGGTCTACGAAAAAGAGCACACTTAGCCCTATCCATATGCAGAAGGTCTGAAAGGAACCTGCGAATGTATAATCTCTCTCACGCGGCTCCATAGGAGGCTGATTAAGGTAAATTACTACCAGTAAACCTGTAAATAAAAACATCACTAAAACGGTATAAAAATCCATCTTGCTCCGTTTATACATCACTATGATTCCGAGTAAACCAAGCAGTAGAGGCAAAAAATAATACGTATTTCTCGCTTTGTTATATTCCATCTGTGCAGGCACTTCAGATGGAGCTTGAAGTCTCCACTCATCAAAGGCATCTATACCCGATATCCAATTCCCTTGCTGACTGCTTCCTGTAACGTTTTGTAAATCATTTTGTCGACCCACGAAGTTCCACATGAAGTATCTGATATACATCCAGCCTATTTGATACTTAAATAAGAAAGTCAAGTTGTTACTAAACTTAGGCTTGGTCATCTCAGCAGTCTCCAGTTGAGTCTTTAGATCACTATTCGTAGGATCTGCTTTCACCTTTTGCTCAAGCGAGTTTATAGCCATAAACATGTCTTCCATACCACTCCAGATTGGGTAGTATTTAGACTTTTCAGACATATCGCCCATCCGTGGCAAAATTGTAGAATACCTCTTATCGTACACAGGCTCTTGCTTAGTGCCTACAACTTGATACGTACCCTCTTCACTTCTTCTATACTGTGATTTACCCTCATCTATAGCAGTAAGTCTAGCATTCCAGTAGCTACCATAGACAAGTGGTCTAGACCCGTACTGCTCTCTATTTATATAACTAAGTAGACTCTGTGCATCTTGAGGATCATTCATGTTAATAGCAGGCTCTGCTATAGATCTAATCACCACCATAGCGTAAGACGAAAATCCTATCATAATAAAACCAAGACACAATATCACCGTATTCGCAATAGTTCTCTTACTGGTTTTTTGTGAAGTGTATACTGCGTATATAGTACCTGCTATGATAGCTATTTTCACTACCGATACTAAAAATGAACTCCATCCAGACAAGAGCATAATCATCAAAAAACCGACTAAAGCTACAGTCCCTACTACCTTATTACCCGTGTGTGTGTACATCAGTGAGCAGACTATAGTAGCTATCATTACTAGCATAAATGCGAGTACCCCTGAGTTAAATGGGAGTCCAAGAGTATTCACAAAAAACAAGTCAAAATTAGAAGCCACCATAGGCGTACCTGGTATGATACCCCATTGGAGAAGTGCTATAGAACCAAGCCCGATTACCGAAGCCTTTATAACATTAGCTGCACTTGCGTCATACTTATTAAAGAAGTAATACAATAAAATAGCTGGAACCACCAATATATTCAACAGGTGAAGACCAATACCAAGACCTACTATGTAGGCTATTAAGATGATCCACCTATCAGAAGTAGGCTCGTCTTTTACTTTTTCCCATTTCAAAATAGCCCAAAAAGCCAACGCCATAAAGCAAGAAGATCCTGCATAAACTTCAGCCTCTATAGCACTAAACCAGAAAGTGTCCATAAAAGTAACAGATAAAGCTGCCACCAGTCCAGAACCAACGATAGCAATGGCACTACCTAGGTCCACAAGATTAGCATTAAGGTCAATTTTTAAAATCTTTTTTGCAAAGTGAGTGGTAATCCAAAAGGTAAACATCACAGTGGCAGCACTGGCTACGGCACTCAACATATTTACCGCTATGGCTACCTCATTAGTCGCAGGAGTAGCAAACATGGTAAAAATCCTACCCAACATAAGAAATAACGGTGCCCCTGGCGGGTGAACCACTTGTAACCTGTACGAAGCAGAGATAAACTCACCACAGTCCCATAAACTTACAGACTGCTCTAATGTCATAATATATACCGCCATGGCTATCAGGAAAGTTACCCAGCCAAAAATGGTATTTACTCTTTTAAAATTATTCATTCGGTTTTGTGTTTAATTGATTTCTTATAATCTGTCGGCGAAAATAAATATTTAGTTCATAATGTCTAAAGATACTGCAAAAGAGCAGACGAGAATAGGTCATTTATAGTTGCATTCAGAAAATTTTAGGTCAATTTAGCACTTCTGTAGCTCTTAAGTTTAGTTTATTTGCACAAAATCAAAAAATACTGTGAGTAGCACATTTCATACCTTCACTTGCCCCGTTTGTCATTCTAACCAATTTAACACCTTCAAGGAAGTCCCTGACTGGCTGGTAAGCAAAGAAGTCTATACCATATCACAATGTAATTCTTGTCTTTTTAAATTCACATCAAATGCACCCACAGCAGAAAACATAGGACCGTACTACAATAGCGAGGAATACGTAGAGCACAGTGACACTAAAAGTGGAGTGATCTATGGTGTATACCACTATGCACGAACACTAATGCTCAAATTTAAACTGAGCAAAATAAAAAAGAATACTAGCGGTAAAAAACTTCTGGACGTAGGTTCTGGTTCAGGATATTTCGTCAACCACATGAAACAAAACGGCTACGAGGTCACTGGTGTAGAAATAAGTGACAAAGCTGTAGAACTTTGCAAAACAAAATTTAATATCCAAGCAGAAAAACCCGAAAAATTTATATCAGGTCAATTAGATACAGACTATGATATCATAAGTCTGTGGCACGTATTCGAACACGTGTACACATTTGATGAGTATTTTAATATGTTCACAAAATCACTAAAAAAGGGAGGGACACTAATACTAGCTCTGCCTAATAGTGACTCAGCTGACGCTAAAATATATGGTAAATACTGGGCAGCATACGATACACCAAGACACCTGTGGCACTTCACGCCAGATACACTTTCCCAATTTGTAGAGGCCAGGGGATTCACGATAGTCCAAAAGTACAGATTACCTCTAGACCCATTCTTTAACGCTATGGTAAGTGATTCTTACAAACCTGAATTTACCTTCTTGCCTATCTCCGTGCTAAAAGGACTTTACAGTTACATTGTATCCCTATTTGATAAAGATAAGTCCAGTTCTCTTATCTACTTTCTTAAGAAAAAATAATCTCACTGCTTAATAAAAGTCTTAGTGATCACTTTGTCACCTTGGCTAATCTTAGCATAATACGTACCTGCGGCCAAAGCACTCACTGACAGCTTGTCTACGATTCCGGTATGTATCACTACATTACCTTTAGCATCAAATATCTCTAGCAAACCGCCATTAATATAAAACTTGCTTTCTATGCGCAGCTCTGTTATCACTGGATTGGGAAAAATTTTTATTTCATTTTCTACAAGATCAGATATAGAAGACACTTTGCCTTCACTCACTACGAGGGTATCTATTATAATATTATCTCCATTTGTATTACCATTACCATTAGCGGCTAATACGGCTACGTAAAACGTAATATTTCCGGTGCCAGCCTCTGGTGCAGTCCAGTCTAGTATCCACTCAGTACTGCCTGCAGTAGAAGATGAAGATGCCTGTTTATGTGAAGAGCGCTGCCCCCCGCCTTGTATATTAGAATCATCATTATTCATAAATAATCCAACCGTATTACCTTCAGAATTCTCTGCCATGCACTCAAAACCCCATACAGAGGTGCCTGTGTTTGTCGGTCTCACAGCAATCTTATACTTACTCCCTGGCGAATATCCAGTGCTTGGAAAATCGGCACTGAGTGCCTCCTGCAAAATTGGAGTCTTAGGTCCGTGACATCCACCTTGAGTAGCACAAGTAGCACCACCATCTGTGGCAGATCCAGACCTTCCACCTGGAGATCCACCTCTATTAGCCAAAAATACAAATGACACTCCGGCTAGTAGCAGTAATTTTACAGCGGTAATATTTCTTTTCATTCTTCGAAATTAAGACTTATTAAAGAAAAAATAACCACCTAGTTTTCATGTTAGCTCGCTCTTTTGTTTTGTAATCCACATGTTTTGAACTACATTTGCACTAGATAAAAAGATATTAAAGGGGTCCGTGACCCCTTTTTTCTTACGACAATTTTGACAATTAAAGATCTCATAACACGCATTATAAACAAGGAACTCGAAAAGACAGAAACTTTTTTGGTAGGTGTAGATACTAACCAAGCAGAAACTGATCTTAAGTTTTTTATAGATGGTACAGAAGGTGTCAGTATACAACTGTGCACTAAGCTCAGTAGAAAGATCTCCAGCATACTAGACGAAGAGTATACGGAAGATACACCTATACGATATGAGATATCCTCACCAGGAGTAGATCAACCACTGGTAGATATTCGTCAGTACCCGCAGCACTTGGGCCGAGATTTCCAAATCACCTTGGTTGAAGAAGAAGTCATAGAGGGAGAGCTGGTAAATGTAGGAAATAGTGACATCACGCTAAGCGTGCTCGTGTCAAAGCATAAAAAAGAAGAAAGAGTTGTACTCTTGGAAAATATTATTAAAAGTACCGTAAAAATATCATTTAAACGCAAAAAGAAATGAGCTTACAACTAGTAGAATCGTTTTCAGAATTCAAAGAATTTAAGAACATAGACAGAGCAACTATGATGAGAGTGCTCGAAGACGTTTTTAGAACCATGATTCGAAGAAAATATGGGTCTGATGACAATTTTGATGTTATTGTAAATACCGACAATGGCGACCTTGAAATCTATAGAAATAGAGAGATTGTGGACATGGGTGAGGTAGAAGATCCTAATAAGGAAATCAATATAGAGGACGCAAAAAAACTAGAAGAAGATTACGAGATCGGAGAGGAAGCCATAGAGGATATAGCCATGGCATCCTTTGGACGTAGAACTATTCTCACCGCTCGCCAAACTTTATTATCTAAAGTACTGGAATTAGAAAAAGACGAATTCTACAAGAAATATAAAGATAGAGTAGGCGAAATAGTAGCTGGCGAAGTATATCAAATCTGGAAGAACGAAATAATGATTTTGGATGATGAGGGCAATGAGTTAATACTGCCTAAGCGTGAAATGATACCAAGAGACTTCTTCAAAAAAGGAGATTCTGTGCGTGCAGTAGTATTGCGTGTGGAGATGTATAACTCTAATCCTAAGATTATCCTTTCTAGAACGGCACCAGAATTTTTAGAGAGACTTTTCGAACTAGAGGTGCCTGAAATTCTCGATGGACTTATCACTGTGAAAAAAATAGTGAGAGAGCCCGGAGAAAGAGCAAAAGTAGCAGTAGAAAGTTATGATGATAGAGTAGATCCTGTAGGAGCTTGTGTAGGTATGAAAGGAAGTCGTATACACGGTATAGTAAGAGAATTGAAAAATGAGAATATTGACGTAATCAATTATACATCTAACATACAGCTACTGATACAACGTAGTCTTAGCCCAGCAAAAGTGTCTAGCATCACTTTAAATGAAGAAGAAGGAAAAGCTGACGTATTTTTACCGTCAGACCAAGTTTCTCTAGCAATAGGGAAAGGTGGACACAATATAAAACTGGCAGGTAAGCTAGTAGGATATAATATAGACGTATACCGCGAGTCTAATGAGGAGGAAGATATGGATGTTGACTTAGACGAGTTCGCAGATGAAATAGATACTTGGATACTAGAAGAGCTTAAGGGTATAGGGCTCGACACAGCAAAAAGTGTGTTAGATATGAGCGATGCTGATCTCATATCCAGAACCGAGTTAGAGCAAGAAACGATAGAAGAAATTAAGAAAATACTAAAAGCGGAATTCGATTAGTACTGCTATAAAGCACTTAAAGTATTATTTTCGAACACTGCGTAGCAATAGATGGCGGACAATAAAAAGACATATAGAATTAATAAGGTTGCAACAGAATTTAACGTTAGTTGGAAAACTATCGTAGATCACCTGAATGACAAAGGTTTTGAAGTAGAGGGTAAAATCACTGCAAAACTTGACGACGCCATGTACCAAGAGTTAATAGGCTACTATCAAAAAGATAAGCAAGCTAAGGAAGAATCGCAGTCACTCGAAATAAACATACGCAAGGACGCTAAGACTCAGGAAATAAAGGAAACTAAAAAGCCCGAACCCCCAGCTCCAGAATTCCAAGCAGAGTCTACAATCTTTATAAAAGATAACAATACCCACAAAGCACCAGATGCACAAAAGGTAGTGCCAAAACCTGCAGAAGAAAAGCCTGAAACTCCAAAAGTGGGTACTCCAAAAGTAGAAACTCCAAAAGCAGAGGAGAAGATAGTAGTGGAAAAACCAAAGGCTCCAATGTTTACTCCTGTAGAAGACTCTGGAAACACAGGTTCACTGAGAGTGCTGGGTAAGATCACTATAGATCCTTCATCTAAATATAAAGGTCCAAAGAGTAAGAAACCAGAAGTTAAAAAAGAAACTGAAGCTCCTAAGAAAGAGGTGCCTAAAGTTAAAATAGACCTTGCTGCAAAAGAAAAAGAGCCTGAAGTAAAGGCAGAACCTCAAGCTATAGGTACTGAATATACTAAGCTAGTAGGGGCCACTGTAGTGGGTAAGATAGTAATCAAACCACCGGTAAAGCGTACTAAAAAAGAAAAAGACGAGCCGAAGAGGAAACGTAAGCGTATACGTGGAGAAAAAGTAACAGCTGATAAGCTCAAAACTGAGCGTCCCCCAGAAAGAGGCAAGCCTGGCGAAAAAACCGAAGTCTCTGAAAAAGACATACAAGACAAAATTAAGAAAACACTCGCTAGGATGTCTAGCGGAAAGCAAACTCCTGTCCATGGAGGGAAAGTCAGAAAAAAAGCTAGAAAATTCCGAAGACAAGAACACAAGAAAAAGTGGGAAGAAAAGCAATTGCAAGACATTGAGGAAAGTAAAATATTAGATGTTACAGAGTTTGTGACAGCTAATGACCTTTCTAATATGATGGATGTAAATGTAAATGAGATTATTGGTGCTTGTTTCTCACTCGGACTTATGGTATCCATAAATCAACGTCTAGATGCAGAGACTATTCAGATAGTAGCGGAGGAATTTGATTATGAAGTAAACTTTGTAGATGCAGATGAGACCATAGAGATAGAAGAAGACGAGGATAAGCCAGAAGATATGCTTCCACGTCATCCTATAGTAACCGTAATGGGTCACGTAGATCACGGTAAGACATCTTTACTGGATCACATACGTAGTGCAAATGTAATAGCAGGCGAAGCTGGAGGTATAACTCAGCACGTAGCGTCCTACGAGGTAGAGCTAAAAAATGGTGAAAAAATGACCTTTATCGATACTCCAGGTCACGAAGCATTTACGGCTATGCGTGCTAGGGGTGCTCAGGTCACAGATATCGCCATCATAGTGATAGCTGCAGATGATGTCGTAATGCCACAAACAAAAGAAGCTATCAGTCATGCCCAAGCAGCTGACGTACCTATAGTATTTGCTATCAATAAGATAGATAAACTAGGAGCCAATCCAGACAGAGTGAGAGAATCACTATCTGCTATGAACATACTCGTAGAAGAATGGGGTGGTAAATACCAATGCCAAGAGATTTCTGCCAAAAACGGAATTAATATCGAAGAATTACTGGTAAAGGTTAGTCTTGAAGCTGAGTTATTAGAGCTAAAAGCAAACCCAAATAAAAACGCTAAAGGTGCTGTACTTGAAGCCAAAATCGAAAAAGGTAGAGGTATCGTAGCATCTATGCTCATAAGTGAAGGTACACTAAAAGTAGGTGACGCACTTATAGCAGGACAGCACTATGCAAGAGTCAAAGCTATGTTCAACGAACGTGGTAAACCTATGACAGAAGCAGGACCAGCATCTCCAGTATCTATACTTGGATTCTCAGCAGCACCAGCGGCGGGTGAGACTTTTCAAGTACTCACTGACGAGAGTCAAGCTAAAGACATAGCCAATAAGCGTGAACAACTCCAAAGAGAGCAGTCTATACGTGCTACCTCTATGCTTACACTTGACACTATCGGCAAACGACTGGCAATAGGCAATTTCCAAGAACTCAAACTTATTATCAAAGCAGATGTAGATGGCAGTAGTGAAGCACTGTCTGATTCCTTATTAAGATTATCCACTGAAGAGATAGAAGTAAAAATTATACAAAAGTCTGTTGGGCCTATTACTGATAATGATGTATTACTAGCTAAAGCTTCTGATGCCATCGTCATAGGTTTTCAAGTAAGACCTATGCCAAGTGCTAAGAAACTAGCAGAGAGTGAAGGCGTAGAAATCAAACAATACAGCATCATATATCAAGCTATAGAAGAAATAAAAGCTGCTATGGAAGGTATGTTATCTCCTGATGTAAAAGAAGAAATCACAGGTACAGCAGAAGTGCGTGAGGTATTTAAAATTACTAAGGTAGGAACGGTAGCTGGTTGTATGCAAACAGAAGGTAAAATGTATCGAGACAATAAAGTTCGTGTAATACGTGAAGGTGTTGTAATTTACACTGGCGAAATAGATACACTGAAACGTTTCAAAGACGACGTGAAAGAAGTAGCTAAAGGCTACGAATGTGGTATGCAAGTTAAAAACTACAACGATCTACAAGAATTTGACCTATTAGAAGGGTTCCGCGAAGTAGAGGTAGCTCGAAAATTAAAGTAACGTCTTCTTAATTTCAAAACATAAGGCCCTTACACAATATTGTGTCAGGGCTTCTTTTGTTTCAGCGACTATTGATAAAAAGTCTCAGGAGTACACTGTACAAAGCTTAACGAAGTCTTGAAGATATATTGATTGGCGACCCTATTCGGATTTAAAGAAGACTGCAATTTGCCAAATATATCTTCCCCGCTAATCCAAATTTCTACTCCGACTTTGACTCAGCTAAGCACGCATATACATAAATAACTAACAAACAGCAAAGTACAAACACTTAAATACGCTAATCAGCTAAAACCAATACACCAAAATAATAATCCAACTCTAGTTTTACTCTTTACCCATTTTCTTCTTAAATTGCACCTATGAATAGTGCAATCATAAAAGGCATGGGATACTACGTACCAGAGAACGTAGTAACCAATGAAGACCTTTCCAAAATAATGGATACCAATGATGAGTGGATTACAGAGCGAACAGGAATCAAAGAACGTCGATGGATAAACAACGATGAAAGTACTTCATCAATGGCTCTAGAGGCCTCTAAAAAAGCCATATCAGACGCAGGTATAGATAAGTCAGATATTGACTTCATTATCTTTGCAACACTCAGTCCAGACTACTACTTCCCAGGACCCGGAGTCACCTTACAAAAAGATCTAGGAGTAGATACCATAGGTGCCCTAGACGTCAGAAATCAATGCAGCGGGTTTATATACGCGCTATCTGTAGCTGATCAATACATCAAAAGCGGAATGTATAAAAATATACTTGTGGTAGGAGCTGAGTACCATAGTGGCGGATTAGATAAAAGCACAAAGGGCAGAGGAGTGACAGTAATCTTCGGTGATGGAGCAGGTGCAGCCATAGTCTCACGAAGTCCCAGTTCAGACAGAGGAATACTATCCACTCACCTGCACTCGCAAGGTGAACATGCAGAAGAACTTACACTAATTGGCCCAAGCACACGCAGATGGGTGCCAGAAATCATAGACGGTAAAGGAAAAGACGACGAGGCTATTTACCCCTATATGAACGGGACATTTGTATTCAAACACGCAGTTACTCGATTCCCTGAAGTTATAGGTGAAGCTCTCACAAAAAACAACCTGAAACCTGCAGACATAGACCTACTAATACCACATCAGGCCAATCTACGTATATCACAATTCGTACAAAAGAAAATGGGTCTGTCTGACAATCAAGTATTTAACAATATTCAAAAATATGGAAACACCACAGCCGCTTCCATACCTATAGCCTTGGCAGAAGCTAAGCTGGAAGGAAAAGTCAAAGAAGGCGACCTCATATGTCTAGCTGCTTTTGGCAGTGGATTCACTTGGGCTAGTGCTCTTATAAGATGGTAGCAGGGATAGGCCAAAAGGAGCTATTTCAGATAGGAATAATAGTCGTTAGTTCCTACATTCTAGTGCAGATAGGAAAGGCCACTATACGCCGAAGTATCCGTAAGACGTACAAAGACCCATCAGATGCTGACACCAAAGTAACTGGTCTCAAATTTCTTTACAATACCTTATCTTTTCTCATATATACTATTGCTATTATTGCTATTATTTATTCTATTCCTTCGGTAAACCATATAGGGAAAACCCTATTTGCCGGTGCCGGAATTTTTGCTGCCATCTTAGGATTTGCTTCACAACAGGCATTTAGCAATATTATAGGCGGAATTTTTCTAGTACTCTTTAAACCTTTTAGAATAGGAGACCTCATTAAAGTAGGCACTCTAAATGAGGGCTACGTAGAAGATATCACCTTAAGACATACTGTTATAAAAGACTTTGACAATAAGCGTATCGTTATACCAAACTCACTCATAAGCACAGAAACTATACAGAATTCACATCTAGAGGACGCACGTGTAATAAATAGAATTCATTTTGGCATCAGCTACGATTCTAATGTAGATAACGCTATCGCAATAATAAAAGAACAAGCAATAGCACATAAACTTAGTAAAGACTATCGATCAGCTTCTGATATAAAAGATCAACATTCTCAAGTAGATGTGCGAGTAGTAGCATGGGCAGACTCTGCTATAACATTACGAGCTTATATATGGACAGACTCACAGGAAGATGGGTTTTTGTTAAAGACAGATTTATACTACTCGGTAAAAAAAGAGTTTGAGGCAAATTGTATAGAAATACCTTATCCACACCGAACCATCGTTTATAAAAACAATGAACAAAAATAAACGGAATAAAAAACTGTTTCATAGTCCTATAACTCTAAACCTACAAAAAGAAGATGGCGAAATGCACACGGACTGCATTGTATATAGCGAAGAAGGCTATATGCGGCTCAATGAAACAAGATGGCCACAAGTACAAGAATTTATAGCCTCAAACACCGGCAAAACTACTTGGCTCAATCTATATCCCCTTGAGAACAAGAAAGCACTAGAAGATATCGAAGAATACTTTGGCATCAATCCATTTATGATGGCAGACGCCGTAGACTTCTCTCTACGTTCTAAGTATTGGTTTACTGAGAAGTATCTTTTCTGTTCATTCAAAATGAAAAAACCAAACTTTGATGGTGCTGAGCATATTAGTTTTATACTTGGTCAGGACGTACTTATTAGTCTTCAAGAAGTTAAAGAAGATGTATTTGAACACATCAGAATACGTATAGAAAACAACTATGGTCTAATTCGGAAAAAAGGGGTAGACTACTTATTTTTCTTGCTTTGTGATGCACTCATAGATCAATATACTCTCATAAGCGATGAGTCAGAGGAGAACCTACTACTTCTAGAGGAGAATATAAATGCTAACTACAAAGAGGTAGGTCTACATAACTTACACGAAACCAAGAAAGAATTGCTACAAACGCATAAAAATGTACGAGCAGCTGGAGATGTCCTTGACGGTATCACGGCTTCAGACTTTTTTCAACTCTCAGACTTGGTAAAGAAGCTCTTTACCTCCATAGGTCATAATGCTAAGTACAGTATTGACTCTTTTAGTAGGCAGCTAGAGCACACTAAAAATCTCTCCGACCTACATTTTGCACAGCAAAACAACGAGCTAAATGAAATGATAAAATTGCTCACAATAATGTCAGCAATTTTTATCCCCATTACCTTTATAGCTGGATTATACGGGATGAATTTTAAAAACATCCCAGAACTACAACTGCCTTGGGGTTATCCAGCAATTGTTGGGATTATGGTACTAGTAGTAGTTTTTATTCTATATCTATTCAAAAGGAAAAAGTGGCTCTAAACTATGACCAAACACTTACTTGAAATTATAGGGATGCATGAGCCTGTCAACTTTTCTGAACAGGGAATATTAGACTTGTCAACTAAGACAGATACTGGCGCATATAACAGTGCCATAGACTGTTGCTATGCCGAAGTGAAAGAAGACAAAGACGGCGAAACGGTACTCTGCTTTACGCTGCTAAACCCTAAGCACAGATTATATACTGGCAAAGAACTCGCTACCAAAAGCTATAAAGTCAAAAAAGTACGCAGCTCTAATGGGACAGAAACGCTTCGCTTTCAGGTCAAACTCAGAATAGAGCTCAAGGGCCGAAACTTTAAGACCCTCTTTAATCTTAGTGATAGGTCTAAAATGAGATTTCCTGTACTGCTGGGCAGAAAATTACTTGCGGGTAGATTTCTGGTAGACGTAAGTAAAGGCAGGAAGTTGAAAAGATAATTAGTCTAATAGTCAAACAATTCATTGATGAAGTAAAACAAGCATTGGGTTTCTATCAGGAAGCAACTCTGTCATTTACAAAAAATACAGGTGCCTGAACAAGCTTAACTGCAGTCTGCTCTATACTCTACAAGATGATCTAAAAACTTAGTGCTGCCTAAATGAGAATATAACAATGGTATATTTAACAAACCTCAATAAGACTATTCTCTTCTAAGGAATAAACGTGATCACACATCTTAAGTTCGTCCTCTTTATGTGTTATAAAAATAGCGGTATTACCCGTCTCTTTTAATATTTCTATGGCTTTCAGTGTCTGTTGGCGGCTGTGCATATCTAGATTATTAGTCACCTCATCAAAGATAAATATCTCTGCATCTTTATACAGGGCACGAGCTATAGCGATCCGCTGTCTCTGTCCACCACTCACATGATTGCCCAGCTCTCCTACAGGAGTATATATCCCATCAGATAGGGTCTTTATCCACTCTGTGAGATTCACCTTATCCAAGCAGCTAAGTACACGCTCCAGGTTTGGACTCTCGTCTACAAATGCTACGTTATTCAAGATGGTATCATTTATCATAAATACATCCTGCTTCACATAGCTAAAGAGGTACCTATATTGATTTTGTTGTGAGCTTTGCAATGGTAAGCCATCTACCAGTAATCTTCCCTCTGTATGACTCAGTAAGGATGCCAACACATTGACTAAAGTAGATTTACCACTACCACTATTCCCTACTATTCCTATAAAATCTCCTTTAGCTATCTTCAGGTTGATGTTTTCTAATATCCGCTGCTCAGGCGTATATCCAAAATGAATACCGCTCAACTCAATGTACTTGTCAAACACTACAGGCTCATCTTTAATCCTATCCTCATCATTGTCTTCTTGCACTAGGAAGTCTAAAATATGAGAATTAGTCGATAGGGTATTGGAAGTACCTATCACTCTATTAATGCTAGGCAGTAACCTAAAGGAAACTCCAGCATAGATGGAAATATAGGAGATGACACTAGAGATGCCCTTATCTCCTAGGGTACCATAGAGCACTACACACAATATCCCTGTGATAGCTATCACCTCATAGATGCGCATTGGCATGTAATTAGACTTCACATAGATACTCGCTTTGAGCTCATATAGAGATGCTTTCATACGCTCAAATTTCGTATGAAAATAGTCAGACCCATTCCACAGTTTAATATTCGCTATACCAGCAGTCATTTCTGAGATGTTGGTATAGACTTGACCTACCAATTCATGTACCTCTCTACCTTCTCTAGCCAGCTTTTTTTTGTTGACATAAATCAATAAAACAGCTGAAGGTATAACGCTAAAAAAGGTGAACAAAAATAAGAGTGGCTTATAAAACAAGATGGCTCCTAACAACAGGACAATAACAGTCAACTCAGATAAAAAAACCACACTTGCAATCAGTATACTTTCTGAAAACGAAAAAGTACTGGCTGTAAGCTCATTGATGATTTCTGCAGAAGGTCTTCTCTTAAAATAAGCTAAGTTCTGGTTCATCTCCTGCTTATATCTCGCACCAGATATATAGTCAGTAATACTAAAAGCCAACTTAACTTGCCGTTTATTCATCTGTACCAAAACCGTATTTTTCAAGACATAGATTACAAACAGTAAGCTCGTTATAACTAAGACGAACATTCTGTTATCAGTCACTCCCAGTCTATGATATAAAAAAGAAGTAAGCACGTTGTGCTGGATAAACTCTGGCTTTAGTATAGACAGTATAGTGTGCAGTAGTATAGATACCCCTACTACTTCTAAAAGTGCACTCAGTAGACTAAGTACTATCATAGTACCGTATTTTTTCTTATGCTGCTTGGGAAGCAGCTTACTTAGCTTACCCCAAGTCTGTGATATGTCTTGGTATTTTCTCACTGTATATGCTCTAGTACTTCCAGCTCCAGCAATATAGGTGTATATCCTGGGACCCTCAGATTACCACTAGCTCCAAAAGCCTGATTAGAAGGCACGAGTGCCCTAGCACTCTCTCCTACTTTTAGTGTGTTGGCTAGGAACCTTATACCTCCTATTATCGCCTTATCATTCACATCGTATATAAACGGATCTCCGTCCTTACTATAGGCTATTAACTGCTCATTGAGTGACTTAAGCACATAGTTAACTTTAGCTTTGCTAAACTGATCCTGCTTACTCTTATTATTTTTTAGTACTTCATAATAAATCTGCGTAGCTGTATCCAAGCGAGCATTCCACCTATTTTGCTGTGTATAGCTAGCCATCACCTGCTGCTCAAAAGTCTGCTTAAACGATACATATCCTATATCTGAAAGTTTATCCCGCATCCACACATTTACATGTATACGCTCACTATCAGAAAGGTATTGGGGCACTGTGCCGTTCAAAGAACCATAAAGCTCGCCTGCAGATAGTTCTAAGTACAAGCTATCTTCCTTACACGTCTCAGCTAGGAGCTTATATAGGTGACTAGTCGTATCTAGTGATTTACTGTTGATTTCTACCTTTCTGCCCAGTACACGCGAGTCCAGGTATACCGAATCGTTAGCATTGGTAGCTTCTATATCCAGCAGCCAATGTCTCTTATCATCCGTACACACATCACCGAGTCTATCGTAGCGGATATCTCCTAGCTCTTGCAGTTTCTTTTTACTGCATCCTACTAAGACTATGCAAGCAACTATGATTAGTAAGCATCTCATCCTAAGTGTTTTCTATATGTTTTTATAGACTCTTTAAACTTAGCCAAGGTATTGGCCAGCGTATCTTCACTCGCACCACCAGCAGCATTTTTATGCCCGCCGCCTTTGAAGTACTCTGCACTAAACTCATTGCACGGAAATATATCTGTACTTCTGAAGCTCATTTTCACGAGGTAGTCTCTATCTATAATAAGAGCACTAAGCTGTACTCCTTTTATACTCAGGCCGTAGTTTACAAATCCTTCTGTGTCACCGGTGATTACATTGTATCTTCTGAGCTCTTCAGAAGTAAAATGAGCTAAAGCTACTTTGCCGTCTTCTATAAGCTCTATTTTATTGCCTAAGAAATAACCGAGTAGTTGTAATCTATCCAGTCTGTTTTGGTCAAAAAGACGATTGTAAATAGTAGCGGGGACCACACCTATATCCATAAGATCTGCTGCCGTGCGGATAGTACTACTCGTAGTACTCCCAAATCTGAATGAGCCTGTATCTGTGATAAGGCCTGTATAGATACACTCACCCATGTCCTTATTCATATGGCTGGCATCTAAGTGTTTCTCTACATATTTATAAATAAGTTCACACGCAGAACTCGCTCCTATTTCCACGAAACGTTCATCATCAAAATCCTGTGGATCTTGGTGATGGTCTATCATTATCAGTTTTGCATCACTGTGTTGTATGTAGTCTCCCATATCATTGATACGGCCAAGTGCGTTGAAATCTAAGCAGAATACGTACTCTGCTGCATCTATAAGCTCCTTGCTCTTAGGCTTATCCGCTTCATATACCATCACTGTATCATTGCCCGGGAGCCAGTGTAGAAACTCTGCATAATCCGTAGGCGTAATCACCTGACTATTAATCCCTGCACTTTTAAGATAATGAAAAAGTCCGAGACTAGATCCCATCGCATCGCCGTCTGGCTTATGGTGTGTGGTTATGACTATCTTTCCTGAACTTGCCCGTAGGTCTTCTAGAGTATGAACTATTGTATCCTGCACTGCTTTAATTTAGTACAAAACTCGTAAAAAGAACGAGATATAGCTATTTTTGCCGCCCTTTTAAGAGAAAAAAACAATGTCAAACATCACATTCACAATGATCAAGCCAGATGCAGTAGCTAATGGCCACACTGGTAACGTCATAAACGATATCATAGTAGGAGGTTTTAAGCTTAAGGCTATGAAGTACCTTCACCTAAGCAAAGAGCAAGCAGAAGCTTTTTATGGTATACACCGTGAGCGTCCTTTCTTCCATGACTTAGTCAACTTTATGATCTCTGGTCCTATAGTAGCTGCGGTATTAGAAAAAGAGAACGCAGTAGCAGATTTTAGAACTTTAATAGGTGCTACTAATCCTGCAGACGCAGCAGCTGGCACTATCCGTGCTAAGTATGCTAAGTCTATAGATGCTAATGCTGTACACGGAAGTGATAGCGACGAAAATGCAGCTGGTGAAGCTTCATTTTTCTTCTCATCTTTCGAAATGTACTAGTACATCCTCACAGATTAAATTTTTATTAAAAAACCGACCTTTGGGTTGGTTTTTTTGTGGGCTATCTATTCTACTCCTTTATAAACTTAGTAGGTGAATTAAGAAACTCTGATGTGCTTTTGTGCAGGATTCTCTGTCACCGCTCACTGAAAGTTTCATCGGTATTTTTTTTGTTTTTACCGCGAAATGAAACACCTCGGCGAAAATTACGTTAATTTGGTGCAGAAATAGTGTAACTCTAGAAGTCGGTATGGCTTTTGTAATGTTTCCGCTATAATACTAACACACACTTAATGAAGATAAGAAACACGTTTTTCCTTATAGCTCCAGCGGTATTTGTCGCCTTTGGGTTTTACCTTAAACAGCAAGATGCTGGCGAAGATGTACTTTTACGAGCCATCACAGCCAGCTTACAAGCTGCTCACTATGACCCCGTAGAGATCAATGATGATTTCTCCAAAAAAGCATTTGGTCAATACCTTAAAAATATAGACGCCAACAAGCGTATGCTTTTGCAGTCTGATGTAGATGCACTTAAAGTGTATGAGCTACAGATAGATGACCAAGCTAAATCAGGGAGCTATGAGCTGTTCGAAAAATCACTTGATATACTCGAAAAGAAACTAATACTAACAGAAAGTTTCTATGAAGATATACTGTCTAAACCCTTTGACTTTGCCAGTGAAGAGCAAGTAGATTTCGGAGACGATATACCCTATGTGACTACAAATGCTGAGCTCAAAGATAGGTGGCGTAAATACCTGAAATATAGCGTTCTCACTAGACTTTATGCAGATAAAATGGCTCAAGATAAAATGGCAGAAAATAGCGATACCGTATTTACTCCTGTATCTATGGACAGCCTAGAAGCCAAAGCAAGACGTAATGTACTAAATACGCACGTAGACTATTACAAACGACTAAAGCGCTTAGAACGAAAAGACAGGTTATCTATGTATGTCAATAGTTTGACAAGTGTATATGATCCGCATACGAACTATTTTCCCCCGGCAGATAAAGAAAACTTTGACATCCAAATGAGTGGCCAACTAGAAGGAATAGGTGCTCAGTTACAAGATAAAGATGGCCATATCAAAATCACTAATATTATCCCTGGTGGGCCGTCTTCTCTGCAAGGAGGTCTAGAAGCCAATGACCTTATAATCAAGGTACAACAAGAGGGGGAAGAAGCTGTAACTGTAGTAAACTGGCGTATAGACGATGCTGTGAAAATAATCCGAGGTAAAAAAGGAACTAAAGTGACTTTAACTGTACGCAAGCCTGATGGGTCTGAGGAGAATATCACTATTACCCGAGATGTGGTAGTACTGGAAGAAACCTATGCCAAATCACTCATAATAAGTGACGAAGACAATATAAAGTCAGGTTACATATACCTGCCTAGTTTTTATGCTGACTTCAGAAACCCTAGAGGTCACTTCAGTTGGAAGGATGTGCAAGTAGAAGTAGAGAAACTGAAGACTGCAGGAGTAAAAGGTATTATCCTAGACCTTAGAAATAATGGTGGCGGCTCACTGGATGACGTGGTGAAAATGGGAGGTCTATTCATAGACGACGGACCTATAGTACAAGTTAAAGAAAAAGGCAGAAAAGCTCAAGTACTGGAAGATCGATATGCCGGTGCTGAATGGGACGGTGCGTTAGTAATCATGGTCAATGAGTTTAGTGCATCCGCATCTGAGATAATGGCTGCAGCAATGCAAGACTACCATAGAGCGGTGATAGTAGGCAGCTCATCTACACATGGGAAAGGAACCGTACAACGTTTCTTAGACCTTAATAGAACTATTCGTAGCAAGGACGTCCCAGACCTGGGAAGTATAAAGCTCACCATTCAAAAATTTTACAGAATAAATGGAGATGCTACACAGCTCAAGGGTGTAAGCTCAGATGTACTCCTTCCAGATAATTACATGTACATCCAAACGGGAGAAAAAGAAAATGAGTATCCTATGGAATGGGATCAGATACCTAGCTCTGAATATGATGCTAAGAAATATGCTATCAATGATAAGGTCATCAAAAAAAGTCTGGCCAGGGTTAAGAAAAATGAGACCTTTAATCTGATAGAGGAAAATGCTCGCCGATGGGAAAAAGAACGAGAAGACAAGACGTACCCGTTGAATCTTAAATCGTATACCCAACAAGAAGAACAAGATAAGAAAGAAGGTGAAAAGTTTGAAGTACTCTCCAAACTGGAGTTGCCTAGCTTCAAAGTAGAAAATATCCCTTCAGATCTAACCGTAATCAATACGGAAGAATCTCGTAAAAAACGCAATAGTGACTGGATAAAAAATATATCCAAAGATCCATATGTGTATGAGAGTCTGCAGATAATTGAAGATTTGAATTAGCGAATTTGGTAACAGCAATAAAAAAGGCTCTTGTTATAACAAGAGCCTTTTTTATTGCTTCTTTCTGCCTGAGATTACGTGCTTATCTAGTACCGCTTGTCGTCCAGCTTTTACTTCCTTAGAGCGTTTATTTCCCCAGAGTTGTACTCTAGCTACTTTTAGTGCTTCGGTCACATCTACTATAGGTGCAGGGTAGTCTGTTTGTATACCAAACATCACCCGTTCCATTTCATTCACCTTCCAAGGTTCGTGGATATGCTCTTTAGGGAAATTAGCCAGTTCCGGAACCCATTTTTTGATGAAAACACCTTGTGGATCGTGCTCTTGTGACTGTTTTATGGGGTTATAAATACGTATGGTGTTAATCCCCGTAACAGACGCCTGCATCTGAAACTGCGGATAATGTATCCCTGGCTCAAAATCTGTAAACTGCCTCGCTAAGTAGTGTACACCGTCTTCCCAGTTTTGAAGCAATGCGTGTGTGAGAAAAGACACCAACATGCTCCGCATCCTAAAATTCATATATCCTGTAACACATACACATCGCATACACGCATCTATAAGCGGAATGCCTGTAGTGCCAGATTCCCACCGCTGTATATACTCCAGATTAGTATCTCTTTTGAGATACGTATACGCCTTATTCTGCGGTACGTACTCCATTTCTATTTCCTGTTCAAATTTCTGAATGAAGTGACAATGCCACCGTAGCCGAGAAAGAAAAGCATTGATATTTCGTTTGTTACCCTCTGCTTTCGCAGCATAGGCAGCTTGATACACCTGCCGTATGCTTACACTTCCCCACGCTAAGTGTGGAGATAACCTGCTGCACGAGTTTCTGCTCTGGCCGGGTTTTGAGATGTGATACATATACTCTTTAGATCGTATGCTCACAAAACTCTGCAATAACTCCCGAGCCAGTGCCACTCCTCCCCGTTGTATATTCTCATCCAGTACCAATTCTTTAAAGTACGTAGGCATGAACTCCTCTATATTTGGTCGTATGGATTTTAGCACAGATAAGTCTGCCACTATTGGCGGAGTGTGCATATACGCATACCACTTCTGCACCCAGTCCTTTCTGTTTTTAACTCCACGTACGATTCCATTCTCCTGGTATTCGCTCCATATAATCTTTTCACTATCTGCCCATTGCTTGACTTTCTTATCTATGGCATACGAAAAATTAAGTCCGGTCTCTTGATGTGAGTACACGTGCTGAATAGCATACTGGGAATCCAATAGTTGAAAGATTTCTAAGGTACTTCCTTCAAGTACGAGCAGCTTATGTCCTGCACCACTGAGGGTGCGAGCCATGTCCTTCAAGCAGTCTCTCACAAACTGCCAATGGCGAGCAGTATAATGCACGTCATTAAGATACTCATTATCCAAGATGTATAGCAAAATTGCAGGAATATCATCTCCAGCTGCTTTCTGCAGCGGAGCGTGATCCGCTAATCGCAGATCCCGTTTAAACCATACTATATTGACTTTTTGCTTATCCAAAACTCTTTACGCAAGTTAACGAAGTAAGTGAAACAATGTTCACAAAAGTGCCCCTAAACCAAAAGGATTCTCCCGTGTTTGATTGGTATGACAAAACGCGTATTAATAGTAGGAGGAAATACAGGAATAGGAGCGGCTTTAAATGAGCAGCTACTGGCAGAGGGTGCAGAGACTATACTTATCAGTAGAACTCAAGGAGGAGTAGATGTACTCGAAGACGAACCCAATTTCCCTGTTATAGAAGGAGGCATTGACGCACTCGTATACTGCCCAGGAAGTATCAACCTCAAACCATTTAGAGGACTTAAGCTTTCTGATTTTCACCATGATATGGAGGTCAACTACTTTGGTGCCATAAAAACTATCAAAAACTATCTGCCTAATCTTAAAGAAGCAAAAGACGCAAGTATAGTGCTCTTTAGTACGGTGGCAGTGCAAAAAGGAATGCCATTTCACAGCAGTATAGCTGGTGCTAAAGGTGCCCTAGAAGGACTTACAAGAGCACTAGCAGCTGAACTGGCTCCGGGAATAAGAGTAAACTGTGTAGCTCCTAGCCTTACAGACACCCCTCTAGCAGAAAAACTATTGAGAAACGAAAAACAACGCGAAGGTGCAGAGCAGCGTCATCCACTAAAAGCAATAGGAGCCCCTACTGACATAGCCTATATGGCTAGTTTTCTGATAAGTGATAAAGCTCGCTGGATGAGTGGCCAAATAATAGGTGTAGATGGTGGTATGAGTAGTTTGGCGACTGGTTGATTTGGGAAAAATGACGCAGGACCATTTGACACAAGACTTTTTTAATGACGCTTGTCAGAATGAGTGATTCTTCGACTAAAAGGAGAAGAATTGTATCGAAGGAGGCAAGTATCAGACATAACAAATGCACAAAAAGATAAACCTCCCCTCCAAAGTGTGCGTGACATGTGAATTACCATTCACGTGGCGAAAGAAATGGGAGAAAAACTGGGACGAAGTAAAATACTGTAGTGAACGCTGTAGAAGAACTAAAAAATAAACGAATCGTACATTGGTTTAGAAAAGACCAACGTGTCTCTGACCATGAGATATTTTCAAGACTTAATGAGTTTGAAAAAGTTTCGGCATTTTATGTGTTGGAAAGAAGGTATGATGATAACCACTCCCTCGGTTTCCCTTGGGTGAGTAATAAACGCAAAGCATTCCTAAATGAATCTCTCATTGAACTAGCTGCAAAACTAGACGTACTCGGTGTTGATTTTCATGTTTTCAAAACACATCAAGAGTTAGACGATAGCAACATCTTAGGAACAGATATTCTTACCTATCAAAAACTATATGGTACGGAAGAAAGAAAGCAGGAAGAAGCTGTTTTAAACCTCCATGCTACTACTGTTTTTAGCTTTGATAACTTCACGCTGGTAGATAAGAGTAACCTACCTTTCACGTTGGCACAAATGCCAAATACGTTCACTCCTTTTAAAAACAAAGTGGGGAAATATGGCAGTTACGCTGAAACCGTGTCCCTCCCTGAGTTACCGATTAATTCTATATCCTTTGAGCTACGTGGAGGAGAAAATCCTGCATTAAATAGATTAAAATATTACTTCAATGACAGCAATCTAATAGCTACATATAAAGAGACTCGCAACGGCATGGTGGGTACAGATTACAGCAGTAGACTGAGTCCATGGCTCGCATTGGGAAATATCTCTGCTCGAACCGTTTTCGACTATATAGTGCAGTATGAAAATGAGGTAGTCTCCAATGAATCTACCTACTGGCTCATCTTTGAGTTATTGTGGAGGGATTTCTTCCAGCTTCAGCTTCAAATCCACGGAGACGCATTCTTTCAACGTAGAGGTATCCAAGGAAAAGAAATACGTTTTCGTCAAAATGACAAGGTATTTTGGAAGTGGGCCAATGGTGAAACCGGAGACGAACTGGTAGATGCAAATATGCGTGAACTCAATACTACAGGATGGATGAGTAACAGAGGTAGACAAAACGTAGCCAGTTACTTGATACACGATTTAGGCACTGACTGGCGGTGGGGAGCAGCATACCTAGAGAGCCAACTTATAGACTATGATCCAGCAAGTAATTACGGCAACTGGATGTACATAGCCGGAGTAGGCAATGATCCACGTCCATTCCGTAAATTCAATACACAGGGACAAGCAGGACGCTACGATGAGGACGGATCCTATAGAAGTCTATGGTTAAAATAATAGGCATAGATTACGGAGCAAAAATGAGTGGTAACACTGTTATTGCTCACTTTGTAACTACACAAATACACTTCCAACAGGTAGAAAAGAAAAAAGATGCTGATGCTTGGATTACTAAGGTGCTAGAAACACTCCAAGCCAATGTAGTCTATCTGGATGCTCCGCTTAGTTTACCAGCAGCCTACTTTGGTACAGGAGAAAGTTACCATTACCGAGAAGCAGATAAAGTCACCAAAGCTATGTCACCTATGTTTTTAGGCGGCCTTACCGCTAGAGCTATGAGTCTAAAAGCATCATTGAGTACTCTCATCTTTCATGAAATCTATCCTGCATTCTTCCAGTCAGAGCTGGTACAAAGCACTCACTACAAGGAAGATATCACTTTATTCCTCCAAGATCTAGCAAAAATAGAAGCTTTTACGCTAGGAGATCAACCCACCAACTGGCACCAAGTAGACGCACTTATAGCTCTGCTCATTGGCACTCGCCACCAAGAACAAAGACACCAAGAAATAGGAAACCCAACCGAGGGAATTATAATTATATGAAAAAAGTAGGACTCATATTCCCACACCAACTCTTCAAAATCTCTGAAGTAGTGGCCAACTGCGATACCGTATACATCCTAGAAGAGGAGCTCTTTTTTACAAAATACTCGTTTCATAAACAAAAGCTTGTTTTACACCGAGCCAGTATGAAATACTATGCGGATTTCATATCAAGTGACACTGAAGTTAAGTACGTACAATCATATGACTATCAAGGAATTGAGAAAATACTGGAAAACCAAAAAGAGAACGAGGTACATTGCTATCAGACGGATGATTATCTACTGGAACGCAGGATAAACCGATATGCCAAAAAGCATGCGGTGCAACTGGTACGCTATACGAATCCCAATTTCATAAATCCTGAAAATGAAGTGCGGGATATGCTTTCCAAAAAGAAAAACTACTTCATGGCTAGCTTCTATGCCGAATCTCGCAAAAAACACGGTATCCTATTAGAAGATGGAGACAAGCCGATAGGCGGCAAGTGGAGTTTTGATGCAGATAATAGAAAAAAAGTACCAAAGGGAGTAGAAATTCCAAAAGTAGAAACACCTGCTTCCTCTAGTTATGTAGATGAGGCCAAGAAATATATAGAAGACCAGTTTGGAGATAACTACGGAGATGTAGCTCAATTTTATTATGCCATCACTCATGCAGATGCAGAAAACCATTTGCAACGCTTTATAAGCGAGCGACTTACGCTATTCGGAGACTATGAAGACGCGATGGTAGCAGACGAACGCTGGCTGTGGCACTCTGTACTGACACCTATGCTCAATATAGGTCTCCTCTCTCCCAAGCAAGTAATCAATGAAGTACTCAAAGCTCACGAAACCCACAACTTTCCGCTCAATAGCTTAGAAGGATTTATCCGTCAAATACTAGGCTGGCGAGAATTTATACGCGGTATCTACTCACTAGAAGGAGTAAAGCAACGGACCACTAACCATTTTGGCTACTCGCGCAAAATACCGGAAAGTTTCTGGACAGGAGACACGGGTATAGTGCCCCTAGACCAAACCATAAAAAAACTACTCAAGACAGGCTACTCTCACCACATAGAGCGGTTGATGCTCTTTGGTAACTTTATGATGCTCTGTGAGTTTGATCCGGATGAGGTACACCGCTGGTTTATGGAAATGTACGTAGATGCCTATGACTGGGTGATGGTGCCTAATGTATACGGAATGACCCAATATGCCGATGGTGGACTAATGACTACCAAACCTTATTGCAGTGGCAGTAACTATGTGCTAAAAATGAGCGATTACAAAAAAGGCGATTGGTGTGAGACGTGGAATGCACTCTACTGGAGATTCATCCATGTGAACCGCGAGGAGTTTAGCAAAAACAGACGAATGGGTATGATGGTAAATCTTGCCAGAAAGATGGAAGGACCCAAAATGGACGTACATTTAGATAGGGCAGAAGCTTTTTTAGCGGAGCTAGATAAGGGTTAAATTGATTCCCGTCTGAATTGGCATATGTCCACACCAACCAACTGACAAACCAAGAATAAAAGCAAAGCATGAAGTATCTTCGTACCATGCCTTTCAAAACTGCAGAGCAATCACAGATTACACTCTCACAACTTATGCTTCCTTCACATTCTAATTTTAGCGGAAAGATACACGGTGGTCATATTCTTAATTTGATGGACCAGGTCGTATTTGCTTGTGCGAGCAAGCACAGCGGAAATTACTGTGTCACGGCTTCTGTAAACCGAGTAGATTTCTTACATCCCGTGGAAGTAGGCGAAATACTCACGCTAAGAGCATCTATAAACTATACAGGACGCACCAGTATGGTAGTAGGTGTACGTGTAGATTCTGAGAATATACAAACAGGCAAATCTAATCACTGTAACTCCAGTTACTTTACCATGGTGGCTAAGGACTCTGGCGGACAAAATATAGCTATACCGGGACTTACCCTCAATGACAAGGAAGATGTAAGAAGATATGTACGAAGTATAAAAAGACAGCAAGAAAGAAATGCCAGAGATTCTAGATTTACAGAAGAGTACTTCCAGATGAGTGAACACCTCGAGCTCTTCGAAAATCACAACGTACAGTTAGAAGGCGACTTAATCAAGTCTAACTGAGTACACGTCACTGTTTTTACGGAGGATTCCCTTTACCACAAATGCTCCAGGCTCATTTATAATCTCTGCCAAAGTAAAAGAGGTACAACTTTTAGGCAGAGCTTCGAAAATCATGGTAAATCGTTTGGTCTCTCCCGGAGCTAGAAAATACCAGCTCGGCTGATATACTATGCCTAATGCCTTTATCAATGGTACTTTTACACCTGTAGCATCGTCTATGAGAAAAGTCTGGGTCAGCTGTATTTTATGGGGAGCTAGGCAAAAAGCTTACTTAGTCTAAAGAGGAAAAAGTCAGTATCAGATACGCCTCTAAGGTTAGCCCTAAAGAGCTTTATTTTGGAGTTAAAAGACTCAGCA
>Ga0209390_10000724_pt1 | contig 65128 bp, 65 predicted proteins | sample BON01_FD_187212 | JGI IMG/M metagenome (GOLD analysis project Ga0209390, IMG submission 187212) | Freshwater microbial communities from Lake Bonney liftoff mats and glacier meltwater in Antarctica - BON-01 (SPAdes) (version 2) | ecosystem: Environmental > Aquatic > Freshwater > Ice > Glacier...
CGCAACGCACTGCTTCGAGCCGAGGAAGCGGGCCTTGCTCTTGGAGCGCGTTCTCCGCTACGCTCCGAACCCGCTCCAAGAGCAACTCAACCACGAATCAAAACACCCAAAACCAAAAAGGCTACGGTGTCCAGGTTGTGAGGCAATGGAAGCCCAATCCATGAAACCCTTCGGTGTCCTTCAGTTATGAGGCAACAGGTCTGGAGATCGCTTTGCAATCCTCTCTTGCGGGGCTTCAACCGGGTGGGTCGAACTGCGATGATCCGTGTGATTGGGTCGAAAGGGATATCGATCACTTCTGCGGATGGATCAAAGCGAAGCGAGGTAGAGAGCGACTTGTTTTGCAATTCGGCGACCGTTGAAATTACACCATTGAGCACCGTGGAAGTCTCCGAGGATACCACCCGCCGCGAACCAGCCGGGTGCCGAAAGCGCCTGGTTCGCGGTCAGGGCAAGCTTTCGAGTACGCCGGTTGCCTTCGAGTCCGCCAAGAAATCCGAGCTCACTGTTGGGCACGAGGCCGCCACTGAAGACGACGCCGTCGGCGGGTTGAAGATCGCCGTTGGCGAGGCGCACGCCGTCCGTCGCAAGCAAACCGGCGACGGTTTCGGGCGCGATGCCGCCCCTCCAGCACGGGTTGGACCAGCGGCGGAAATAGAGGCTTTCGAAAAATCCAGATTTTGGTTTCGGGTCAACGCCCAGCATCGTGACGGATTTCGCTCCCATCGAGGCCAGCTTGGCTGCCGCCGACCAGGCGATGATGTCGGAGCCCACGATGGCGGGGCGCTGCATGGGGAGTCGACCGATGCGGTCCATCCAATCGATCAGATTTTTGGTGTAAAACGTTCGGGCGGGGCGGGCACCGCCGAGCGTACCGCGCTCGGCCTGGGTCTCTTCCCGGGCACCACTGGCCATGATGATCGCGTCGGCTTTGACCCGAAAGACGCCTTCGCCGGGGCTGACGGCAGTCAAAGTCTTCGCACGCGGATCGATGCTCAGGACCTGCGTTTCAAGACGGATTTCGGCCCCGGTCTTCTCAAACTCGTTGACGAGAATTTTGGTAAACTGATCGCCGAAGACAACGCGTCCGCGGGTGAAGAGAACAAAGGTCGGGACACCTCCCTTTTTCGTTTTGTAGCGGGCGGGGATGCCGCCGGGCTCGTCACGACGCTCCAGCACGAGAATGGGGCCGACGCCCCGAAGGGCCAGCCCGGTGGCCGCTCCAAGGCCCGCCGGACCGGCACCGATGACGGCGACGGCAACGCGTTTTTCCAGCATTGACGACGCAGTTTGATCAGACATCGGCGGCCTCCAGCGGCACGACAATTTCGGAGCCGGGACCTTTCTTGGAAATTGACTCAATGGGGATGCCCAGGTGTTCGGCCATGATTTCCGCGACGGGCACGGCGCAATCAAACCCCTGGCAGCGCCCCATGGTGGCCCGGGTTCGGCGTTTGACCGCATCGATGGTGCGCGGGCGCAACGGCGAATTGAGCGCGTCCAGAATTTCGCCGCGCGAGATGTTTTCGCAGAAGCAGATCATTCGTCCGTAATCGGAACATTCGCGGAGGCGGTCGTTTTCCTGCCAGGGCGGGCGATGCCAGCCGGGCCAGGCGCTTTCGGGGCGCGAGTCGACAGGGTCGGCTTTCTTTGTCAATTCCAGCCCGCAGTCTTTGGCCAGGATGGCGACAAGCCGCTCGGCCACGACAAAGGAAGACGTATAGCCTGTCGAGCGCATGCCGGTGACGGTCAGGCAGCCAGGCGCACCGTCGTTGGCGCGGAAGATGTAGCTGCCCTCGGCGCAGTTGCAGCGCGAGGCGGCGTAGGCACCGATGGGTGCCTGATCGTTCAGCGCTGGGTAGAGCTTGGAAGCACCGGCGTGCACGAGGGCAAGCCCCGCGGTTGTGGCCTGAGTTTCTTCGTCCGAACCGAGAGGAAGATCCTCGGCGGTCGGGCCGGCGAAAATGTTGCCGAAGATGGTGGGGGAAACGAGCACGCCTTTGGTGTGCTTTGTCGGCACGGGCAAAATGATGTGGTTCACGGCCGGGCGGCTGAATTTATCGTAGAGGATGAACTGGCCACGGCGGGGGTTGATATTGAACTCCGCACCTCCATACATGTCCGCCACGGCGCGACTGCCGAGCCCGGCGACGTTGGCGATGAGGCGTGTCTTGATTACATGTCCGCCAGCCAGGACAAGTGATTTAACGGCTCCGGCGGAGTCTTTGACGCTCTTGAGCGATGCGCCAAACAGGAGATCGACTCCGTTGGCGAGGGCGACCTCGGCGTAGGCGATGGAGGTCGCGAACGGGTCGCCAATAGATTCCCGCGGGATGAGCAGGCCGCCACGCGTTTCAGGCGTGGCGCCGGGTTCAAGTTTGAGGGCCTCGTCGCGAGTGAGAAGGCGAACATCATCGACGCCGTTGGCGAGGGCCTTTTCGTAGATTGCGTCGAGACTCGCCGCCTGGTTGTCGTCGATGGCCAGAAGTGTCGCGCCGATGGGGTCGAGCGGGATCTTGAGCCTCACCGCCAATTCCGGCCAACGGCGCGAGGCCTCGGAGACAAGCTCGGATTCGAGAGAACCCGGCGTCGCATCGAACCCGGTGTGGACGATGGCGCTGTTGCCCTTGCTGGTGCCTTCACCAACGTCAAAGAACTTTTCAAGGAGGAGGACGCGGAGATTGTATTTCGAAAGTTCGCAGGCCAAGGCACAACCGATCACGCCCGCGCCGATGACAGCCACGTCGTAGGGTTCCACTCCGAGCTGGGCCACGGCTGTGAAACGTGACGCAGCATCGCAACCGGGTCCGGGCCAGTCGTAGAGAACTTTGCCGGGCTTCTTCACCTGAGAATGTCGAAAATGCTGATTCGCGCAGGCTATGTGAAGCCGTAGTCTCATGCAATCCCGAAAGCGGATGGCACCGTGCTGAACATTACACTTTTTTAATGGATTACCGGCAAAGTTGCGGCATCCTCATCACATGGCCAACATAATCATTCGTCCGCCACATTATATTCCCGATCGGCTGATCACCCCGGAGCACGCGTTTTTCAATCGTCGCAAATTCCTGCGGCAAATGGGCATCGCCGGTGCGGGCGTCGTGTCGCTGTCGACGATCGGGTGCGGGCAAGGCACGGCAGCCGACGCGGCTCCGGCGAAAGCGCCGAAGACGCCGGCGAGCGTCACGTCTTCCAAGACCTATCCCGCTCCGCGCAACCCGGACTTCAATCCCGACTGGGTGTTGACGGAGGAGAAGACCGCGTCGACCTACAACAATTTCTACGAGTTCACCTTGCAGAAGGATGTCTACAAACACGTCGACCGGTTCGAGACGTCACCCTGGTCGATCGAGATCACCGGTTTGTGCGACAACCCGATGACCGTTGATCCGATGGAGTTGATCAATGAGTTTGGAATGGAGGAGCGTGTGTACCGATTTCGCTGCGTGGAGGCCTGGGCAATGGTCGTGCCATGGAGCGGGTTTCAGCTCAGCAAACTGATTGCAAAAGCGAAGCCAAAACCCGAGGCAAAGTTCATCCAGATGTGGACGGCGGAAAAGCCGAAGGAGATGCCCGGAATTGCCAAGGCGCCAAATTATCCGTGGCCGTATTTTGAAGGACTGCGGATGGACGAGGCGATGAACCCGCTCACGCTCATGGCCGCCGGCGTTTACGGCAAGGAGTTGCCGAAGCAAAACGGTGCGCCGATCCGTCTCGTGGTGCCGTGGAAGTACGGCTACAAGAGCATCAAATCGATCGTGAAAATCGAGTTTCAAAAGACCCAGCCGAAGACATTTTGGGAAACACTGCAACCGGACGAGTACCCGTTTGAATCCAACGTGGAGCCGAAAGTTCCGCACCCGAGGTGGTCGCAGGCCACGCACCGGATGATCGGCAGCGACCGCCGCGAACGCACCCTTCCCTACAACGGTTACGGCGATTACGTGGCTCAGATGTATTAGGATTGGCACATTTCAATTTCATCATGAAAAAATCACTGGCAATAGCCCTGTACATCCTGTCGGCCTCCAGCCCCGCACTTTGGGCCGTGGACACCCTGCAAATACGTTCGGTGAACTTTCAGGCGAAGGTGGTCGAGCTGCACAACTTCGCCGCGACATCCCAAGACTTGAGCGGCTGGCGGTTCTGTTCCCACGACGACGACCAGGTCCGGCAGTATAGCAATTCAACCGGCCTGAACAATGTTTCCGTTCCGGCGGGCGGTTCCGTTTTCATCCATTGGAACAATGACGCTCCGAACGGTGATTCCTCGCACATCAATGTTTCGACGGTGGGCACCGTGGCTCAACCGCTCGATTCCGGCCCCTTCGGACTTCAAATCTATTTTCCACCGGTCAGCTTCGGTGACGGCACCACCATCGGCGACCATCTGCAGTGGAGCGTCGGAGGTGCCGACAACGGCAGTGCTGACGAACGATCAGACGAGGCGGAAGCGGGGGGTGTTTGGAACGATCAATCAAGCTGGATCCCGACCACGGCAAACACGCTCAAAATCATTCTCACCGACAACAGCGGCGCACGCCTGCACAGTCCCGCCAACTACGTCGCCGCCGAACCGCCGACGGACATCACGATCACCGACAGCGTCACTACACCTGAAAACGAATTTCAAATCACCTGGTCCGAGGTGGCACCGGCCGGCGCGTTTGAATATTTGATCGAGAGCAATCCGGACATCAGCAACCCGGCCGGATGGGCCGAACCCGTCGTGACTTCAGAGGCGAACTACAAGGAACCAGTCGAAGCAGGAAACAAGTTCTTCCGCATCGGCGCGCGGTTAAAACCGTAAGAGCGGAACCGTCTGTCCAAATCTTTGTTCGCGATCCGGGCGAACGAGCCGTCCGTGCTCCTGAATCCATCGCCCGACCCGGGTTCCATCTGTGGCTGACCAGGTGTTTCCATTTTTATGAACGACAAACTGACCCGTTGTCCGTGGGTGGATCTCAGCAAACTCGACTACGTCGCATATCACGATGACGAGTGGGGAGTGCCCGTTCATGACGACAAAATCCTCTTCGAATTCCTCACACTGGAAGCCGCACAAGCGGGTTTGAGCTGGTACACCGTGCTGCGCAAACGCGCGAATTACAGGAAACTGTTCGCGGAGTTCGACGTTCAGAAAGTGGCAAAGTTCACGCCCAAGCGGATTGAAAAACTGCTCCTTGATCCCGGCATCATCCGCAACCGGCTGAAGGTGGAAGCGGCGGTGAACAATGCCCGTCAGTTCATCAAAGTGCAGGCGGAGTTCGGATCATTCGCCGACTACAGCTGGAGATTCGTGAACGGAAAACCGATTGTAAACCGGCCGAGGGCGTTGAAAGATTTTCAAGCCACCTCCAAGGAATCCGATGCGATGAGCAAGGACCTGAAACTGCGTGGATTCAGGTTTGTCGGCTCGAGGATCATCTACGCCCACATGCAGGCTGTCGGCATGGTGAACGATCATTCGGTGGATTGTTTTCGGCGGAAGGAAGTCTGAACAAGAAACCGACGAATGCTACCCCATCCCTAGCGCGCAATCGCTTTACGCCAACTCCATCAGCGGTCTCGTCTTTGACTCGGGCAGTGGCTTGCCTGTCTTCTCGAAATGTTCGATCCCCTCTTCGACAATGTCACAAAGTTTCCGGTAAACCTGAACTCGATCGTCGCCGTGGATTCCGGTAATCAGGTCCGGACATCTGCCAACATAGACCAGATCCTCATCACTCCACTCAACCCACTTGTGCTATTGGTCTGTCGTTTTCATTTCTTGGTTAACTCAATTGCCTGCCGCACCTGCTTCTCCTGATAGCGCTTTGCGTCTGCACCATCCTTGCCGCTGACCGTCACCGCACCTGGAAACTTCGCATGCCCCAAACTTTCGATGCGACCCTTTGCCTCCGCCGCCAATCAGCACAAAGCCTGCGGAGCTCAAATCTTTGATCAATTCCCTAATCTTGCGGGGAACTGCGGCACACCTAACGTCAACAAATGTTGTGGGCGAGGCAGAGATTTCGGCGAGATGCGTTCGGTAGCGTGGGGCACGAAGGGCGCCTAGGCGCGTGGAAAGATGGGGCTCCCGACGCGTCGCGACGAGTGAGCCTTCGCGGGTGTCTCGTGCGCCCGCAGGTTCGCCCGGAGGGCTCTCCCCACCTCAAACCACGCATTCAAACGCACACATTTCGGCGAATCCACCCCGATTCCACAGACAAAAAAGGCACGCCGCAGCGTGCCTTTTTTGATTAAATTGAAGCTTCGTTCTACGCGCCCATCGCATCTTCGAACGAACCTTGGGCGACCGGGAAACAGAGGTTGTCACGCACGAAAGCGATGCCGTCGGCGCTAGTGGCGTCGCCATCGCGAAAGTTGCTTTCAGCTTCGACAACGAGTGGGGCTGACTCGGAGCCCATGACTTCGCAATAGCGTTGAGCGTAACCGACCTGCATCATGAGTTCAGCGTAGCGGGTCATGTTCAAATCGCCGGTCGCGAGATCGGTAAACTGCATCGCGCGTTTCTGCCAGTTGGGTTCCATCTTGCGGAGCGGAACGCCCTTGTGAATCGTGAAGTTCTTTACGTGACAGCCGTAGACGCGGGAGCCGACTTTGTGGAAACGTGTTTCCCAATCCTCACCTTCCCAGCAGTGGGATGGATCAGCATTCACGCCGAGGCACTTGTCGCCATCACATATGTCGACGAGCATGTTGAACTCATCGGCGGTGATCGCGGCCGTGCCCGGATGAATTTCGTGGGCGAGGTAAATTCCAAGTTTGTTGGCGTGCGCTCGTATTTTCGCCGTTTTGCTGACAAAACGTTCCTGCCCTTCCTTCATCAGGTCAAATCCGGGGCCGCTCCAGAATCCCCATGGGTAACCGGTCGCGAGCTCCCACCCGAAGGCAACGCCCCAGAACATGGGGATGATCTTCACGCCGATCTCGGCGCAAGTATCCATCAAGCGGAGGATGTAGTCTTCGTACCACTGCTCGTTCTCAGCGGGTGGCTTGCTCTGCTGCGGGCCGTGCGTGAAGGGCAGCCCAGACTTGGTGCCGGTCCATGCGCTCGTGTGCACCCAGAACGGGCAGTGCGCGGAAATACCATCGATCTTCAGGCCGTGCTTTTCGAAGGCGGCCTTGATCTCTTTGCCGCTCTTGAACTTCGCGCCGTCAGAACCGTCAGCCTCAATCATGTAATTGGACGGCTGCGCGCCGCCCGCACCGGATTGACTGGCAAAAGCGAGAAAGTTTTCCAGGCCTTTCGGACCGTGCTGGGCCCCCTCAATACTGGAGTGAAAAATAGTTTGTGCCATAGATGTCGCCGCGTTTGTAGGGGACAAAACTGCCGATGGCAAGCTTCCGGTGTTCAGTCCAACCGCTGCCCAGGATCGATTGTCACTCCTAGCAGAAACTCCCTGGCGGTCATCCGCCGCGAGCCTTCCTTCTGCAATTCGAGGACCCGAATCGCTCCCTCTCCGCAACCAATCACGAGCGAGTCGCCCCCGGATTCCACCACTTCACCGGCGGCTCCTTTTGCCAGGTCCACCAGTTCTACCCTCCAGATTTTCAACAACTTGGGCTTTTTCGCGTCGGGCAGATAGGTGAATGCTCCCGGCCACGGAGTAAACCCGCGAACCTGATTGAAGATCGCGACAGCCGACCGCGACCAGTCGATGAGCCCGTCCTGCTTTAAAATCTTTCGGGCGTAGGTGGAGCCTTCAACCGGCTGGGCCTGTGGGACGACTGATCCGTTCACAAATCCGGGAACTGTTTTGACCAGAAGTTCGGCTCCCATCGCTGACAGCCGGTCGTGTAGCGTCTGGCCATTGTCCGCCGGGGTGATCGGAGTGCGCGCCTCGCTGACAACGTCGCCAGTGTCCAGGCCGGCGTCCATTTTCATAATTGTCACGCCGGTTTCGGGTTCGCCATCGACGATCGCCCACTGGATCGGTGCGGCACCACGATACTTGGGAAGAATCGACGTATGCACGTTCAGACAGCCGAACTTCGGAATATCCAGCAACGCTTGCGGAAGGATCTGCCCATACGCGACAACGACGACTAGATCAGGGTTCAGCTGCTGGATCGTTTCAATGAACTCCGCATCCCGGGCGCGACCGGGCTTAAAAGTCATAATCCCCAGTTTGGCCGCGAGCTCACCGACTGGTGTGGGCTGCGATTTCATGTCACGCCCCTTCCGTTTGTCCGGCTGCGATACGACCGCGAACACGTCACAGAATTCCGCGTCCACCAACGCCCGCAGACTGGCGCAGGCCAGTTCGGCGCTTCCCATGAAAATGACACGAAGTGGAGACATTGGTTTTGGATCGCCGACGTTCGGAAATCGTTCCCGCCAGCGAATCGAACGCGAACGCTAGCGGGCTGGAAGCTGGTCGGTGATTTCCAGAATATCTATCAGCACTTTGGTCGGTTTCTGTGAGGAATCGATCTGATGCACGAGATCTTTTCCGTAGTAATCGATGACCGGTTTGGTTTCCTTCTCATAGGTTTCCAACCGCGATCGGATGATTGAAAGATTCGCGTCGTCCAGCCGGTTTTCGCGCAGGGCACGACGTTGCAACCGGTCGACCATCTTGTTCATGTCCGAGCAGGCCAGGTAAAAGACCGCCTTCACATCGAGAATGTTTTTCAACATCTCGGCCTGTTGGGGAGTTCTGGGAAGTCCGTCCAAAACGAGGGCGTCGGTCTCTGGATTGTAGCGGCCGGAAGCCACGCTGGCATCCATCTCGCGTCGCCACAACTCAATCGTCGGTTCGTCCGGAACGAGTTTTCCCTGGCTGGAAAACTCGATAAAGACTTGGCCCAGCTTGCTCTCGATTGTCAGATTCCGGAACGCATCGCCACACGCGAAATGAAAGAAATTAGGGATCGTGCCGAGAATCTTGCCCTGCGTGCCCTTGCCGGCACCCGGAGCGCCCAGCAGGAGAAAGGTGCGATACTTCATCGGGCGGGTGAAACTGCGGGATTACAACAGATCCTTGTGCTTCAGCTGCACTTCATAGACTTCAAGATAGGGCACCTTGATGTCGTCGGTCACCCCACCCTTGGCCACCTGAATGTTCATCGATGCCGGTTCCAGTTTGGAGATGTAGCTCGACACATGCTCGCCCCGGGAGGTTTTGAACTGTAGCACCATGTCGGCAACATCGTCCGGCTTTTGCAATTTCGTGAACTTGGCCAGCTTGGTCTCGAAGAACCGGCGGTTGAAGGTCACGACGCCGCGGGAATAGGTGATCGTTTCCGGTAGTAGCGGAACTGACGCTTCAACAGGCACTTCGGCTTCTTCAAACATCTCCCCGGGCGGCAGGATGTCTTCGGGCGAGGGTTCCTGCTCACCGACTTCTTCGACAGCTTCGGCCACCTTCGCGGCTGCTCCTGATTTCCCACCGGTCATTCCCACCATCACATGCCGGGGAACGGCCAGCAGAATGGAAGAGCCAATCCAAGGCAGAACGGCCGCGACTCCGCAGACGATTTGCGGTGAATAGGCGCGATACAACGCGACTTCGTAGGCGGCAAAAAGATTCCCCAGATAGATCAGCAACACCAGGACCCAGCCGACCCCGGTGGCAAAGAGCATTCCAACGATTCCAGTGCGCCCGGACGGACGGTCCAGACGCGGCACGTCAACCAGCGTCAGCCCGGAGAGTTTCTCGCGCTCCGCGTCGGTCAACGTGATGTAGGACTCCACGAACGCGGCCGCTTTTGGGTTGCCGCGCAACTCTTTCAAGGTTTCCTGGGAGAACTGGTCCCACGAGGTGGGCGACGAATAGCTGCCGTCACCCAGCTTGAGCACGATGCCCTTGGCGGTAATTCCCACGGGATCGCCCGTGATGGTGCGGCCATCCGTCAGCTTGAACGTGTCGGCAACCGCCGATGTGGAGATCAGGAACCCCATCAAGTAACTTAGCAATCGCTGCATGATGGGCGGAGATTATCGGAGGCCCCGGACCAACGGAAGTTTTTTCATGCGCCCGCACCAGACCAGGGGGACAGTTCCGAACGAACGCCCCGCCCGAATCACATCCGACATTGGAGTTTTCTCTCGCCTGCGCTATGTTCCTGCGATTTTCTCCACAGGAACCCTTTGCATGAAGTATCGTCAGCGCCCGCACAGTCTCACCGGTTTGCCCGCCTGCTTGGGGTTGATCGGATGCATCCTCGCCGCGCACCCGATTCGCTCGGACGCCATCATCTTCGAGTCGACGGCGGACGCCGGCTACAACACGAACGCACCAACGGGGGATCTCGCCGACAGCGGGTGGCAGTTCCAGGGGCGATGGGGAAACTATCTCGGCACTCCGATCGCACCCAATCTGTTCATCACCGCCAAACACGTGGGCGGCGGAGCTGGTCAGCTCTTCGATTTTCGCGGGCGGACCTACGTGACGATCAATTCGTTTGTCGATCCGGCGAGCGATCTGAGGATCTGGGAGGTGTGCGGCATTTTCACGGAGTTCGCCAAATTGGTCGCCAACGGAGGTGAAATTGGAAAGCCACTGGTCGTTTTTGGAAGAGGAACACAGCGCGGGGCGGAAGTGCTCGTCGACGATGGATTAGGCACTAGCTTGAAAGGCTGGGAATGGGGGCCGACCGATCACGTTCAGCGCTGGGGCGAAAACATTGTGTCCGAAATTGCCGATGGCGGCGGGAACATCGGAGAACTCATCGCTGCGACGTTTGATTCTCCGGGCGGCGCCAACGAGTCCCATCTTTCACCCGGGGATTCGGGTGGCGGCGTCTTCATCAGGGAGAACGGGATCTGGAAGCTCGCCGGAATCAATTACTCCGTGGACGGACCGTTTAACACATCGACGAACGGCAACGGATTCAACGCCGCGATTTTCGACGACGGCGGGCTCTACACCAAACCGCTCGGTGAACAATGGGTGTATTCCGTCGACCTCCCCGTCGACAAGCCGAGCTCATTCTATGCGACCCGGATTTTCAGCAACCTCACATGGATCAATTCGATCATCGCCCAGCACGCGGTCACGAGCTACCCGCCGATCCTTCAATCCGCAACGAGTCTGGACGAATCATTCGCTGATGATACAGACGCCCTTGTTGATGAACTGACTGGGACCATCATGATCGACGCCCCGACTGAAACCACTTTTCTTCGGCTTCGCGGGTGTGACCCTTGGGAAATGGATTCGATGGAGTTTCTGAACGGGAAATGGATTCTGCACTACCGTGCTCCGTGATCCATTTCCGGGTCCCTATTTTGAAACGATGCCCAATCTCTTTCGACCTCCTTGGCGTCTGCATGGTAACCCAAACTTGATGAACCAGAACTTTTCAAATCCCAATCCGAGTAGCGGTAGCGGCAGGGGTTATTCTTACAGAAAATCTGGAAGCTTGTATATCCATCGTACGATTGAAGAAAAAATTGCCGCCCCACGCTCAGAAATACCCGAAGTACTTGCTCACCGCATGCACCCGTGACCGCGCACCCAGTTTCGTCAGAATGTGATGAACATGGGTCTTCGCCGTGGACTCCTTGATCGCCATTTCCTCCGCGATCTCCCGGTCGGACAATCCTTTCTTCACCCCGTTCAACACCTCGATCTCCCGTTCGGTCAACATTGGCATCGGCTTGCGTCGGCTGCTCTGCATCCAGTTTGAGAACCGCTCGGAAACCGCCCCTTTCAGATAAATCTCCCCGCGTTTCGCGCAGTCAAGAGCCCGCGCGATCTCTGCCGGCTCCACCGGTTTGACGACGTAACCAATCGCTCCTGCGTGAAATGCATCGGCGATCAGGGCATCTGCGAGATGCGCGGTCACGATCACGATTTTCAGATCCGGGGCGATCTCCTTAAGATCGCGGGTACACTCGATGCCTGACCTACCGGGCATACGAATATCCATGAACACGATTTCCGTTCGCAGCCCTGGAATCGCAGCGAACGCGTGATCCGCGCGTTCGTGCAGAGACACCACCGAATATCCGGGAACCTTCTCCACCATCAGCCGAATCGACATTCGCACTGATGGATCATCATCCACGATTGATACCTTTGTAATTGAACCCATTCCCACTGTGGTTTTATTGACGCCCTGTTAGTTCTGATTTTCCAAACCAACCCGACCGTCGTCGGGCGAAACGCTACAGCATCAGCTTCACAATACAACCGAAGAACATCAGCTGTCTCGGGTTATTCCAACGCCCACCCCGCCTTGATCTCAACATCGAGATCCGTCGCCGGTTCACCAGCAATCAATTTGCGCTCAGCCAAGACACCGATCATCGCCGCGTTGTCCGTACTGAGTTGTGGATCGCACAATCTCAATTTGAGGCCGCGTTTCTCACACGCCACCTTGAGCTCCCGACGAAGCGCGCTGTTGCAGGTCACGCCGCCGGATGCGGTGATGCAGCGAACTCCCAATCGTTTCGCAGCCCGCAACGTCTTCTTCACCAGCACATCCACGATGGCCGCCTGAACGCTCGCGCAAATGTCACACACAGTTTTCCGGTCTTCCATCAAATCGGGATTCTTCTCCAGGAAATACCGTACGGACGTCTTCAACCCGCTGAAACTAAAATCATCGTTCTGCTGGTTCAACAGCGGCCGGGGAAATTCGTAAGCGCCCGGATCGCCCTCCTGCGCCAGCCGGTCCATCTGCGGTCCGCCGGGATACGGCAGCCCAAGCAATTTCGCGGTCTTGTCGAAACATTCTCCCGCCGCGTCATCAATCGTTCCGCCAAGAATGTGATGTTTCAACTCGCGTTCAACATGAACCAACATCGTGTGCCCCCCACTCACGATGAGCGAAATGTTCGGCTCGAAGTTCTCAAAATCTGCGTGCAGTGGATCGCCAACTATCCACGGCGAATAAAGGTGCGCCTCGTGATGATTGATGCCCATAAACGGTCTGCCCAGCGCGAACGCCATCGCCTGCGCTGCCTTCAACCCGATCATCAACGCCGGAGGCAGGCCCGGTCCGCGTGTCGCCGCAATCGCGTCCAGTTCACCTGTTTCCACCCCGGCGATGCGCAACGCCTCCTGAGCCGTCGGCATGAAGTTCTTCAGATGCTCACGCGTCGCCAGCTCGGGAACCACGCCGCCATATTCCTCATGCAACTTGATCTGCGACGACACTGCGTTGGACAGCACCGCACCATCACGCACGATCGCCACACTCGTCTCATCACATGAACTTTCAATCGCCAGTATCAACATCCGAAATTCAAAATCCCAATCTTACTCTTAATCCCAATCAAAAAAAATTGCATTCGCCGCGCATCATCCCCCGCCGGTGCCCAATAGAAAAACTCTTACGCGAATTTCGCAAATTGACACGAATTGAATACAAGGATGGCGGCCCATCGAAGGTTAACCCGACATCGTCGCCCCTTTCCAAAATTCGCGCTCATTCGCGCAATTCGCTTAAAAAAATCGGTTCAGAAAAATGCTACGCCGTTCGCATCCGAAACAACCCCGCCTGCTCGGAACCCAACAATTTCAGTTTTGCCCGCAACCATTTCGATGTTTCGCGAATCGGAGGCAGTCCATCACCGGCCACGATGATCCGGTTTTCGAAATCGTCCAGGTGGATGACCTGCACGTCGTCGAACAACTCTTCGAACACCTTCATCCCGACCGCCCACGACATACCATCCGGTTTTAATTGATTCGAAACAACCACGCCACCCGTCCGCACTCGCGACTTCATCAACGCGGGCAAAGTGGACCACGAACATTCCGGCTTCACAACATCGTCATCCACCGGAATGGAAAGATCGTCCATCACCAGACCAAAGCGCGCCGGTTGTTTCCCCAGCCACGCATTCGCATCTGCCTGCTTCCATTTCAACCTTCCAGCCCAGCCCGCGCAGTGTCTGGCAAACAGGTCATACCCCGCCCGATCCAGATCCACGGAATCGACGGCATTTTCGACGCCCAGAAACCGTAGTGGTGCCATCAAGCTGCCACCGGCAAATCCCAAAACACCGAGGCGACCCACCGGTTGCAAGACCGCGACCAGCGCCGCCAATACATCGAACACGCTGTGGGTTGGTCCCGGCTTCGTCCGCATTTCGCTCAACACCACACCGTGTTGGCTGAGGCGAAATCCACCATCAGTTTTGCGGGTCTCGTATTCGTCGGTTTGCGCGGACATGATCGGCGGCCCATGTCAGCGGTTTCAGTTGGACTTGTCCACTCCCGACGAAGAAATTCCAGCCGTTCATTTTTGAACGGCTCTGTGAGCCGCTGCGCGTCCGGACCGGCCGCCAGATTTGGGATGGTTGGGAACTAAACCAACGACGAGGCTGCTGCGGGTCGCAGACCCGCGCTCCGCAAATTGCGGACGATTGAAGAAATTCGCGTCCGCCAAAATACTTTGAGAAAGTTTGGCCAACCGCCGCACGAGATTCGACCAATGGGTGAAAAGGTCAACGTATGGATTCCGAAACACAGGTCAAAGAATGGTGTCGTCAGGCGTCGCGGGGAGATCGTGACGCCGCATCTAAACTCCTCCACGGCCAATACTCCCGAATATTTGCCTACTTGCGCCGGCTCGCAGGAAATGATGCCGACGCCGCCGACCTGACACAGGAAACGTTTCGCAAGGTGTGGCGGTCGCTGGATCAGTTTCGCAACGACTCGTCGGTCAGCACGTGGATGCACCGGATCGCCTACTGCACGTGGGTGGACTGGGTTCGCCAACAGCGGCCGGTCACAACGCACTCGGAGCACTGGTGGCAGGAGCTGCCGGGCGATTTCCCCTCGCCACTCGAGGAGATGGAAACCGCAGATCAGCTTCGCCAACTCTGGCAATTGATCGACGCGTTGCCGGAGGAACAACGAATGGCCATCCACCTCCGTTACGGCCAGCAGCTCACGCTGAACGAAACAGCCACCGTGCTCGAACTCCCGCTCAGCACCTTGAAACTACGCCTGCGAACCGCGCTCGATCTCCTGCGATCGAGAATAACGAAATCCAACGGTGACCTTGCACTCAACACCAACCCTCTGACGAAAGGTTCACAATGAAGGACCAACTCGAAATCGAAAACTGGATCAAACAAACACCGGCACCCCGGCCTCCCGCAGATCTGCTCGAAAAACTGGAGCACGATCTGGATGAGCTGCATCCACGCCCGCAGATGGCGGAATCACGACCGGCACCGGCCATATCGTGGCGAGCCATTCTCCGACGTTGGCTGCCGATCACCGGATTTGGTGGTGCCGCGCTGGTGCTCGCGTTCCTTTTCTTCACGGGAAGTGGTGGACGATCCATCGCCGACGCCTATGAAAACTTCACGTTGCTGAACTCGGTTCACGTCGTTCACCACTATCGGTCCGGCCCGTACCAGCATGTGTGGCGTGACCGTTCGTTGCCGATGAATGCCTACCCAAATTTCAGCACGTCAAACCATCCGCTCGTCCCGCTGGTGGCGGACGACATCTGGTTCCGACAGAATCCGGAAACCGGTCGCGCTGAAATGGTGACGATGAACGAGCGCGAGACCATTTGGAACTTCGCCAACGTGGAACTGCGCGTCGACCACGCAACCGGCGAACGAACCTTCCGACTAAACTCCAGGCCACTAAATATTCAGCGAATGGCCGCACCGTTGTCCGGTCTGACGGACTTTCGGTATCGAGCGGTCACCGGCCCGGACCGGGAACTTGTCGACCAGCCCGGTCTGGAATCCTGCTGGCTCGGGGAATTCGAGACCCGCGGTTCCAGCGTCAACGGCTGGCTGGCCGCGAAAATGGTCATCCGGGTCTGGCTGAATGAAGAAGACCATCTCGCGCGTCGCATCGAGTGGATCGATCACGACTTCGCCGATGTCAGCGGACCGTGGATCATGAGCGCCTGGGAGTTCGACGATTTCGACGAGCCTTTCAATGACGGACTGTTCGCGTTTGAACTCACCGAATCCGACGTCGCGCAGGTGGGCCTGACCCTCGCTGAACTCGAACAACTTTCCGTCAACGCGTTGTCCATCGAACTGAATGGTGAAGCCGGTGTCGCCTTCACCGGCAAGGTCAGGGATTCGCTTGGCACCCGCGAGGTCACTGGCACGTTGCCGCACGTGTTCGTCGTTGATCCGGTCGGCCCCATTTCGCTGGACGTTCGCCTGTCCGATGGAAAGAAACACACGTTCGGAATCTCGGCGAACGGGATGTCCATGCAAACATACACCGCCCGGATCAAGGCGGAACTCGGCCCCAACGGCGCTTACTCCGCCCAATCGTCAGATTGAGAACGACGCGTTTCCGCCTACACGTTCCCCGCCCGTTCCCTTCTCTTGGGAGCAGCGGCGGTGAACGCGCCGCACTCCGGACGCTGTCGCGGCGAAGGATGCCCGACCGTTCGCGAAGCGTCTGGATTGCGGTGTATTCAGCACCGCTTTTCGGCCCACCACCCGATACCGGAATCTCTCGGAGCCGGTCTAAAAACGTAGCGGCAGGCATCCCTGCCTGCCGTGAGGGCGGCTTCCAGCCTCCCGGATCTGGGACTGGATGGCGGGATGGGGCTGGAAGTTTTTTGCGAGTCCGGCGTTGCGGAGCGTTTCTTCCGCCGGGCTGGAAGCCCGGCTCACCTCAGCCAAGGATGGCTGACTCCACCATTTTCAGACACCCTCCATGCCTTTTTTGATTCGTCGCCGGGAGATCCGCTCGCTATACCAGCGGCATGTCAGTTCCATTGAAAGTCGCAGTGATCGGTGTGGGTTCGTTGGGCCAACACCACGCCCGCATCTATTCTGAACTGGCGCACGCCGGCGAGATCGAGCTCTGCGGCGTGTTCGACGTTTCCGCCGACAACGCGCAACAGGTCGCCGCCAAGTGCAAGACTTCAGTTTTCAAGACCATCGAAGAAGCCGCTACCGCTGCCGACGCGCTCAGCATCGTCACGCCGACGGTGACCCATCACGAGATCGCGCGCGCGCTGATTTCCCAGGGCAAACATGTGCTGGTCGAAAAGCCCATGACCGAGACCGCCGCACAGGCACAGGAACTCGTGGAACTTGCGATCGAGCACAAGGTCGCACTTCAAGTCGGGCACGTGGAACGTTTCAACCCCGCGTTCACCTACATGAAAACCGTGGCGACTGATCCGAAGTTCATCGAAGCGCACCGACTCTCCCCCTACCCCGCCCGCAGCACGGATGTCGGCGTGGTTCTCGATCTGATGATCCACGATCTCGATGTCGTGCTCGCGTTTGTCAACTCGCCAGTCGTGAGCGTGGATGGTGTCGGCATCACCGTTCTCAGCACGTCGGAAGACATTGCGAACGCCCGGTTGAAATTTGCGAACGGCTGCGTCGCCAACCTCACCGCCAGCCGGATCAGCGCCGAACGAATGCGCAAGATCCGCGTCTTCAGCGGCGGCGAAAACCCGAGCTATGTGTCGCTCGATTACCGCGAACAGAAAGGCTACATCTACCGGCTCGGTCGCGATGAAGAGGAAGCCAGCTCGTTGCTCAAGAAACTCCTGCGCGCAAAAGACTCTGCAATCGTCAGCGAGTTTGCTGGAAAGAAAATTGTCCGCGAACCGGTGCCCATCACCAAAGGCGAACCGCTCAAGCTGGAACTCGAACACTTCGTGGAGTGCGTCCGGGAAAAAATAAAACCCCTCGTCAGCGGCGAATCCGCCAAACAAGCCCTCGACCTCGCGCTCGAGATCACCCGGCAGATTCAGGCATTGCCGAAGTAGCCCTCTCCGACTGAATTTTCACCACGGAGACACGGCGAGCGCAGAGCACAACGCCTCCCTCCCGCTTGGCTAAAGTCACAAAGAACAACCAGGAACACACATCAGAAAACTCCACGCCCTTTGCGTTTTTGCGTGAGGCCAGGTATCGAATCAGGAAGCGTTGGTCAAAATGGAAAGTGCGGGCTTGGAATGAAATTCCACCCACGCCTATGGAGGTTCTACGAAAATCGCTTGCTCCACTTCGTTGAAAAATCCAACGTGCTTTCATGATTCCAGCCACACCGTTTCGTGCCGCGCTATGGACCCTGGCCCTACTTCTGTTGCCGCTTCAACCCCTCTCTGCCGCCACAGTGCAGATCCGTATAGTCGACCACGAAACTTCCCGGATCACGCCAGCCATGGTCTGCATCCTCGGATCTGACGATAAGGTTCGAATACCTCCGGAGGGCAAAATCCTGACGGCACCGGGGAGCACCAAGGAATTCTACTCCGGAGTCGACTATGATCCCGACCCCAACTGGATAGGCCCGGTCCGGAAGATGCAGGGCAAAGGCAACAACGACGACCGAAGCTACGTCTACGAACTGCTGCCCTCCATCCCCTACTGGAAGGAACCTGTCATGTATCAGACCTCCGGCGATTTCACGATCCAGCTCCCGCCGGGCGAGTGGCGCCTCGCAGTTGATCGTGGACTGGAATTTGTCCCCGTCTTCAAAACGTTCACTGTAGCCAACGAAGAAACATCAACTGTTTCAGTCACTCTCAAACGCTGGATCGATCTGCCCGCCAAGGGCTGGTGGTCCGGTGATGTTCATGTTCATCACCCAACGCTTCACCACAAACATCGTGAGTTTCTCCTCAGCTACGCGCGTGCCTGCGATCTGCACGTCGTCAACGTCCTCGAGATGGGCCATCACCAGGGCACGGACTTCAAACAGGATGGGTTTGGCGAGGAATTCCGGGTTCACGAGGGCGACTACTGGCTGGTCTCGGGGCAGGAGGAACCTCGGAGCAATTTCGGCCATATCATCGGTCTCAACACCACCAGCCTGGCTCGAGATGTTGGCACCTATGATTTCTATGATCTCGCGTTCAAACGCATCCATCAGCAACGCGGAGCCCTGGTCGGGTTCGCTCATTTCTCCTGGAACGGATGCGATCTGCCGCGCGGATTTCCCTGGTACGTCACGACTGGAGAACTCGATTTCATCGAACTGCTCCAGTTCAGCAAGATCAATGCGATCGATTACTACGACTACCTGAATCTCGGGTTCAAACTCACCGCCGCCGCAGGAAGCGACACGCCCTGGGGGTCAACCATCGGAGAGGTCCGGACCTATGTTCACACCGGCCCCACTCTCGACATCAATTCCTGGTTTGAGAATCTGAAACGGGGTCACACCTTCGTTAGCAACGGTCCGGTTCTGGAGTTTACCGTGGACGATCAACTTCCTGGCAGTGAACTCGAACGGAAGGCCGGGGATAAGGTCCGGATCAAGGCACGCGTCGTCAGCGATCCAGCAATTGGAATTCCCACAGCACTGACGCTGGTTGGAAACGAAGGGGTGATCAAGGAGATGCTCAATCCCGGGAAGGCATCGTCGCTTACGATCGAATTGGATCGAACGATCGACCAGAGCCAGTGGCTGGTGCTGAGCACCGTCTGCGACAACAACGCTCTCGCCCACACCACCCCGGTTTATGTGAAGGTGGACGGTCGCGGGACGTGGAGTTCGAAACGCGGTCCGGCGGTGATTCACAAACAGCTGGAATCGATCGACGCCATCGAGAAGGAATTCACGCCACCCCGGGATGCACGGGCCGAGGGGATTCTGGAACGTTTGAATCGCGCGCGAATTTTCTACCGCCAATTGCTTTTGGAGATGCGTGCCGGGTAAGACTGTGAGCACAAGGACGGCATGAGCAGGATGAGGCGGCCCCACACTGATAAATCGGTTGGATGGTCTACAAGCTGGTAGCGATCCGGTAACGCAGAATGGTATTCTGCTGTATCGCAGGCTGGCAGCCTGCGTCGCGATTCTCCCAACAAGGACGGTTTGGGCGGCGTGGTGCGCTCTGCCGAATGCCATTCGGCGATACAGCAGATTGCCAATCTGCGCTACGCGGTGGTGTCGTCTCTCCTGAGCACTCAGCAGTATGTTCTATGAGGTCGACCAAACACGACTCTCGCCAGTCATCTGCTCAAGTGAACGGATGAATGATTATCCGTTCAATAAGCCGGAACGATGTAGTTGCGGGGATCGCGGGCGCCCCGCCCGCAGTGGCCCCAGGATCGGAGCTTTACGCGAATTTCGCGAATGAGCGCCAACTCAGAAAGTCGGACAGGATTGCATCCTGTCTTCGGGTAAGACGAAAGCACAGCCGGTGTTTTAGTATGCCCGTCGGTGGATTGGACCCGCGTCTGAATTCTTGCGACCGCTACGAGACAGGTTGCAAACCTGTCCTACCTCAACCGCGTGTTGGCCGTTGCGGTCTGATCGCGAAACAAGTCTCACCCCCGCTCCGCTCAAGTCGCAAAGAACAGCCAGGAAAGCGCACCGGAAAACTCCGCGCCCTTTGCAACTTTGTGTGAGACTAGGTATCGGATCAGGACATTCTAGCGATCACCACCATCTGGCAGGCCAGCGCAATCAGTCGCGCTACGATGACGGAGTTGTTCCGTCGTGGTGAAGTGTTGCCAGCAGGTCGGACAACAGAGGAAGAGAAGGCGTTGATTGGTGGGGACATAGCGGGTGGATTTAGTGTCAAAAGTGAGGATCGACACATTTACCATAATGGGGATGGAAAAAGTCACACTCGATCAATCATGGACATGGTATTCAACGTACAGTGAGCAATAATGAGTGGCCACAGGTTCCGTCCGAAAGCCACGTAACCTATTCCCATCGCGAGGCCGATAAGACCGACCGTGATGGACCTCTCCGAGAGGTCGTGGGAGTGCCTGAACCCGAATATCATCGCTTGAAGAACGACCGCCAGCACGGTGGCGACAACGTTGCTTGAGAGCATTCTTTCAATCCAATTCATCAAGAACCCTCTGTCCAAGACTTCTTCAAGAAATGATTCGAGCCAAATCAATGGAATAATCGCAAAGAACAAGGTCCAGTTGCCTTTCAGATCTCCAAACTTATGGACCGCACTTTCGTTCGATGTGTCCGGGGCGATTTCCGGCAGAAGTTGCTCACTGATAATTTGAAACACAACGATGGACCCGACGGCCAGTCCGAGAATGGACACGGTCGCGATTGCGGTGGTCTTAATATTTTTGGGTCTGCACAGCCCCAAATCAGCCCACCTGATGCCTCTGGCCTTCATTCTCCAAGTCGCACAGGCCAACGTCGTCAACGACCAAAAAAGACCATTTATGATGAACCCAACTGAAGGGAAATAGACTTCCCTGATCAAAAACATCAATGATAGATACAAAATCAGATCTGCAAAATAGGCACCGAAACTTACCTCGCGTGACGCTGGCGCGCCTTTCAGTTTTCTGTTTGCGATGTCCATCGTGTTGATTCCGTCCTGGGATTGCTTCGAAGTAACGGGCGAGTCGTCTGTACTATTCTAACATCACGGCGTGCCATTGCTTTTGGGATAACGCCTAGATGATGGATGGCGAGCGTCGGCCCGATTCCATCGACAAAGTTAAGGTATCATTTTTCATCATTACTTCCGAACCGGCAAGGCTTGCTCGACATTCTCATCAATCGAATGGTTCTGCCCTTGATGGTTTGCGTATTCAATGTGAAATTGGCTCGGGAATCTTCGGGAGATATCCGTTCATAAAACCGCCGTTACCGAACTCTGCATGAACCGCCTCGTGATGATCTGCATAGAGGACGAGCTTGCAATGGGACGGAATCGCGAATACGTCATCGGATACGGTGAGTCCAAATACGAGCGCGATTGAAAAAAGAGTCTCGGCTGCGTCAATCTCATCGACTGAGAAAACCAATACATCGTCCGCATCCGGCTGGCGTCCCAGACGGGAGAACACTGAAGTCATCTGGAAGAGTTTGAGCGTATCACCGCACTCCCAAGCGCCGCTTCGTGGGAATAGGTAAAACGAATCCTCTTCATCACACGCATCGAAAAACGAGTTGACGAATCTTGGTAGCCCCTTTGGCGATGCGGGAATGTCCCATGACCATCGCAGATCATCATTGCCTGGGAAGACGAGGGTCTGGGGTGGCTGATAGCGATGATCCAAACCCAACCCACGATCAGCGATCTGGCCCAGGAAATCGTCTTTACTGAGAGTTTGCATGGCGTCGTTTTCTTGGCAGAACAGTATTAATAACCGGCATTAAACCACGGGTATCCCAGAAAAGACTGGCGGGTTTTCCATCCGGAATTCGTCAGTCCCTGTGTTCATATTCAAATGGTTACAAGCCAAACTCTGCCCGGTAAAGTGAAATATCAGAAATGGCCAACCCGTGGTTTCTCGATCACGCAAGATCCCCGGGTGAAATCCCGCCCGGCGCTTCACAAAAAACCTTCTGCACGTGGGTTCAATATCAATGCAAAATGTTGTCGTGGCACTGAAATACAAATGCAAATCGAAGGCCGAGATTCCCGCTGATCCTCTGCTGTTCGATGCGCAGAGCACAACGCCTTACGCCCGCTTCGCTCAAGTCGCAAAGAACAGCCAGGAAAACGCATCGGAAAACTCCGCGCCCTTCGCGCCTTTGCGTGAGGCCAGGTATCAGATCAAAGCTTCAGAAAATTCCGAATCATGATCCGGCCATCCTCGGTGAGGATGCTTTCGGGATGAAACTGCACGCCGTGGATCGGATATTCCTTGTGACGCAATCCCATGATCTCGCCCTCCTCCGTCTCCGCGGTCATCTCCAGACAGTCCGGCAAGGTGTCACGCTTCACGACGAGCGAATGATAACGCGTGGCCGTGAAAGGATTCGGCATGCCTTCAAACATCCCCTGCCCGTTGTGTTTGATCGGTGACGTTTTTCCATGCATCAACTTGTCGTTCACAACCACGTCGCCACCGAACACGTGGCCGATGCATTGGTGCCCGAGACACACACCGAGCAGCGGCGTGGTCGGTCCGAATGTGCGGATGATGTCGTTGGACAGCCCTGCTTCATTTGGCGAACAGGGGCCGGGCGAAATGAGGATTCGTTCCGGCTTCAGTTCGCGGATCTGGTCCAGCGTGATCTGGTCGTTGCGAAAAATCTCCATCACCGCCGACTGCTCGCCCAGGTATTGGACGAGGTTGTAGGTAAACGAATCGTAGTTGTCGATGACCAGCACCATGTGCCGCGCAGGCTAGAAGCACGCCGCCAATTTGCCAATGCCGGAGTTGGTTAAGATTGCGTTCGAAAGTGAGGGCAAACCGGATGCTGGAAGGCGGGGCGAGTTCTCCGAACGAGCCTGCGATGTCTCGGGGGAACCTCTGAATCCTGTTCCGTTCCGCATGAAGGAAAGGCGGCGAACCGCCGAAGGGCTTGGCGCACGGGCGGGAGATGGTCGGCGAATTAAGGCCGCCCCTTGCGCTCAAAGTTCGTTCGGAGAACTCACTCCACCTTGACCCTCACTTTCAAACGCACCCGTTGGTTGAGATAGCGTTCGGGGGCGCATCTCGACACCCCCGAGTCGCCGTGGTAATCGGGAGCCTTCCGGCCAGAGTGCCGGGACGCTTCCAGCTCCCAGTCCCCGGGCTACGGCGTGAGCGTAACCTTTCCGGCTGGCAGCCGGAAACACCTTGTGCCCGGATCGCCAGCCGCCAAACACGATTGCCTTGAACCGGCCAGCTCTCCAAGTCCCCGAAGTCTCGTTCGGAGAACTCGCCCCAGCTTCAAACCCCAACGGCGCTCAATTCCAACCGCGAGCGGTGATTTTCAACCGTGCCTTGATCCCCGGCGGATTCGGTTGTTCGATCGGAATCTCGCAGACCATGCCTTGATCGGTCGGTTTCAGCTCCGCCGAATGTGGCATGTCTCCGGGGGATTTACTTTCGTACCCGTATTTGAGTTTCCACCCGTCCTTGTCGTTCGCGGGCGGGGTGGCCTCCAAATAGAGCCGGTCGCGAAATAAGTATCCGCCCTCGAAGTGGTCGTCGAGAAACAGAAACCCGGCCACCTCGTAGTCCGGCACCAGCACCCTCACATCGACGGCAAAACCGAGCGACGAACGCCGCATGTTCAACCGCTGGCTCCCGTCGAGAAACAAGGAGAACAGATGGGGCGCCTGTTTCGGATCGGGCTTGCCCGTTTTGGGATCGATCAGCTCGTCGTACTTTCGGAAGACGGCGGAGTGCTCGTTTACGACGCGACGATGCATCTCCCATTGCTTGCCACGGATGCTGACGACGGTTTCAAAATGATACGAGGCCCGGATCTTTTTTCCCTCGGCCAGCTTCTTGGCCACCTTGTCCGGCAACGACAGGTCCTCGATGATCAACTCGCCGTCGACGCGGACATTGCCGAAGAAGAAGCGCGTTAGATTCTGGTAGCCGGTCTCGGAATTCACCATCCCGTAATGACCGGAGTGGCTGAGGAAGGCGAACGCCCGCGGTGACGGCACGTCCTTCCCCTCCCACTCGCCGTGAGTGGTCGCATTGGAGCAACGCACCAGACCGTCACTTGAATCGCCCGCGAGAAACCGCGCCACGCCGCCCGCAACCGCGTAGTCACGGGCGTTCGTGCCGACCAGATTGAAGATCCGGTCCGGATCAAAGTTCTGCACGATGGACGCATCGTTCTTCTCGCCCTTGCCCGTGAACGCGGTGCCGAGTCCGAGGTATTCGGCCATCCGCTTGCGGTTGAAATCGTTATTGTTGTGAAACGAGTACCAGTTCGGCATGTTCCCGATCAGCTTGAGATCGATACCGTTGTGGGGCGTACCGTAGGTGAACACCTTGTCCACCGCCGCCCGGGCTGCCGCCGTCCCAAGTTTTTTGTTCTGCAAAAACGCGCGGCAGACAAGTCCGCCCATCGAATGTGCCACCAGATACACTTTGAATTCCTTTGGCGACACACCGTTGGACTTCACTGAGCATATCTTGTCGCGGAGATTTTCAATCAACACGCTCAAACCCTTGGCGTAATCCTCCATCTCAGGCAACCGCCCCTCACCGATGTCCTTCGACGCGGTCTCGTAATAGCGATAGATGATGACCGACTGATAGGGGATATCACGGGTGGCGGCCGGGTCGGCCACCTGATCGATCCCGTCCATGTAAACATCCTCGTATTGATGTTCCCCCATCAGGCGGACCAGCGGTGACTCGAAGAAGAACTTCTTGATCTCGCCCGTCCACAGTTGGCGACACTTGGTGGAGCCGATGTTAAACCCCATGTAAGGATCGGCGACCGTGTCCTCGACTTCGCTTTGCGTGCCGGCAAACCCGCGGACGTAAATAATCGGATGGAAGGGATGTTGTTTGTTCATGATATTTTTTGATCAAATGAGTTGATGTTCTCCCGTGTTCGCACGCCTCTGAACAACACGGGGTTTAGGCCGCGAGTCTAACGTTCACCCTTCTGATTCCAATCAAAACCATCAAAATTTCTGAACCGTAGCCCGTTCCACAAAACGTTATCGGCGAGCCCGCCCCAACAAAAACATTCTCCGAAAAAACCGCTTGCGCGCGCCCTGCTGTTTCATTAATTTCTGTTTAGACAGAAATGAAAGAACTCTCGCCAGTCGAAACCAAGTTCATCCTGCACTGGGGTGAGATGGGCACCAAGTGGGGCATCAACCGCACGGTCGCCCAGATCCACGCGTTGCTCTTCGTTTCGCCCGCTCCGCTCAACGCCGAGGACATCGCCCGTCTGTTGCAGGTCGCCCGCTCGAATGTGAGCAACAGCCTCAAGGAACTGCAAGGCTGGGGCATTGTCCGGATGGTACACGTGCTTGGCGACAAACGCGATCATTTCGAATCGATCAAGGACGTCTGGGAACTCTTCCGCGTCGTGCTTGATGAACGAAAGAAACGCGAGATCGATCCGACCCTTGCCATGTTGCGTGAGTGCATCGTTGAGGCGGAAAAGGACAAGGCAACCGGTGAATACGCCGAAACCAAGATGCGCGAACTGGCAACTTTCTTCGAAACCACCACCGCCTGGTACGAGCAGATCCGCAAATGGCCGACCACCGCCCTCACCCGTTTCGTCAAACTCGGCGACAAAGCCCGCAAACTCCTCGGGCTTGGAGGCTGACATGAAACTGCACCACGCCAATCAACCCGCCAAAACTTTTTACACTTATATTTCTGTGTTTACAGAAATGCCTGACTCCGCCGTCAGAAACCCCATCCGTGGTCGGGTGTTTTACGACGTGGACTGCTCGTTCTGCCGGGGATTGCTTGGCACCAAAGTAGGACAGGCTTCCAGCCTGTCGCCCGACGGTCGAAAGAACCCCGCACAGATCAATGACATTCCGAACCATTCGAAGCGCGCCAGCACCCGCGAAGCCGCAACAGACAGGCAGGATGCCTGTCCTACTTTCAACAAAGAAAAGGAGGCCGCATGAGCCGAATCACCCATGACATTTGCGACATGCTCCACGTGCCGCATCATCACAATTCAAACACCGGTAGTAACCGACGTGAGGAGGTTCACTTTGAAAATCGCAACCAACACGAATTTAATTCTGATCAGAGCCTCGTCACCTCGGCGACTACCCTTGTGGGAAAACGAATGGTTCTTGCAGGTGGCGGTGGTTATCTGGGGAATCTGCTCAAGAACCATTTCCGTCAACGCGGAGGAGACGTCGTGATACTCACACGGGCGAAGGCTCTTATCGGCGAAGAATTTGTTCATTGGGACGGAAAGACAATTGGTCCATGGACCGATCAATTGGACGGTGCTGATGCGTTAATCAATCTGGCCGGGCGTTCGGTGAACTGTCGGTATCACGCCCGCAACCGAGGCGAGATGATGGACTCGCGAATTCAAACTACCCGTGTCCTTGGCGAAGCGGTGGAGCGATGCAAGCGTCCGCCGAAGGTCTGGCTGAATTCCAGCACCGCCACGATCTACAAACACACGCTCGGCCCGGCGTGGGATGAAAGCGGCGAGATTGGTTGGACTCCGAAGGCCAAGGACCAATTCTCAGTCGAGATCGCCACCGAATGGGAACGCGCATTTGACGAAGCACCCGCGACCAACACCCGACGGATCAAGCTCCGCACCGCGATGGTGTTGAGTCGCGATCCGGATCCGAACAACGCCTTCACGGCACTGCACCGGCTCGCGCGATTCGGACTCGGCGGCCGGATGGGCGATGGCCGGCAATACGTCAGCTGGATTCACGAACGAGATTTCTGCCGCGCGCTGGAATTCCTGATCGCAAACGAAAACATCGATGGCCCGGTCAACATCGCGGCACCTGATCCCCGTCCGAATGCGGAGATGATGCGGATGTTTCGCAAACACTGCGGCATGCCGATTGGTTTGCCGGCCGCGCAATGGATGCTTGAGGTCGGTGCTTTCTTCCTGCGCACCGAAACCGAATTGATCATCAAAAGCCGTCGCGTGATTCCGGGAAAATTGAGCCACCAAGGATTTCAGTTTGATCATGACAATTTCGAAGAAGCATTGATGAACTTGATGGCCGGGAAAGTGCCCGCCTAGAAGAAGAGAACTGGAGCAATCAACCCAGAGAAAACCGTGAGCGCTCGAGAGCTGACCACCACGCCGGTCGCACAGTTGAAACAAAGGAACGATCACGCGACTGGTCAGAGTTCATCGCGCTTCAAACCTACACCTCCAACCTTCAGCCTCAATAAAATGAGCCTCATCACGTCGGCTGCTACGCAGAGTGATCAGGCGCGGCGGGACATGGAATAGCTTCCTCGTGAACCGTTCTGGTTGTGCCAATGGCAGGACGTGGTATTCCTCCATCTGGAAGCCGATCCGGAGCTGCTTCGGCGGGTGGTTCCGTTTGAGCTCGATCTGTTTGAGGGCCGCGCTTTCGTCACACTGGTTACCTTCACGCTGCGCGACATGCGTCCGAGGTTCGGCGGAAGAATGACGCAGGCGCTGTTCAAGCCATTTGGCACCCATCGGTTTCTGAATGTGCGGGCCTACGTGAGGCACGAAGATCAACCTAGCATCTACTTCCTCGCCGAATATCTCGATGCGCCATGGCTGAATCATTTTGCCGGACCGGCGCTTTATGGACTGCCGTTCCATGTCGCCCAACTCGACTACCGCAATTCGGTGACCGAGAACCGCATCAACGGAACCGTCAGGTCGAAGTTTGGTGATCTTGCTTACGAGGGTTGAAAAATGCGTGATCACGACGGCAATAATTCCAGTTCGTATCATGACCCGCGTCTGACAGAATTTCTCCTCGAACGCTATCGTGCCTTCACCGAACGAACGGGACGGAAAGGCTGGTTCCCGGTCTGGCATGAACCGTGGCCGTATGAACTTGTCGACGCCCGTCTCCTCGAGAGCTCTTTGCTGGCGGCCACGAGCGAATGGTCGAGAAATGCGAATCTCGTTGCGGCCCATTATTCGGTTGGATCGGACGAGGTATGGATGGGACTTCGCCAGCGGCTTTGATCCGCCTTGATGTTTTCACACTGTCTGATCGGCGGTATTGCACCTGGGGAAACACCCCGGTAGCCTCCGGCCGTTCACCACACGATGAAGACCATAGTGACGCCTGAAATCACCCCGCCTGCGCGTTCATTCATGCAGCGGGCGTTCTTCGGCGGCAACACGCGCAACACGATGATTCGCGCGGGGGTGTTCATTCTGTTCTGCGCGGTCCTGTTCGGCTGGGTGCTGCGTCCGATCCGGGTGACCGGCATCAGCATGCTGCCGACGTATGCAGACCGCAGTCTGAATTTCGTAAACTTGCTTTCCTACAAATTCAGCGATCCGAAACGCGGCGACGTCGTGAGCGTCGGTAAGCTGGGCGACCGCGCGATGTTGATGAAACGCATCATCGTACTGCCGGGCGAAACGTATTCGATCAACAACGGCCACGTGTTCGTAAACGGAGAACCGCTGGACGAACCCTACGTCGTGAACCGGGAAAAATGGCAGAGCCTGCCCCGGACGCTCGCGGCGGATGAATATCTCGTGATCGGCGACAATCGCGGCATGCTGATGAAAGACCACTATTTCGGCATCGCGAACCGGGATCATCTGCTGGGCAAAGTCTTGTTTTGAAACGCATCCTTCAACTCTTGGTTGTCGTCGCAGCCTTTGCCCTCTGTTTCTGGCTCTACCACAAACTTTTCCCCAACGACGTCGACCTGATTCGCCGACAGCTGGTGGAAATGGCTGAGGATGCTTCGTTTGAATCCAACGAGGGCCAGATCGCCAAGGCCACCAAATCGGGAGCGCTGGCTGGCCACTTCACGATCAATGCCGAAATCAGCGTGAAGCCGTGGGGCTTCGGTCAGATCTTCGTGAGTGGACGCACTGAAATCCGGCAGACCTCCATGGGTGTGCGTAGCGCCATTGCGTCGCTGCGGGTCACCGTCGACCGGATCGACATCCGCGTTGCCGAGGATCGCGAATCGGCCGAGGCGGACGTCTCGTTGACGGCGCTTTCCAGCCGCCAGGACGAGCCGTGGAGCGAGACGGTGGACATTCAGCTGAAACGGGTCGACGGCGACTGGCTGATTTCCCGCATCACCAACCGCCCGATCCTCAGGCAGTAGTGAACCTTTTTTCGTTTCCTTTTTCCACCCAAGCCTCTAGCGTCTGCACTTCACCCCCGCGTTCCGGGCAACAGATTTCAGTCAAGATCATGGGCAAACTCAGCGTAGAATCCTTGGAGTCCGGGATGGAGCTCGCCGAAGACGTGTGTGGCAGTACAGGGATGGTCCTCCTCGGATCCGGCGCCGTCATCAGCGACCGACACATCGGCATTTTCAAATCTTGGGGGGTCACGCAGGTCGACATCAAAGAGGCAGAAAAGGAGGCCATAAACGCCGAAAAAATGGCCCACCTCACGGATGCTGAACGTCACGCCATCGACATTGAGCTGGACCGGTTGTTTCAGCATAACGATCCGTTTGATCCCGTCATCGAGGAACTCCGCCGCGTCTGTCTCCGCCGTGAAACCGAACGGGCCGCCAGTCTGCTTTGATCATGTTTTCCAGCGCCACATCCCTCGTCAGCAGTTCGGAAAAGATCGCCTCGCCTCCGCGGATTTTTCACCGCGTGAACGAGGCGGTCAACGATCCCAACTCCACCACCACCGACATCGCCCGGGTCATCTCAGAGGACGCCGGGATCACCATCCGGCTTCTGCGAATCGTCAACAGCGCGTACTTCGGGTATTCCCAGAAAATCGAAACCGTGGACCAGGCCGTCTCCGCCCTGGGCACGCGGCAGGTCCGTGATCTCGTCATGGCGACGACGGTTGTGGAGACGTTCGAGGGTGTGCCGTCCGACCTGATCGACATGGAGTCCTTCTGGCAGCACAGCCTGGCCTGCGGCGTTGCCGCGCGCGCACTTGCGATGGCTCGCGGAGAGCTGAATGTCGAAGCCCACTTCCTCGGCGGAATGCTGCACGACGTCGGGCGCCTGGTGATGATTTCGAAGATGCCCAAGCCGAGCCGGGAAATGCTGCTCCGCTGCGCAAAATCAAACGAAGTGCTGCACGGCGTCGAGAAGGAGATATTCGGCTACGACCACTGCGAAGTGGGGGCGGTGCTGCTGAACAAATGGGGATTGCCCATCCATCTGGAGGCGGCGGTCGGAAGTCATCACCTTCCGCAGAAGGCGGTCCATAACCCGATGCTCGCCGCCATCGTGCACATCGCCGACGTGGTCGCCCACGCGATGAAGATGGGGAACAGCGGCGTGAACATCGTGCCGAAGCTCTCGCAGTTCGCCTGGTCGCGATTCGGGATGGCCGCGACGATCCTCCCTCAGGTCATCGAGCAGCTGGACATCCAATACAACGCCATGTTGAAGGCGCTCGATATGGAATCCAAGAATCGTCGTCCGGACGAAGAGTGATCAGGGAAGATTGGGAGAAATTTCAAAGACCCGTCCCATCCGGGTCAGCTCAAAAATTTTGCGGGCCTGAGGAGCTGGATTCAGCACCTTCAACACGCCTTGACGTTTGGCGAGCCGGTTCTGCAATCCAATCAGCGTCCCCAGCCCCTGACTGTCCATGAACCGGATTTCGGACAGGTCAAGTTCGATGTTCTGATGACGGAGACGCAGTTCGGCGTGAACGTCATCGCGGAATCCCGTAGAGTTCGCCGATGACAGTTCTTTGACTCCCGACACGTGCAACACTGTTCCATCGGCATCGAAGGTGCAGCCGGACCGATTTGTTCTGACGGTTTCCGAATTGAGTTCAGAATTGTTTTGCATCGCACTTCTGAAATAGCAGGTCATCTGCCACTGGCCAATTTTGAGACATTCGTTGAAAAATCATTGTCAACACGTGAGATAGCCGTCTGTGTCTAGCCTGGGCACGATTGAGAACCGGTCAGCTTTGAGGCACCAAGCGACGTCTTCCACGAGCGACGGCATACCCAGAAGCCGCTTCGCATTCTTCGCCTCTCCGACCTTTTCACACAACGCGTCAGCCACTTGCCGGTACACGTGAAGCGCCATGATCGCCGAATCAGCCATGTAAACGGATATACTGCAGTTAATGAGTTTGTGGACCAACGCCCCGGCACCACTCGTATCCTCCAGACAGGAGTCATCGCCGGTTCCACTACAGACCAAAACGAGGTTCTCCAAGTTCAAAGTCTCAATCCAGTTTGCCGTCGCGGTCAAATTCGCGAATGACGCAATCGCCACCTGCCCCGCCTTCGCGCACGAACGAATCGCTCTCGTGCCGTTTGTAGTCGTCGAAACGAGAGTCTGGCCACGTACCTTCCCGTCGACCATTTCGCGCGGTGAATTGCCGAAATCGAACTCCACGCCGCCCGTCAATTTGCCGCCGATACGAATCCCGTTTCGCTCGCCCGCCAGGAGCACGGCCGGGTTCGCCGCTTTCTCAGCCAGCGCTTCGCTGATTTCTGCGACGGGCTTGATGGCAGTCACGCCCGCATCGAAGGCCGCGAGCATGGTCGACGTCGCGCGCAGAACGTCGAAGACCACGCAGGTGGTCTGAGTGAGATCGCGTTCGGGCAACCGGTCGATTTCGTGGGGTGAAAAAATGACGGAAACGTTCATGATACAATGGCCGGGGCACCGCCGTGAACGCGCATGTAATGAAACAGATATTGCTGCGCATACCCGGCGTTCGGTCCGAAATGAGATTCACTGAACTGCTGAAGTTGTTTGATCGTTCGTTTGCGGCGCGGAAAATAGAGCTGCTGCAACGCCTTCATGATCCACACATCGACCGGGAACGCGGCGGGTTGCATGCCTGAAAACAGCAGGGCGCAATCGGCAATCTTCCGTCCGACACCGGGCAGCTTCATGATCTCGGCGCGGGCGGACGCCAGATCCATGGCCGGCAAATCGTCGAATCGAACCGCGCCGTCTACGATCATCCGCGCGCTTCCCAAAAGATACGGCGCACGAAATCCCATGCCGCACGACCGCAGATCCTGTTCGTTCAAACCCGCAACAGCCTCGACGCCTGGAAAACCAAAGACCGGTCCGCGTTCGTTCGGAGCATCAATTTCATTCCCCGCCCGCTGACAAAGCCGGGACACCACCTGCCGGATCTGGAGAATCTGCTTCGTTGACGAGAGGATGAAGCTGGCGAGGCATTCCCATTTCTCCTGCTTCAGCAAACGCAGACTGCGACACGCCGACACGGCCTGACGCATCGGCTCATCATCTGGAAACGTGGATTGAATGTGGTCGAGATTGACGGCCGTTTGCAGGTAATTCTCCAGCCATCGCCAGTCCGGAACCCCAACGTGGGTGGTTGCCTGAATTGTCTCTCCGCGTGTTTCGAGCCTGACCCACTTTCCAGCCACGACGCCCTCCCAGCCTTCGTCGATCTGCCGCCATCGAAAAGCCTGTCCGGAATCAAGGGTGGCGGCGAGATCATAGTCCCGCACTTCGATGGTGCAGGACGTTGACGCTGGCTCACTGATGGCGGTCGGCACGGGAATCGATCAATACGTGATCAACGAGCGGATCTTGCTTCCGGGGAGCTTTTCCCGGCCGTTCAGAAACGAAAGTTCGATCAGAAAAGAAGCCTCCACAATATTTGCTCCGAGTTTGTTGAGCAGTTCGACCGCGGCTCCCGCCGTCCCGCCGGTGGCAAGAAGGTCGTCCACGAGCAACACTCGCGAGCCTTTATGCACGGCATCGGTGTGAACGGCCATCGTGTTGGAGCCGTACTCCAGATCATACGTTCGTTCGTACGTATCAAAGGGCAGCTTGCCCTTCTTGCGGATCGGCACAAAACCGGCCTGCAGCCGGAGTGCGGCGGCGGCGGCGAAGATGAATCCGCGGGCGTCAATCCCGACGACGAAGTCAATGTCACCGGGTTTGAAATGCGCCGTCAGCATGTCGATGCAACCGGCGAACAGACGGGCGTCCGCGAGAACCGGCGTGATGTCTTTGAACTGGATTCCAGGTTGTGGAAAATCGGGGATATTTCGGACGGCACCTTTGATGTCGTCCAACAGAGATGTGGATTCACTCATGATAAAACTGGATGCGGGTCAAACTTTAGCCTGCTCGATTTTTTCAATGCGTTTACGAAGCTTGCGGAGCGCGATGTTCTGGATCTGGCGGATGCGTTCGCGGGTGACACCAAATTTCTGCCCCACTTCTTCCAGCGTCTTTTCGTTCCCTCCGTCGAGCCCGAACCGGTAGCGCAGGATCGTGATCTCCCGTTCATCGAGCGTTTCCACGAGATCGTGAAGCATGTCGGTGACGGTCTTCTCTTCAAGCTGTTCGTACGGAGTGAAGGCGTGCTCGTCCTCGACGATCTCTCCAAACGTGTTGGAATCATCGTCGCCGATCGGCGCATCCAGCGAGGCGGGCCGGATCGACGCGTTCCGCATCTGTGAAATTCTCAACGTCGTCGTGTCCAGTTCCTCGGCAAGTTCCTCGTTGGTGGGCTCGCGACCAAACTCTTCGTGCAGCCTCATTTCGGCACGGCGCATTTTGGAAATCTTGTCGACCAGATGAACCGGCAACCGGATGGTCTTCGACTGGTTTGCCAGAGCGCGCTTGATCGACTGTTTGATCCACCACGCGCCGTAAGTTGAAAGCTTGCCGCCTTTCGCCGGGTCAAATCGTTCGACGGCCTTCATCAGGCCGATGTTGCCCTCGCTGATCAGGTCGAGCAGTGGAAGACCGAACCCTTCGTAATCCCGGGCGATCTTCACCACGAGACGCAGGTTGGCCTTGATCATCAGTTCGCGGGCGTCCTTGTCCCCGTTCTTGATCAATGCCGCCAGTTCGATCTCCTGCTCCACGGTGAGCAGGTTCACCTGGCCGATCTCGCGCAGGTAAAGTTTGTAGGCGGAGTCGCCGTTGTAACGCGCGCGCTCGGCCGGAGTGCCCACCTCCTCCTTGTTCGTGTTGTCGGTGGACGCGGTGATGCGCGCGACCACGGGATGCGGCTTCTCCGTTTTCTCAGGTTTGGCAGCCGTCTTTTTAGAACCCGTCGCACGGGGAGTTTTCCGGCTGGTTGTTTTTTTCTTGGCGGCCATAGGTGTTGTCAAAACTGAAATTTTGATCGCCGGTTCGCAAGCAAATACCGACACAGATTGTGGTGGCCAAAATCCAAATTCGCCGCCGCCTGTCTATCCGCACGTGGCGAAACGACGAGGCAACACCAAAATGATCCGCCACTTCGAGGCGGTTTCACGTCCGGAAATTTTCGAAGGACGCCCGTCCTGACGAGTCCGTGAAAATTTCCGTTTCTTTTTTTTAAAGTAATCCGGAGGCCCACCGATATCACTCGTGTCGCAAGACGGGCGCCCGGTGGCCTCAAACAACCGGTAGGGATTGCGGTCTGCGCCCGAATTAAATAAGCGGACCTCGCGGCAGGGATGCCGTTAAACAATCAAAAATCCCTTCTTCGGAAGGGTGACTCACGGAAGGGTCCATTATGGTAATCAATACAAACGTATCGGCCGCAAGCAGCTCACGGTTGCTCTCGGAATCATCAAACATGCTGGCCAAGTCATTGGCGCGGTTGTCCTCGGGTTCGAAGATCACTTCGCCGGAAGACGATGCCGCCGGTCTGGCGGTGTCCATGAAGTTCGACGCACAGATCAATCGTACGTCCGCTGCCAAGAACAACGTGACCAACGCCATCTCGTTCAACCAGACGCAGGATGGCTTCCTGCAGAAAGTCTCCAAGGCTCTGGATCGTATGAGTGAATTGTCCATCCTTTCGCAGGATGTGACGAAATCCGATGCGGATCGCACGCTCTACAACGCTGAATTCTCGACACTTGGTGCCTACGTCACCGATGTGACCACCAAGGACTTCAACGGAGTCAGCCTCTTTGGCGGTGCGACGCTCAACGTCACGACCGACGGCGACGGTGGCACCTTCGGCAACACCGGCATCGATCTCGCGGCTTCGGCCTACACCACGGCGACGGCCTCGACCATCAGCACGACCGCTACTGCCGTCACCGCATTGACGAACGTCAAGGCGGCGATCGTGAAGTTGGCTTCGGATCGTTCAAACGTCGGTGCCAACGTGACGCGTCTGTCGTTCACGAACGAGCAACTCGGCGTGTTGCGCGACAACCTCTCCGCCGCCAACAGCCGCATCAAAGATGTGGATGTAGCCGAAGAGAGCACACGTTTTGCCCGGTACAACATCCTGGTTCAGGCAGGCACCGCGATGTTGGCCCAGGCGAATGCCGCTCCGCAGGCGGCGCTTCGGCTACTTGGTTAGTCGAATCACCGCTCCTGAAGGAGTGATCACTTCTCGGACGGCGAACTTCGCCGTCCGAGATTTTTACGTATAAACGCCTGCCTGGCTGAAGTTAAAAAAAGAGCGGCTCCCCCCGTCGTGGATTGGGAATTGCTCAGCAGAAAGACGTAATATGGAACTAGGCATTTCAGGATTGGCCTCGGGCTTCGACTGGCGTTCGCTGGTCGACCAGCTGATGGAGGTCGAGCGAGCACCACAGAAGCGTCTGCTCGTGGAACAAAGCGCCGTCGAGCAGAAAAGCACATCCTACGGCGGACTCAAAACACAGCTCAGCGTACTGCAAAACCGTGCGGCAAGTCTTTCCGCCCCGGAACTTTTTGCCAGGCGCACCACCACAGTCGACTCCGTGGGAGACGACGAAGTGGCCACCGCGACCGCCGCCAACGGCAGCGCGATCGGCTCCTATAAATTTGAAATCACCCAACTCGCGTCCGCCTCAGTGCGACAGGGCCTGACCAACATCGGGGCAGCAATCAACCCCACCAACGACGTCTCCGCACTGGTGCTAAGTGACGCCGGCTTCCCGACGGCGGTCACCGCCGGGTCATTTTCGGTCAACGGCAAATCGATCGACCTTTCAACTTCGGACAGCCTTCAGGACGTTTTTGACAAGATCAGTTCCGCGACCAGCGGTGCCGTCACGGGGGCGTATGATTCGCTGACCGACAAGATCACGCTGTCCGGCGCCGGTGAAATCGTGCTCGGCAGCTCAAAGGATTCCAGCAATTTTCTGACAGTCGCCAAGCTGCACAACAACGGAACGTCGACTGTGGGCAGCAGCAGTTCACTCGGAGGCGTCAAGACATCCGCCTCGTTGAACGCCGGCAACTTCAGCACGGCCATCTCGGACGGAGGGAGCGGTGCCGGCGAATTCAAGATCAACGGCGTCTCCATCTCGTTCGACGCGGGTTCCGATTCGCTGAAGAACGTGATTGATCGCATCAATCTTTCGGGTGCCGGCGTGACCGCCAGCTACGATCCGGTGAATGATCGGCTTTCGTTGACGAACACGGTGACCGGCGATTTGGGTGTCGGGATTGAAGATGTGACGGGCAACTTTCTGGCCGCCACCGGCCTCTCGGGCGGCACGCTTTCGCGCGGCAAAAACCTTGAATATTCGATCAATGGCGGAGGCACGCTCATCAGCAATTCCAACACAATCACCGAGCCCAGCTCGGGTATCACCGGCCTCGCGGTGACGGCCCTCAAGATCGGGGTCACTCAGGTCGAGGTCAAAAGCGACACCGGCGCGGTCAAGTCGGCAATCAACGGGTTCATCACGGAGTACAACAAGATCCAGGCGATGATCGACAAGGAGACCGCCAGCAGCACCGACGACAAGGGCAAGGTCACAGCGGGCACGCTGGCGGGCCAGTCCGACGCGAACGAGATCGCCTCCAAACTTCGCGCCGCCGTGTTCAGCGAGGTGGGAGGACTCACAGGAGCAGTCAAACGCCTCGCCCATCTCGGTATCGACACCAACGGCGACAACAATAATTTGAAACTCGGCGACGGCGAGGCCCTCGACAACGCACTGCTCAACGACATGAGCGGAGTGGCCGCGCTCTTCACGGACCCGACCAACGGCCTCGCGACCCGGCTGAAAACATATCTGGAGAAAACGGCGGGCGACGACGGCGAACTTGAAACGCGAATCGCGAACCTAGCGAACCAGTCGGTCGGCATCGACAAGAACGTCGCCGAGATGGAACGACGCGTCCAGGCCAACCGGGACCTGATGATCCTCACCTTTGTGCAGATGGAAACCGCCCAGTCCAACATCAACAACCAGCTCGCCCAGCTGCAGAAAAGTCTGGCCGGAATCGGCGCCTAAATATTTCGATCGGAATACCGATATCTATGAGAGTGAGTTCACATACCAAAGAGAAGATCCCCCGGGTACGCGTGGAACTGGACGGAGCCAGCGTGGTTCTGCCCGAGCAGATGGACAGTTCGCTGGTGGCGATCCGTGCTTATCTGGAATTCCTCGCCCTGCAAAAACGCCGGGTGCTCTCGGGTTTTCTCGTGGACGGAATTGACGTTCGCCAGATCAGAGCCAAGGCTGAAACCGACCACGGTTTTCAAACCATACAGGCGGATACGATCACCTTTGAGCAGCTGAGTTTCCGGCTGGTCGACACGGCCTGCCGGCAGTTACACAAGCTTTCCGAAGAGATGGGTGACGCGGTGCTACGCGTGCTGATCACCGACCGTGATCCGATCCACCGGCAGTGGAGACTTTGGGTCCCGCAGTTTCGGAATCCCCTGGTCAGCCTCGGGTTTCTACGCGAGCTCTGGGGAGGTCAGGTGGATGACGTCGTGATCGGCGGAACGACCCTCACCGACCATCTTGACGAACTCAATCCCCTGCTCTGCGAGGTGGATGCCATCTTTCTTGCAACGGAACATGACTGGGTGGATGAAGACGCCATGGCCATTTCCGCGTTGCTGGAGGATCAGCTTGTTCCCTGGCTCAAGATGCTGGAGGTCTACCTGCTGAAATTGAACACGCTGCCCCTCGAATAACATGAAACAAGACAATTTCGCCGGTCTGATGGTCGCCGGTCTGATGACCTTGCTCGCCAGCGGATGCGCCTCCTCATCCGGCAACAACCCGTTTGCGAAAAAGGATTACTACACACCGCAGAATTTCCGACAGGATTCCGCCTGGCTGCCGGACACCATCCGCCGCGTGGCGGTGCTGCCGGTGAGCACCTCCCTCTCAGACGACATGACACCGGAGTCGCTCCGGCAGATCGACGGCTTCGTCGGGGACGCGGTCGCACAGACTGAAATGTTTGAGATTGTCCGTGTCACGCCGCAGCAGATGAAGTCGCTGACCGGGCGTCCGAGCTGGTCCGTTGACGAAAAGCTGCCGCCAAATTTTTTTGAACTATTGAACGACCAGCTCGGGTGCGAGGCGGTGATGTTCTCCGAACTCACCGTATTCAAACCCTACAAGCCGGTCGTGATGGGCTGGAAGCTCCACCTGATTGATTCCCACACGCCGCACGTCTGGTGGGCCTCGGATCTGGTTTTCGATTCCGGCAACCAGGCGGTCGCCAACAGCGCGGTGAAATTCTCCCAGGAAAACCTGAGCGAAGGCTTCAAGGGCGCCAGCTCGGAGACGATCCTGTTGTCGCCGTCCCGGTTCGGCCAGTACACGCTGGCCGCCTCGCTGGGCACGTTGCAGGGACGCGCAAAGAATTAATTAAAGTTTTTGTCCAGCCCTCCGATAGTCATTTGGACTGGGTGGGAAGGTTTAACAAAAGCCTGCCAGGAAGTAACAAAATATATGCAAGTCAATCCGAGTCACCACAATGATCCGGTAGGACAGACCGGGTTCGTCCGGCGCCCGGCGACCCCGCCAAAAAGCGCCACCGACAACGCGTCGTTCGACAGTTCGACGGCGTTGAACCGGTCCCTGTCTCTAACACCCGATGTACGTCCCGATGTCGTGGCCCGCGCCCGGCAACTTATCGCCGACGTAAACTACCCGCCGGAGGTCGCGATCAAAAAAATCTCCGACCTGCTGGCGAGGAAGATCCAAGACGAGAACTGACCGCCGCACGACGATCCCAATGACGTATTCGCCCAAGCCCTGGCAGTCCTACCAGAAGGTAGCCACCCAAACCGCCACCCCGGGTCAGCTGGTGCTGATGCTTTACGATGGCGCGGCGCGATTTCTGCGACAGGCGCTGGACGGATTTCAACTTGAGGATCCCGGCGAGTTCAACCTGACCATCCACAACAACATCCGGCGGGCGCAGGCCATTGTGGACGAATTGAACGGCAGTCTGGACATGAAACAGGGAGGCGAGCTCTCCGACAAACTGCGCGGGCTCTACAACTACATCGACCGCCGGCTGGACGAGAGCAACCGCCAGAAAAGTCCCGAAGGAATTCAGGAATCACTCAAACACATCGGCGTCCTGAGAGACGCCTGGTCCGAGATGCTCACCGGAAACGGCAGCGGCAGCACCGGCCTCCCGCAGTTGGCGGTGGCTTGAAAACAAAGTCATGAACTCGCGCAACCGTCTCGCCTCACTTTACGAGGAATGGCGTCTGATGTCCGAAGCGGAAGGCGAGGCCATCCGGACATCCGCATGGCAGCGCGTCCGTCATTGTCAGAACACCAAGGCGGTGCTCCAGACCAAGATCGTCTCCGCCACCGAGGAATTGAACGCCGCCTTCTATTCCGCCGAAGAGATTCGGCAACAATTTCGCCCCGTACTCGAACACCTGATCCATCTGGAGATCCGCAACAACCACTTGCTCGGCGACGAACGGACCCAGTTGGAAAACGAACGTGACCAGCTGGACAAGAGCCAGCGAAATCTCCGCCAAGTCCGCGGTGCCTACGGCGGAACCCTCACCGGCTCGATCGGATAACCGGCTCAACAAAGAAGAGAATAAGGAAAACAGGAACTCAGGAAACTGATTGTTGTTTCACTGACTACTCCCCTCTCCTCGCAGTCAGTTCCCGTCACACCCTCGCGTCCAACGTCTTCCGCACCAGCTGAATCAACACCTCATTCTTGAACGGTTTGCAGAGGAATCCCGCCGCCCCGAGTTTGCGCGCCTTTTCTTCATCCGACTCCACCGATCCGCCGCTCAACAGAATCACGCGCGAATCCGGGAATTCACTGACGAGCTGAACCAGCGCGTCCCAGCCGTTGAGCCGGGGCATGTCCACATCAAGCAGCACGAGATCAAATTTCCCGTTCGCCTCGCGGACCACCTCCAGCATGTGTTCGCCGTCGTTCGCTTCCGCGATCTTGTAACCGCGATACGACAGCACCGCCCGGATCACCAGCCGCACCATCTCCTCGTCGTCTGCGATGAGGATGGATTCCTTCCCTTCCAGAGCGCGGGTTTCCGTGCTGACAAATTCATGCAGTCCACTCGTCAGCCCCACCGACTCGACCGGCGCCTCCGGCAACAGGATGTGGAACTGGCTCCCCTTCCCCATCTCTGATTCCACTTCGATCCAGCCGCCCATGTCCTGGACGATATTTTGCGCAATCGAAAGGCCCAGACCCGTGCCGCGACCGATGGTCCGGGTGGTGTAATACGGTTCAAACATCCGCTTGACTACTTCCTCCGGAATGCCTTCACCACTGTCCTGAATCGTAAATTGAATGAACTTGTCGGACGAAATGCCCTTTCTCGAATGCCGGCACCGTTTTGATTTCACCGTCAGTTTCCCGCCGTCGGGCATGGCATCCCGGGCGTTCAAGCAGAGATTGAGAACCGCCTGGATGAACTGGCTGGCATCTCCCTTGAGCAGCCATTCTCCGGCCTTGAGCGGGTCATTTTTAATCTCCACCCGTCGGTCAATCGTCTGCCGGAGGATCAACACCACCTGTTCAATCACCTGCGCCAGATCAATGATCGTGGTCTTTGTCTCCGTCTGACGGCTGAACGTCTGGAGGCGGCTGATCAACTCGGCCGCCCGCCGCCCGCTGGTCTGCGCGTGAAGAATGCATTCACGCACTTCCTTCTGGAGATCCCGGGCGTCCAGCGCCAGATCCAGCTGCGAAAGCAAAGCCGTGAGGATGTTGTTGAAATCGTGGGAAATACCGCCCGCCAACGCTCCGATCGCCTGCGATTTTCGCGACTGCACCAGCGCGTCCTCCATGCGTTTCAAAGCCGTCAAATCGCGGATAACCGCCGTCTGGATGCGGTGACCGTGGTGCGTGGATTCGGTAATCTCGACGTCCAACGGCTTGAGATCACCGGAGTCCAGCCGCGCCTCAACCCTTCGCTGGAACGCGGTCACAACGGTTTCCGCGCCGAACCCCGTGCGGGTCGCCTCGGCGAACAACTGCGCCAGCTCGTCGCAAAATCGAATCGGATGCCCCACCACCTCCGGCCGGCTCAGCGAAAACAGCGTCTCAGTCGCCCGGTTGACGTAGATCAGTTTGGCCCCGTCCTCGAGACAGACCACGGATTCGGGCAACGAATCGAGGATGGATTCCCACGGCAGCCGGGGAGGCGCGAATAGCCCGGGTAGGAGATCGGTCTGTTGGTCCGTGGACATGTGGCAACGGCTGGAAGCGGCGCAAGGTATTGAAATATGGCCGAAACCGCAACCGGCTTTTTCCATTTTGAAACGGCGGAACAGAAGAGTGGCATTCGCGTCATCTCATCACACACTGCGGACGAGCCGTCCGCGCCCCTCGTAGCAGCGCTTCCAGCCTATCTCGTTGCGGCCACGAAAACCGGACGCGGATGAAAATGAGAATCCAGGCCTCGTCGCAACCGGCGCAATCCTCGCGGCACCCGTGACAGGCCGGATGCCCGTCCTCCCTTGCAAGCTTCTGCTCGCAAAGCCCATCGCGTACCACGCGGAAGAACGGGCTCCGACGCTTGTGCTGCAGGCTGTCCTACGAATCCAAGCTCGCCAGATACCTCTCCGCATCGATCGCCGCAGCGCAGCCCATGCCGGCGGCGGTGACGGCCTGGCGATAGACGTGATCCGAGCAATCACCAGCGACGTAAACACCGGTCGCGTTGGTTTCGCTTCCATTCGTCCGCTTGATGTAGCCGTTTTCGTCCATGTCGAGCTGGCCCTTGAACAGTTGCGTGTTCGGCACGTGACCGATCGCCACGAAGAGTCCGGCGCAGTCGATCACTTTTTCTTCGCCGGTTTTCAAGTTCTTCACCCGCACACCGGTGACCTTGTCCTGCTTCACGTCGAGCACTTCTTCCACGACGGAATCCCAGACCGGTTTGATCTTTGGATGCGCCAACGTGCGGTCCGCCATGATCTTGGAAGCGCGCAAGGTGTCGCGGCGATGAATCAGATAAACCACCGAGGCAAACCGGGTGAGGTAGGTCGCCTCTTCACACGCGGAATCACCGCCACCGACCACGACAAGCGGTTTGTCGCGGAACATCGGCAACGCTCCGTCGCAGGTCGCGCAGTAGGTGACGCCCTTTTTGTCGAGCAGCTTCTCGCTTTCGATTCCGAGATGCCGGTGACCGGCACCGGTCGCGATGATCAGCGTCTTGGTTTCCAGCGGTTCACCATCGACGGTGAGCTTGATCGGGCTGCTCTTGAGGTCGGCGGCTTCGACGGTGGCGAACTTCACCTTGGCACCGAAGCGTTCGGCCTGCTGCTGAAGTTTGGTCATCAGTTCGTAGCCATCGACACCGTCCGGAAACCCGGGGAAATTCTCAACAATGCTCGTGGTGGTGAGCAGTCCGCCGGGCATGATGCCGGTGAGGACGACAGGATTCAGGTTCGCACGGGCGGTGTAAATGGCTGCGGTCAGGCCCGCGCAGCCGGTTCCGATGATCACGACGTTTTCCATAAGGCGCGGAAAATAGGGGGTGAACGGCCCGTTGGCAAGGGGGAGTCGCGACGGAGTTGGCGAAACACGCGGATCGAACACCACAACACTGCTCCGCCCGGAGCGCGAGGCCTCCGGACTCGCAGTCAGCCACGCCAAGCCAAGGGGCACCGGGTTTGCCGCGCTGAATTCGCAGACCGTTTGAAGCGTTCTGCGATTGAAGACCGTTTCCGCCTACGATTTCGGCGGCCGCTTCTTCACCACTCGAGGAGATACCTTCTTCTTCGACGCATTCGGCCTCGCGGTGCCGTCGGTCGCCTTCCGTTTCTGCAAATCCTTGAGAACAGTTTCGTAATACTCGATGAACCACCTGGACGGCACGCGGCGGATCCGCCTCACTGATCACGTCGAGCGCAAGATTCCCTAGTTTCTTGAAGCGGATGACGCACTTGCCCATGTCGAGTTTCTTGCCGCTCTTGGCCCACGCGTCGCGGAACCATTTTTCCTCCTTCGCCGAGCTGTAGAAGCTGCTCATGTAAACGGCCATGTGATTCTTCTGCGCCGCGAGACACACGTACGGCAGCGGTTGCTTCGGATCACAATGATATCCCGGCGGATAAACTCGATGCGGAATGTAGTAGCCGATCATCCCTTACTGCATCCCCTCTTCCACGTCCTCGTCGATGCTCCGGAGGATCTCCTGCCGAACGGCTTCGATGGCCGCGCGCCGGTCTGGCGGGAGTTCAGCCAGGTATTGTTTGACGGACGTCGCCTTGCTTTGCATACGGGCAGAATAGCCGCGTCGACACAGCGTGAAAGCCGAAATACGCGGTTTGGTATCCGGTCGTCGTCGATCACGCGTACACCGTCGACGAATTCGCAGCGCCGGGTCAGACGGTCGCCTGTCGCGACTACCGACGATTGTGCGGTGGCAAGGGAAGCAACCAGTCCATCGCGCTGGCACACGCTGGCACACGCGTCGTTCACGTCGGTAAAGTGGGGACCGACGGCGGATGGGCCCGACAACGTCTCGCGGACAGCGGAGCCGATGTTTCACTGGTTTCCACCTGGGACGGGCCGACCGGTCACGCGGTGATCCAGGTGAACCGGCGCGGCGAGAATTCAATTATCATTCACGGGGCGGCAAATCAGCGGCTTGACGAAGGCGACATCATTGAAGCGTTGAGCAGAGCCAAACCGGGCGATTTTGTTCTCACCCAGAACGAAACCAGCGGTGTCGATTTTCTGTTGCGAGCTTCCCATGATCGAAAACTGTTGGTCGCATTCAATCCCGCCCCCATGACGGACGCCACTGTGGACACAACAGCGGCGGGCGACACCTTCGTCTTCGAATGCTGAAATTGGCGACGGCTTGTTCTCGTCCGCACAGTTCCACCTTGCCGATATCCTCCACCTGCGGATCTTCCCAAACGGCATCAGGTAAGCAAACCTCGTTTTCTTCGCCGACTTCTGTCCTCTCGTCGGCACCGTCGAAAGACGGTTCATCGTATGTCAGTTAGTTTTTAAGGAATCCAGATTCCAGGCCGATATACGACGGGAGTTCCTCCGCTGTGGTGGACCCTTTTTGCCATGTTCAATCGAGACCTCGACGCGCTGAACCGGATCAATGATCTGGTCGGGAAAATTGCTCTGGAACTGGCCCTGTCCGAACCGGGGGGCGACGGCGGACTGCTGCCGGTGAACAGTTTGCTGGGGCAAATCGAGGGAGAGGACGACAAGCTGCCGCCGGAGTTTTTGGAGCCGTTGAAGGCGGCAAACGCGTGCATCGAACGCGTCTTCATGACGACCGCCAAGTTCGACGAAGCCTCCATCGCCGAGCTGACCGTCTGGGCGAACTGGATGAACGACGCGGTGCTCGATGCGCTGAACGACCGACCGATCAAAGCGTTCGGGAAGGGTCCCGGCGGACCGGCGGCTGAAACGGTTGACGCAGTCGAAGAACTGGTGCTGGACATCGAAAATGACGGCGAGCTTCTGATCGAGTTCTGCAACGAGTCCAACGAGCATCTGCTGAACATCGAACAGGGCGTGCTCGTGCTCGAAACGGATCCGACCAACGCGGACACGCTGGCCACCATTTTCCGCGCATTCCATACGTTCAAGGGAGGTGCCGGTCTGTTGAATCTGACACCAATCAAGGACCTTGCGCACGAGCTGGAAACGGTGCTCGACCTGGCGCGGACCCACAAGCTGGCGGTCGACACCGAGGTCATCAATCTGATCCTCGCCGGTGGAGATACTTTCAAACGATTCATCGACGAGATCCTGGCGCAACTCGGCGGCAAAGATGCCGGCGAAAAAATCGTTGTTTCCACGCAGGCGCAGCTCGTCGCCGTGCGGTCCTTCATCTCGGGCGACAAGAAACCGGCCGCCGCCGCCCCGAAAACAGCGGCCGTTCCGGCTCCTTCACCGACGGCGGCACCTGCTCCTGTGAAGAGCACCCCGGCCAAGCCGAATCCAGCGAAGGCACCGGCCGGTGCTGGGGGTTCGCCGACCGGCGGCAGCGTAGTGAAGGTTGACACGTTGAAGCTGGATGCACTCGTGGATCTCGTCGGTGAAATGGTAATCGCGCAGTCGCAGGTTTGTCAGGACGAAAGCATCGCCACCTTGGAAAGCCCTCGGCTCACGCGCAATCTCGCGCAGCTCGGTCGTATCACCAAGGAACTTCAGCGCAACGCGATGTCACTCCGCATGGTGCCGATCCGCGCGACGTTCCAGAAGATGACCCGTCTCGTTCGCGACGTGTCGTCGAAGCAGGGCAAGCAGGTTGAGCTGGCGATGGAAGGCGAGGACACCGAGCTGGACCGGACGATCATCGAGGAGATCGGGGCCCCGTTGATCCACATGATCCGGAACAGCGTGGATCACGGCATCGAGACGCCGGACATCCGCACGGAGGCTGGCAAGTCCGCGAAGGGCTCGGTAAAACTCAGCGCGTTTCACGAGGGCGGCAACATCGTCATCCAGATCAAGGACGACGGTCGCGGCCTGAACAAGGACCGCATTCTCCAGAAGGGCATCGAGCGAGGGATCATTTCTGAAAAGGACCAGCTCTCCGACAAGGAGATTTACAACCTGATTTTTGCCCCCGGGTTTTCCACTGCCGAAGTCATCACCGACATCTCCGGACGCGGCGTGGGCATGGACGTGGTCCGCCGGAACATCGAGAAACTGCGCGGCAAGATCGACATCGCGTCGGTCCAGGGCCACGGCTCGACGTTCACGATTTATCTACCGCTCACGCTGGCGATCATCGGCGGCCTGATCGTAACCGTCGGAAACCAGCGGTTCATTTTGCCGACATTGTGCGTTCGCGAATCGTTCCGTCCGACGAAGGAAATGCTCTCCACCGTCCACGAAAAAGGTGAGCTGGTGAACGTGCGCGGACGGCTGAGCCCGCTGCTTCGTCTGTATGAATTTTTTGATATCAAACCCGACACCACCGATCCGACGGAAGCGTTGCTCGTGGTGATTGAGAACAACGGTGAGTCACGCTGCCTGATGATCGACCAGCTGGTCGGCAACCAGGAAGTCGTGATTAAGAGCTTGGGCGGGACGTTCAAGAAAGCACCCGCGATCGCCGGAGGCGCGATCCTCGGTGATGGCCGCGTCGGACTGATCATCGACGCAGCGGCATTGGTCAGCCTGCGAAATTTTGACAAGTCACTGGCCGCCTGAAACCCGGCGAGTATTTCAAACGACGTCTCCCATGAACGCAGTTCTCACGAGTGAATCCAAAGAGGGAAAACAACTTTCAGGTGGCACGCGCACGGCCGAAGCCGGCCGCTACCTGACCTTCGCCATCGGAAACGATCACTACGGCCTGCCGGTCCAACGCGTGCGCGAGATCATCCGCAAGCTCGAGGAGCTGACGCACGTCCCGCAAATGCCGCACTATGTGGTGGGTTGTCTGAACCTCCGCGGAACGGTGGTTCCGGTGGTGGATCTGCGGATCAAATTTCAAACCGAACCTACCGCCACTGATTCGCTGAACTGCATCATCATCACCGAGGTTCATCTGGAAAACGACCAGCTCCTCATGGGGTTGACCGTCGATGCGGTCGACGAGGTGATCAACCTGAAGCAGACCGATCTCGAACCCGCCCCGGAGTTCGGCGGCGGCCTCAGAACCGAATTCATTCAGAGCATGGCCAAGGTGAGGAAACAACTTGTGGTGCTGCTCGACATCGACCGCGTGATCGCATCCAGGACGATGCTCGCAATGAAGGAAAACGTCGACGTCATCGAACCGGCAGACGCGGTCAATTTTCAATGAGTCGGGTGGATCCGGTGGATAAAAGTTCTAAAACGACAAGCCCACGCGTATTCCCACGACGAAGGCATTGTCCACGGTGGCTGATCCGCCCGGATGAAGGATGTATTGAAGATCCGGTTGAACGTAGCACCACCGGTTGATCCACGCCTGATAGGTGAATTCCAGAACCATCTCGTAGTCCGACAGTGAACCGATCTGCGCGCCGTTGATGTCGCGGTCCGCCTCCTCAGTGCGCGCGACCTCCGAGCTCACCCTGTCATAGATCACGCCGAACGAAGTGACATCGGTGTCGCGACCGGGAAGCAGCCCGGTGTAGGCGATGCCGGCGTCCACCACGAGATCGACCGCGCTCCGGTTTTTCGGGAGACCGGCCACCCGGAGAAACACGTTCATCCCCTGCCCTTCGCCGTCGTCACCCAGCTCGCAATACACCTGCTGGTCGCCACCGATGTAGAGGCCGTACACTCCCCGGTGGGCAACCGGATCTTCACCGGTCACGATCCAGGGATTGCCACCAGCATCGCCGTACAGATCATCGGCATTCTCCGAATGATAGAACCCGCCGATCTGATACGTTCCCGGCAGTCCTGAATCGGACGTTCCCTGATTCAAGTTCCAATCGATCTCTCCGATGAAAAACCAGCCGGAATCCAGATTGAAATTCAACCCGTCCGAGTTGTTATCCGTCGCGTTGTCGAGCGAGTTGCCATCGTAGATCGCCGATTGAAACTGAATCTGCTCCGTCGGCCCCCACGCAACCCGCGCGCCGAGTGCCGCGAACGGATACGCGGGCACGGTGGAGCCGGTATTCGCAGCGATGAACTGCGACCAACCGAAGCCCGCATTGATCAACGTCCCGGCGGTTTCGTTGTACACAAAGTCCGCGTCGGCGACCATGTTGCCGAGTTGAAGCGTGAGTTGGTTTTCAAAAAAAGTTTGCGCCAGCCAGAGTTCATAGAGCCGCACACCGGACGGCGCTTCAATGTTGGAAACTCCGTTCAGGTCGCCGACAAGATCCGGGGTTAGTCCGCGCGTGTATTCCGTGAAATTGCCGCTGGCCTTGAATGAACCTCCCCGCCACCAGCCGGTCGTCTTCTCCATATCCAGTTCCACACCGAACTCCAGCAATGAGAAAAACGCGTGCCCGGTCTGCTGCCCGCCGGTGGTGTTCCAAAAATTATCAGCGGTAAAATCGACGAAGACCGCCCCCCCGTGCTCACGGACGCCGCCCCAGTCGCCTGCCGCGAATTCGCCGTGCCACCAGTCCTCCCCGGACTCCGCTGCCGCCTCCTGAGCCGCAGCTGCCAGATCCCCCATGACAACGGTCATAATTCCAATTCTGATCCAGACACGGCAACTCGTTCTGGCTTGTGGCTTCCCTAAATTCATAAGCAACAGCCGTGAAATAGCCATTCATAAGAAAATTAGACAAGACAATCTTTTATAGAATTTCCTTCATAATTCTGGCAGCCGCTTGAATCAACTCGTCAGGACCGAATTTCTGTCTAGCCTTCGTTCCCAATGCCAGTGAGCTAAAGAAGAATGATGATTGCCAGCGAACCAGATCGGCTGCGCGGAATGGACCGACGATCATGAACCACCGGAAGAAAATATTCCTCGGGATGGCCGCTGTTATCATCGTCGCATCCGCAACGTTCATCTGGTCCAACCGGCCGACGAGATTTCAGGGGCGCACAGTGGCAGAATGGACGCGTGATCTGGCGGTGTATCACCCCAATGACCCCGATTCGGAGGCGAGTCAGGCCATCGCCGCCGTCGGCGCTGACGCCGTGCCCGATTTGTTGAAGCTGCTTGAGAAAGAAGACGCCTGGTGGGTGAAGAAAGCTAATCACCTGCTCCGCCAGCAAAACTGGACAAGCTACTCCTTCCCGACATCCGATCCAAATCAGGCAACGCAGGGTTTCAGAGTATTGGGCGATCGTGCGTCCATCGCTGTCGAACGGTTGATCAATATTTTTACCAACAACCCCTCCGAGGAGATTCGCGCCGAGGCGGCATATTGTCTGGCTGCGATCGGCTCATCCGCCAGCAATGCCGTCGACGCCCTGATCGCAAGCGCCTTCAATGGGTCACCCGAGATGGCCAACGCATCCATCGTGGCTCTGACGAGCATTGGCGCTCGACCAGCCAGGGTCATTCCGGTCTATACAAATTGGATTGGCGATCCATGGGTGTCGCTGTCCTTTAGTGCGGCGTCGGGGCTCCGCAGTTTGGGAACCAATGCGCTGGATGCGATCCCAAGCATTGTCCACGCGGCTACCAACGGGGCCTCGGATCAATTACAGGGACTGTTTTTCGCCATTTATGCGATCGAACTCATCGATCCAGAGACGGCTGATCAGTTAAACAAGGAATTGGAATCTCTGCGGTCTGTGATCATGCGAGACCGCAGCAACCGTCCCGAGTCAGCTCGCCACTTCCTCGAATAGAAAGATTACGGCCACTTACGGAACGACGACACGGATGCGTCGATCGCAGACCCGGAACGTCACCGGAAGCCGTCCGATTAGATCGCCTTCCAGTTCGAACGGCACGTTGGACTTGCTGTACAGTTTGAATTCCTTCGATTGCAGATAGCGGACGCTGGAGGGCGGCTTCACGTTTCCGGAGATAAACCCCATCGCATAGCGAACGAACACCCACGGATTCAACTTCTCAAATACGCACGCGTGAAGCTTTCCATCGGTCAGATTCGCCAGCGGAAAAACAGGGACCATCCCGCCGTAAAAACGACCGCTCCCGAGCAGCACCAGCTTGCCGACGTACTCCCGGTGTTCGGTTTCGCAGGTGATCGCCGGCTGTGGTTCGCGCAACGCACGGAGCCCGGCAAAGATGTACGCCAGCTGACCGACCCGCTGTTTTTCCCTCCACTCAACGAGTTGTATCGCACGCGCATCGAGCCCCGCTCCGCCGAGTTGCACGAAGTAACGTTTTCGCGGCTCGCCGCCTTCCTGAAACTCAGCACACCCGAGATCAATTTGTTTTTCGGTTCCGCGCAAGACCGTCCGCCAGGCGCGTTCAAGATTGACAGGATAACAAAGCTCCTTCGCAAACACGTTGACGGTTCCCAGCGGGATCAATCCGACGCGGGCGCGATTCAGGCCGTCGGAAGCGTTCGCGATCCCGTTGACGACTTCGTTCAACGTGCCGTCCCCGCCGGACGCAACGATCGTTTCGAACCCCTTCTCAATCGCCTCCCTCGTGAGCGTGATCGCCGCCCCCGGCGCGTCGGTCGGCAGAAAGGTGCAGTCCGCGCCCAGAGCCTCGAGCTTCGTGCGCATGCGTTGCGCGCGACCACCGCGGGCCATCGGATTGTAAACGACGCAGATGCGATTTTTGCTGGTGGCCGGATTCATCAAATTCACCGGGGCGAGCATGGGGACGCCGATCAAGTTTCGTGAAGTGGAATCTTTTGCGAACGTCGGTCCGGCGGCGGCCGTGAGCAAAGTGGCGGGGGCATCTTGCCCCCACTCCCCGTCGGCGATATCGTGGCCGCAACTTTTCCAGCAGGATGCTGGAACCACTTTGCCGGAACCTTCCCTCATACCCCGCCAATTCTGGAGCGGTAACAAGACACGCCCACATAGTACGCGCACGTATTAATTGGCTTGCCTTGGCGTTGCGGTCCAACATACTTCCGCGCCATATGAACGCCTCTTCCGCCGGTGGCCTCCGGTTCACCACCACTCAGTGGCTAGTCTGCACGATTGCCGTCATCGGTTTCGCCTTTGATATTTACGAGTTGCTGATGCTCCCGTTGATCGCCCGACCGGCTTTGATGGAGTTGATCGGCGCGGTGCCGGGGTCGCCCGAGTTTGCGATGTGGGTGGGCCGGCTGTTCTTCATACCGGCGATCTGCGGCGGTATTTTCGGACTGCTGGGCGGCTGGTTGACGGATCGGATGGGGCGTCGCCGCGTGCTGACGTTCAGCATCCTGCTTTACGCGGTCGGCGCTTTTTGCGCGGGCTTTTCCACGACCGTCTGGATGCTGCTCTTCTTCCGCTGTCTGGTGTTTGTGGGTGTCTGTGTTGAATTTGTAGCGGCGGTGGCGTGGCTCGCGGAATTGTTTCCGGACCCGGTGCAACGCGAAAAAGTACTGGGCTACACGCAGGCCTTTTCTTCCATCGGCGGACTTTTGGTCGCAGTGGCCAACGGGCTGGCAATCAGTTACGCGGGCAGTTTTCCGGCGCTCGCGCTGCCTGAATTTCTGAACATCTTCGGTGGCACGATCGCCGACGGACACGCACCGTGGCGCTACACGTTGGTCTCCGGTCTGATACCAGCGATTCCGTTGATCATCATCCGACCGTTCCTCCCGGAGTCCCCGATCTGGGCGAAGAAAAAAGCCGAAGGCACGTTGAAGCGGGCGCGAATCGCGGACCTGTTCATCTCGCCGCAACTCCGCAAGGTGACGATTATTTCAACGATCATGTTCGCCCTCGCATTCGGCGCGGCGTTCGGCGCAATCCAACATATTCAACGCATCGTTCCCGGCCTGCCAGAAGTGCAGGAGCAGGCGCGAATCGCGGGAGAAAAAGCGGCGGAAGGCAAAGTCGGACCGGCCGCCGCCAAAGCGAACACGATCGCCCAGCGGTTGAAGGAACAAGAGATCGCCGCGTCCGTGACCAAGGTCCAGGAGGTCGGCGGACTCGTCGGGCGGTTCCTGCTGGCGATCCTGATCGTGAGGGTTGCCAGCCGGCAAAAACTGATCCGGCTGTTTCAGGGGCCGGGACTGATTGTGATTCCGCTCGTCTTCGCTGTCGCAGCCACGAGCAGTCTGAGCTGGACTTACATAGGCATGTTTTTTGCCGGCATGTTGACCGTCGGCCAGTTCAGTTTCTGGGGAAATTATCTGCCGCGCGTTTATCCGCTGCACCTGCGTGGAACGGGAGAAAGTTTTGCGGCAAACATTGGCGGACGTTTGCTCGGAACCTCCTTTGCATGGATCACGACGACGCTGGCGGTGCAGTCCTGGATGCCCGGCGACAGCCCGACGCTGAAGCTCGCTTACACGGCGGCCATCGTTGGATTTCTGGTGTATCTCGGCGGATTCATTGTTTCCTTCTGGCTGCCTGAACCGCCCAGCGAAGACCTGGACGACTAAGTCCGGCGTCAGACAATGACGCGAATCCGCTGCGGGCTGCAGAGGATCACAGATCGTTCAGTTCATTCTGCAGCGCTTCCAGATCGGGATCGTCTGCGGCCATCGCGATCAGTGCTTTTTTGCCCATGATTTTGCGGGCATGTTTGAGCCAGCTGCGGGCCTCATCCTTCCGTCCGAGCCGGCAGGTGTAACAGGCAAGATTGTAGGGGATGGTGCCGACATCGGAGAACCGGTCGACCACCTGGCGAAGTTCCCTGAACGCTTCATCAGTACGCCGCAATTCGTGAAGCGCGAATGATTGATTAATCCAGGCGACAGCGGAATCAGGTTCGACGAGAAGATGCCGCCGCGAGACCTGAAGCGCCGCGTCCCAGTCTTTTTCTGCCGAGTGCAGATGCCAGCGGATGGCGAGCACTTCCGGGTTTTCCAGCTGGGCAGTGGAAATTTTAGCCAGCTCCTCGCGCGTTTCTGAAACGTCGCCCAGCTCCAGCCAGCCGGTGGCGGCGTTGAGGTGATGACGGTCCGGATATTCGAGCGGCTTCATTTCGCGCCACTCATAGAAGGAAACGGCGGCCGAGCAAAGACTGTTTTGAAAGTTGACCCTGAAGTGCCGGGAACTTTAACTGATCCGGTTCCAATGAAATACCGATACTGCACCTTTGTCCTGATGGTCGTGCTGGCCGGTTGCACCAGTCCGAACCACGCAACCGTGCCGGTGCCCGCACCGACCGCCGCCGCGACCATGAAGCCGGACACCCGGGTGCGAGGCCGGATCAAGTCGGTCAATCAACAGGCGCAGTACGCAATCGTGGATTTCGGGTTGGGAACGGTTCCGCGGCTCGGGTCCGAGATGAACGTTTACCGTGGAAATGACGTGACGGGCGTTCTCCGGCTGACCGGCCCGGCCCGTCAGAACATCGTGGCGGGCGACATTATTTCCGGTGAAGCCCAAGCGGGCGACGAGGCAATCTGGGACAAACCGACCGACAAGAAAAAAGACGCGCCCGACAGGCCGGAAGAGTGATGCCTTTTCGGCGAACAGCCCGGCCCACCATCCAGGCGATCTCATTTCCAATTTGCTCAGAGGGACGAGACCGTTGTCTTCATTGTTTCCCGTTCGCGAAGGTTCGTGGTGGAATTGACCGGTCGCAGCTCAGGCGATTTTCTTTTTGGCCTTCTTTGCGGGAGCCTTTTTGTAGGGCGAGTGCAAGTTGAAATAGATGCCGCAGAGTGGCACTTCGTTGTCCGTCTGACTGAGAATGATGGTGATCTGGTTGTCCAGCGCGATGCCGTGGCGCATGCCTTCGCCGCGGTTGTTGTAGGCCTTGATGGCTTTTTGCATGAGGGAGCGCAGCGAGCTCTCGCAATCCTCGGGGGTCTTGTCGATGCAGATGATATATTTATCAAATGCTGACAGCGCGGCATCAATCTCGTTCTGGAAGGTCTCAACGGTCACGGCGGGAATTAAAGGGAGGGAGGGGAAATAAAAAAGGCAAATTTCATATTTTCGTGGGTTTGGAGGAGGCTTGACGTTTAGGTCGCCAAATGCAGACTACGCCGCCCGGTGAACCCGGCACATCATGCAACATATCCGTAATATCGCGATCATCGCCCACGTTGACCACGGCAAGACAACGCTCGTGGACTGTCTGCTCAAACAATCTGGAACCTTCCGCGCCAACCAGCATGAATCGTCCGAAGAACGGATCATGGATTCCATGGATCTGGAGCGTGAAAAAGGTATTACGATCCGCGCAAAAAACGCCGCATTTAAGTATAAAGACTTTCACATCAACATCGTGGATACGCCGGGACACGCAGATTTCGGCGGCGAAGTTGAGCGGATCATGAACATGATTGACGGCGTGTTACTGGTGGTGGACGCCGCCGAGGGCCCGCAGGCGCAGACGCGGTTTGTGCTGAAGAAGGCCCTCGAATCTGGGGCAAAGCCGATCGTGGTGATCAACAAGATCGACCGCGAAAACGCAGATCCGAAGAAAGTTCTGGACCTAGTCTTTGAGCTGTTCATGTCGTTGCACGCAACGGACGAACAGCTGGATTTCCCGTTCGTTTACACCAGCGCGAAGGCGGGTTACGCCAAAATGGAGCTGGAACACGAGAGCACGACGATGGAGCCGCTGTACGAATTGATCACCGCCAAGATTCCGCCCCCTCGTGCTCACGCCGGCGACGGTTTTCGCTTGTTGGCGGCCAATCTGGATTATTCGGAATACCTCGGTCGAATCGCCTTTGGGAAGGTCGAAACCGGTGTTGTCCACGTCGGCGATGCTGCGGTGTGCATCCACGGCGACGGCTCTAAAACCAAGGGCAAAATCACTGCGGTGTTCCATTTCGAAGGACTGAAACGGATCCAAATCGAAGAGGCTCACGCGGGTGACGTCGTCGGGTTGGCGGGATTTGAAAGCGTGTTCATCGGTGAGACGCTCTGTGATTCTGAAGATCGTCTGGCATTGCCGTTCCAGCCGATCGATCCGCCGACCATTCAGATGGAGTTCGCTGTCAATGACGGTCCGCTCGTCGGTCAGGAGGGCAAGCTCGTCACCGCCCGCCATATTTGGGAACGGCTGGTCAAGGAAACCCGCGCCAACGTTTCGCTCAAGATCAAACAAACGTCCGATCCCAAGGTGTTCGAAGTCGCCGGTCGCGGTGAAATGCAGATCGCCATTCTTGTGGAACAGATGCGCCGCGAAGGGTACGAAGTGCTCGTGAGCCGGCCCGAGGTGTTGTACCGGCGCGGAGAGGATGGTAAATTGCTGGAGCCGATCGAACGGTTGTACGTTGAAATACCTCAGGTCAACATGGGACCCATCATGGAGAATCTGGCGAATCGAAAAGGTGAGATCGTGAACATGAACCATCACGGCGACGGCGTGACGATCGAAGCAATTATTCCGATGCGCGGCCTGATCGGATTTGAAACCGACCTGGTGAACATGACCAAGGGCATGGGCGTGATGAGCCATTTGTTCCACGAGTACGGAGCGGACCGCGGCGAGATCAGTTCCCGCAAGAACGGATCGCTTGTCAGCATGGAAGACGGCAACGCCACGTCGTACGCACTGGATACCATTCAAGAACGCGGCAAGCTGATGATCGTTCCCGGTGAACGGGTGTACAAGGGCATGGTCGTTGGCGAAAATTCCCGTGAACAGGACCTCCCGGTCAACCCAACCAAGGCCAAGAAGCTGACAAACATGCGTTCATCCGGTGACGGAAAAGGCATCATCCTCGACGCACCCATGAAACTCTCGCTCGAACGCGCTCTGGAGTACATCGGTTCGGACGAATACGTCGAAGCCACTCCGAAGAGTCTCCGGCTGCGCAAAAAGATTCTCGATGAGAACCAACGCAAGCGGGCGACGGCGCAGCGCTCAGTCAAATTTGTGGAAGACTGACGCCGATCTGCATGCCGGTTCTTTTGCCGACACCATCGGGTGTCGGCATTTTTTGTGTCCCGACAGAGCCGTCTTGGAATGGGGCGGAAACTTCCAAATCTTGGGCGCAGCCGGGTTGAAAACGGCATTATGCTCGGTATTTCAAAAGAAATGCAAAATATTCGTTATGGGTTTTCGACCGGTAACCATCTGGAGTCCAAAAGGTTGAACGCCTGCCACTTTTTGCCCGGAGGGCGCTAAAAAAATAGCCCCTTGACTCATATTAAGACGCGAATACTGTGCGCGGCTTCTCAACGTCTGGTGGGCGTTGGCGAAGAAGGAATCGAAGTATGAAAACTATAACGTCGCTACTAGCGTTGTTCCTGGCCACCACGGCCGCAACCACCGCAACCACCGCAACCACCGCATCCGCAGAAACACTTCCCTTTGCATTGGGCTTGTTCGAGTCCGGGGCTGAAACATTTCAACGGGGGCAGCCCGATTTCAAAAGGGGGGATAGCGGCGAAGTCTGCCGCTACCAGATCATGCCCGACGTCTGGAAACGCTATTCCAAGTCGGCCGATTACCATGACCCGGTCGTGGCGTGGGAGGTCGCGGAACGAATCCTCATTGATCGTCTGGCGAAATTCCGCGAACGGATGCACCGCGAGCCGACTCCGACCGAACTCTACCTTCTCTGGAACAAGCCCGGCCATTTCTCCGCCGCGCAATACTCCCTGACCCGGGTGAACAGTCACTACCTGAACCGCGCCCGCCGGTTTGGCAACCTCTTCCGGGCCGTGGAGATCGCCTATCAGAAACAGGCGTTTGACAAGATTCAGCGGGTCGCCGTGGCGGCCACAGCCGAGCAAAAGGGCTAAGCGCCTCCTTTTCTCCCGGATTCAACATTCAAGATTTTCACCCCGTGGTGAGTGCAACGCGTTGAACTACCCCGGCGCCGATCAGACTTCCTGACCGGCGCCTTTTCTTTTCGCCGGGAATGACAAGTCGCCCGGCACACGGTATAACCCCTGCCCTATGTCCTGTCCTATTCTCACTGTAAATCAGATACGCGACTGGGAATCGACCACCTGGCGGACCGGCCAGACCGAGCAGGCCGTCATCGCCCGGGTGGGAAGCGTGATCGCCCGGCGCGTCAAAGAACTGTTTCCCGAGGAAACCCGTATCCTCATCATTGCGGGAAAAGGGAACAACGGAAACGACGCGCGCCAGGCGTGCCCCCATCTCGGCGATTTCGAGGTAGAACTGCTGGAGATCAACGATCCCGCCAAGCAACTCCCCGACCTGAAAAAGTCACTTGCCCAACAACCCGGCCTGGTCATCGACGCGCTGTTCGGAATTGGATTGAACCGGCCGCTCAATCAATCATGGCAGCGCGTGATCGAGACGATTAATTCAGCAGCAACCTCGTTCGTGCTGTCCGTCGATTCCCCGTCCGGACTGAACTGCGAAACAGGCCTTCCCGAAGGGGCGGCGATCCACGCCAACACGACGTTGACCCTGGGCGCGCCCAAAGTCGGGTTGTTGCAGAACACCGCGTGGCAGTTTGTGGGACGCCTTGAGGTCGCCCCAGAAATTGGTCTCGCGACCTGCACCGCCGCGAGCAAATTGCAGTGGTCGTTGCCGCAGGATTTTCAGCATGTTGTTCCGACGCGACAGGCCGCATCGCACAAAGGAAGCTACGGACATCTGGTTATTTTCGCCGGGAGCCCGGGTTATCATGGAGCCGCCGTGTTGGCAGCCCAAGGAGCACAAAGCGCCCACCCAGGGTTGATCACCGTTGTTACCACCAAGAAGACGTACGGACCCGTCGCGTCACAGCTTCGGTCGACAATGGTGCGCCCGTGGGATTCCAAATGGCGACTGCCCGAGAACACGACTGCCGTGCTGTTCGGTCCCGGACTGGCTGACGAAAAGGTTCCCTCCTCGCTGTGGAAACAGATGCAGTCGATCTGGCGCAGCGCGAAGTTTCCGGTCATCGCCGATGCAAGCGGTCTGGACTGGTTGCCGGAGAAAATTGCGAAGAATCCCGGCATTCGAGTCGTAACTCCGCATCCCGGTGAGGCCGCGCGGCTCTTTAAACAGACAACCGGTGGCGTGCAGAAAAACCGCCCCGATGCCGTCCGCAAACTTTCAAAAAAACTCGGCGGCGCGCTCGTCATTTTGAAAGGGCACCAGACCCTCGTTGGTTCGGCGACTGGCTGTTTGTTCTTCAACGAAACCGGTTCACCGATGCTGGCACAGGGCGGGAGCGGCGATGTGCTGGCGGGATATCTGGCCGGTTTGCTTGCTCAACCCGATTTGCAGAACGACGCGTTGCTCACCACCCGGTACGCGGTCTGGCGGCACGGACTGGCCGGTGAATCGCTGGCCTGGAACGGTCTGATTGACGAACTCCCGCGCCAGCTGGCCACGCCGGTTTCCGAGGCGGTGTGAGGAATCACGATGAATGATCTCGGCAGATATATGTTCATCGTCGGACTCGTGATCGCTGCCATCGGACTCGTGCTCTGGTCGGGCGTCGGGCGGGGCTGGTTCGCGCAGTTGCCCGGCGACATCAACGTCAAGGGAGGGAGCTACAATTTTCATTTTCCCATCGTCACCTGCATCTTCATCAGCGTCGTGCTGACGCTGTTGTCCTGGATGTTCCGCAAATGAAACGCGAATCGATCCAGATCCGCCGCATACAGCGCTGGCGCGGAGGAATCCAACAATCGGTGGACGATCAGCTGGCGGTCGAGGAACCGCTGGAGATCCGCATCAATAACCAGCCAGTGAGTGTCACCATGCGGACGCCGGGACACGACGAGGAACTGGTGGCCGGATTCCTGTTTAGCGAAAACATCGTCCGCATGAAAAAGGCGATCACGCGCATCGATGTTCATCCGCGAAACGAACAGGGAAACATTGTCAACATTTCGCTGACCGAGGATCAGCCGGTAAATTGGGATCAACTGAAGCGGTCATTCGCCTCGACCTCCAGCTGTGGATTGTGCGGACGTGAGAGCATCGACGCGGTGCGGAGAAAAATCGCGAAGATCAAATCAACGGTCCGGTTCACGTCGGCTCTGATCCAGTCGTTGCCAGAGAAACTGCTCAAGTCCCAATCGGCGTTTTCATCAACTGGCGGGCTTCACGCGGCCGCGTTGTTTGATTTGCGCGGAAGACTTGTCGTCGCACGTGAAGACATCGGTCGGCACAACGCGGTGGACAAGGTGATCGGCTGGGGATTGCTCAACGGAAAACTGCCGTTCGACCGGCGCGTGATGCTCGTGAGCGGCCGGGCCTCGTTTGAGATCGTTCAGAAATGTTTGATGGCCAGATTGCCGGTGCTGTGTGCGATCTCTGCACCGAGCAGTCTCGCGGTTGACCTCTCGATATCCGGCGGGCAGACGTTGGTCGGATTTCTTCGCGAGACGCAGATGAACGTCTATTCCGCTCCGCGCAGAATTGTGAAGTCCTGACGCGGCTCAGCCCTTGTTCTCAGCTTCCATGATCTTGGAGGACTGTTCCTTCAGTTTGGAAAAGTTTCCTTCCTCGCAGCAGCGCACAAAACATTCGGTGACTGACTTCAAGTCCTCCCAACGTTTGCGGATCGTTTCAGACTCGCCCTTGCTGATGTGATTGTCCGCCGCCGCAACAGCGATCACGGACAACAGGTCGGCGAATTCCTGCACGATTGAATTGGTCGCCGGGATGAGAAACTCGGGATGAGGATGGGTCTCCTTCGGGTTTTGAATGAAGAATCCGCCGGCACGCTCAGAGATCCACTGAACGATCCGCCGGTCCTGCGTCACCCGGATCATCGCGTGAATCCGGTCCAACGGATTCGTCGCGCCGCTGCCCTCGCTCTCCATGGATTCGGCCCACTTGTAAACCATGGAAAGCGAAACACCCAGTTCGGCGGCGATCTGTTTCGGGCTCGAATCTTTGAACACATCGCGCAGGAGTTCGTGGGAATGCATGAGAACAAAATGCAAGTCTGCGAACCATTAGGCAAGCCGTAAGGTGACCCGCCCGGCCGACGACGCAGCGATTTACCCGGGGTTGGTTGTTCATGCGCCGGATTGTTTCCGTATTTTTCAACGGAGCAGTTTCATCTGTCGGCGGGCGAAATACATGTCGACCCGGGTGAAGAGGAAATGAGCCCACTGTTGACGTAGGCGCGACCAGATGGTCTGACGCGCTCGCCAGCTGTCACGCGAAACGGGCAGCGAGTGCCGCAGGTCATCGGTGATGATCTGCCGCGCCTCGCCCGCCAGCTTCGTGTCCTTCACGCGCAACATCAGTTCGTAATTGATCTGGAGACTCCGCGTATCGAGGTTGGAGGACCCGACGTAGACGTTGTCGTCGATGACGATGATCTTCGCGTGCAGGATCTGCGGTTGATATTCCCAGATGCCGATACCTGCCCTCAGCAGCCGTCCGTACAGACTGTTCCCAGCGTCCTGCGCCATGGGCACATCGGACTTGCCGGCAAAAATCATCCTTACCCGCCCGCCCCGCCGGGCGACCCTCACCAGGGCACGGCGCAGCCGCCGCGTCGGGAGAAAGTAGGCGACCATGACATCCACTTCCCGCGCGACCCGGAGATCGTTCAGCAGCTGGCGTTGGATGAAGTTTGAATTACGTCCCGGCCCGCTCAGGAGCAGATCGCATCGGGAGTCATGAATCGCCGCCCGTGATCGCGACCTCCGGAACTGCGGTATCCGTGGCTGCCGCAATTCCGCGTTGCTCCAGCTGGCGGCAAACGACCCGCTCAACATAGCGACCGCAGTTCCGCGAATCTCCAGGCCCAGGTCGCGCCAACCATGGGTTACGCCGTCTCCCGCGTAGTCGTCTGAAACGTTGAAACCGCCGACGAAGCCGACCGCGTCGTCGCACACGAGCAGTTTCCGGTGATTGCGCAACGCGAAGCGCCCGAGTCGGATGGGGTTGAACCAGCGAACTTCCCCGCCGGCCTCGCGCAGCGGCTGCCAGAAAGAGTCGGACAACGTGATCGAACCAAAGGAGTCGACCAGCACACGGACCGTCACCCCCCGTTTGGCGGCCTCGACCAGGTGCTCCAGAAAGGCGCGGCCCGAAGCGTCGGCAGCGAAGATGTACATCTCCATGTCTACCCGACGGCCGGCCTGATCAATGGCCGACATGGCCCGCTTGAACGCCTGCCGCCCATCGGCAAGCCAGTGGAATTCGTTGTGATCAGACGGCGGCACAAATCGAGGCTACCGGGTGACAGAGCTGAACTCAATGTATGTGTTCGCGTCACGGCAACGGCGGAAGGAGTAGCCGCCTTGAATGCAAAAACAAAAAAGCCGCCGAAGGAAAACCTTCAGCGGCAAACAGGTGGGCGTCCGTTCAGTCCTTCTTCTCTTCGCCAGACTTCGGTTCGTCTTTTTTCTCCGCCTCGGGTTCGACCTGCGCGACCACGAGCGCTTCGCCGGTATTGACGATGATTTCAGGAATCGCCTGAGTCAGTTTACTGACGCCTTCTGGGGTCACCTTCGTCTGCCAGAGATAAAGCTTTCGCAGGCGTTTCAATCCGCTCAGCGAATTCAGTCCGTCGTCCGTCACGGCGGTTCCATAAAGATTCAGGTAGTGCAGGTATTCCATTTTGGCCAGCTGCGCGAGTCCCGCGTCCGTGACGGCGGTGTTCTCCAGATGCAGGGTCATGAGATTGTTCAGCGATGCAATTTTCGCGAGTTGCGCGTCGGTGATTTTGGTGTTTGCGAGATTCAGATCCACGAGGCCGGTCACCCGCCCAAGGTTGTTCAGCAGTTCGTCCGTCAGCTCGCCGCTATAAACCCGCAGGTTGGCGGTGAGCCACGGAGAATTCTGGGCGATGGGCCGCACAGAGATGCCCATTTCATTGAGGGCCACGATGGCGGCGATTTCGGCTTCGAGTGCCTCGTATACTTTCGGCCAGTCGATCACCATCTTGTCGGAAACCGTCTCCTTCGGGCCAATTACCAGGCTTTCCGGCCACTTGGCGCCGCCGTTGATCCAGTCACGGATGAGGTTCTGCTCCTTCTCGCTCAGCGGATCGCCCTTGGACGGCATGATGTCATCGTCACCTTCGGGCAGGGTGATCCGGACATAGATCTCGCTCTCCGCCGCGTCCCCGACCACGACGACGTTGTCGTTCTTGAAAATGCCCGCCGACGAATCGAGCCGCAGTTTTCCCTTCTGTTTCTCCGGTCCGTGGCACTCGATGCACCGGCTCTCCAGGATGGGAGCGATATCCCTGGTAAAATCAACCTCCGCAGAAAGGGTCAGCGAAGCGAGGAGGCCAGAGGCGATGAATAAGGTTTTGGTTCTCATGATTGGCAAAAAAGCGTTGGCCCGTTGTTCCAGGCAGGTTTGTTCCTGCGATTGACGGTGGGCAGGCCGAAAATAGTCATGAACAGCTGTCGTGAAAAGGGATTTTCTTGTTTCCGGAAATCTCTATAGTCCGCGCCCATGTCCAACACGTTGTTTCGCTTGCTGGTTTGCTGGATGGCGATTTCGAGTGCGGTCGCGGCCGATTCGTCGGCCGAGATCACCAAGTCCCCTGAATTTCAACGAGGCCGGCTGCTCTACGTGAGGCACTGCCTCATCTGCCACATGGGCGCCGGCCAGGGGCAGCCCAGCACCTACCCGCCGCTGGCGGGTTCCGATTTTCTGATGGCCGACACCCCGCGCGCGATTCGGGCGCTCTGCGAGGGATTAACCGGGCCGATCACGGTCAACGGCGTGAATTACGATAACGCCATGCCGGCCATTGTGCTGGATGATCAGGGAGTTGCCGATGTCCTGACTTTCGTGCGGAACAGCTGGGGAAACGTGGGCGGTCCCGTAACGGCCGACACCATTGCGCCGGTCCGCGCGACCACCCGGTTCCGGACATATGACGAACTGGTCCTCGCCAGCAACTATCCTCCACTTCCGAAAGCGCCCGACGGATTCATCGTGCGCGAGGTCGCTCGGCTGAACGGATATCCGGTCCGGCTCGCAAGTGACAACCGGTCCGGACCACTGTTGGCACTGACGCAGGATGGTGATGTTCTGAGCGTCGACGTGGCGACGGCAAAAACGACTACGCTGATTGTCGGCACCAGCTACGCCGATCTGTCACTCGGCTCGCCAAGCACGCGCGGGATGACGGTCGGTCCCGACCAGCATCTCTACGTGACCGCCAATCAGCAGAACACCACCGGCCCGCAGGTGATGAACGAGACGTCCGTCTTTCGATCGGTCAAACCCATCGATGAACTGCCGCTGCAATTGTCGGTCTGGTATCGCACCAACTACCCCTTCGGCGTCGGCCCCTACAATCACGGGATCAGCGACATCGCGTTCGGTCCCGATGGATACGTCTACGTGGCCAGCGGCTCGCGCACCGACGGCGGCGAAAAGGGAAATATCCCGGGCTACTCGACCGAGGGGGAGACTCCCATCACTGCCGGAATCTGGCGGATTGATCCCAGGACAACCCCACCCACCATGGAGGTGTACGCCCGCGGCCTGAGGAACGTCTATGGATTCGACTGGGATGGGACAGGCGAGTTGTTCAGCGTCAGCAACGGGCCGGATACGCACGCGCCGGAGGAAATGGATCACGTGGTTCGCGGCGGTCACTACGGATTTCCGTATCAGTTCTCCAACTGGACCAGGAAACCGTATCCGCACACGCCCGACCTTCCGGCGGGCATTGTCGTCCGACCACCACTCGCCAATTACGGTCTGGCGGCGGGCGGTTCCGCCGCGGCGCCGTTGTTCACGTTTGACGCGCATTCATCACCGGCGGGCATGGCCTGGCTCGACGAGAACTGGCCGCCGGGTTTTCAAAACTGTTTTGTCATCACACGTTTTGGAAATCTGCTGGCGCTTAATCAGGATGTCGGATTCGACGTGTTGCTCGCGCGGCTGACGAAGAACGCCGACGGTGAATACTCGGTGCATACCGATACGCTGCTGGCGCCGCTGGGCCGCCCGATCGACGTGCATGTTTACCGTGGCGGCATTTACATCGCCGAATACACGCGCCCGACCGATCTCAAGAACGGGCTGGGCTGGTTGCCGGGCCGGATCATCGAACTAAAACCGAAGTGGACCGGCCAGACCACGGACCGATAAGCGACCCTCCGCCGACCCGACTGCACGACTCCGAATCAAATCGCTGCCGCAACGGCGTCTCCCATGTCGCTGGTTCCGACTTTGCGCGCGGTCGTGTCTTTCGGATTGTATATATCCCCCGTGCGCAATCCGTCGGCGATCGCTTTCTTCACGCCGCTGTCGATCGCAGCAGCGGCATCTTTCAAGCCGAAGCTGTAGCGAAGCATCATGGCCGAGGACAGGATTTGAGCGATTGGGTTGGCGAGATTTTTACCGGCGATGTCCGGAGCGGTTCCACCAGCGGGTTCGTAAAGACCAAACGTGAGTTCGCCACTCGTGTTTCCGAGACTTGCGCTCGGAAGCATTCCAAGTGAACCGGCGAGAGCGGCGGCTTCGTCGGAAAGGATGTCACCAAAAAGATTCTCGCAGAGCATGACGTCGAACTGGGTCGGCTTGAGCATCAATTGCATCGCGGCGTTGTCGACGAACATGTGTTCGAGCGCCACGTCCGGATATTTCTTGCTGATGCGGGTCACAACCTCGCGCCAGAGCACGCCGTTCTCAAGAACGTTCGCCTTGTCGATGCTGGTGAGTTTTTTGCGACGCAATTGCGCGGCCTTGAATCCGACATGGGCAATGCGTTCGATTTCGGATGTGGTATAGACCATCGTGTCGATCGCGCGTTGCTGGCCATCCACCAGTTCCTCCGTGACCTTCGGTTGCCCGAAATACATGCCGCCGGTGAGTTCGCGAACCACGAGCAGATCGAGCCCATCGCCCTGCCGGTCTTCCTTCAACGGACACGCGTGGGAGAGCTCCTTGGGCAACACGACCGGACGCAAGTTTGCGAACAACCCGAACTCCTTGCGCAATCGCAGCAGCGCGGCGCGCTCCGGACGTTCTTCCTTGGGAATCGTCGGATCGCGGTCAGGCAATCCGATCGAGCCGAAGAGGATCGCGTCGGAGTCTTTACAGATCGCCAGCGTGACGTCGGGCAGCGCCTTGCCGGCGGCATCGATGCCCGCCCAGCCGACGGGCGCTTCGGTGATTTTCAGATCGAGAGAAAACTTTTTCTCCACCGCGCGCAGGACCTTGAGGGCTTCGCGCATGACTTCGGGGCCGATGCCGTCACCAGCGAGGGCGGCGATTTTCAACGTGTTCGAGCTCATAAAAGGCCGGGAGAGTAAGTGGCGTCAGCCAGTCGGGGAAGTGAAAATTGCGGGATGGATGGATTCCGGGTGTGATTGAAAGCGGGTGATGATTAGTTCCAGAGAGAGGGCCAATGGCCATTGGCCCTGAGGACGCGGAGGTGGGCCATCTGGTCTGCGTGGTCGGGCAGCCAGGCGGCTCCGGCCTTTTTCAG
>Ga0209390_10000726_pt1 | contig 65116 bp, 46 predicted proteins | sample BON01_FD_187212 | JGI IMG/M metagenome (GOLD analysis project Ga0209390, IMG submission 187212) | Freshwater microbial communities from Lake Bonney liftoff mats and glacier meltwater in Antarctica - BON-01 (SPAdes) (version 2) | ecosystem: Environmental > Aquatic > Freshwater > Ice > Glacier...
TGTAAGAGGGGATTTAGTTGAAGAGATTCCATATGATTGGATTCGCGGAAATTCGCGTTTATTCGCGGTTGGAATTTCTATCCCAAGTTGAAACGGATTGACTTGATTCTTCCCGCGCCGAAACGTTTTTTGATATTTTCCAAAAGTTCGGGCTTCATCTGTTCTAGGTGAAAGCGCATTGCCGGTTGGGTGACACGGAGGACGAGGTTGCCTTCTTTGACGGAAACTGGCTCGGTGTGTGCACCGATAAAATCTCCGGCCACCTCTTTCCAAGCGGCCTTGACCTCTTCCTCGTTGAGGTTTTCGGCAAAAAACTGTTTCTTTAGGATTTCATCGACCCAGTCACCTGCGGTTGAGATATTTACGCCGAGATTTAGCGGCTTTTCACAGCCAAGCCATTCGCGCATCAGATCCTCGTGAATGCCCTCGCGCCGTTTCGGTTTCGCACTGCCTCGGCGTTTCCTTGGCGCGGCCATGGCGATCACTTGTCTCCGTCTTCGCCGATTGCCTCGACGGGGCAGCCTTCCATGGCTTCCCGACTCTGCTCGATCTCCTCATCGTTTTCAGGCTGTTTGAACACGTAGGAGTAACCCTCGTCATCCGCGCGGGTAAAATTGTTCGGCGCAGTTTCACGGCACAGGTCGCAGTCGATGCATTGACTGTCGACGTAAAAAGTACCGCCAACGTTTTCTTCGTTCTTATCTTCTTTGTCTGCCATGGTTCTAGTGTTCGTGTCCGCCCCTTCGATGCATTGGGAAAGGGCGGGATGCAACTTCAAACTATCGCACCCGAGCCAAAAGCCATGGCATGAGATCGTCAATCGCGATGCGCTCCTGCTCCATGGAATCGCGGTGGCGGATGGTTACGGTTCCTTTGAGTGCCGGATCTTCTTCACCGAGGGTCTCGAAATCGATGGTAACGCAGAACGGCGTGCCGATCTCGTCCTGACGGCGGTAGCGGCGGCCGACGGCTCCTCCGTCGTCGTAGAAAACGTTCATCCATGGCTGGAGTTGCTTTTGGATCTCCTTGGCGATGCGGACTTGCTCCTCGTTTTTCTTGAGAAGAGGGAAGATGGCGAGCTTGATCGGAGCCATCGATGGCATGAAGCGCATGATCGTGCGGACGTCGCTTTTGCCTTCTTTTCCAATTTCCTCTTCGTCAAAAGCCTCGCAGATCAGGGCGAGCACGGTGCGGTCGCAGCCAGCGGAAGGCTCGACGACGTGGGGGATGAAACGTTCCTTGGTTTCCTCGTCAAAATATTCCAGCGGCCTGCCGGAGCCTTTCGCGTGCACGCCGAGGTCGTAATCCGTGCGGTAGGCAACACCTTCCAGCTCCTGGATACCGAAGGGGAATTCATATTCGATATCGTAGGTTTTCTTGGAGTAAAATGCGCGCTCGCCGTCCGGGACGTCGAGAATATGGAGTTTTTCACGGGGAATACCGATTTCCGCGTAGAAGGTGAGACGGGTTTCGAGCCATTCGTCGGTCAGGCGCATGCCGTCTTCCGGGCGGCAGAAATACTCGATTTCCATCTGCTCGAATTCACGGGAGCGGAAGGTGAAGTTCCGTGGGTTGATCTCGTTGCGGAAGGCTTTGCCAATTTGCGCGATACCAAAGGGCAGCTTGATGCGATTGGAATCGAGGATGTTTTTGTATTGGCAGAAAATCGATTGGGCGGTCTCCGGGCGGAGATAGGCGATCTGATCGCCGGTAGCTCCATAGTTTGTTTGGAGCATGAGGTTGAAATCACGGGGCTCTGTGAGAAGTGAGCCGTTCGCCGGATTGTAGCTTGTGGAGTCAGTGATCTCTTCGCTAGTTTCACCTTCCAGTTGGATGGACTTGATCGCCTGCTTCTTCGGCATCATCGATTCATTAATGAACTTGGAATAGAATTCGCGGGCGTTCTTGCGGGTTTTTGTCTCGTCTTGGCCGGGAAGCTGGAGGATGGAGTAGGGTTTTTCCGATTTCCAATCGCTATCCGGCAGAGTCGCACCAGTGAAATGGTAAACCGTTCCGCTCTGAGGCTCGATCTGGTCGGCGCGGAGTCTTGCGTTCGAAAGTAGGCAGTCACACATAGGATCACTAAAGCCTCCGATGTGGCCAGAGGATTTCAGGACTTCCTCCATTGTCAGGATGGAGCCGTCCATGCCGAGCACATCATCGCGTTCCTGCACGGTTTTGCGCCACCAGTAGTCTTTAAGATTCCGCTTCAGCTCCGCACCGAGCGGGCCGTAATCCCAGCAGCCGTTGAGCCCGCCATACAACTCGCCCGCTTGGAAAATAAAGCCTCTGCGTTTGCAAAGGGAGACGATTTTCTCCATCCGCACCGGGTCCGTGACATCCTTGTTAGCCATAAAAGTAAAATCCCACTTTCGGGGGCACTTATAAGAACACAGCCCTTTCCCTACGGCAACATCAATTCGACCAAGGGAAACACGGCATCTGTATTTGAAAAATCCAACCGTGAATAGACGCTAATGAATCTCCTTCCAAACCTCTGAAAAGGATTAGAAACGGCTTGTGAATGAACGATACAGTTCATGCAAATGCCGAAGATAAAAGGAACCACGAATCTGACGAATCGAACGAATGGAGGAAGGCAAGGACCAGCGATTTGGGATTGGGGGAGTTGAAAGTCCGCAGCTCCGATCATTTCGTCGGATTCGTCGGATTCGTGGTTCCTCAACTCTTTCGAAAAAAGAAAATTGGCACCAGATATTCCTGCGCTATTCCTTAGCAGAAATTCGCGATTAAAAATTCTGTCCCATCCCCCACTCGGATCGCTGCGGCGAACCCGACACCCCCAGAAGGAGAGCGCGAGTCCGCCGCAGCCCATCCGCTAACCACAGGAATAACTATTAAGGGAGCTATAATCATGCCAATTTCTTTATTAAACCTATCTGAATCGCAATGAATTCGATTTGGTTATACTGCTGCGCGTAAAAATTGTGATTTTTGATGATCATCCTGATGTTCGACGTTTTTCTCTCCGTCTCCAACCATAAGCCAGCTAAAGGTTTTGTTGGAATTTGTGCAGGGGAGTTATCTGCATATGAAGTTGTAATCCACTTTGGGTATTGAGCATGAATGGGGAGGGCGCTAAGACTTCTGGAGGAAATGGCGGACATAGGATTTTTGCAGAGCTTGGGGATTATTGCGGTCAGCGCGGCGCTGTTGGCGGCTTTAGCTCGGATGGTGCGGATGCCAGCGATCGTCGTCTACCTGATCTGCGGACTGTTGCTTGGGCCTGCGTTGGGCTGGGTGGAGATGGACCAGGGGCTTGAACTCGTTTCGGAAACCGGGATTGCGCTGCTGCTTTTTCTCGTGGGGTTGGAACTCAGTATTGGAAAAGTAAGGGATGTGGGGAAGGTGGCGCTACTGGCGGGATCTTTCCAAGTGGTGGCCACTGCCGGTCTTGGCTTTTTGTTTTCACGGCTGCTGGGCTTCGGGATTGTCGAAGGGGTCTTCCTGGCGATGGCGCTGACCTTCAGTAGCACGGTGGTGGTGGTGAAGTTGCTGGAGGATAAGGGTGAGCTGGAGTGTCTATACGGTCGGATCGCGGTGGGGGTCTTGCTGGTGCAGGACTTGGTGGTAATCATGTTGCTGACCTTCCTCGCTGGGATGTCGGGTGGTGATGAGGCTGTCGATGCAGGAGCGATCGGACTCGGGTTGCTTAAAGCGTTCGGCGGGATGGGGGTGTTGCTAGTGGTTGCAGTGGTGGCTTCGAAATATCTTTTGCCGAAACCTTTTGACTGGGCTGCGAGGTCTCCCGAGGTGCTGCTGATCTGGGCGCTTTCTTGGTGTTTCGTGATGGTGCTTGGAGCGCACGCGTTTCATCTCTCGCTTGAGGTGGGAGCGTTTCTCGCTGGGATGAGTCTCGCGCAGCTCCCATACAACGAGAACCTGCGGCGGCGGGTGCATCCGTTGATGAACTTTTTCGTGGCAGTGTTTTTCGTTACCCTCGGGATAAGGATCGACCTCGGTGGGGCGTGGGATCAGATGGGCAGTATCTTCGCGCTTTCCGGCTTTGTGCTGCTAGGCAAGCCTTTGCTGTTTTTAGGGATTCTCGGCTGGCTGGGATATGGTCGGAAAACGGCTTTTCTCACCGGTTCTACGCTGGCGCAGACCAGTGAGTTTTCTTTTATCCTTGCGGGTCTGGCGATGAGTAAGGGGCTGATCGGCGGGGATCTGCTGCTGGTCTCGGCCTTGGTCGGGGTGGTGACCATAGCAGTTTCCTCCTACATGATCATCTATAGCCACGGGCTTTATGCGTGGGTGTTGAAGACCGGATTGCTGAAGTGGAAACTGCTGGATGGTAAACCTGAGGTGACCGATAGGATCGTGCATGTGGGTGCGGACTTTGATCGGCATGTGATTGTTGTCGGGATGAATACGTTGGGCAGGGAGTTGGTGAGACGGCTCGATACCAAGGGCGAGAACGTGCTCGCGGTGGATACGGATCCGCAAAAGCTGGCGGGTCTTCCGGGGCGGACTCTATTGGGAAGTGTTGCGTATCTTAGCGTGCTGCAAGAAGCGGGATATGAGCGGGCGAAGTTAATCGTTTCCGCGCTGCAGATCGAGGAAACCAACGATCTGCTCGCTTACCGTGCGAAGAGTGTCGGAGTGTCGTGTGCGATCCATGTGGTGGATCTCTCGGTGGTGGAGAACTTGCTGGATTTAGAGACGGATTATCTAATGGTTTCCAAGGTGGACGGGGTCAAAGCGCAGTTGCGCAAGCTGAAGGAAATGGGGGTGCTTGAGTGAATGCGTTTGCGTTGTTACTAGTGGCTGCGGCAGTGGCCTACGGGCTGGCGCGGTATTTCAAGCTGCCCTCAGTGCCGGTTCTGATTGGCGCAGGGATGGCGCTGAGTTTGGCAGGTTTGGTGCCAGTGGAGCTGAGCTTCGGTGTTGGGGCGGGAGCGATGGATTTGCTCGAACTCGGGTTGGTGTTCCTAGTTTTCGCCTCCGGCGCGGAGCTGAACCCGAGGCGCTTCAATAAGTTCGCGACGGCGGTGTTCTGGGTGGCTGGGTTGCAGTTCGTAATCGCGATGGGTGTAGGTTTTCTCTGCGCCAGATCGATGGGTATGGGGGCGCTGGAGGCGGTTTACATGGGTGGGGGATTGGCGGCGAGTTCGACCTTGGTGGTGCTGCGGCACTTGCAGATGCGCAAGGCGATGTTCGAGCCCTACGGGCGGGTGGTCACCGGGGTGCTACTTGTGCAGGATGTCGCGCTGGTATTGCTGATCGTACTGCTATCGCGAGTTGAAGGGGGTGGCTGGGATGTGGGGAAAGGCCTTTTCGGGGCGGGCTTGATGGGAGGAGTGGCTTGGATCGCGCAGAGGTTTGTGATTCCGAAATTGGTGTTCCGTTTCAAGCCGGATGAGGAAAACCTGCTGCTCTGGCTGGTGGCGGTGTTACTCAGTTTTGTTGGCGTCGCTTCTTGGTTGGAACTACCGCTGATCGCGGGGGCTTTCGCGGGTGGGTTTGTGTTTTCCTCGTTTCCTCTCAACGGCTTGGTGAGGGGGCAACTCTCGTCTTTGGTGGATTTTTTCCATGCGATGTTTTTCGTGGCGCTGGGAGCGCTACTCGGAATTCCCGAGCCTGAACTTTGGTTGCAGGCGTTAATTTACTCGGCGGTGGTAATTTTCGTGACACCTCCGCTTGTGGCTTTCGTGGCAGAGTGGCGAGGGCTTAATGCGAGGGCGGGAATCGAGACCGGACTGCTGCTGGCGCAGACTAGTGAATATTCGTTACTGCTGGGCCTGAGCGGATTGGTGCTCGGGCATGTGAGCGACGATACGTTTTCAATCCTCGCTCTGACGACGGTGATGACCATGGTCCTGACTCCTGCGCTCGGTCGTGAGGGAGTCGCGACTTTCCTGCTTCCGTTTCATCCATTTAGAAGGCGAGAAAAGCCGAAGAAATCACCCAAAGGGCATGTGCTGATTCTTGGATTTGGATCGGCTGGAATGTGGACGATTAAACCGCTGATTGCGCAGGGAGAGAGTGTGCTCGTGGTCGATGACGATGTGGGGGTTTGCCGGGCTTTGGAGAAGAAAAAGATTCCCTACCTACGCGGCGATGGTGCGGAACCCGAGGTGTTGGAAAAAGCCGGGGCAAGAGATGCGAAGTTGGTGATTGCCTCGATGCGCCGGGTCGGGGATGCGTTGACGGTTTTGCAATACGTCAAAGGCGTGCCTGTGGTAGCGCGGGTGTTCGAGGAAGAGGACAGGAAGAAGATCGATGCGGCGGGCGGGATTGCGGTGATGAATTCCCACGCGGCGGCGGATACGTTTATGGCGTGGCTGGAGGCGAATGACCGGGTGGTTAAATGATGTAAAATTGAAATCACTCTGGATAAATATGATTCTGACTCATGACAATAACTCAGATCCAGCTTCCCGATGAGCTTTACTGCCGTACAAAGTCATTCGCTGCCGAGCGTAAACTCTCTTTGGCGGAAGTGACGCGACGGGGTTTGGAGCTTTTTCTGGATCGGTTTCCAAAGGAAAATCTTGAACAAGAGCCATGGAAAATTCCTACCTTCGACGGTGGCGGGATGCTCGTTTAGCTGGAGAAATTACGAGATATTACCTTTGATGAGGGATCAAATCGTAGCTTGCTGAGACCATGATCTCAATCGATACGAACATTCTGTTCCCTGCTCTGGAGGTGCAAAATCCAAATCACTCAAAAGCATTTGAGTTTCTGACTCCATTGCTGGACAGGGACGATGTCGTGATCTCCGAATTTATTCTCCTCGAACGATATGTGCTATTAACGAATCCGGCAGTAACTGCCAAGCCGATAGAGCCGTGTGCAGCCATCGCCATTTGCGAACCATTCCGAGATTATCCTCGGTGGCAGGTCATCGGTTTTTTCGAGATTCACCCTTGTTTCGAGGGCGACATGTTATGTCGCGTAGGAGCAGTATTCTTTGGGCGTCATGAGCGACATAAACAACACCATCCCACACCAATCCGAAATCCCCACCAACCTCCACGTAAAAATTGCCGCGCTCGATCCTCTCGATCTCGATGCCTTTTCCCGAGAATATTCCTCCTCTCGAAAATCCAAAGCACTCGCCTTTTTCATCCTGCTACCTTTTGGCCTTCACTACGCCTACGTTGGCCGTTGGTGGCTGAGCATCGCCTTTATTTTCACACTCGGGGGGATGTTCGTGTGGTGGTTCGTCGATACCTTCCGTGTCTGTAAAATGATACGGAAATACAACGAAGAACTCGCCTTCACTCTTTACCGGAAATATAAAGTGTGAAACGCGATGCCCGATAACAAACATCATTTTGCCATGGAGCGGCAGTGGCGGATGCTCCGACTCATCCCACGCAAGCAGCCGGGCATTTCCGTCTCCGCGATCCTTGAAGGGCTGGAAAACGATGGCTTCACCGTCACCCGCCGCACCGTCGAGCGCGATCTGAACGAACTTGCCCTAGTCTTCCAACTAAGCAGCACCGAGAACGAACGCCCACAACGCTGGTTCTGGGCGGGAAATGCCAGCTTCGACATTCCCGGAGTATCGCTTACCGAAGCAATTTCGCTAGGCCTACTACGGCAGGTAATTTCCGCCCTGATGCCGAAATATTTTACCGCGTCGCTTGAAGACCGCTTCGCCCTAGCCGATCAAAAACTCTCCGATTCCTCCGCCCACCGCTACGCGAAATGGACGGAACTCATCGCCTACACCCCGCCCGGCTTGCCGTTCATCCCCCCAGCCATTGATCCCACCGCGCTCGAATCCATCCACACAGCTCTTCTGGAGAAACGCCAACTCACCTTCATCTACCGCAGCCCGTATCAGGAGAAGAAGAAAACCTACACCGTCAATCCCTTGGGGATTCATCTTCACGGTCAGCGTCCCTATTTCCTCGCAAGCGTATCCGATCACCCAACCGTTTTCCAATTCGCCATCCAGCGCATGGGAAAAACCGAAATTCTCGAACAGCCATCCATCCCGCTTCCCGGCTTTTCCCTCGCCGATCATCTAGCCGAAGGCGGCAGCCAATCCTGCGCGGAAAAAACCATCACTCTCCGAGCGACCCTCAATGATCACCTCGCATCGCTGCTCGAAGAAACCCCACTTTCCACTGATCAGAAGATCACTCGTAAGCCCGACAAAATCACTCTAACCGCCACCCTCCAGCAATCTTGGCAACTCGATTTCTGGCTCCTCTCCCAAGGCCCTGCCATCACCGTCCAAAAACCCATTTCCGTCCGGAAATACCTGATCGCGCGACTCAACCAAACCCTCATAAACTACACAGAGGAATAGAGGCGTCTCACCCCTTGAGTCAAGCGGGTGTCTCACCCGCAGTCCAGATCTCATTTTCTCACAGGCGGCGGAGACGCCACCTTGACCCAGGGCGCGGAGACACACCTACTCCTGATGACTTCACTCCGCGGCTCCGTTTCATGCGACACATTATGTCGCTCAATTAAACGATGCTACGTTTCGTGAATCTCAACACTCTACCATGTTTTATTCCACACTCGGAAATCCTATCGCTGTTCGTCGATTTATCGCCGATCCCTGGCGCAGCATGATGGCACGGATTCTTCCCGAGCGGCAACGCGAGGGATGATCCGAGAGACCGAAACCCTTTCACGAATCTATGAGTAAAATCGCCATTCTATACTGCCGCGCATCAGGTCTTGTGAAATCCGCAAGCTTGGGACAGGAACCGCGATTTAGAAATCGCGAATGCAACGGCTGCGGGGTTTCAGGGTGATTCGCCGGGCAGGTCGCGATTTCTAAATCGCGGTTCCCTTCCGCCTGATGCGTCGACTTTTTACAAATCGTGCCGCGTGGCGGTATAGTAGCTATCTTTGGGCGTCGCTCTTGCGGAAATAGGCGGCGACTGAAGGTCACCGCTACGTTTCCAGTCGCCACTGGCCGGGTTGAAGGTTTTCGAGATTGTAGGGGCCGATGGATTCGCGGTGGAGGGAGGTGACGCGGATGCCGTAACGGAGGAACATGCGTTTGATTTGGTGGTGGAGGCCTTCGTGGATGGTTAGGCGGCAGGAGGATTCTGTTAGGAGATCGACGAGGGCGGGCTGGGAGCGTGTGTTTTCCTTTTTGAAAGACATGCCGGTGCGGAATTTGGCGGTGACTTCTTCGGGGATGGGTTGGTCGGTGTGGACGAGGTAGGTTTTGGGGATCTTGTTTTCCGGGCGGGTGAGGGATTCGGAAAAGGCGCTGTCGTTGGTGAGAATTACTAGCCCTGTAGTAAATCTGTCCAAGCGGCCGGCTAGGTGGAGTTCGTGTGCCCAAGGTGCGTCGATGAGGTCGATGACGGTTTTGTGCTTTTTGTCCGTGGTGGCGGAGAGGATGCCGACGGGTTTGTGGAGGAGGATGATTCTGCGGGTGTTTGCTTGGAGGGTTTCGCCTGCGGCGGTGAGGTGGTCGAATTTACCGAGCGGAAGAGTTCCGTCGGCGGTAGATTTTCCGTTCAGAATAACTTCACCAGTTTCGAGAAGTTTTTTCGCATGGCGCTTACCTAGCCCGGTGCGTTTGGCGATGAATTGGAGGACGGTCACTTCACGGTGATTGAACCGCGAAGACGCCAAGGCGCAAAGGCTGGAATTTTACCGCGAATCTTGTCTCCCGTCTCCTGTCTCACATGGTAGGGCTGCTCCGGCTCGGTCGGCCCACTTTGAAAATCTTGCTGCCCGCTTCACCTAGACGGAAGTGAGATCTCAGAGGAAATGCGGTGTCTTGCGATGGGTTCACTCCCTTTCCGAGGATACGGCACTTCCGTTTTTGATCAGGGCCGACCGAGTCGGATCAGCCCTACCATTTTAAATGGCTCGCGCTACGTCGCGACCATACATCGGTGAAAATCACACCCCCTGTTTTATTGCTCGCCGATGAGCTTGTCGGCGGCGTCTGCGAAGCGGCGACCGAGGACGGGGTAATTGTCTAGGGCGAAATGGCCGCCATCGACCTCGTTGACGCCCCATGGGTTGATGCCGGTGTTGAGGTCATCGGTGTCGATCCATGCGCCGTGCGGGTTGGACTCGGCGAGCTTTTGCTGAATTTCGCGGATCTCTTTGCCTTCGGGTCGCTTGAGATAGAAATCGTTGATGCGACCGATGACGAAGGTGACATTCTCAAATGCAAGATCGGTGCGCAACTGGCCGATGAGCTTTTCAAAGGCATCGGCGTAGGTTTCGCTGGTGCCGTTCGCATCTTCCTCGCCCTGCATCCAGATCAGGGTGATGGTCGTGGGTTGGAATTTTTCCATGGTCTTTTTCAGCGAGGGCAGCATCTGGCCGTCGTAGAAACCACCGTTGGGATAGCGCTCCAGCGATTGTTTTCGCTTCTCCGCCTCCGCTTCCGTCAGTTTTTCGTCTGGTGGGAACTTGTAATCGCGCACCCATTGGCGGATCGGCTGGCTGTTACGGAAATACCGCGCGACCACGACGTTTTCCTTTCCGTAGGTTTTCTCCACGGATTCCGTGAAAGCAATGTTCAGCCCGGCAGGTCCCATGTTGGATTGGCCGGAGAGGATGAAAAGGTGTTTGCCTGTTGCAGGGGCGGCGGCGCTTTCCTCAGCCTGGGTGGGGAATGCCGATGCGAATGCGAGGATCGCGAAGAAGGCTGTTTTGGCGATCATTTTGGTGATTCTGTGCTTGTTTTGTTGGTTAATCGGTTCCGGTGATCCGCCGGTGACTTTCTGTCTCCGGGTGATATGGGTGGAGCAAAAAACCGGTGGGCCGCGCAGGCGGCGTCACCGGTTTAAGAGTTGTTCGCCGGAAGGGAACTGATCAGCGCCGGCGGCGAAGGAGTGTGAGAAGTCCAAGACCTCCGAGCAGAGCGGTGGATGGCTCGGGGATCTGGCGGAGCTGGTAGGCGTTGAGATGGAATCCATCATTTCGTCTGAGGGTGAATGTCTGGGTAGTGGCGTCGGCAACAAATGTGCCGTCGATGACGAATCCAGATCTGCTATTACCGCCGTAGGTTTGGGTCGTGTTGAAGGTGGAGGTGACTGCGCCTACCGTATTGGTTACCTCAGCCGTGAAGCTTGTGGCTATAGTCCGGGTATCGGCTTCGAAAAGCTGAAACATGTATTCCTGGTTAATCGTAAGATTGCTCAGCGTAATGGTAGTCCCGCCGCCCCAAAGGAATCTTGAGAGCATTGTGTCGTATGCGGTGTAGCCGGTGGGGATGGGATTATAATTGTCCCCAGCGACAGGGGTCACGTTGTTCGAGTTGGAAGAGTAATATGTGCCGGTGGGGTTCGCATAGGCATTGGTGGTAAGACCATTTGTCTTGCCGCTGAAGAGCACCGTATTCACCGTAGTGTCGTAATCTGAGGCGGTGACGCCGCCACTGAAGTTAAAGGCCTCAAGCAAGGTGCCAGTGGTGGAGACGGAGGTGCCATCTGTAGCTAAATAAGATGAGGAAAATACGATGGTCGCTGCCGAGAGGTTCGCGCCGGAGAATCCGAGGGCTAAGGCGATGCTGATGAGTAGTTTGAGTTTCATTGGATGTGGTTTGTTGGTTACGGTGCTAGGCAGCCCTCTGAAGCAGCTGCCTTATTGTTTTTTGCCGGTTGGAAAATCCAGGATAGGAGTTTTGTAGAAGATAACCCCCATCAGGGATGGAAACCGGACAGGTTTTTTGAAATATTTTATGGGCGGGGGAAAAGGCTCTTTTCCTAGACGGGATGGGGCGTTTTCCCTCGGGAAAACCCTTTGTCTGAGGACAAGTCAAACCAAGGGTGAGACGGCGAATCGATATACTTTGTATTTTTTCTGTCCGGTTGTGTGTCGTCGAGTGGTTCTTTATGTGACGGACCGAAAAGATGCGAGTTTTCGCGCCTAGCGCATTGACCAAAAACCCATGAAAAAGCCCCTATACCCATGACCGTGTCCCCCTTCGGTAAAAAACCGCGTGGATTTGCGCTGGTGGCCACGCCCTCCATCATGGTCTTGCTAGTCATCCTTGCGCTAGGCACGCTCAGCCTGTCCAGCGTGGCGATCCGCTCCGTAAGCCTGGATTCCTCAAATGCGGAGGCCAGGGTGGACGCTAGGATGGCGCTGATGCCTGCCCTTGACCGGATACAAAGCAAGTTGGGTTTGGATCAGCGAGTCACGGCGGGTGCCTTGTTTCTCTCGGACTCGCCACTCGCATGGGTGGATGACTTTGAAGATCTCGTCATTGACCGGAAATTGCACTCGCATTTTCACAGGATAAATTTACTTTGTAACTACAAAAGATTTAATCACTCCCCTTTTGTTATCCCTTAAAACAATCGTAAAACCCCATGAATAAAAACGCACATGCAAAAGAGAGAGGCTTCGCCCTCGTTACGACCCTTATGCTCATGCTCCTGCTTGGCGTCCTCGCGCTGGGTATGCTATCGCTATCGAGCATATCACTGCGCAGCGAATCTCAATCCTCCGCGATGTCCGAGGCACGCGCGAATGCGCGCATGGCTTTGATGCTCGCACTAGGGGAACTACAGAAAAACGCCGGTTTGGATACGCGGATCACGGCTTCAGCGGACATTCTCAACAGCACGGCGCCCGGCGAGGTTCCGCAGATTGACAACCCCTCAGTCGTCGGAGTCTGGCGAAGCTGGGAGGGCTCGGATCATGAGCCAACAGGGATTCTGAGCGGCCGCCCCAAAGCGCCCGTTTACTCGGCGAAGAGGGAGACCGAAGCGAGCGGCGGACGCTTTGTCTCATGGCTGGTATCCGGTGCCGCTGCGGCAGGCGGGATTGATCAGGTTTCCGCACTGGCCAGCAAGGTCGCCACGGTCGATTCCGTTGCAATGGTGGCGGGCGGAAGCGTCGGGGTGGGGGATGACCGGCAAGTCCATCTGCCGCTCCAGACGCTGGAAAACGGTGGAAAATTCGCGTGGTGGGTGAGCGGGGAGAACCAGAAAGCCCATCTGCCAAGACCCTACACTCCGAAGAGCGACGATGCGGCCCGTTGGTCGGACTCCGCGCGCAGCCATGCGGTGGCCGATCCCGAAGTTTTTGAGCTGGAGTCCCTTCTCACCGACCCCACACCAGCCCTGAGAACCTTCACTCGCCACACCGCTGATCTCTTCTCCAAACAAGGCGCCATCATCCAGCCGTCCCAATCCTTCCACGACCTTTCGGCCACATCGGTGGGCCTGCTCACCAACACTGCGACAGGTGGCTGGCGCAAGGATCTCTCGCTTCTCACCGAGAAATGGGATGTGCAGCCGCTTACGGATCTACCTTTCTTCCAGCTCACCCCCAGCCAATCCAACCTATTCACCCGTCCGGTTATACCTGCGGCGGCTATCGAACCGACGGAAAAGCATCGTCCCAAGTACAGCCTGTTCTATCACTGGTCGGATTACGGCCCAAAGACGGATAGTATCTTTTATGACGCGGGCGCTGTGTCCAGTTGGCACAGCCTTGCCCACTTCGCCACGCTGTATCGCAACCCACTCGTGACCCGCAAGGCGTCAGGCCAGCTAAGCATGTCCGCCCAAACCTGGCCTTACAAAAGCGCGATCAACACTTTTTACGGACTCCATCATACCCGCTTCTTTCCCATGATGACGCGTTACCACTTTGTGATGTCCCACTACGCCATTCCCTCCACCACGACCCCGGGCATGTTCATCCCCTGCATCCTCTACACCCCCGTATTCACCTTGTGGAATCCTTACAATTACGAACTGGTGGTCAACCAGAGCATCGGGCTTCGCATCGACTGGCCACTGCCGCATGCCCTGCGCTATACCATTGGGGGCGTGCCGTATGAATATCACTCCTTCCAGTGGTCGAGCACGCCTTACACCAACCAAACTCCGCCCCGGATCATCGCCAACAACTGGCAGGTCAACTACACCTTTCCCACTCCGATCACCCTGAAACCGGGGCAAACGCTTGTGCTCAGTCCCAGGGCGGGTGCCCTGAACCAGATGCTCGAATTTCCCAGGGGAAACACGAATACCATCTCCAGCATCAATCTTGATATCGGTCTGCGCACGTCCGAAGGGTTATACTGCCGCCTAGACCAAATCCTTGATCCGATGCCGCAGAATACTACGCGTAGCAACCCGTCCTTGGTGGAGCTGCCAGGGAGCACAGCCATTAAGGTGGACGCCAAGTTTGATGCGCCGAGATCAGGTGGCATCGGACTCAAAGCCCAGTGGGCGCTCGGCTCCATGAACACCAACACGTCCAATGCGATCATCGCCGGCAGATATCTCCCAGCTGAAGCGGATGCCCTCTATCCTCCGCTGGAGAATCTTGCCGACACTACGCTTGGCGAATCCGCGGGCAACCCGGTGCCATTCATGTCGATCATCTTCGGTTCCCGGATCGCCAGCCGGACGATCATGCCCACCAAAGGCATGGTGCAGAATAACCCCCTGATCTACACCACGGCCACCGGCAACGCCCAGGACGAGATCTTCAGAGGAAGGAATAACAAAATCTATCCAGGTTGCACCAACCTGATCAACTCGCCATGGGACTTCAGTTTTGTGAAGCATGCCACCGGTCCCGCCGACCCCCAGTTCCCGAACGTTGATGTGGCAACCAACGGCGGCTTCATCGTCACCGGCTTCACCGCGGCCGACGGTATATCCAATTCCATCGTTTCCGAATTCCCGACGCGGCCCATCGCTTCGCTTGTGGAGCTCACGCACTGGCACATGCGCGGCATCAACCCGGTTCCCCCCTTCGGCATGAACGTCATTGGCAACTCCGACGCCACCCCGCTGCTCCCCCCGGATAAGGTCGTAAGAACCCAAGGCAACAACGCCGCAAACGGCCGTGACAACATGCAGCAGGACGATTCCTACTGCGCCAACCATGTGCTCTTCGACGATTGGTTCTTTTCCTCCATCGCTCCTGAACCGACTGATTTCGGATCCGCTGGCCAGACCATGAAGGACAATTACACCGATTTCCTGATGGGCACGGACCCGTTGGTAAACCGCTCATACCGCCCCATCCGTGAAGACAAGGCAACGACTGCGCCACAAGCCGACAAGACCCACACCGATCGGGTCGCGCCCACAGATTCATGGCGCACCATTGGCTCACGGCTGGAGGTCGAGGGCATGTTCAATGTCAACTCCACATCCGTACGTGCATGGCGAGCCCTGCTCGGCCATGCGCGCAACCAGAAGATCCCTTACAACACCCCAAGCGGTAACGCGCTTTCCGACAAGACCGATTACGCCTTCGCCAGAACCAGCATCGCCGGTGACAAAAAAGCGGGGACAACGACTCCCGGCACCTATTTTGCCGCCACCGAGTTTACGGGCTACCGGGTTCTAGACGACCCTTTCCTCGACGACCTCGCCGAGGAAATTGTCCGGCAAGTCCGCCAGCGCGGGCCTTTCCTTTCCTTGTCGGAATTCGTCAACCGCCAGCTCTCCAACAAGAAAGAGTTGGCGATCGCCGGCGCCATTCAAGCAGCCCTCAACGAGGTGGCCAAAAGTTCCACCGCCAATCCATTCGGCACGTTGGAACAGGAGTCGGTGCCATCCACCGGCACCCCCCCCGGCAACCATGATTACCTGTTTCCGGAGGCCGCAGTCGGACATAACACCTACGGCCTTCCCGGTTGGACGCGCCAGGCGGATGTGCTCCGCCCGCTCGCCCCTGTGCTTTCCGCCCGCGACGACACTTTCACGATCCGTGCCTATGGCGATTCACGCCGCGCGGATGGAACCATTGAGGCAAAAGCATGGTGCGAGGCCACCGTCTGCCGGACGAGGGAATACGTGGATCCAACGGATGCGGCGGACATCACCACCCAGCCTGTGAACGCCGCCAACCTTGTTTTCGGAAGACGCTTCGAGGTGGTTTCCTTCCGGTGGCTCGCCGCAGAGGAGATCTGAGTCCTGCGAATGATTCCGGCGCAACACACTCCTCAAACCATTCTGTGAAAACGTTTTTCCTATCCCTCTCCATCCTCATCTTTCTTGTCGCAATGGCGGGGAACGCTTCCGGCCGCACATGCCGCATTGTTTTCCTCAACGGCCCGGACGGCCCTCCGGAATCCCTGCAAATGTTCGATGGGGCGGCTTTCCAGGAGGTTGAGTTGCCGCGCATGAATCTCTCACCGGTCTACAAATTGCCGGAGGGCGATCTCAACCTCCGCTTCTTTTCCAGCCCGCCCGGCGATCCCACAAAGCTTCCCGAAGGGGCTCCTGCTGTGAAAGTGCTGGAAGCGATGACGGATTTTTATCTCATCGTGACAAGCGATCCAAAAAACGAGATCGCCCCCGTGCGTGTGCAAGCGGTCAGCGCCGATTCCACACAGCTTGGCCGTGGCGAGATGCTTTGGTTCAACCTGACCGAAAAGCGGGTGGGCGGCGTGATCGGATCCGAGAAACTCGATATCAAGGCGGGCGACCGAAAGGTGGTTGGCGAACCCCGCAGCGGGAGGGGGGATTATCCGGCGGAGTTATATTTCCGTATTGAAGGCGACGATTTCATCCATCCTCTTTGCGAGACAATCTGGCGGCACGACCCCCGCAGCCGCAGCCTGGTTTTCGTCATCAACGAGGGCGGGCGGAGGGTGCCGCGTATTGTATCCTTCTCGGATTTCCGCGCTCGGGAGGATGGCGACCGATAAGCAACCCTGATCTGACATCCTGTTAGGCAAAGCCACTAACAATCTTCCACATTCCAACCATGACCTCGAACATCCGCTTACTGATCCTCGCCGCACTTCTCGTTCCCGTCGCCGTCCAGGCCGATCCGGCAAGCTACTACACCGAAGGCCCCGCGATTTTCTCCACCCGCCCCGATGCTACGAAATCCGCCACCAATCTTTCCCGTGTTGGCCCAATCGGGATGAGCATCGATCTGATCCAGCCTGCTTTCACGATGAAGATCAAAAGCATCGAAAAAGGCAGTCCCGCCGAGACCAGCGGTGCCCTCAGGCCAGGACAGATCATCGAGACGGTGAATGGCAAAAAGCTCGCTGACATCAATCCCTATGTGCAGATCGCCAATTGGATCGCGGAAGCCGAAGCCACTGATGGCAAGCTGGTTCTCGCCGTGGCGGAAAAACCCGGCGGCCCGACTACGGACGTGACCGTCAGCATCCCGGTTCTCGGTGCCTACAGCGCGACATGGCCGCTGGATTGCCCGAAGTCGGATAAGATTGTGAGAAATTTCACGGAATACCTGAAGCAGCCGGGCGCTGACCGCGGCTTTGGCGACATCGGGATGCTGTTCCTGCTTTCCACCGGCGATGACAAGGATCTCGAGACGGTGAAGGCATGGACGCGGGAGGTCATGGCGAAAGGGATGGACAGGTTTCCCCATCAGTGGGTGATCGCCTACGGCGGGCTGGCGCTCTGCGAGTATTACCTGCGGACAGGCGATGTGGAGGTGCTGCCGATGATCCAGGCGGTGGCGGACAAGGCGATTTCGATGGAGCGCTTCGGCGGCTGGGGCAACCGCCACCCTTTGGCAGCGGTGACCTATGGTGGCGGCGGCGGACACCTGAACGCCAGCAGCACCCTGTGCGTGGCGTATCTCCTGCTCGCCAAGGAATGCGGGGCGAAAATGGCGGATGATGATCTGAACCGCATCCTCACACACTTCTACCGCTGGGCGGGGCGCGGAAACGTCCCGTATGGGAATAACAAGCCGGAATCCGGATTGGTGGACAATGGCAAGAACGGCCAGCTCGCCTTCGTGATGGCTGCGGCGGCCGGGCTGACCCCGAATGGCGAGGATAGCATCTACGCAAAGGCACGCGACACCATGGCGCTCTACAGCTTTCCCAGCACCGGCTTCATGCTCCACGGCCACACCGGCGGCGGCATCGGCGAGATCTCGCGCAGCAACGCGATGGGGCTGCTGACTGAAAAATTTCCCGCGCTCTACCGCGAGTTCATGGATCAGCGGCGCTGGCACTACGAGCTTTCACGGCGCTTCGACGGTTCCTTCGGCATATTTGGCGGCGCGCGTTATGATGTTCCCTCGTGGGGTGCTGGCTACGCCCTGGGCTACACCGTCCCACGGAAAACCCTGCGCCTGACCGGTGCTCCGCTCTCCCCACACGCGAAGCAATTCCAGCTTCCAGAGCGCCCTTGGGGCACGGCGGAAGATGATGATTTCGAATCCATCGAATCGGCGGTAATGCCCGATGGCACCCGTCAGGATATTTCCAATAAGACCCTGGCAGAGGCGGGCGGGATGGCGCTCTCACGAATCGTCGGCGGCGACCCGGATGCGGCGACGGTGATGAGCTGGATTCACAACCCGGTGATGTCGGTTCGTGAGATGTTTCTAAAGCACATGGGCAAGCTTGGTGCCGGGACCATCCTCGGTCTTTTGAACTCTGAGGATGCGCGCTTGCGTCACATCGCCGCGAAATTTCTCTCCGGTGAAGAACTCGACGAAACCTACCGCAGCGCGGAGATCCATGACCGGCTGACCGCGATGCTACGCGATGAAAAGGAATCGCTCTATGTGAAAACCGTCACGTTGGACGCATTGGGACGATTCCCCAAAGACACCCTCGTGGGCGATGTCGATCTGATCCTTCCGTTCATGGAGCACAAGGAATGGTGGCTCAACCACTCCGCCCTGATGGCGCTGGCTCCCGTCATGGATGACACCCGCGCCTATCAGCGCATCTTCCCAGCGATCCGCAAGCTGCTTGACGGCAATTACAACTACTTGATCCAAGGCTCCTTCCGCTGGAGCAAAATTCCGGAAATCCTCCGCGAGGCACCGGAGGAAGTGCAGAAGGCGGCGCAGGAAACCTTTTCCGAGATTCTCGCCGAGTACAAGCCCTACCGTGATCCGATCGAGACTATCGACAAGCTGGTCAATCCTCAGATCACCGATGTGATCGCCTATTCCATCGTCAATCTGCCCGGCGGATACGATATGCTTTTCCATGCCGCGAAACAGAACCAGCCGGACGTCGCGCTGCCCTTCGAAAGCATTTTCCTCTCCGCCGATCCCAAGGATTTCAGTGCCGAGCTGCGTGCCGCTGTTGGCAAGGTGATCGAGTCCCGGCTGATCCCGGAATACGTGGAAAAAAACCGTGCCGCGCTCGCTACCGAATCCGCCAGTGATCCAGCCAAGACCCATCTCATCCGCATGGACGAACTCACGAAACTCTATGACCGCATGGGGGTTGAGAAATACAATTGGCGCGATTTCGGCCCAAGCCTCGATGCGATGGAGTGGAATTATCTCACTTTCGATCCTGCCGAAAAAATGGCATGGGATCAACCGGCTGTGCCGCGCTTCCGCCCCGTCACCCTGCCCGCAGGATCAGAAAATTTCTTCGCTACGGCTTTCGATGCCAAGAAAGCAGGCTGGAAAACCGGCCACCAGCCCTTTGGCGCATTCAACGGAAGCCTCGTCACCGAAACAACGGAGCAGTGCCAGGACTGGTGCCGCCATGAACTCCCGATGAAGACCCTATGGGACAAGGAAATCCTGCTGTTGACCGGCACTTTTAGCTATCCGCCGCTCAAGCCCGGTCACCGCTACCGTCTGCTGGTCGGTGGCATGTCACACGTCGGCGGCGGCGAGGGTTTCAGCGTCTATCTCGACGGCGAGCCGTTCTACGAAAGGCCACGCGGCGTCTGGTCGCGCGAAGGCGGAAGACCCATCGCAAACGTGATCGACACCGATTTCCGCAGGAAATTCGATGATGGGAAAGTCACGATTTCCTACATGGGATTCATGAACGAACACAAAGGCGACCGGAAACAGCACGTCTCGATCTGGCTTCAGGAAATGGAAGTCCCGCCCGTCGCAAAAGGATCCGCCGAAGAAGGCACCCCCGCAAAATGAACCACCCGACACTCAACTTTTAAGAAAAATCATATGCAAATCTCCAAACTTTGTTCCCTCCTTCTCTTAGCTCTCAGCTCTCCGCTCCTTGCTAAAGAACCCTCAGGCCAGCCTCTCAAGATCGTTTTCCTCCTAGGCCAGTCGAACATGGTCGGCATGGCAAAGGTCGATACCGCTTGGTATCTCACCCAGCCGCAATATCAGCCGCCTCGCGAGGCGATGGTCAAGCGCTCCAAAACCTATGACTGGACCGATCTCTATTGGGCCGGCATCCAGCATTTCGATGGTGCCAAGGAAGACAAGGACAGGCTCGGCGTGCTCTGGAAAGAAAGGGGACACCTGCGCACGCTGTGGCGCAAGCGCGTCCGTGGCAACGCTGGCCCATGGCAGGAGAGCTGGGGCAAGGAGCCGAAACTTGTGGGCGGGCGCGATGTGGTTGGCGCATGGCTCGACGAGCGGGTCGCGGACGTGGGGATTTTCAAGGAGATTTCCACGATCCTCGACAAGCCGGAAAACAAGTTCTCACCGGAAAAAGCCTATGAGGAGATCATCGGGCGCGACGAGCGCAACAAGGAGCAAATCGAGCGCGTCCGGGAGATCTACCTTCCCGGCACCAAGCCGGGGAATTTCGACAGCTTCCGCAAGGCGGTCGCCGAGTCCGGCATCAACGTCGCCTATTCGAAGGAACCGGAAAAGGATCGTGCCACCTACGCCGCGTTGGCGCGTGAGCATTTGCATCTGCCCATCGCGGAACATACTTGGATCAACGCGTTCGGCTCCGTGGCCGGCTCCACCGGATCAGGCATCGATACCGAAACCAAAGGGCCGCTGAGCATCGGATACGGTAACAGCATCATTTCCATCGGGCCGGAATATGCCGTTGGCATGACCATCGACAAGCTGACCGGAGGCCCTGTGCTGCTGGTCAAATGCGCATGGGGAAACACCACCCTCGCCAACTCATGGCGTCCCGGATCGCTCGGCGATGTCGAGACTCCTATTGAAAAAGCCGCCCGTGAGGATTGGAACGCGCGGGAGACCAAGGACGCAGCCGAGCAAGGCCGCGAACCCAAGCTCAGGGAAGCGCCCGCAAACAAGGGCAAACCCGGCTGGTGCTGGCAAAAAGCCATGCCCCACATCCGCAAGGTTCTCGCAAATCCCGGTGATTACTGCCCGGCGTATGATCCAGCCAAGGGGGCTGAGATCGCCGGCATGGTGTGGTTCCAAGGCTACAGCGACATGGGCAACGAGGCCTACGGAGAGCAACTCGTCGAAATGATCAAATGGTTCCGCAGCGAAATCAACGCTCCGAAAATGCCAGTCGTCTGCGGCTCCCTAGGAGTCGGCACCTTCCAAGCCACCGAGCTGGCCGGAAATGTCAGCGGCGGAATGGTCTATGCCTCCAATCATCCCGATCTCAAGGGCACCGTTTCCGTGGTCAACACGGGACGTTACTACCCCGCTGAGTTGCAAGCGGCGCATACCATAAACTCCGGCCTCGGAAAGGATGATCCGGAGCGCGCAAAGCTGGCCGCATTGCTCAGCGGAGCGGTAAGCAACAAAGGATTCCATTACATGGGCAGTGCCAAGTTCTTCCTTCTGATGGGAGATGACATCGCCAGAAACCTCGTCGAATCATGGAAGCCATAAAAACCGCCCCGCTGAAACCGGAGATTTCCCCACATATGAAAACCAACAAAAGTCTCGTCGCAATCCTCTGCATAACCATGTGCGCTCCGCTCATTTCGCTGGCTCAGGCACCGCCCGTGGCCAAAGACGAGGAAGTTCAGAAGATGCTGAAGATCGGAGTTCCCGAAGAGACCAAGCAGGAGAAACGGGAGGTTTCCGATGAGAAAAAGTTGCCGCGAGTCCTGCTCATCGGCGATTCTATCAGCGGAGGATACCTCGGCGGGGTCTCATCGCGGCTCAAGGGTGTCGCAACCGTCGAGCGGGGCAACAACGCAGGTGATTCACGGGGCGGGCTTGAACAGATCGACAAGATTCTGGGGACGGAGCCATGGGACGTGATCCATTTCAACTGGGGCTTGCATGACATGACGTGGCAATTCCGGATGAAGCCGGAAGACCGTGGAATCGAGCAATATACGGCACGCTTGGAAAAAATCGTGCTGCGGCTGGAGAAAACGGGCGCGAAACTCATATGGGCCACCACGACTCCCTGGTGCCCGGAGGACTACGAATACATAGAGAAGCGGTTCAAGCAGAAGTATGATTATGCCGGTGAGGAGGAGTTGAAATGGAAAAAGGCTGCGCTGGATGTGATGAGCCGCCACAAAGTGGTCATCAATGACCTACACTCACTGCTTTCCCCGAAACTCGATGAGTTCCTCAACAAACCCAACGATATCCATTTCAACGGCAAGGGAAGCGCCGCGATGGCAGAACAAATCTCGAAAGTTGTCGGCGAGCATTTGAAGGGGGATGCGGCATCCAATCCACGAGCCGGCGAAAAATGACATGCCATAGCCTGATATTCCATCGACCTTTCATCGCTCGTTGGAGAGGGTATCTCCCTCAACCACGATTCTCTCGTCTGCTCATTCGAGGGCCAGGATTCGTTTCCTTTCGCCGTGGGGAGCAGACTCAAGCGCCAAAAATCACCTTTGCCAGAGCTTCCGAAAACGATACCAATCCCGTATGAACTGCGATCAAAATTGCCCTGATCTCCCAATTACCAATACCCCCCGCGCTGTCCCGGCGGTGACCGGGAAAAAACGAATCCGTGGCAGTGTCTCCGTGCTCTCGGTCTTATTCATGTGCAGCGGGATTCTCGCTGCTGCGGAACCAGACTCCACAAGCGCAAGTCTAACCCTCAAGGCCCAATGCTCCGTGCCTTTCAGCAACAACGCCGTTCTTCAAAGGGGAATCCCACTTCCCGTCTGGGGAAAATCCCTGCCCGAAGCGAAGGTCACGGTATCTTTTGAGAAACAGACCAAGACAGCCGTTGCAGACAAAGATGGTGGGTGGAGGGTGATCCTCGACCCCTTGACCGCTATCAAGCTGAGCTCCCCCAACGAGGTGCCGAAGGGAGAGCGGATGACTCTCATCACGGAGCTGGATGGCAAGACTGAAACGGCGACGCTAGAGAATCTCGTGGTTGGTGATGTCTGGCTTTGTGCGGGCCAGTCAAACATGGCTGGGGGAGTTCGAGCCAATAAGAACGGTCGCTATCCTGAGGGCACCCTAACGGAAGCCAACTATCCGGGGTTTCGCCATAAACTGACGTCGGATTCGGATGCTTGGGTGGCATGCACTCCGGAAACCACAAACTCATTCAAGCAGGTTGCCTTCTTCTTTGGCCGGGATGTCTATCGTGAAGCGCTTGTTCCGATAGGCATTGTGGCTGCGGCAGTCGGCGGATCAAATGTCGAGAGTTGGTTGAATCAGGAGCCTAATGAGCTGGGAGGTCATTATCAGAAGCTGATTGCCCCGATCGTAGGCTATGGCATCCGGGGCATGGTGTGGTATCAGGGAGAAAGTAACACGAAGGATGGACTCAAGTATCAGCCAAAGCTCACCAGCCTGATCGAGGGCTGGCGCAAGGCTTGGAAACAAGGTGACTTCCCATTCTACATCGTCCAGCTACCGGGCCAGGGCGCTCCACCTGAAGAAGGCGCTGATCCAGCGGGCGGTGGCGACTGGGCAGAAACTCGGCAGGCGCAATTTCAAACACTCGCCGTCAAAAACACGGGAATGGCTGTCACCATCGATATTGGGCACGGAAGTGTGCATCCACCCAATAAATACGATACTGGAATCCGGCTGGCACGGCTGGCACTGCACAATGATTACGGATTCACGAAACTAGTGCCGACAGGGCCTCTTTACGAAAGTCAGAAAATCGAGGGTGATACGATTCGTATCACATTCCAGCACGCAGATAACGGGCTGATGTTTGCGGAGAAAAATGGCATTTTGCCCCCGGAGCCAACTCCCGACACCAAACTCGAGTGGCTTGCCATTCAGGCAAAAGATGGCACATGGCACCGGGCGGAAGGCAAGATCGATGGCCCGGAACTCCTCGTTTCATCAAAAGATGTCAAGGAGCCGATTGCCGCTCGCTACGCCTATGTTTCCCGCCCGGTCGGGTGTATGCTTTACAACAAAGATGGATTGCCTGCAGCACCGTTCAGGACAGACGAGCCAAAGGGGTCACGTAAGTGAGGTCTATGGGTTTACCTCTATGAAATTTTCACCATGACCATCACAGAGAGAAGAAACCGTCCTTTTAAATTGCTTACGATTGTCTTTATGACACTCGGCATGATGAAAGGCGTGGCGACCGCAGATCAGGCGGAAGCGCGACCAAATATCCTCTTCATCATGTCAGATGACCATACCACCCAGGCCATTGGCGCTTATGGTGGAAGGCTGGCTGGATTGAACCCGACACCGAACATCGATGCCCTGGCAAGAAACGGGATGCGGTTTGAGCGAGTCTTCTGCAACAACTCGATCTGCACGCCCAGCCGCGCCAGCATCATCACGGGGCAGTATCCGCAGGCAAACGGGGTGCTCGATCTCAACGGCCGGATTCCGCCCGAAAGGCAGTTTCTCCCGATGGAGATGAAAAAGGCGGGCTATCAGACGGCGATGATCGGAAAATGGCACCTGACCTCGGAGCCTGCGGCATTCGACTACTACTGCGTGCTTCCGGGTCAGGGGAAATATTTCGATCCCGATTTCCAGATTCGGGGCGACAAGCCATGGCCTGGAAATGTGATAACTAAAAACGGGATGCATTCCAGCGACGCAATCACGGACATAAGCTTGGAGTGGCTAAAAGAAGGAAGGGACAAAGACAAGCCGTTCTTCCTGATGCATCACTTCAAGGCTCCTCACGATATGTTCGAGAATGCGAAAAGATATGATGACTATCTCGCCGATGTCGAAATTCCGGAGCCAGACAATCTCTTGCAGCCGCCAGTTGGCTCGACAGGGAGCTACGGAATGGGCTCTGGCCTCGGAAAAAAGCGCGCACCATGGAAGCTTTCCGAAAAGCTGGGCATTGACGCGAGTTTGGAAGAACCGGCTTACTCAAAAGCAACCTATCAGGAGTTTTTAAAACGATATCTCCGCTGCGTGAAAGGGGTGGATGACAATATCAAACGCCTGCTCGATGCACTCAAGGAGAGCGGTGAACTGGATAACACCATCATCATTTATACCGGCGACCAAGGCTACTTCCTTGGCGAGCATGACCTGATGGACAAGCGCTGGATGTACGAGGAGTCGATGCGGATGCCGTTTATCGTGTCTTGGCCAAAAGGGATGAAATCAGGACAAACCAACGACTGGTTGATCAATAACACGGACTTCTCCCCTACCATCCTGAGTCTAGCAGGTGTCAAAACCACACCCGCCTACATGCAAGGGCGCAGCTTTGCTGCAGCGCTTCAAGGCGCTGAAAAACCAGCCGACTGGCGTGAAGTCACCTACTACCGGTATTGGATGCACATGGCTCACAACCTTGCCGTGCCGGCCCATTTCGGAATTCGCAGTGATCGCTACAAGCTGGTTTTCTTTTACGGCACGGATCAGAGGGGATCGGAAAAAGGCAGGACTCCCGCCGCCTGGGAGTTTTACGACTTGAAGGATGATCCGAATGAGATGCGGAATGTTTACGGTAATCCGGAATATAAGGAGACAATCGAAAAGATGCGGGGTCAGCTCAAAGAAACGAGAACGGCCTTGGGAGAGACCGACGAGAAGCGCCCAGCGATTCAGGCGGTCATCGACGAGAACTGGCCCAATTGAATCCTTTGTCGTCCACATCCTTGGCTTCATGAAGTTTTCCATCAAGATGTATGGCTTGGATGATCTGGCGGCGCTTCCCGCACCCTAGCGCTCCGGATTCACCACCACCTCGTCGATATATACGGCTTCCTTTCCGCAGGTGATCTCGATCTTCACATAGCGTGCGGATGTGGGCTTCTGCGGTGACTGTGATTTCACCGAAGAAAGTATGAGGACGGACTGGGCATGCCTCTCCCCTTCCGCCTGTTCATCAATCTTGCGCCCGCGCGGAAGTGACACCTGGTTGTGCTTGCTGTTGTTCAGTTTGTATTCCTTCCCGTTTTCGGAAGTTTTGAAAACGATCCCGACAGGCAAAGCAGCCTTCTGATCAAGCAAGAAATTGACCCCGATTGAATCAACCGTCACCACTTCCCCCAGATCGATGGTTATCGAAAGCGTCCCTCCCGTGGGGGGGACGGCCTTCCAGGCGGGATCCGAGTGGTCGGCCTTGCCATACTTGCCATCCAAAAGTTTCACGGCCGCTTCCCCGCCGAGATCAGCCCCGGAGATCTCCATCGTTTTCCCAATCGCAGCGTGGGTTTTGATATCTTCGTGGGAATCGATAAAGCGTTCGGCGAATATCGCCGGATCGGGCTTGAGCCCGGGTGCGATGAGTGCGGTGGCCTTGGCGGCGAAGCGCTTGCCCATGACTTCGTAACCGTGCGGGGGAAAGTGCCCGTCAGAGAAGCTGAAGCCGCCCCATGGGTTGACCCCGCGGTTGAGGTCATCAGTATCGATCCAGGCCCCGTTGGGCTTCTCCTCTGCGAGCTTCACCAGGGTCTCGCGAACAAGTTTTCCCTCAGGCCTTACGAGCCAGAAATCGTTGATCCGGCCCACCACGAAATGGATTTCATCCACCCCGAGGTCGCTTTTCATGCGGGCGAGAATTCGTTTGAAGCTCTGCGCATAAACGCTTCCGGTGCCCTCGGTGTCCTGCTCGCCCTGCATCCAGATCAGCGTGACGGTGGCGGGTTTGCTGTCCTTGAGGGATTTCATCGCGCCCGCCATCATTTGTGTATAGAGCTGTCCGTAATTGGCGCCGTCTTTCGCTGCGAAGCCCTCCGGGGGAATCCAGTCCTTGTCCCAATTCCTGATCGGCTGCCCGGCCCGGCCAAGCATCGTGATCGTGACGTCTTCCGCGCCGAACACCTTCGTGATGGCGTCCGTAAAGGATGAACTCAGCGCACCGGTCATGTTGGACTGCCCGGAAAGGATGAAAAGGTGCTTTCCGGGCGCATCCGCTGCGAACCCCGTGGCGGAAAAGATGAAAACGGCCCAGACGGAACAGGCTCGGGTGAGTGAAGATTGGATCATAGGACGGGGAATTGGGTCAGGAGGGAGTTGCAAATGGACTTGTAGGATTGTGTTGAGGACATACTCACCGGAGAATCGGCGATGTCGAAAAGTATGAATGGGCTTTGCCAGAGTTCATTTCGCGGCGGCGCCGAGCTTGCTAGCAATCTCGGCGAGGGACTTTGGCCACTCAGAAAAATCGACGCGGGCTGCGTCCGGAAGGTCGGGAGCTTCGGAGCCGGTCGGGAGCATGGCCGCCGGGTGGGCGAAGATGAATGGTACCTTGGCCTGGCCGTAAGTGTCCGGCAAGCTGCGGGCATAGGCGGCGACGGATTTCGCGTAGCGCGTTTTGTCGGTGCCGAGATTGGTTTCGGATGGCATCCAGACCACCCCGCGGACGGCACAGGGCGTGAGGGGACTGACGCAGAAGTTATAGGTATGCGTGGCGGTTTCGGTGTAGTTAGCCCATTGGTTATAGTAAGGCTCGGGGAAGCCGGGGGTGGCGAGGTCGGCGGGGATTTCCTTGCCTGCCTTGCGCAGTTCAGCGACTTTGGAAACGTAGGATTTCGTGCTCTCGAGGAAGGCGTCGAAAGCCTTTTTGAAGGCGGCGGTGTTCGGGTAGGAAAGGTTGATTTCATCACGCTCTTTTTCAAAACCGGTGGCGTTTTGCATGCCTTCAAGGGAGATCCAGGTGAGCGGAGGGCAATCCGAGCCGAGGGTGATCAGGCCGATGGGCACGCCGGGTTGTTGGGCGGCTTTGGCAAAATGATAGCCGAAGACCGAGATGGCTTTTTCGGGCTTATCGAAGGTTATGGCCTCCCAGGATGATGCCGATGCGCCGCCGACTTCCATCTGGCGCTTGCGCTCGGTTTGGAAGCGACGGGCTTTGGTCTTGATGCGGAACTCGCGGGCGAGCGGCAGCGCTTCGGCGGGCACCGCGTCCGCGCCTTTCGAGCCCAGGATCATGCCCGAGATTGCAGAGCTGCCGGTGAGGAACCAGACGTCGCCGACGAGGACATCGCGGATGATGACCGATTCGCTGGCACTGGAGCGGATTTCCATGTCGCGGTCGGTGGCGGCGGCGGGCATGGGATCGAGTTCGGTGTGCCATTTTTCGAATTCATCGACAGTGGCCTTTTTCTCCTGACCGCCGAAGCGGATGGTGATCTCGCTACCGGGAATGCCGAATCCCCAGAGCGGGACTTTTTGGTCGCGCTGGAGAATCATGCCGTTGCGGATGAGGGATGGGACGGCGAGGCGGCTGTTAGAGCCGGCGGGCTTGGCGGTCACGGCCTCTGGTTTCGGGAGATCTTCCTGGAAGAGCTGTTTGCCCTCGAACATTGCGAAAGGGATCGCCGGGAGTCCGGCGCGGTTGCAGAGATTGGATCCGATCGGGCTTGCGTTGTAGGCGTATTGGACGCCGACGGGCTCCGGCACCTGAGCAGAGGAAACAACGACCTCGTCGCCATCGATAACGGCTTGGGCCGGGTGCCAGACGCGGTCTTTGCCGGCCAGGCGGAAATGTTGGAGGGGAGCGCCCGGGGTTTCGCGCGCGGGTTCGACGAACGCATCGGGGTTGGATTTTGCGTCGGCCTCCATGCCCTTGCTGCCGACCATGAGCCCGCCGCCGGGGCCGCGCTGGGTGAATTTCACGCGCACTTTGGCATCCTTTACCTGATAGGATTCCATCATCGGACCGGTGAAGGCGAGATCCTTGCGGCCATAATCGTTGGCCAGCGCCCAGCGGGCAAGGCGCTTGCCGGGATCGAGTTTGTTAGATGGATGGATGCCCTGGGGCCGGGCTGGGTTGAGATCGGTCTGCACGACCATGCCGACGTGGGTGTTGTTTTTGTAAAACAACGTCTGGGCTTCGCGGGCGTCGGCGAAACCGACTTGGTCCGGCCCCGGATCGCCGTAGCACTGGAGCTGGGTGAAATAAAACGGCAGTTCGGGGCGGTCCCAATGTTTCCGCCAGCCTTTCAGCAAGGCCTCCATTTTAGCTGCGTAAATTTTGCCGTTGCCGGAGTTGTGTTCGCCTTGGCACCAGATCACCCCGCGGATGGCATAGGGAGCCAGCGGCGCGATTTTCTTGTTGTGCATGCGGGTGGCTCCCTTCCAATCCCCGGCGATGCCGGGAAGCGGGGGCCGGGGCAGGGCGACGCCACCTTTTTCGACGAGCTTGGCACTTTCCTCCTGCCACTGGGCCAGCTCCCCGTAGTAGCGGGCATAGGCGGTTTGGCCGGCGGGGGTGCCGGGATCGCTTTCATGGATGTTAAGCACGATGTTCTGCAATTCCGGTTGCGCGGCGAAGCCCTCGTAGGCGGTCCATGTTTCCACCGGGGTGGCACCATGGCTGGAGCGGAGGATGCCTACCGGCACCCCAAGTTCGCGCTGGATTTCCGCAGCGAAGGCGAGCGCGAGCGCGGAGAAGTCACCTTTATCGGGCGTCTTCCACCCAGCCTCGGAAGCCGCTCGGCTGCACGGGAAAAGCGATGATCCGATATCGACGGTGTATTCGCGGATCGGCAACTTGGCTTTGGCCACCTCGCGGGCCAAGGGGCCGCAGTTCGATTTCGAGGCCAGCCAGTCCATGTTGGATTGACCCGAGGCGAGCCAGACCTCGCCGACGAGGATATCATTGCGGGTGATGGACTCGCCGCCGGCGTCCTTCACTACAAGTCGACGAGCTTCCGCGCTTGCAACCAGCGGATCGAGATCCACGCGCCAAGTGCCATCGGCGGTGGTGGTCGCCACGTGCTCCTGTCCGGCGAAGGCGACGGTGACTTGGGATCCCGGTGTAGCCCAACCCCAAACCGGCACTTTCATCTCGCGCTGAAGGATGGCGTGGTCCACGAAGGGAGAGGCAAGCTCCAAGTCGGCGGCGGAAAGCAGGCCGGGCCAAAGGAGGAACAAAGGGGTGAGGATGCGGATTTTCATAAAGCGATGGATGAAACGTGTCTGGGGTCAATGATCGGCAGCTGGCTTTGGTGAATCTTCCTTTTTCAACCCGTAAACCTTGATCGAGTTTTCCCGATAGATTTTGCGGCGCACCTCATCTGGTAGGTCGAGCCCCTCGAAAAAGGTGTAGTGATTGTTCATTTGTTTCTCGGAATCCCCGAACGACCACCAACCCACATCGGTGGCCCATAGGAGTTTATCCTGGTTACGGATGATGAACTCTCTGGCATACTTGCGGTTACGGTTGAGCTGGTTGATCACCACATCGCCGGACATATCGGCGTAGAAATTCGGGTGCTCCTGAAGCTGGCGGTCACAGCTTCCATTGGCCAACTGCCGCCACCAATAGGCATGCGCGACGACTTTGCAGTTCGGGAATTTTTTCAATACATTATCCACCCGCTCCATTCCCGGCTCGACCATGTTTTTTCCCTGGTCGATATGGAACATCACCGGTAGTCCGGCTTTTTCGCACGCTTCGTAGATCAGGAGGTTTTTCGGATCATCGAACATCAACTCTTTGCCGTAGTGCTCGCCCATGGCGACGGCTCCGTCAGCGATCTCACGTTTGAGAAAAATCACGGCCTCATCGACGGTCCTGAACTCCCCAGGCTCAATGAGGCACATCCGGTCGATCCGGCCTTTGTAGGGACGGAAATTGGCAAGCATGGTTTCACGTTCCTCCTCGGTCTTCGGCCGCGATCCTTTGTGATCGAGCGGACTGACGATGCAGCGCTCGATGTTGCGATCTTCCATCCACTTTGCCACCGCGCGCAGGCCAAGTGGAGTGACTGACATCGCATGCACGTGTGGATCGATAAATTTCATGTCCGCAGGCGGTTTAGGCGCATCGCTCGGGATGCCAGCTTGAACCTTGATCATTTGATCTGCAAAACGTTTGCCCAAAAGCAGTTGGCTTTTTGCATCGAGTTGGGCCTCCGAAACTGTGAGTCCATCAATCCCTGCAACGGCCGACGCGTGAAGGGACTCCGTGAGCTTGGCGAGCTGAGCATTGAGCTCGGCCTTGCCGGGAAGTTGGCCGATGATGATCGGCAAATTGAGTTCACCGAGATCCACACGGAGATTTGAAATTATATTGCGAAGCGTCTCCGCGTAGGCCGCCGGATCTTCAGGGGTTTCATCCCCGTGCAGCCAGATCACCCCTTTGATATTACCATTCGCTTGTGCAGCCTTGCTGCGGCCTCGTATTCCTCGGTAAGCATTTGATTTCCCCCACCAATCGTCGATTTTCAGGTCACTCCCTGCATTTACCACCAGACCTATCGATGCGGATTTATCATGTTCGGTCATCGCACGCGCAAACCCCAACCCGGGGCCCATTTTTGTTAGATCGTCTCCTTTAGCGATACTTGAATAACGGTTCAGCGGGCTTGTTGCAGGTTCCCATTGTTTTTTTTCATTGAGCAAAAAACAGCGCTCAATCACACCCCGGTCATCCTCGGGTATTTCCGCACGACCCGCCATATTCGATCCGCCAATGAGCAGATATATATCAAGCGCCTTGTAGGGCTTCTGTTCCTGAGGATCCGTCTGCCCGAAAAACCGCAACACAGCCAAAGACAGAACACAACAGACCAAAAAGCAGAGATAAATACGCGACATAAAAAAGTAACTGATCCTGGGTTAATTGGTGGTTCGTTCGATTTTGTAGAAGCCCTTTAATGGTAGGGGAGAGGTATCGGTATAGATTGTGGAATTTCCGGTCGGCGCTGCTGGAACATTGCTCTCATAGGCCAAGAGTCCGAATCCAGAGGAAAGATCCTTCGATCGGAAAATATCGAACACCTGCCCGGGAGTTGAATTGATCATAATCTGGACCGTTTGGGTGAAATCGATAGGCTGAATATTTGCTGTGGGAGGAGCTGGTATGGGCGTTTCCACTAGCTGGGTTGTAAGGAATTTTCCGGCGTCCCCCGCAACGATGACTTGGTCGCCTTGTCTGGCGATGTCTCGAGCTGTGTCAAATGCTGGATAGGGACTGAATGACCAATTGATTCCATCCGTGCTGCCGAATAATCCGGCAACAAGGGGATCCAGGGCTGTTTTCCGCCCTTTCCCAATGACTGCAATGGCAGAGCCGGTCCAGATAGTAGACCTATATTCGAATCTATCCCAAGGTTGCGCGTGCCATGTGGCTCCCTGATCGTTGGTGAATGCGAAGCTGTTAAGCATTTTCACGCAGAATCCGATCCCGCTATCCTGGATCTGGTATAGGTAAAAGCCTGTCGGCGGATTGGATTTTGTGCTCCAGGTGATGCCATCAGTTGATGTGCGCACGGTGGGGCCGTAACCAACTGCCATGAATACCCCGTTGTTAAATGCAACGTCAGTAAAAGGGTTTGTGGTTCCTGATACCCTTTTAGTCCATGCACTCGTTCCGGACTTGGTAAGAATCGTCCCGGAGCTGCCGACGGCTACCCAAATACCATTTCCGTACACGATTCCGTATAGATCTCTGGTTGAGGCGGGGAGAGTTTCTGTCGTCACGGTTGAAGGATTTGCTGCTAATGAAGACCGGATGGCTCCCACTCCTGATGAGCTGTAGCCGACCATCATGATGGTGGTTCCGTCTGTTGCGAGATCAAGCATGAATCCCGCCCCAAGTGGAGAGGCGAGCAGTAGCGGGCCATTAAGCGGCCCAGAGTAAAGTTTATTATAAGCACCAATGGCAAAGGCTTTGTTACTTGTTGTTTTCACATCATAAATCGGACTGGAATCTGCTGGGGTGACTGAAGCAAAGGATAGCAAAGGTTCCGGGATCTCGAACTGGATGGATTTCTGGGTGTATCCGCCGAGACCATCGTCAGCCGCCGCCGTTACGGTAAAAGATCCTCCGAGCGGGAAAGAATGGGTGAATGAGCTTGTCGCTCCAGACACAGTCCGCCCGTCATCGAAGTTCCAATGGTAGGTGAGTGGGTCACCATCGGGATCTGCGCCCATCGCAGTGAAGCGCACGCTTTCACGAGCCACAGGATTGGTTGGGCTGGCTTTTAGAGTGAGGGAAGGTGAGCTATTTCCGATAGTCCCAGAGACGATTCGCACATCGAGCCATTCTCTGCCGCCGGTGCCACCTTTCGCAATGGGTGTGATTCGAAGCATCCCGGAAGGATCCGTGTAGGTCTGGCCGATGGGTAGGATGACGTCATAATTGGCAGTGTTGCCCGGTGTCATATCGAGCACCCGTGCCCTGTCCGGGCCAAACTGCCAGACAATGTGGGCTCCGTTATGAGCCAAGGTGTTGACGTGATTGCCGCGATAGGAAATCCAGAATGTCTCAGTTGACAGCACCTGCGCCTTTATGCCGAGCAGCGGTTTGCTGGCTGCGACGGGCTCATCGAAGCGGTAAATCCTGTAAGTCACGTCATTGCCAGCGCCGTCAACATGGGAGGCGACTTTTGAATCGTCTATCCACCAGAGCCTGTTTTTCTCCATCACTCCAAACTCACCCTCACTGCCCATGTAATCAAACCAGTCTCCATATTCAACGTGCCGAGGTTCGGTCGCAGTATTGATGCTCAAATTGGCTGCGGTAGGGGGGGTAGGCGGGATCTTTGAAGCGTTGTTCTCGTTCCAGCGGCTTGCATGCTGGAGTCCGTAATTGTGGCCGAACTCGTGGATGAGCACGCGAAACGAGCGGCGACCGTTGATCCAAAGGTGCCTTCCCCCTAGGTCGGCGGCGCCCGAGAACGGGTAGGCGTTTACCTGCGGAAAGATGCATCCAATAATATCGTATTGATTTTTCCAGACCGAAACATCTGTGCTTGAGATAATGCCTTGGCTGGCAGCAACGACCAAGGCATCGTCAAGAAGCTGATCCTTCCCCACCCCGGCGTAGTGAGCGAGGGTATTGGGCAGGGTGAGAACCCCTGGCACAACCACCTGTGAGAATTTCATCGCTCCGTAGGACATCGCATCGGTGCTGGTGCCGGCGCTATTTACATAAGACTGGAGCGAACTCTGGGTATCGGCAGCAGCTGTGCTGTCAGAGAACATGAGGTTCAGGAAAAGGACTTTCTTGTCCGAAAGTGTCCATCCTGAATTTGCTTTCTGCAATCCGATCGGAGCTGCTGCCGAGATCATAGCCAAGCTTGCCGCAGGCTCCCTCTCAGCGGAAGGATTGACCGTGCTCTCGGCGTTCAGCATTTCCTCTGAAATGAGAAGGAGCTGGGAAAGTGACGCAACCACGAACTCGCCAGCGATCATGGCTGTGGCAGCGCCCTCGGTTGGCAGAGCGGTCCCAAACAGCTCTGCGGCAGCAGGAATCTCTGCATTTTTGAGGATCCAAACCGGATCTGCTCTGATGGCCGCCACGTTGTCAATTTCCACGCCGGAAATGGAAATGCTATCCTTGGACATCATGTCATTCCTAGCTCCCGCGAAAAAAGCGCGACGTGTCTTTCCGGCCCAGGTGACGCTGAAATTCGGCGCATGATCAGCTTCTCCACAATGAATGCCCACGCGCAGGGAGGCTGCCGTGCTGAATGGCTTTTCGATGAGATTGCGAATCGCAGTTGGGAGTTTCGCATAGGTGTCCAAGGGCAGCATGGCATCCAAGGCACGCTGCGGATCAGTCGTGACGAGCTGCGACATAATGTCTCCGCGCTGTTTCGCCAATTTAATGCTCTCTTCATCTGCAGGATTACCGCGCGGGTTTTTGTCCATCCATGAGATGAATTCTCGTCCATTTTTCAGGATGGGTGAGTCCTGCTCGTATCGAGCCTGCTGAGTTCTAGTCTCCTTTTCAGCGGTCACATGCGGAGGATGGATCTGGGATTTTGCGGGACTTGAATTGTTGCTCCGCAAAAAAAGTAAGAAGCAAATGGCAAGAGCCGGAATCAGTGCGAATACGAAGGGAACACAACTTCGCTTTGGTGGGGTAATTTTCAACATGGTGAATTACATTGTAGAATTTTTCTCAAACGATGACCTCAGAATATTACAGAGTTCCCGGCGCCTTTTATCGGAATCGTCATCTTTCATCCCACCCACCTTGTGCCTGGCGGACACACTTTCTGAGAATTTTCCTGTCCGGTCGAGGCGGTTACGGTGGGCTTATTGTGAAGCTGCGATACAATCCGCCTCACGGGGCGATGACTGACGACAACAAAATAATGAACGATCCAGATGGCCAGGTCGCGAAAGTGTTTCTAGCGGAACACGGATTTGTCCGTGCCATTGCGATTCGTTCTGCGCCGTGGCCGGATCTGGTGGATGACATCGTGCAGCAGGTTTTCCTCGAGTTCATGAGGAAGGCTTCCAAGTGGGATCTTGAAAAAGAGATCCGCCCATTGCTTGCGACGATGACCCGAATGGTTGCGATGCGGCACTGGCGCACGGCTACGCGTGGCAAAGAGGAGACAGTGAGGCAGCTTGCCGAGCACCTGCGCGGGCTGGCCGAGTCGGAAGGCGATGAGCCCGGCCTTGAGTCCTGCGATCTTGCCAATCTCCATCGTTGCATCCGCGAACTGCCGGAACGCTCGCGCAGCATCGTGGAGCTACACTATTTCAACGGCCTCTCCAGCCGCGAGATCGGCGGGGAACTCGAAATGAAACCAGACACGGTGTGCCGCGCGATGTCGAGGGTGCGCAATGCTCTGCGCCAGTGCCTCCGGAAAGCCAATATTCAATCTATGCCCCATGTCTGAATCCGATACTAACCATAACCGTCCCGGGCGCTTCGACCTGCTGGTCCAGAAGTTCCTTGAGCAAACCATCGAAGCTCCCGAAGCCGGCGAGCTGCTTGCGATGCTTGAGTGCCACTCCCACTTGGGTCGTGAGGTGCTCGACCATCTGGCGGTCCACGAACTGTTGCTTGTGGCTGCGCGGGCGGAGCGTGTCACTCCGATGAAAGAGCCGCTGAGGAAGCCGAAATTCCGCTGGGTTCCATGGCTGGCCGCTGCGGCGGCATTGACGATGCTGCTGGCGGTGGTGATGAAGGACGTATTTTTCCAGAAGGGCCAAATAGCCGACAGAGCGGTGCCCGACTCAGTGGCGGAGGAATCAACTTCGGCGGCGGTAGCGGTTCTCGGTGCTTCATACGATGCGGAATGGGATGCCGCCTCACCGGAGCCGATGGTGGGAAGCCCCTTGGAACCCGGGATCCTGAGATTGAAAAAAGGTGTAGCTAGGATCGATTTTTTCAACGGGGCCCGCGTGGTGATTACAGGCTCCACGGTTTTCGAACTGGTGAGTCAGGATCATGCGATCTGCCACTCTGGCAAGCTGTCCGCAGAAGTGCCGCCGCAGGCGCATGGCTTCTTGGTCGGCACGCCCGATGGAGATATCCGGGATCTCGGGACGGAATTCGGCCTCGAGGTCGGAGCTGATGGCGCCGCCGTGCACGTTTTCGATGGCGAGGTCGAGATCGAGGATGATGGCCCGAAAACATTCCGCGCTGGGGAGGGGGTGCGGCTGAACGATGGCAAGATGACTGACCGGTTCAGCTCGGATCGGGGAGCTTTTCTATTGTCGAGGGAAGCGCTGGCGGAACGGCGCGAGGCTCTGGAAGCCAAGGCTGGTGAGTGGGTCGCAGCCGGGGAGAAATGGAATCTGGATCCGCATCTTCTGGCGAGATTCGATTTCACCGACCTAACATCCCCTGCGTTCGCGTTGCGAAATGTTTCGTCCTTCGGTGAGGTTAACGACGGGGCGGTTGTGACAAGCCCAGTGGTGGAGGGGCGTTGGCCCGGCAAGACCGCGCTGCAGTTTAGGAGCCTGAGCGACCGGGTGCGGCTCGATATTCCGGGGGAATTGGATTCGCTGACTTTCACGGCATGGGTGACGGTCCACAGTCTGCCGAATCGTTTCAACTCCCTGCTGATGTCGGATGGATTCGAGAATGGGGCGGTGCATTGGCAGATCGTGGAGGATGGTTCTGCGAACCTTGGCATCCGGATGAACCCGGAGTGGCCGGCGAAATTCGTGACTCCACCGCTTCTTACGCAGGCCATGTTCGGCCAGTGGATGCATCTGGCGGTGGTCGTCGATGGGGAGGCGAAAACAATCACGCATTATCTGAACGGCGAATCCGTTTACAGCCAAAAGCAGGAAAAGCTTCCAACGCTCCGTGTAGGCTCCGCGTGCATCGGTAACTGGTCAGATCCGGTTTATGATGTGCCAGTCCGCAATCTCAACGGAATCATCGATGAAATGACCATCCACGACCGCGCACTCGGCGGGGAGGAAATCAAAAAGATGTATCGCGTCGGGTCGCCCACGGTGAGTGCGGAACGCAAGTGAGCGGATCGAAGGGGGATCAGTCTGGAGGTGTTAAGCAAGGTGTTTTAAGAAAAGGACTGATGGATGGTTGTCCCACGCGGCTGGATCAGGGAGCTGTGATCTTGATGCCGGCCTCTTCCAGGGATGAGCGGGTGAGCCGCAGCAAGTCCAATGCATCGAAACTGTCGCCATGGATGCACAGTGTTCTCGCTTCCATGGGGATGGTGGTTCCTTTGAGGGTCTTCACGTTCTTTTGAATGGCGATCTTGAGGGCCTGCGATACCGCCTCACCGACGTCTTCGATCAACGCCCGTTCTTCGGTGCGCGGGCAGAGGTTGCCGTCCTCCCCGTAGCGGCGGTCGATGAAACCTTCGGCACAGGTGGCTAGATTGATCCCGGCGGCGGCCATGGCGAGTGCTCCATGAGGAGGGCAGTAGAGGATCGTGTCCGGTTGTATCTCTGCGATGGCGGCGACGAGGGCTGCCGCCATGGGCTTGTCCTGATTGGACTGGTTGTAAAGGGCGCCGTGAGGTTTGACGTGGTGAAGACGTGGGTGGACCGCGAGGATGCGCTCCAACTGTCTATGGATTAGGCCGCGAATGTCATCACCGGACACGTTCATGGGTCGTCTACCGAAGTGGGCGGGGTCTTCGTAGCCGGGATGGGCGCCGATGGCGACCTGCGCCTGAATCGCGAGTTCAACCGCGCGCCGGATGCTGCCCTCATCCCCGGCATGTCCCCCGCAAGCGATGTTGACCGAGCTGGCTAGGATCATCAGCGACTCATCCTGTTCGCCGCCTTCGCCGAGGTCTGCATTTAGATCAATTGTTTCCATGGGGTATTTTCTTTTTTATCCAAAAATATGAAAAATATCGAACCATGGAATACACGGAAAATGAGTAAGTAATGTATCTGGAGAGCATCATCTATCTGGTGACCAGTTGCTTTGTCCCAACTATCAACGATCAACTCCCCAATCCCCAATCCCTAGTCCTTTCCCTTCTGCCATTCGTTCGATTTGTCAGATTCGTGGTTCTCATCTCTGTTTCAAATTCAATGGATTCGCCGTTCAGATCGCCATCATCAGCCCGGTGTTGAGGATGGCGAGGTCGCGTTGCAGTTGATTCCAGGCATGTCGGGCTTCGTCCAGATCGACTTGCCGGAAGCGCACGTGGGTTCCGGGCCAGGCGCGGGCGAGTTTGGGGATATCGGCGGAGATGACGTGGCCAATCTGCGGGTATCCGCCGATGGTCTGGCGTTCACTCATCAGGACGATGGGCTGGCCGTCAGGGGGAACCTGCACAGATCCGGCGACCACCGGTTGGGAAACCATTTCCCGGGGTTCCAGGAGTCTGAGCCCGGGCCCTTTAAGCCGCGTGCCGGTGCGGTCGGAGTATGGACTGATTTCGTAGAAATTTTCCGAGAACAAGCGGTGTGCTTCCTCGGTGAACCACTCCGCCTGAATCCCACGGAGGTAGCGTATTTCTATGAGGCGTCCATCGGGGCGGGGCCAGGAAACGTGCCATTTGCCGGAAACCGGAGTGGTGCTTGCTTTGCCGATTGCCAGAGTGTCTCCGGCTTGAAGGGAGCGGCCGTGATGTCCGCCGAAAACCGCGCGCAGGTCGGTGGCGCGGCTACCAAGCACTTCCGGAACATCGATGCCACCAGCTACGGCGACGTAGCCGCGTAGGTGACTCATGCGGCCGCGTAGATCAACACGGTTGCCGACCTTGAACTCATGCGGTTTGCCGGAGGGTTCATCGGCCCAGCCAACCCAGGCCACTCGGGCATAGCCGTTGAACTGCAGCACGGGTCCGGTCATGGTGCACTCGATGACCGCGGCCTCGTCCGGATTTCCGACGAGGCGGTTGGCGATTGTGGCTAGGACTGGATCGGCGGCTCCTCCAGGCGAGACACCGAGGTGCTGGTGTCCCCACCTGCCGTGGTCCTGAATGGAGCTGAGGGCACCGGGTTCGATGATTTGAATCCCATCAGTTGAGGCTTCGAGTTGCGGTGGCTCGGGAATGGCTTGCCTCAGATTTTTAATTTCAACGAAACGCACCTTGTCGCCGGGTTGCAGCAAGGCCGGACGCTCGCGATGGGGATCAAACAAGGTCACATCGGTGCGGCCGATCAGATGCCATCCGCCCTGCGAGGCGAAGGGGTAGATGCCGGCCTGGCCGCCAGCGATCGCCACCGAGCCCGCCGGAATTTTCCGTGGGCTGGAGTGGCGGGGCTGGTGAAGTAGCTGCGGCAGCCCTTGAAGATAGGGGAAGCCAGGCGAGAAGCCGATCGCGGCCACCGTGTATTCCGTATCGCGGTGAAGCTCGATGAGTTCATCGGTGCTGAGATTTCCTGTCTCCGCGAGAGCCTGCAGGTCGGGTCCGTAATCTCCGCCGTAGACCACAGGGATGGTGATGGTATCGCCTTCAGGGTGTCGCTGGTCACCTATTTCATCGAGGTCGAGCGAGGTCAGGTGGTCGAGGACCTTTTCGCCGTCGATGGGACTGAACTGAACCGCGATGGTATCGAATGAGGAGACGATATCGACGATCTCTGGGATGGGATTAAGTTTCAGTAGTCGGCGCAAGCGGAGGATGAGCTCGAGTTTTTTTTCTGTGGAAGATCCGTTGGCTTTAAACAGCCATGCCGAATCTCCTAGCGCATGCAATCCCATGTGGGTAGTGTGGCAGAAACGGGGTGTGGTGCAAGGTGTGGAAATCTTAGCCCTCAATTTTCAATCATGTTCGATGTAGTAGTCGCGTGAACCGAACCAGTTACCTCCCAAGGCATGATTCCGGTGTCGGCCATCCAGTGGGTGGCCATTGATGACCAATCCAACCCCATGCTCCAGCTTGTCAAGATCCTGGCCCCTTTTCCTGACGCGGTTGAGATCCTTCTTGAACTGGCTGGTCTGGAAAATCGCTTTTACGCATCCCAGTTCTCGAACAATTCATCGGCTGATTCGAATCGTTCAAGATTCCGACCGCTTCTGGAATCCTTCAGAGGCTTTTTGGTCTCCTCATTGGGGATGGACACCTCGAAGGGTAAACCATTTCTGAGTGCGATCTGGGTGTAGAACATTCGGATTGCCTTGGTTGGGCTTAGGCCGAGGCGATGCAATATCTCCTCAGCCTGTTGCTTGATCTCGGGCTGGATCCGACAGTGGACCACTGCGGTCCTCATGGGGTCAACGTGTTCCGTATGCAACACGAAATCGAGAGGCGTGTTTTAACTCGCAGTGTCTTGAGCCGCCAGGCCGAGTCTCCGAGCGCTCGGCGGTATTGGCTTCTGCGGGTGCTGTGAAACCTCAGCTTGTCCCCTCGCAGCCCGTCTACGCCGAGGCTACGGACGGACAGGCAGGGCTGCCTTGGGGAGGGCTGCAGCAGGCTTCCGCAGTCCATGGCGGCTGGGCCTCATTCACCACGATAGCAATTTCCCGCCAAATGTAGGAATATCTGTTAACTGCAAATTCAAGACTTTTCATCGGGTGGAGACGGGAGGAAAGTGGCGATATGAAGTTGGCGCGACTGGGTGATGGGGCGGAGATTTTTCACACCTTGCAGGGGGAAGGTGCGGGAGTGGGGATGCCGGCGGTTTTCGTGAGGCTTTCTTTGTGCAATCTGCACTGTGTTTGGTGCGATACGGATCATACTTGGAATTTTTCAGGCACACCTTGGAAGCATGAGAAGGATACGGTGCCGGGGTATGAGAAGGTCCGCAAGGAGGATGCGATTATCGAGATGAGCGTTGCGGAGGTTGCGGCGGAGGTGCGCGAATTCGGTTGTCGGCGGGTGGTGCTTACGGGGGGGGAGCCGCTTCTGCATGAGAAAGAATTAGTGGGACTGATGGCAGAGCTGCGGGGGGATGGTGGGGAATGGTTTTTCGAGATCGAGACGAATGGGACGCGGATGCCGGGACCGGAGACGGTTGCGGCGATGGATCAGTTCAATGTTTCGCCGAAGCTGCGCAATAGCGGGGTTGGGGTGGGTTTGCGGAAGAAGCCGGAGGTTGTGCGCGGGTTAGCGGAAACGGGGAAGGCATGGTTTAAATTTGTGGTCGAGAAGGAATCGGATTTGCAGGAGATTCTGGAGGTGATGGAGGAGTCCGAGATTCCTAAAGAGCGAGTGATTCTGATGCCGGAGGGGCGGAATGTGGATGAGATCGACGAGGTCGCGCCTTGGCTGGCCGAAAAATGCAGGGATCTTGGGATGCGGTTTTCCGACCGTCTGCATGTGAGGCTGTGGGGAGACAGGCGGGGAGTTTGAAATTTTAGCGGAAGTTCCCCTTCAAATCGAAGCCGTCCGACTCGCCTTGCGCCACAAGAGCGAACTTTCCGACTTCATCACCCGCCTTAACCAAACAACCGTTCCGGAGGAGGCACCAGCACCCGATCCATCCTACCCCTTCACCCAAGGGCCGAGCGTCGGTTCCATTGCCGCCCTCGCTGCAATCGCCGAACAAATCGCCATCACCAAAGCCCTCGGCTCCGACCGCGCCGGGCTTCTCGCCCTCTGGCAAGTCATCGCCCGCGCCCTTGAGCGAGGATCGCGCCTCAGCGCCGAAAATGGGGTCAGCTCGGAAAATGAAGAAAATGGGGTCAAAGAAAATGGGGTCAGGGTGCAAATCTTGACAAAATGCCTGTCAAATCTCCGTTTTCCAAGCATCACCTAGAAAAGCCTGCATTTTGGAAGGCAGCTTGTGAGAAAATGGGGTCAGGGTGCAAATCTTGACAAAATGCCTGTCAAATCTCTGTTTTCCAAGCATCACCGATAAAAGCCTGCATTTTGGAAGGCAGCTTGGCCTTCGTTTTCCCCCTATTGAACCGGCGAAGTTGTTGGCTCACGTTCGCTGCGCTGCGCATCGATAGCTTTGCGGCGATCCAATCCTGTGACACCGTAGTCCGCTCCTTCATCAGCTTTCCCGCAAGCTCGCGCAGTTTTCCGGCGAACTTCTGACTACCCCAATACCAACCGCGCCGCAAATGGCTGCACCGGGCATCCTCATCCTTTGAGATCACCGGCATCCCGCACTTCTTGATCTCCTCCTCCACTGCGCGGCGATCCAGGCGCTTCACCATCCGCCGCCGGCCAGCCACCGTGTCCGGCAGATCGAAGCGTTTCAGTCCCTCCTCGGCGGCCAACCATTTCGGGCGCTTCCCGGGTGGCAAGGAAAAACCGGTGGTCGTCGTCGTCATGGAAAATCGTCTCCCGCCAGTTGCCGCGCGCCATCACGCGTGGCCGTCCGAAGCCTTGCGCGAAGGCGGGTGGTAATAGGCACCGGGGAATTCAATACGGAGACTTCTTGGCATGAACGGAGCGTTGGGGAGCGGGGATTTCTGTCAAGATTTGCACCCTGACCCCATTTTTCTGTCAAGATTTGCACCCTGACCCCATTTTTCCCATTTTCCCATTTTGCTGACTCCATTTCATTTCCTCGCGGCGGATTGTTTGAGGAAAATGCGTTTTGACGGATGGTTAAATGGAGTCGTGTTCAAAATGGTTTGCTTTGCAATTTGAAAATCACTTCGCCGGGGTGAGGGTGAATTCCTTGATGGTGACGCCACGGCTGCCTTCGGCGATTTCGAAGTTGAGGGTATTGGATCCAGTCTTGAGGGTGACCGGGATCGGCTCGGTGGTTTGCCAGAGGCCGATGGTGTAGGGCATGGGTTGTTCAACGGGCTGCCCGTCATTCACTTTGAACAGGAAGCTCTGGCCGGTCTGGGCCGTGGCGACCTTGGTGGTCAGCAGGTAATTGCCTGCCCTGGATGCTTTGACCTTATACTCGGTTTTGAAGCCACCGAAGGCGTGGATCTGCATGCCGCCCGTAACCGAGTGCATCGAGGCTGATTTACCGGTGAAACTTTCGTGGGCGACCGCCGGGATGGTGAATACACCGTCTTGTTCCTGGATTTTTCGATCGGCTTTGGCGGCCGCCTCCGACTGAAGTTTCTGCTCCTTCTCATTGGCCTCGGCGAGTTCTTCGCCGAGCGCTCCGAGCTCGGGGGCGTTTGCGGCGAGAGTGCGGGACTGGTAAAGGGCGACACGGCTCCAAAACCCACCATCGACCTTGCGGCGTTCGCTGTAAGCCGGTTCACCGAGAATGTAGCTGACCATTTTAGCGCGCACGATTTTGAAGTAGTCCTTCGCGTGGGCGCGGGCCTGGGTTTCGAGCAGGAACTCGGATCCGGTGAGAGGCATGTCGTCCTTGTCCCACCAGCTGTGCGGGAAACCGGCACCGAGGTTGACCACCCAGCCTTTCGGAGTCCAATGGCTGAGGGCTGCGTGGGCTTTTTGAGTGACGCCCCAGGTCGGGATGCCGAAGGCGCGCAGGATGAAGCGGCCATAGAACGCGCGGCGACCGCAGATTCCGCCATTGCGGATGATGTTCTGGTGCTGGTGATTTTCCGGATCGTCATACTGCACATTCTGCGAACCATAGGGAACCTCGCTCTTGACGCTGGAGACATAACGCCAGCCGTAGTCCGCGCCATAAATGTGGTCAGGGCGATAGGTGCGGAGCATTTCACGACCCCAGGCGAGGATTTCATCAGGGTCTTGACTGTTCACGACAAAGCGCATCTCCCAAGCGGTGAGACTTTTGAAGGCGGGATCCAGTTCACCGTCCATGAAGGCTTTCTCGTAGTGTAGATAACGTTTCACAGGGTGGACGTAAGTGGATTGGTCTTTGACGTTGGGGCTGTTGTTCTGGGTGACCGGGTTGGCATGCTCGAGGCTGGTGGCTAGGGCGAGGCGGCGAAACACCCCGTCCTTCGCCTGCGGGCTGATCTTCTGGATGACGGAAAAAATCTTCATCGCCTCGCCGAATTTTCCGAAGCGGGCACCACCGGCCTCCATCATCTCCTTCATCAAGACCTCATCGGCGAGCAGTTGCTCGACCACTGCGGCGTTTTCAGAGCTTTGCTCGGCGAAATCGGCGAGTCCATCCGGGGTGGCCGCAGTGAGCACATAGGCCTTGGCGAGTTTCCCGTCGAGGGTGTCGCTGTCGAGGAAGGATCTCATTGACCCCATCAGGCTATTGGCGACCGCGACCTCGTCGGCTTGGGCCTTAGTCAGTTCGGCTTGGGCCTTTTCGTGGGCTTTAGTGAGGGATGACTCGTCGGCCTTGGCTTTTTCATAGATCGCGGTGCGTTCCTTGAGGGCGGCCTCGCCCTCGGCGAGGTTTTTCTCGGCATCGACGAGCTGACTTTCGGCGGCTTTCTTATCCGCAGAGGTCTTGGCGTTTTTCAGAGCCGCCTGAGCCGCTGCGATTCCATTGTTCGCGCCGCCGATCCACTTGCCCTTGGCGTGGTCGATTAATCCCTTGGCGGCGGCGATCTGGCCGAGACCCTTCTGCGCGGTATCCGCCTTGGCCAATGCTTCGGCGAGCGCTTTCGTCGCGCTTTCAAGATCTGCCACGGCATTGCCTCCGACCTTGGGCAGTGCGCGGGATATTTCCTCTTTGAGTGATTTCAAATTGGAATTGAACTCGGACTTATGTCTCTTGCCGTTGTAACGTCTTTCTTTCTCGGGAGGCCAAACATCCGGAAGGTCCTTGAGACTCATAACGGGTGTCGAAGTTGATACTGATGTTAACACCCCATTGGTGCCGTGCTCCTTAAGGTAGGCCTTGAGGTAGGCAATATCCGCAGCGGACAGCTTGTCCTGTTCGAAATGCATGCTCTTGCCGTTGGACAGGGCCACAGTGACCACTGCGATCCTGGGATCGTAGGACTTGAGTTCGCCTTCGAATGTCTTGGCTCCGTCAGCGCTGGTCCATGTCCTGGCATGGGCTCCGGTCAATAGAAGGCTCGTCAGGGCAGCCAGGAGCAAGCCGTTGGAGAGGAGATGCTTGAGTGATTGTATTCTCATGGTTTTGCAGAAGTCGGTTACGGATTAGGGATCAGGTTTATTTCACTTAATTTCGGGTGAAAACAAACCACGCCGAGGTCCAGCCGGGTTTGATCTTCGTGTTGAATCCGCACTCTTATGAAACTGCTCACTTGGTTGCGGTTTCATCCATGTCTTACCCCGGCCACGGCCGGGAAGGGGGGGGCTGGCTGCTAGGAATTTGCTTTTTGCGGGAGGCTCCTGAACAGACGTTGGGAAAAATGGGGTCAGGAAAAATGGGGTCAGGGTGCAAATCTTGACAAAACGCCTGTCAAATCTCCGTTTTCCAATCATCACCTAGAAAAGCCTGCATTTTGGAAGGTAGCTTGGCCTTCGTTTTCCCCCGATTGAACCGGCGGAGTTGTTGGCTCACGTTAGCTGCGCTGCGCATCGATAGCTTTGCGGCGATCCAATCCTGTGACTCCGTCGTCCGCTTCCAAAGCAGCTCGGCCAGAGCGAGCTTCCGGGAATCGGATCCCTTCAATGCAGGAAGATCCTTGGCCATGAGGCCTGCCACTTTGAGACCATCAGTCCACCATCGCCCCTTCAGCCCCACATACGTTGAGGCCAGCTATCAGCAGCCGCTCCTGAAGCTGGTTGCGTCCGCCGGCCTCGACCGAGCGATCATCGAGTTCAAGCAAGTAGTCTAAGCATTCGCTTGACCCGATCTGGTCAGCGTAGCTGCAAGCGATACAGGCAAAGAGAAGCTCCAAGTCGCGGGGAGGCTTCAGGGAGCAGCCTTCAAGCAAATCGGCGAGTGGCTTCGCGGCGTCGTCGCCGTCGTCGTCACCATTCATTCGCTCGGGCTGGAGCGCGTGGCCGGTCGCGAGTTTCAGAAAGACGTAGTCGAGCGCATCTTTAAGACGGGCAGGCTCCCAGCTATCCACCTGCGCCCGCCAGCGCGCCTCGACCGGGTGGAGGCGCTTTTCGCGAAGGTGTGCGAGGAGGGCGCAAGCACCCTGGTAGATTTGGACTCCGAGCCAATAGAGTCCCTGCATGAGGATCACCAGCACCTGGGCGAGAAAGAGTAGCAAGTAGGCGGCGATCTGAAACAGGCCGACAATGAGGTGTAGGTAGATCGCGTTCTTTCCCCGCACCTGAACGCCCCCAATCTTCGCACTGGAGTAGCGCGGCTTGAACCAGTTGACCGTGCCTATCTCCGTTTTACTGGATACCGAGACCCCACTCTTCGAAAGATTCAGCTTGGTCGGTCCGTCGCCGTAACGTCCCCGCAGGATGAAGCGACCGTTCTGGAAGGCCGCCTGTGTGTCCTTAGCGATCCGCGTCGAGACCCGCGTCCCGTGCGCCGTGTTGGCCGTCATGTTAATGCCCGCCGCCCGCGTCTGCGCCCGCAACGCCACCCCGCCGGTTCGACTCGCCCGCAGATAGCGGCCGCGGTATTCGACCCGCTTCAGGCGTCCGTCTCGGTTCTTTTTTAGCATGTGCAGTTCAGTCTGCCTCGCTCGACCAAACGTGCGAGGGAATTCAGTTGGTGAAGCTTCGCTCGTTTCCGGTTAAAAGGTTGAGTTACTGCTAGGAATTTGCTTGTGGTGGGAGGCTCGTGAAACAGCCGTTGGGGGGAGTCTTCGTTGGAAAATGGGGTCAGGGTGCAAATCTTGACAAAAGGCCTGTCAAATCTCCGTTTGCCAAGCACCACCGACAAAAGCCTGCATTTCGAAAGACAGCTTGGCCACGAGGCCTGCCGCTTTGAGACCATCAGCCAGCCATCGCTCCGCCTGTTCCTTGCTGTGCGCCGTCACCTGCGGGGCTTTCCGGTAGGCCCGCGACTTCCTCTTCCGCTCCTTCATCAGCTTTCCCGCAAGCTCGCGCAGTTTTCCGGCGCACTCCTGACTACCCCAATACCAACCGCGCCGCAAATGGCTGCACCGGGCATCCACATCCTTTGCGATCACCGGCATCCCGCACTTCTTGATCTCCTCCTCCACTGCGCGGCGATCCAGGCGCTCCACCATCCGCCGCCGGCCAGCCGCCGTGTCCGGCAGATCGAAGCGTTTCAGTCCCTCCTCCGCGGCCAACCATTTCGGGCGCTTCCCGGGTGGCAAGGAAAAACCGGCGGTCGTCGTCGTTATGGAAAATCGTCTCCCGCCGGTTGCCGCGCGCCATCACGCGTGGCCGTCCGAAGCCTTGCGCGAAGGCGGGTGGTAATAGGCACCGGGGAATTCAATGCGGAGACTCCTTGGCATGAACGGAGCGTAGGGGAGCGGGGATTTCTGTCAAGTTTTGCACCCTGACCCCCATTTCCAATCCGTCGCTGGAGGGCGGTTTGCTGCTGTTGGAGCTGTTCTTGTTGAGGCGTTTCTCCAACTCCGTAATGCGGGCTTCGAGCTTGGCGATGAGTTCGCAGATCGCATCGATACCCCCTTGATCCAAGGCGGCTTGGATGACGGGGCGCAGGGCTTTGGCTCGATCGGTCAACACGATAATAACGCCGGCAGCGTGAGAAATTGTTTAAGATTTCTTGAATACCTGAATAGTTACAAGAATCTTACGCTCCAACTGGAGTGATGCCGACCGAAAAAGGCGGTATTTTTACATGTCCGCCATTTGACTTGAATTGGAGGGAAGTGGGCGACAAACCACTACGGAAATCATTGGAGGAGCCGTGCCTCTTACTGACGTGAAGAACTGAAACCCTGGCCGAAAGATGCAATTCAAGGGGCGGGTTTGGACTGGTTGGGACAGTGCATGATTCGGGAGGAGGCGGGTGTTGGGGTGTTCGGAGAATGTCCGTGATCTACCTGCGGAGGCTCTCACGGCAAGAAGCCGTTCCAACTTTGGCATTGAAACCGGATGGCACACTCACTGCGGTTGGCTGGAACCTTCCCCTGGCATCGTTCTCAGGATTCTGTGCCGCAATCCGAAAGCTCGATAGTGGAGGGTATCCCCACGTTTGCAGCCAGCGCGAAGTTTGCCAATGCGACCAGAGACGGTTATTTCGTAATTGGCACGGGGCCGACCGTGCCTTTATCAACAAATTTCGCTTTTGCCAAAACCTGACGTCGGTCGTCCTTGTTCCTCGCAATGTTGCCAACCCATTTGACGATTCCGCGCCCAAATATGCTGCTTTGCCAACGGATGCAGGAGACAGCCGGATCGAACCATTCGAAGGTAGGGTCATCATCGCAAATGAGTGAGATGTCGCGCGGAGCGAAAATTCCCCGCTGGGCGAGATAGTGTTGGGCTGCGATCAATTCGTTGGGTCTGTCGAGGATGATGGCTGTCGGCGGACTCAGCGCAAAAAGGGAATCAAGCCGCTTCCGAAGTCCCTGCGGGCTCTGTTCCCAGTCCGGCAGGTTATAAGGGCCGGTCTTGATCCCGTTAGCCTCCATTTCCTCAAGGGATTCACGAACGAGACGTGAGGGCACCGGCAGGCGGTTGTGATGGGGTTGCAAAAGGACGATGCGCCGGTGCCCCAGTTCCACCAGCCGTCGGATTGCGGCGCGGAAGGCGGGCACCTTGTCCAATCCCGTCGCCGCGAGCTGCAATCTCCGGAAACGTCCGAACAAGGCGAAAACCGGCAATGAATGGCTTACGAACCATTCGAGAACCTCTTCGGGCGCCGAAAAGACGACCCATGCGTCGGTTTCGGTATGTTCCACCATCTGTGCGATCCGGCTCACCTTCATCCCCAGCTCCACCAGACTCTTCGTCGCGACATTCACGTCATGCCCCTCCTGCTTCAACTGTCTATGAATTTCCACCACATAGTCCAGCTGGACATCGGCGCGTTCATAGGGGAGGAGGGTGATACGGAATGACGGTCGTTCCGCGTGGTCTTGCAATACGATCTGGCTTGGGCGCCCATGACCTTGCTGGTTGAGAAATCCCTCCCGCGCGAGTTGTTCGAGGGCGGCCGTGACCGTGTTGCTGCTCACTCCATGGGTGGCTGCCAAGCGCTTGATCCCAGGCATCGTTTCGGCGACGTCACCGCTCAATATTGCGGCTCGCAGATAGGCGACAAACTGGTCACTCACAGTCAGTGATTTGAAGGGTTCCACACGGAGACTATCCCTTTTTGAGATACAGTTGTCAAGAGGTTTCCTTTGGATGTAAAACTGGTATGCAATGATTCGTGCGCATCGGGCCCCGGCATAAAAAGCGGCTCGCAAGCTTCGTTTGGGAAACTGTCACTTTCCGGGAGATAGTCTGCGGGGGGGTTTCCTTTGGACAGGGTTTTCAAGAAGGGGTAGAGATATATTATGTCAATACAACCTTGGCAATAATCATGACAGCTAAGCTCAAGTCGAACATCACTGAACCCCAGCCCGCAGGCTTCGCACTCGTGGTCACCTTGTCCCTTATGGTTCTGCTTACGATCATCGGGCTCGGTCTTCTTAGCCTTTCGGCAATCACCCTGCGCAGCGGTTCGCAGAATCAGGCCCGGATGGAAGCGCAGGGGAACGCGCGCCTTGCTCTCCAGATTGCCATTGGGGAGCTTCAGAAAGAACTCGGCCCGGATCAGAGGATCTCCGCCAATGGCTCCATCATCGCTTCCTCCGGTGTAGTCCACCCGCATCTGACAGGTGTTTGGGACTCGTGGATTGCCGGGCCGCTGGGGGATGCCCCTGTGGGAAATGATTATCCCGGTGCGGAAAGCCATCATCGGACCCTCGGTGCACAGCCCGCCGGATCCATGCGCCCGGAGTATGATAAGAAGGATAGGCATTTCCGTGCTTGGCTGGCTTCCCTGAACCCCGGTGAAGCCGCCGATCCCAACACTCCCGTCGCCCTTGCCCTAGAAGGGGAACCCATGCCGACCGAAGGGGGAACCGCAGTCCGGCTCGTGGGAAAGGGTTCGCTCGGAAAAGACGCCCCCGACACTGATTTCGTCAGTGCCCGTCTCATCGATGTCAGCGGCTCTTCCACCGTCAGCAGCTTCCGCGGCCGCTACGCTTGGTGGGTGGGCGATGAAAGCCAAAAGGCGCGCGTCATGGACGATTCCTACCAAGGCGCAACCCTCGCTTCCGCCGATAAGATCTTCCGCTCGCAGGCACCTGCATCCACCGGCACCACCACCATTCCCGGCCTCACCGCCCTCAATCCTGCACAGCAGCTGAGGCTCAATGGCCTGCCAACTCTCAACACCCTCGATCTCGTTCCCGGTGTCCAGGAGGTCAACGACGGTGGCACTTTCCGCGCGTCCCAGAAAAGCTTCCACTCCGTCAGCCCCTATTCCCGCTCCGTCCTGGCTGATGTCCGCGAGGGTGGTCTGAAACGTGATCTCAGCACCCTTTTGGAGCGCCCCATACCCAATCCCAGTAATCCAGATGTGGCGGCAAGAGAGCAATCCGATGAGTTCATGCTCTACAAGTTCAACGTCAAGGATGCTTGGGCAAATGATCCCGTTAAATATCCGACCTTGCCAAACACCCCACAGGAATGTGTCCCGATCCAGGATCTCGCCGCATATTATCAGTTGTATGACCAAAGTCGTAAGGCCGGGATTCAATACACTTCTACTGCGCTTCCCAATAGCATTCAACTAACCAATCCTGACTACGGCACGCCTGCGGATTACATCACGAAGTTTCAACAGGAATACACCACGCTCTATCGCAATCCGGTGCCCGTCAAAATCCAGTTCCTGCTTTCCATTTATGCGGAACCCATCACTGCGGCGGATCGTGCCGCAGTGTGGACCAGCTATACAGTGAATCGTCACATCCCACCTACGGACACCCACAAGCTGCGTTATGCGGTTACTCCTGCTGTAACAATGTGGAATCCCTACAATGTGCCCATTGTAATGGAGAGTGGTGCCGCCCGCACCCAGCAACTCGTTGTGAAAGCGCCGCCTCTCTACTTCGCTATACGCAAGATACGAGCTGATGGCACCAGCTTTCAGGATGGCACCATTACACTGAATGGAATGGTAACGGGGGTGGGGAACCGATCCGAGTTGATCAAGCTGAATATTCCTGGAGTGAATGCCCCAAATAACTCGCCTATCGTTTTCCAGCCCGGCGAAGTTCGGGTGTTTTCCGCTGCCACAAGCAGCCCCTATTTCCTTGCTCAGTCACAGATGCATCATGCCGCCCAGAACATGACCCAGGGGAAAAACTTGGTGGATGCCGTACCTGGCTGGAATCCTAACGGGATACTGACTCTAAGGCAATCCTGTGACGGATATGGGATCGGTGCCGAACATAATAAATATGTTCCTTATACAGCAGCAGCGCCAGGCAGCGCCACACCCACCGTGAACCTCTTGTATGAGCCTACTGCAACGGGCACACGGGAACGTTGGTCATACACGATGAATGCGAATAGCTCGGACGCGTTTGAGTTCACTGCCTTGACCGAAACGCCAACGTTTCCAGCTGCTTGGCCTGCCAGTGAAGGAACTTCTCCTGACGGTGCTGCATTCTGTTTTTACATGGCTCAACGCTATTTTTCCGCAGGAGGAAGTGGTGCTAGTCAGGGCTTCGGATATCTCAATTTGCGCCACATGAGTCTCGTCTCGCGCTTCGGCGGCGGATCAGGCAATGTCGGCGGCGCCGCGCGACAGGCCAATATCGCTAAGTTACCGAGAGCTTTCAACGAGCAGATCATCAAGCAGGGGGCATCCACAATCAACTTGGGCACCGCATTGGAGCCTGTAACAGCCAATACCATCACTGGTGCCTCAGGCGCAGGAGAAACCGTGCCGTTCCTGCAACTTGCCCTCATGGCTGGCTGTGAAACGAGCGAACTCTCCAACGGGGGAATCGCCGCAGGTCGGAAATTCCCGAGCCGTCCCTTCCTCCACTCCAGCCCGATCCAACCAACGGTGATCGATAAGGTTGACGGCACAGCCCCCTACAATCACGGCTGGAACTGGTGGATCGATGAGATGAACTCCGTGCTCGAATCCATGGTGCAAGAGTCCCAGAGCGGTAATGGTTTCTATGGCGGTGGATATTCCACGGAATCCGGTGCCACCCACGTCGTCCAACAGGAAATCCCTGTCACTCCTCCGATCTCCATCGCCTCGCTCAGCCATGCTCGCCTCGGCGGCTTCACTCTCGCCGATGAAGTCCCTGTCGCACACGGCTTCACGGGGCAACAAATGGAGAATCTCGATGGAAATCAAAGCAATCTCGATGATCCCACGGGCAACCTTGGCTTTCAGCGCGTCACAGCGACCGGCCAAGGAGGAATTTTCCCTCACGCACTCCAGGCTATAGGCAACTCCTATGCCAATCCGAATCTTGACGCAGGTGCTGCTTTCAACCCCGCATGGAAACGTCAATGCGATCAGGATGACGGCGAGCGCGACGTAGTCTTCGCCGACCATTCCTACCTCGCCAACAAAGCCCTCTGGGATGATTACTTTTTCTCCTCCATCACTCCACAGCTCAGCACCGTCGAAATTTTTGGTGGCTCCCCCCGCGATGCGAAACAGGTTGCCTCGGACTTCTTTTTCAACGGCGGCAACCTGCCAAACCGGCGAATAGCTCCCTTTCTGGGAGGCATGACCAGCTCCAAGTTGGACACGCTCTTCGCCGCCAAGGACACCTACACCGGCGGACTTGCCGATAAGATCGGCGCTCACTTGATGGTCGAGGGTGGTTTCAACATCAACTCCACGTCCGTGGGGGCATGGAAGGTTTTCTTCTCCAGCTTGAAAGGCAAACCCATCGCCTACCTGGACGGCGGCAAGGTTCCCCAAGAAGCCGCCACGGGCAACACCGTGCCGGTCGGCATGAGCGCGCTACCAAACGGCCTTCCTGCATCCACGGCGGATACAGAGCTAGCGCGCGATCCAGCCCAGTGGAAAGGCATGCGTGTCATCTCTGAAGTCGAGATCGACGCACTCGCCCAGGCCGTGGTTCGCGAAGTGAAAAGACGCGGCCCCTTCCTTTCACTTTCCGAATTCGTCAACCGCAGGCTCGATTCCAGTAATACCGATGGCACCGCTCTCAAAGGAGCTCTCCAGGCCGCTCTCGACTACGATGGCTCTGACAGCGAAGGCCCGGAGGTCACCATTAACAAAAACTTCCGCGCCGATGACCGTAAGCTCGATAGCGAGGTGAGCGGCATCACTTTCGCATTCAACGATGCAGCCAAAGGCCCAGCCGCCTACGGCAGCTCGGCCTACGTGGATCAAGCCGATGTACTCCGTCAATTCGCGGAGCAACTCACCCCGCGCGGCGATACCTTCGTGATCCGCACCTACGGCGACGCGCTTGATGCCAATGGCAATGTCGTCGCCCGCGCCTGGTGCGAGGCCGTCGTTCAGCGCACTCCGGATTATCTGGATAACGCGGACGAAAGCTTCACAAAAGCCGCTGCCCTGAGTTCGGCGGCGAACAGGCTGTTTGGTCGTAAAATCCAAATTGTTTCTTTCCGCTGGCTCAATTCCTCGGAAGTTTGATATCCTTTCCCTCTTATGAAATTCCCTTTCCTGTCGCTTGCACTGCTCACCATCGGTATCGGCTCACCCGTCATCGCCCAGGAAGCGCCACAGGTCACCCTGCGTTTCCTCTCCTTTCCCAAAAACGCGAGCCCCCAACCTGTCCAACTCCTTCTCGGGGAGGGCAAAACCATCGAGGTGAAAACCCCTACCAACGCGCTATCCCAACCCTACAAGGTCAAGCGCCTGGCCACTTGGTCTGTTGGGAAATTGGAGCCTGCGGAAAGTGCTGATGATAAGCCGTCTTTCAAATCCTATGGTTCGGCTCCGTCCCGCGCATCCGCGGATCAGATTATCCTCCTCATCCGCAGTGGCAAGGAGAACAAAGATGGCATGCAAGTCATCCCCATCGATAACAACACCAGCAACTTCGGCGGCGGAAAATTCTTCTTCATGAACGCTTCCAAGGTGGACATTGCCGGTATGCTCGGAGGAACAAAATTCACCCTGAAGCCTGGCAAGCAAATCATTATCGAGCCCAAGGAACTCAACAAGCGTGAGGGTGGGGGAGCGGACGGCTTTTTCACCGAGTTCTTCTTCCGTAAAAAGGAAGAAGCCCGTCCCTTCTTCTCCAGCACATGGCCCGCCAACGAAAAAGCCCGCAGCATGATCTTTTTCTATCACGACACCCACAACGATCGCCTGCGCATGCACACGATCCGTGATTACATTCCGTGAGGATTTTCCCTGCCATCCAATCAGCAATCGTCAATCCATCCGTTAGGATGCTGCCACTAAGCCGAATCACGCCGGCCACCCACCCATGATCCCTCTGATCCGCTCGCTCATATTTTTCTCGCTCTGGTCTGTTAGTCTCGCCTCAGCAGCCGAGCGTCCTCCCAATTTCATCTTCATCCTCAGCGATGACATCACCCAAGGCGATCTCGGCTGCTACGGGCAAGACCTGATCAAAACCCCGCGCCTCGACCAAATGGCGACCGAGGGCACGCGCCACATGCAGGCTTACTGCGGCACCACCGTCTGTGCCCCCAGCCGCGCCTCGTTTTTCACCGGGCTTCACAGTGGTCACTCCCCGATCCGGGGAAACTGGGAAGTTGCACCGGAGGGACAACTGCCTCTACCCGCAGAAACGGTCACCATCGCGGAAGTTGCCAAATCCGTCAACTACGCCACCGCCACCTTCGGCAAATGGGGCATGGGTTTTTTTGATGGCACCGGCGCTCCGCAGAAACAGGGCGTCGATCACTTCTTCGGCTACAACTGCCAACGCCTCGCCCATTCCTACTTCCCCACCTATCTCCACGAAAATGACCAGCCCTTCCTCCTGCCGGGTAACGATGGGCTTGGGGTAGGGGAGACCTATGCTCAAGAACTCATCCAGAACGACATGATTCGCTGGCTCAAGGGAAACGCCGAGAAGCCGTTCTTCATGTTCTACGCCATCACCCTGCCGCACGCGCGACACGAAATCGATGACTACGGCCTCTACAAGGACAAGCCGTGGAGCGAGAGGGAGAAATCCTACGCCGCCCAGGTCACCCGCATCGACTCCGATGTCGGCGAACTGCTGGACACCCTCCGCGAGCTCGGCATCGACAAGAACACCCTGGTGATCTTCACCGGCGACAACGGTTCCTCGTTTTCGCCCGATTCGGAAATCGGCAAGCGCTTCAACCAGGCATCGAACGGATTGCGCGGCTACAAGCGAGGCATGTATGAAGGAGCGCTGCGCCAAGCCTCCATCGCCTGGTGGCCGGGCACCGTGCCGGCCGGCCGCGTCGATGACCAACCATGGGCCGTCTGGGATTTGATGCCGACTTTCGTTGAAATTTCCGATGCAAAAGCCCCGCAGGGATATGAAACCGATGGACTCTCGCTGCTCGACTACCTCAAGGGAGGCAAGGCACCGGAGCGGGACTCCTTTTATTGGGAGCTCCACGAATCCGGCCGCCCCATCCAAGCCGCACGCTTCGGCGACTGGAAAGCCGTCCGCAACGGAACCGACAAGCCCATCGAAATCTACGATCTCGCCACCGATGCCGCCGAATCCAAAGATCTCGCCGAGTCCCGCCCAGAACTCGTGGAGCGTGCCGAGAAAATCTTCACCGAATCACACCGCCCCGATCCCCATTGGCCTCTCGATCGCCTCTCCAAGGAGCTGAACGAAAGCAGAGCCGCGGCATGGAAAGTCAAAAACGAACGCGATAAAAACAAGTGGGTGCCGGAAAACGCCAAGCCGCTTTCCCGTTAGTAATGGATCCTAGGTGGTGCTCATAGAGCAGAGACACTTCTCCCAAATCAAAAAATCAACAACTTGTCCGTCGTAGCTTTCTCGGCCTTCTTAGCTTTAGCGAAGCAGGTAACGAAGTCGGATCGTCACTCATCAATCGTCAATCAAGTGGCTTCAACACTGGCGAGACCTCCCACCCGCCCCCAGCCTCCAGCCTCCAGCCTCCAGCCTCCTGCCTCCTGCCTCCTGCCTCCTGCCTCCTGCCTCCTGTAAAATCTCTTCATTCTTAAGATTTCTGAACAGAAGGTATCGGAAGCCGCTTTTGAGTCGATTTTCTAAGCTCAAGAGGCGAATTGCACGGAAGACATGGATGGGAGGGAGTTATGAAAAACTCTGCTCTCACCCACAGGATGATTGCCTCAAGTCTTGCAACTCATTCATTATCTGCGTCTATCTGGGTTCATCTGCGGTTTTATTTTCTTTTGAAGGCTAGGTCTTCATCTGTGCCCATCCGTGCAATCCGTGGTCAAAATTCTTCCGAATGGCGGTCTTCCTGACCCCTGACCTCCAATGACTTTTGCAGCGCCCGCGCCTCGTAACTAGCAGATATGACTTTTAGGGCGGGCTACGGCTCCCAGAATTCATCGAATCCCTTAGCTCGAAGACCTTGCTTCAATTCAGCGTCATGGGTCCATAGCTTTGCGGCAAGATGCAGCGTCAGCGCGACATACGGTGTGTCCTTCGGGTCTACCTCGTAGGTGAGGCGACTGGCCTCGATCCAAGTGCCGATCACAATCTCCGCCTCGCGAATGAAGGTCAGGCATTCGCACAGTTCATGGAGTGCGGTGAGCACTTCATCTTCGGCCAGGGAGGACATCCGCTGGATCTTTTCCTTATGTTTGTAGAGTTCCACCAGCACAAAGAACGGCGCGTAAAACACTTCCTCAGTCGGCGAATCCAGACGTGCCCGCAAATCGCCGCGTCCGTGGGCTAGCGCACGAAAGGCGATATTGGCATCGACGACAACACGCATGGAAGGCATCAGCGGGCTTCTCCCGGCAGGAACCGACCCTTGTTTTCCGCCCACCACTTGGTTTTCATCCCCTCTGCCATCAACTCGGCATCCTCATCGGTCATGCCGCTGCCAGAAACCGATGCCTCCAATCGGAACGGACGCAACAGCCGTTCGAGCCGTACGGGATCCATCTTATCACGCGGAATGGACACGCGGATTTCCTGATCGGTAGTTTCGATTGTGATCATAGGTCAACACTATCACCCGGCAGCGCACGACGCAATGGTTTGTTCAGAAACCCAGAAGGACATGTTCTGTCTTTTCTGACTGCGCCCTGCCTCCTGCCTCCTGCCCCCTGCCCCCTGCCCCCTGCCCTCAGCCCTCAGCCCTCAGCCCTCAGCTTTTACCCCAAAACTGTCACCTTTCGAGAGACACTTGCTCGGCCATGTTTTTCTTTACTCCCTAGGTAAAAGTGCCTTTTTTCTTAATCAAGACCACTTTTGGTCTTCAAGATAACCCGTGAGTGGGACGAAAGGCCACCCAACCAATCCAACCAATCCAATGAAACCAAAACACACATTAAGAAACTTCCTCGCCCTCGCCGGTAGCTCGCTGCTCGCGATTTCCTCCGCCCATGCCGCCACACGTTGGTTCGACGGCGGTACCGTGGACATCGGCACAAACGGCAACGGTGCCAGCACTGGCGGCACTGGCACCTGGAACACCACGATCCTAAACTGGGACGCAGGTGCCTCACCCCACGTCGCATGGAACAATGCCAACGCTGACGATGCGGTCATAGCTGGCAGCGGAACCCTCACCGTCGGCGTACCCGTCACGGTCGGAGCGCTCACGCTCAGCTACACTTCAGGAACCCGCACGATCAGCGGCTCGGAAATCACAATCAACAACGGCATCACTTTCGGCAACCCCGCTGGACTTCAATTCCAGGCAGCAATCAAACTAGGCGGTGATCAGACATGGACTATCGGTGGCACCAACAGCTCAGGAAAATCAATCAGCGGAGGAACGAATCTCAATGGTCATACGCTGACCTGGAGCGGTGGTCTCACCAATAACGGCAGTCCTAACCATTCGGACATCACCGGCAACGGTAGTATTATCAAAAATGGAGCCGGCAACATTTCACTCTCCGGAACGAATACTTACACGGGCAGCACCACCATCAATAGTGGCAACATCAATGCGCAGAGCGCAACGGCACTTGGCAACGCCAACAACCAGCTCACCGTCAACACTGGCGGCACACTGAACATGGGTAGCCAGAGTCTTTCCATCGGCAATCTCACCGGCACCGGCGGTCTGATTACCGGCTCATCCGGCACTCGCACCCTGACCATCGGCAGCGGCGACAACGGCGGCGGCAACTTCCAAGGCGTGATTGAGAACGGCAGCGGAGGCACCACCGCCCTCACCAAGACCGGCAACGCCGCCATCACCCTCTCCGGCACCAACACCTACACCGGTGCGACCTTGTTATCTGCGGGTACTCTGCTGGTGAACGGTGCACTCGGCAACACGGCAGTAACTGCCAACGCGGGCACCTTTGGAGGAACGGGCGCGCTTGCTGGCAACGTCACCATCAACGCAGCGAACTTTGCACCAGGAGCCAGTCCTGGCTCACTGGAAATCGCGGGCAACCTAAGCCTCACCGCCTCCTCCACTGCCCTCATCGAACTTGGCGGCACGGCATTCGACCTGAATGTCACCGAAGAATACGACCGCACCAAGCTGACCGGTGCCGCTTCCATCCTCACCCTTGGCGGAGGGGCTTTAAATGTAAGTGCCCTCGTCTCCCTCGCCGCGAACCAAGCCTTCGGAATCTTCCAGCTCGAAGCTGGCGCGACCCGCACCGGCACTTTCGCAGGCTTGCTAACCGATGGATCTCTGGTCGGCAATTTCGGGGGCCAGGATCTTTTTATCACCTATTCAGGTGACTTCGGCGACAGCGGCACCGTTAGTACTACTGGCGGCAACGATATCGTCCTCTATACGGTCATCCCCGAGCCATCCACCGCGCTGCTCGGTGCCTTCGGCCTCCTCGCCCTGCTCCGCCGCAGGCGCTAGCCGTCAACCCTTCCCAAAACCCCGCCAAGGGCTTCCCTTGGCGGGGTTTTTTGTAGCTGCGTTTCCTAACAGGAAATTGGAGATTGGAGATTGGAGATTGGAGATTGGAGATTCGATATTTGGATGAGATTTGAGACGGATTCCTTGGACTGCTACAGCCTGCTCTGAGCTTTACCCACATCTCCAAATACAGCCTGCGGCTGCTGCGGGAAGGTCGTTTCATGCCGGGGAAGAAGCCCGTATTCCCAACCCTGGAAGGATGTCCCGGTTACGTTCGGGTCGCCCCTACCGGGCATTCGCTTCAACTTAAGGGCAGTTCTACAGAAATTTGTGACCAGAATCCTCTACTCCAACGGAGTTACGTATTTAAGCCCAGGGTTGGCGCAACGTAGTGCGCCTACCCTGGGATCATGCCGGGATTTATCCAACGCCGAAGGTGTTGCGTCCATGCCCGCGTGACCCAAGCGCACGGACACAACCCCGATTGGGGTTGAAATACGCGCTCGGGTTCCCAGGGTAGCCTGTGCTGCGCCAAGGCAACCCTGGGCTCAAATACGTATCCCCGTTGGGGATGAAGAATCTTGCCCTTAAGTTGACGCGAATGCCTACCGGGGCTTTGGATGGGAAACAATCCATTTGAGAGATGTGGGTAAAGCTCAGAGCAGGCTGTAGCAGTCCAGGGTGCTTCGCACTCGGATCGCCGGTATATTAAGTTGTGATCCTCCATCATGAATCAGGACAACCAAAACTGTTACTTTTCCGGAAACACTTGCTCCATCAGATTTTAAATTTCATCCGAGAGAATTGCCGCAGCGTCATTGTAGTCTTGGACCACGCATGACGAGTTGACAGATAAGATCAGCTCATCGCAAAAACTCTAAGCGCCCATTTTTAAACTAACAGCCCATGAAATATAACGATTGTCTCGCCGCGGGACTCAGCGGCATCATGCTTCTTGCGGGGATTGCCCATGCCGCGACGGAGACCAAGATCAGTTTACGCAAGCAAGGCGGCATCGTACCTGAAGTGCTGGTGGATCTCACGCCGGAAGGCGCCAAGCTGGAGGCGGAATACACCGCCATGCTCAACGCGTTGCGTGAGGAGTTGCAGAAGGAAATTCCTACCTTTGATGAAGCGAAAAAGACGGCTCTTGTCGGATTATTCAAGGCCGAGTTGGGTTCCGAAAAGGGACTTGCCGCCTTGGATAAATCACTCCGCATTTCCCGCAACCGCGAAGACAGCTACAACGCGCTGGTGGAAAAGTTGCGTAGCACGCCTAGTTTCATCACGGCTGCCGAGAAGAAACTGCGGGTGGCGCAGGCTTTGCCGGATAGCGATCCCACCAAGGCGAAACTTGTGGAGCAGGGGACAAAGAAGGTTGAGAGCCTGAAAGCCAGCCTGGCGAAATTGCCTAGAGATGTCGATAAAGCCAAGCTGGCGTTCGAGAGCGCCGGTGCCGAACAGGCAAAGCTTTTGAAAGATGCCGAAGCCGCATCTCAAGTCAGTTCGCACGCAAAGGAAGCAACATGGAAAGCGCTCGAAGCCCTCAGTTTGGACGGGCTTCTTGGTAGTGACAAACTCGATGCCAAGCTCGCTAAATTCATCGTTCTCACGGAAGGCAAACCACGCTTCCTCGCACAGTTCGCCCAGGAGGGGCCGGAGAAGAAAAAACTCCTCGACCAGCTCCTTTCCGACACCCCGTTGATGATACAGATGCTCGTCGCCGATGGCCCGACCTGGGGCAAATATGGCAAGGCGATGGAGATCTATCAGGCGATCCAAAAAGCCAGCCCGAAGGCCAACGAAGGTGTGCTCCAGAGAATGGCGGTCGCCACGAGTTTGGCGCACGCCGTGCCTGTGCTTGTCCGTGAAGCCTACTTTATCAAAGGCTCCACGGATGCCATCGATCCCGTGAAACGCTACCTGAGCTACGAAAAAGCCTTTCTCGCAGGCGAGCTCGATGCGGTTTTCAAGGATCTCACCACATGGGATTTGACGATGGTGATCGACAGCGAGGACTCGGACGAATCCTTCGCTTGGTGCCGTGAAATGATGCGCAGCTATCGCCCTGATCTCGTCAAGCTCGCTTTCAATGATCTGCGCTACACTCTGTCCGTCGATACTGAGATCCAATACACCAATACATTTATCGGTGACGACCGTCCTGAACTGATGTTCATGCAGAACGTGCTCGCCAATGGTGGCATCTGCGGACGCCGTGCGTTCTTCGGTCGTTTCGCGCTGCGCTCCTTCGGCATCCCCACCATTGCCCGCCCGGAACCCGGCCACGCAACATTGGCGCAGTGGACGCCGGATGGCTGGCTCACCTATCTCGGTGGAGATTTTGGCAACCGCGCAACCATAGCCCGCTACGGCCCGGATATGCATTTTGTGGCGAGCACCCAAGGCCGCGCGAACCCAACCGAATTCATGAAAGTGAAACGCGCCCAATGGATCGGCGACCTCATGGGGGAGCGGAAGAGATTCGGTTTGCGCGATCCAAAATATCAGCCGGATTTTTGGTATGCCGTTTCCTTGATCGAGCAAGAACACATCGCCAACGGCAAGAAGCCGCACATCAAAAATCCTTACAGAATCCCAAGCCCCACAGTGGAAGTTCCTGCGGCAGAAAGAACCGTAACGGTCGACAGCGCAGGCGTGATCACCATTCCCGCTGTCGCGACCAAAATCCCTGCGGACAATGTGGCATCACCTGCATGGGGAAATCACAACGCCGTCTCTTTTGCGGAAAGCAATCTCGGTGGGATGCAGCTGATCTACTCACGATATGGCGGAACGCAGGATCTTGAATATACCTTCGATGCTACTAAGGCTGGGAAATATGAACTCACCTCGCGGATGGCTAGTTCACGCTGGGACATGAGCCTGCTCATCTCCGCCAACGGAGCTGGACCGGTCACCTTGCCTATCCCGTTCAAGTCAGGCCTGTGGGAAACCAGCGAGCCGGTCGTCATCGAATTGAAAGTCGGATCTAACACCCTGACCTTTGCTCGCCCTGAAGACATACGCAAAGGCATTGCAATCAAGGATTTCACGCTTACACCGGTGAAGTGAATTATTCCACCGGAACGCGGACTTTAGTCCGCGCGTTTCAGTATCTCGAACAAGCATGCGGACTAAAGTCCGCGCTCCAACCATCAATCCCATGAAAACCACCACTCAATCCATCGCCGCCATCCTCGCCATGGCGCTGCTCACCACCCTCAGTCCTGCACAGGAACAGAAAAAGCCGCTCAAGGTCTACATCTTGGCCGGCCAGTCGAACATGACGGGGATGGTTTCAATGAGCACGCTTGAGCACCTCAAGATGTTCCCGAAAACCGCAGAGGAGTTCAAAGATCTGTTCGATCAGGGTGGTAAGCCCGTTGAGCTCGACGACGTTTACGTTTCCCAATGGAAAGGGAAAGACAGCGGAAAGCTTGCGCCCAGGTTCGGTGGTGGAAAAGGGGTGAGGTTCGGCCCGGACTATCCGTTTGGGGTCTATGCGCATAAAGCGCTAAACGAGCCGGTCTTGATCATCAAGACCTCCGAGGGCGGCAAGAGCCTCAACTATCATTTCAGGCCACCGAGTGCCGGAACATGGACGCCGCCACCGGGACATCCCGATCTGATCAAAAAGGCCGACCTTCCGCCGCCGCCAAAACTGCCGATTCCCGAGAAGCTTGATCTGCCGGATGACTACACGCCCGGTAAAGACGTGGAGCTCACAAGAAAACACATGGGACTCGTGGGATTCAAGGGAGCCGCGCTCGGCAAGTTCAATGGCGTGTCGCCCATTTACGTGATGTCCGCTCCGAGGCAGGCATTGAAGGGTGATCCGTTCCAGCAGGGCGACCTGATCCTGGGTGTCGATGGTTCCGGATTGCGGGATGATCCCATCCAGCATTGGCGGGATGCCTTTTATGGATCCTCGTCGATCGATGGTGACTGGATGATCACGGTAACCCTGTGGCGCAAAGGAAAGATCGAGACCTTCGATTTTGACATCTGCGATACCATCGAAGGCGGGCGAGCCAAGCTGCCCGTGCAGATTGAATCGATGAAGCAAGCAGCCCTCGCAAAAGAGAAACTAACAGGTGGTTACTACCGGGACATGATCCTGCATACCAAGACCGTGTTGGCAGATATCAAACAGTATTATCCTGCCTACGATGCGAGCGCTGGATATGAGCTCGCCGGATTCGTCTGGTTCCAAGGCTACAACGACTACGTCGATGGAGGCACCTATCCGAACCGGGACAAGCCGCGCGGTTACGAGCAATACTCTTGGTTGTTAGAGAACTTTATCCGCGACATCAGAAAAGACCTGGACGTCCCGAAACTTCCTTTTGTGATTGGTGTGATGGGTGTGGGTGGCGATCAGGATCCCGCGACCGATCAATTGGGATATTTCCAACAGGCGCAGGCCGCAGTCGCGCAGGAACCTGAGTTTAAGGAAACTGTGGCAAACGTCCGGACCGGCAAATACTGGGACTACGAGTTGGAGGCGCTTGACATCAAATCGCGTGAGATTGGCAGCAAGATGAATGAGCTCAAAGAGCAAGGCCTGGAAGGTGCAGCCCTGAAGACGGCCTATGCCGAATACCGTGCCAAGCACATCACGCCCCAGGAAGAAGAGATTATCAAAAAAGGCATGTCGAACGCCGGCTACCATTACCTAGGATCGGCGAAGATCATGTGCGGACTAGGTAAGGCATTCGCCGAGGCGATGCTTCAACTTCAGAATAAAATGTCGGAGAAATGATTAGAATATTGAGGCAGCTCGGTCAATGGGTTTGATTGACGATTGACGATTGTTGATATGTGATTTTTGAATGAAGAGGAAGAATTTCAACCACGAATGGACACGAAGGGACACGAATGAGAAGGGATCTAGGTTCTGACTGCGCCCAACTTCGACGTTCAATGTTGGGCGTTCGATGTTCGATGTTCGAATTCCCTCTTCTAGCTTTCAAAGTATCATCATCCCATGAAAACAACCCTTCTCTCTCTGTTCGCTGTCTTCTCCGTCGCATCCGCAGCCGAATGGTCTGAGGCCGTGCATCGCATCGACCATCCTGCCACGACGGACGGCTCCACCCAGCCCGCCATGTTTTACGCTCCACCGGCGGGGGAGAAGCCGGTGCCGCTGCTGGTGGGGCTTCACACCTGGAGCAGCGATTACAAGCAAGCCGAGAATGGCAGCGCTTACGCCCGTTGGTGCATCGATCAGGGTTGGGCTTTTATTTATCCCCATTTCCGGGGGCCTAACAATACCCCAGAAGCCATGGGCTCGGATCTTGCCGTGCAGGATGTGGTCGACGCGGTCAACTGGGCGAAGAAGAATACCTCAATCGACACGCAGCGCATTTACCTCATCGGAGTCAGCGGTGGTGGGCACATGTCTTTGCTCATGGCGGGGCGGCATCCGGAGATTTGGGCGGGCGTCTCAGCCTGGTGTGGGATCAGTGACATTTCCGCTTGGCATGCCGATCACACCCCGGATGGAAAACCGGACAAATACGGTGGCATGATGGAAAAGGCGCTTGGGGGCGATCCAAAGCTTTCGAAAACAGCCCTTGAGCAGGCCTTGCACCGCTCTCCCGTTACGTGGTTGAAGGCTGCGAAAGACGTGCCGCTCGACATCAATCACGGCATTCACGATGGTCGCAAGGGCAGCGTGCCATTCCGCCACGGCCTCCGCGCCTTCAATGCGGTGGCAGGGGAGTCAAATGCCATTCCAGAGACCGACATCGCTCGTTTCTACGAGACGATCTCGCCACCCGAGAACGCCCCGGCATTCGAAGCCGATCCACTCTATCAATCCAAGCCGGTTCGGTATCGGAAGGTGGCTGGCAACTCTCGGGTGACCATCTTTGAAGGAAAGCATGAGATGATCTACCTACCCGCGCTGAACTGGCTCGCAGCACAACGCAAGGGGCAGCCTGCCGTTTGGGCCATCGATTCGCCGGTTGCCATCCCGCTAGGTGATGGGACATCAGGAAAGTAAAGCTCATCCTGTCTTACCCAGCTCTTGCGGAAAGCGCCGATATCCGGGGCGATTGGTCGCTACCGGCAGAGTCCGGCTACTTGTAAGCGAAGATGAAAGCTGCGGATAAGAACCGCAGCAGTCCAAAGCCTCCGGCGGCCTGGAAATGCGAACGGACTTTTGAGAAATAGGCTAACTCTATTCTTTATCTGCGTCCACCCGCGGTTAAAATACTCTTTCCGTTCTGCTTGCCATATTTTTCAGGCCATCTTGCAATGAATCGGTCAGGGAACGATGTTCACCTCCAGACGGGCGAAGATCCTGTCCTTGAGAGCCAGGGTGAGCTTGATTTTGACTTCGACTTTATCGACGCCGGGACTGCTTCCGTAGAAGTTGTCGGTCGGAGTGATGATGATGTTGG
>Ga0209390_10000729_pt1 | contig 65031 bp, 17 predicted proteins | sample BON01_FD_187212 | JGI IMG/M metagenome (GOLD analysis project Ga0209390, IMG submission 187212) | Freshwater microbial communities from Lake Bonney liftoff mats and glacier meltwater in Antarctica - BON-01 (SPAdes) (version 2) | ecosystem: Environmental > Aquatic > Freshwater > Ice > Glacier...
ATCGCGGACCTGCAGGAGAATGGCACCCTCTACGTCAGTGACATCCAAGATTGGGACCAATGGGGACTAATCAAGAGCGCCTTCGTTCCGATTTTCGATCCGGTTTCCGGCGCGGTGATCGCGATGGCTGGGGCCGATATCGACATCACCGCGATCCGATTCGAAACGCACCGGGCGCTGGTGGTTACCATTGGGGCGGGCATCGCTTTGTTGATCGCTGCCGGGGCCTACTCGCTCATCATCTCCCGCCAACTCACCGACCCACTCACTACGATTCGGGAGGGTGCTTTGCGCGCCGCCGCCGGTCACTACCGGCAAAAAATCTCCGTCGCGCGGCCGCGGGAATTACGCGAACTCGCCCGCGGTTTTTCGGCCTCCACGGTTGCAATCGCCGAACTGATTCAGTCGTCCGCCACCCAGGCGAAACATCGCCGCCATACGCACGACCAAGCGGCCTTAAATACCCGTCTCGCGCGGCTAGTCGAATCCTCCCACCGGAATTCTGATCGGGCCTCGGGCGACTCCCGCCCGCCGGACGACCCGGCCTCGCCGCCACCCGCTTCCGGGCTCGTGCCCATCACCGACGGGCACCTCCTTTGGCTCGATCCCACCACCGCGGGGTCCAATCAAGCCCGCGCCGTCAATGCCTCCACGGCCCGCACGCTGGCCGATTATTACCCGTCCGATCGCGATGGCTTGACCGGCGCCCTCGCCGCCCTCGCCGCGCCTGCCACCGCTTGGTTTTTCCTGCCCGACCACGGTGCCCCGGTCCTACTCCAAGGTGCCGAGGGGACGGCACCGTGGTCTGAATTCAATTGGGACCACGATCGCGGCACGGTGCTAACCTGCCCACGCCCCGATCAGCCACTTTCGCCTAACATCCTTCAGGGGCCACCGACGCCAGTGCCCGCTGCGACACGGTTCTCGCCCACCTTCCCGCCGGATATTTTGTCCTCGTCAATCGCACCTGACGGACCGCCCCGCCCCAGCTTCGGATCTTGATCCCCGCATCGCCGCCTTGCAGGCCGTGCGGCCATTCGAGCGACTCACCCGCCAAGAACTCACGTTGGTGGCAGAAATCGTCGAGTCCCGCGCGTTCGACCCCGGCGAAATCGTGCACCAGGGCGAACGTCCCCTGCCCGCTCTCTACGTGACCATCGGAGGCTCCCTCGTGCGTCACGATAATGGGCGCGTCGCTGCAACGCTGAACGGCTTGACCGATTTGCTGACTTACGAGCCCAGCCCCGCGCTCCACGCCGGTGCCGCCGGCGCCCGACTGTTGGTTATCAGCCAAGGCTATTTCTTTACGCTCATGCAGGAATGTCCGGAGTTTCTATTGGGCCTGATCACCCTCCCCCCCGCCGGAGGACGCGCAGCCATGACCACCCGCCGCCATATTGTTCTGCTGGTGCTGCCGGTTTTCACCCTGCTCGCGCTCATGGGCGGAGCACTCATGGCCTGGATGCAGTTGACCGCCGTCCAACGCGATTTCCATACGGAGGTTCGCACGCTCGCCGTCGCCGTCCGCGTCGGAGCCGATGCCGATTCCTTGGCCGCGCTCGAGCCCGCGACCGAAATCGCGGAACCCTATCTCGCCATCGTGTTTCGCCGCATCCTCCACTGGGAACAGGTGCACCGTATTCAAGTTGTTTCGGATCTCCACGGCGTCGTGTTCGATAGTGCACCCGAGCCCCCCGCTTCCTTGCCCGAGCCCACCACGCCCACCCCGGATTTCGAAGGCATCGCCTGGCTGCCGCTTACCTCGGCGATAGATGGCCGGCCGATTCAACCCGTGAGCGCCAGCGCCACCGCTCCAGGTTGGCGAATCAACCTCGAAGTCGACGCCACCGCTTACGCCACGCAGCACGCCGCCGTCTGGCGAGCGGTGGCCTGGTTTGCCGCCGCCTGTTTGGTGGTGGGCCTGGTGCCCTCGCTCCTTCTCGCCCATTTTGTCGCAGCGCAATTTCGTCGCCTGGCCGCCCACGCGGCTCAGATCAGCGAGGACAACTTCGACCCCACCGATAGCCACACCCGAATCCAGGAAATTGCGGACGTTAACGACACTCTGGCGGCCATGCACAGCGTGCTCCATGAAACCCTGGAACGCAGTCAACGCGCCCTAGAAATTTCCGCCCCGCCTCCGACCGACCGCCTCGCCACCCAAGTCTTTCGCCACGATGAACTCCCCTTCGAAACTTGGACGGAGGGCAACGTTCGCGGAGCCACCATCCGCGTGGGCCATCCGCTGGCCGTCGCGGGCCAAGCGCAGACCGGACCCGACCAGGGTTTCGCCTTCGTCGGGGTGATGCCCGATGACACTTTGCTAGCATCCGCGCGACGCGCCCGGGCCGCCCAAGAGGCGCTCACCCAAGCCTTCCGTCGCCACTATCCGGATACCGCCGTGGCTGCAATCGCGCGCCTCTTCGCTTTACCGGAACTAGCGGTGATGCGTTGGCGGGAGGGGCATTGGCAACAGTCCCGCCACGGCACCCACCAGGCCGAGTCCCCGCCCGCCGGCGCTTGGGGCCCGGGTCCGCCAGTCATCGTTACCTGCCTCGGCCCGGCTGATCTCGCCCACCTGCACGTCTACCAAAACGCTTGCGCCGGACTCGATTTCGAGCGCCTCGTATCCGACCTTCCGGTCGTGCTCCGCGGCAGCCCCCCGGGCCTCGTCCTGATCGTACAAACCGTCTCATCTACGACATCGGCGATAACGTGAACATCGCCCGTCGCATGGAATACCGGGGAGAGCCCGGCCCCATCGACTTCTTGGCCCAAACCGCCAAACTCAGCCGTTCTAACCATTCGTGTGAATATCACGGTAAAATAACTCGCAAGGCTAAGCACGAAGCCGACATGTCTTGAGTCCGCCTGACCACCTCCCCCATAAAGCCTTCCCCTCAACCACAATCTGCCCATGAAATTCAGAACCTATCTCCCGGCTGTTATCGGCCTTTGTGCACTTCTCGTCGTGCCCTCACTTTTCGCCGACACCGTGACCCTCAAAAACGGTGACACCCTCACCGGCAAGATCCTCGAGCGCGCCGACGGCAAAGTGAAATTCAAAGGTGCTCTTTTCGGTGAACTCACCCTCAACGAGTCCGACATCGCCGCCTACACCATTGCCGACGCCACCACCACCGCTGCGACCACCACCAAAGCCGCCACCGACCCCGGCACCGCCCCCACGACCGGTGCCATCGCCAGTGCGATGCTGACCACCTCCGCCTCTAGCGCGAACCGGTCCACCTTCGTCGGCCAAGAAGGTGCCCCGGAAAAACCCGTTTGGACGCGCGATATCACCTTCGGCGGCAGCTACGTGGGCCCCACCTTTATCCAAGGTCAAATCCCCGGTGCCCCCGCCGGCACCACCGGCGCCACCCTCGGCCTTCCCGGCCGTGTCCTCGGCATCCGCGCGACGGCCAGCTTCATGCGCGCAACCCATAAAGCCGTGCAAGCCCTCGATCTCAAATACGCCTACACCGACTTCGAGCCGGCCGGCAAACAGACCGACGACTACTCCGCTACCTTCATGTGGAACCACAAGCTGAGCGACCGCTACTACACCGTCAGCCGCACCTCCTACAGCGTCGATCAGATCAAAAATATCGACTACTCGGCCATCCAACTTTTCGGCGTCGGTTACAAGATCATCGACACCCCACGGACCAAACTCGACATCGTGCCCGGCGTCCTGCTCATGCAAGAGGCCAAGGGCAACGCCTTCGACGACGAGTTCCAATATGGTGCCGGCTTCCTCCAGAATCTGGTCTACTATTTCAACGAGGCCGCGTCCTTTGAGCAACGCGTGCTCTTCCGCCAAAGCTTCCGTGAATCCGAGGTCTACGCCATCGACGCCTACGTCGGTTTTAAGGGTATGCTCAGCGCCAAGCTCGGACTCACCGTGGGATTAAGCTACACCTACGACAACACCCTGGGCCCCGTATCCTTCCCCTTCGGCGGCGGCACCGTGACCCTGCTCGCCCAGGAAAAGGATCAACTCACGCTGACCTCCGGCATCCAATATAAGTTCTAAGTCTGCCCCGCAAAAAGAGGCCCACTCCCCTCGGATACTGACCTCGACGGTGCGCCTACGGGACAGGCCCTATCTATGCTCCATTTTCAACGACTTGCGGGAGAAAATACTCGGGTATTCTCATCATGGCGCTTTGGGCAACAGGCCCTTGCAGTTTGTGGTTATGCGAAGTGATCGGGCCTAGTTTTGTGGAACACGGTCGTATCTTATTTAGTGATTTATGGGTTTAATTGCGGGTTAGGCGATCGGGTTTTGCATTGCCCCCCATGGGGGGCAAAACTCTTTGCCTCGGCTTGCATCGGACTGATGTAGCCCAGTGAGGCGGGTTTGCGGTATCGGTTGTAGAAGACTTCGATGTAGTTGAAGACGTTGGCGCGCACCTGGGCTTCGTTGGCGAAGACGTGATCGCGCACGGCGGCGGTTTTGTAGCGACCGATGAACGATTCCATCGCCGTCTCGCATGTGCGGGAGAGCAGTTACCCTTGGCGCTCATACTGGGATGCATTTTCAGCTTGGCCAGTAGGCGCTGATAACGATCCGAGGCGTAGGTGCTGCCCCGGTCACTGTGATGCACGATGCCGACGCGCACTTCGCCACGGGTCAGCGCGGCGTTTTCCAGCGCGGTGCAGACCCGTTCGGCGTCGTTAGTGGATGAGATGCTCCCGCCCACGATTCGCCGGGTGCACAGATCCATCACGGTCGCCAGGTAACACCAACCTGCATCGGTCAGCAGATAGGTCGTGTCGGCCACCCAGATCTGATCGCGATGTTCCGGTTTACCCAACTGCTTGAGCAGGTTGGGATGGTAACCGAAGAGATGTTCACTGTTCCGGCCTGAGCACCAGCATGCGGTTGGCCCATAGCTCTTGAATCTCCGGTAATACGGCGGCCACGGCCTCAACCGGCAGGCCCGCCTCCGCTGCTAGGTCGATTAAACTCCGTCGACCGTCGGCTTCGCCGGGCAATCGATAAAGCTCCACCGAGAGTTTGGTCCGCTTCTCACCGGTTATCAGAGTTTTTTCGGTCCGTCCAAGCGCAACTCGGACGGATTACGCTTGGCGTGCCAAAAGCGCAACACCCGCACCTCGTGCGTGCCCTCGTTGATCCGATACACCACCAGATAGGGTGCCATCAATACGCGCCGGACTCCGGGGCGTGTGCGCAACGGCAGCACTGCTAACGGTTCAGCCAGATTCAATAGCTCGGTGCCAACGCGCTCAGCTGCATCTGGACTGTCTTCAGCGATGTAACGGGCGATTTCGCCCAGATCGCGCAGCGCCGGCTTGGAGAGGATTACGCGGTAATCCGTTGGCGCAGGTTTCGGCGCGCGTCCTCAATGGATACACCGCCAACCTCAGCCAGCGAGCGGTCCGCCTCATCAATCGCGGCAAGCAGCGCGGGCGTTTCTTCGACCAACCGCGTGTTCAGCCAATCAGCCACCACACTCTGTTCGACGGGTGAGAGTTTTTCGATGGCGGCTTCGATCTCAGTGACGGTGCTCGTCCGGTTTACGATGGTTCTTCCCGGTCGTTCGGCAAGCTTGTCCGCTATTCCTGCGCTACCCGCGATCCGTGAGAATGGCAGCGGGTTTTCATGTCGCCCAGTTAGTTCAAAAAGGCGTCAGTCCAATGATTTCTGATTTTGGGATTCGCATGAGACAGCCAAAGGAGACCTTAAGTGGAGCCAAAGCTATGGGTAGGAATGTATCCCGGGAGAGCACTGAGCACGGGGAACTCGATTCTCTACGGACCGGGTGGAACCGGTCCCTCCCTCGGATGGTTTGTGATCAGCCGTCAACTCGGGCCACCAAAGGTAGGGCTGCGATTGGCAGCGAAACAACGTCTCCCACTCGCTTCCGCTCGCGGCTACGGGGCAGCCGGGGAATTAACTGCCTCTTGATCAGTCATCGTTACGCTTTGAATTACCTGCTAACACCCGGGCTTGAGCTCCAGCATCCGATTGGCCCACAACTCCCGGATCTCCGGCAACACTGCGGCCACCGCCTCCACCATCAGTCCCGCCACTGCCGCAAGGTCGGTCACGGTCCGCCGACCATCGACCCCGCCGAGCAATCGATACGCCTCCACTGAAAGCTTGGCTCGCTTCCCGTGATGATAGTTGAAGCTCAAACCATAACGCCATGTCGGGGTCGCCGCCCCCCCGCTTCGCTCCGCCTCCAGTTTGACGGTCACCGGGAGCGTCACGACCGCGTTGAGCCACGCTTCGTCACTCGTCAGCGGCATCTTCAGCACGAGCCAGTCTCCCACCACTAGGGCGTTTAGATCGGTCGTCAGAAACGCGACGACTGCGTCTTCCACCGAATCGACGATGGGTTCGGCGTGATTGTTAAATGACGTGTTCAGCAACATCGGCACGCCCGTGCGATCACCAAAGGCCTTAATCAAATCCCAGTAGCGCGCGTTGCCGTCCCGCTCCACCGTCTGCACCCGCGCCGTGCCGTCCACGTGGGTCACCGCGCCGAGCTCGTCCCGCTTTTCGGGCTTCACCTTCAAAATGACACTCATCGTCGGAAAGGTTTTCTGCGTGGGTGTCGTTACGAAGTAGTCATCCACATGTTCCGCCAAGACCGACGGCGCAAAAGGCCGGTAAGCTTCCCGCTTCTTTACCATGCGGTTGATGATGTCCTTATTTTCCGCCGGCCGCGGATCGGCCAAGATGCTGCGGTGGCCCAATGCGCGTGGCCCAAATTCCGACCGCCCCTGCACCCAACCGATCGCCTTGCCGTCGGCCAGGAGATCGGCCGCTCGACCGACCGCATCTTCGCACCGCTCGATCGTCACAAAGTCCGCCCAGGCCCGCAGCGTCGGTTCGATCTCCGCGTCAGCCCCGATATCCGGACCAAAGAAAACATGTCGCAGGGGTTTGAATACCGTATCCGGAGCCAACTGCAATTGCACCGCCAGCGCCGCGCCCCACGCGCAACCCGCGTCATGCGCCGCCGGCTGCACGAACAACCGCTCGAATTTACTTTCATAGAGCACCCGCCCGTTCAGCGAACAGTTGTGCGCCACGCCCCCCGCCAGACACAGGTTAAGGTGGCCCGTTTTCCGCTGAAAGTGCGTCAACACATGCAGGCCGATCTGCTCCGTCGCGTCCTGCAGCGCCGCCGCCAAATGCTGATGCGTTTCGGTAAACGGCGTGCCTTTGCGACGAGGTGGCAGGATCTGAAAGAGGGACCGGACTCGGTCCAGGTGCAGCCGGTAATCTCCCTCCGGCAACAATTCGTAAAACGTGCTGAATAGCGCGCGATACCGCGCTGGGTCGCCGTAGGGCGCCATGCCCATGACCTTGTATTCATCGAACATTTCGTAACCCAGAAATCGGATCACGTCGCGATAAAGGTAGCCCAGCGAGTGTTGCTCGGTAAAGGAATGCATCGGCGTCATCGCGCGCCCCCGGCCATCGTAAACCACTCCCGAGATGCCCTCGCCTTGCCCGTCGAGGGTGACCACCAGCGCCTCATCAAATCCCGACAACGCATAGGCGCTCACGGCATGGCCCGTGTGGTGATCGCAAAATTGGATCTTCGTCGCGTCCAGTTCGTAGCCCAGCTCATCGCGAAACAATCGCTGCACCATGCCGCGCGGAGTGGGCAGCTCTGCCTGCGATAGGTCCGCCAGGTGCAGCGTTTCCAAAACCCGCTTCACATAGGGCTCGGTCGCGTAAAATACGACGGCATCCAGTTGCTCCGGCCCGATACGCGCCGTCTCCAGACAAAACCGCAGCGCCTGGTGCGGACGCTTGTTGGTGTGCTTGATGCGGTTGAGACGCTCCTCCTCGATGGCCGCGACGACTTCACCGTCGCGCAACAATACCACCGCCGCGTCGTGGATAAAATCGTAGGGCAGCGCATGGGTATCCTCATGCACCTGATCCAGTCCGCCCGTGAAGCCGAGAACCCACATCGGCTTAGGCTCCTCCCCCTTTTAGCCAGCGGGTAAAGACGGCCGGGAGGGGCTTGCGCTCCAGCGTTTGCAGGTCGATCGCGACGTGTTCCGTCAACGCGATGGCGACCAGTTTATCGCCCGCGCTCAGATTGATCACCCGATAATTCAGCGTAAAACTATCCGGCCCGGTAGCCGTCCGCGTAAACTCGATACGCATCCGGTTGCCGCTCTGCAACGGACCCAAGTATTGCGCCTGACACTTCGCCACCGGAATCAACGTACGGTGCGTCGCGAAAAACGTGCGCAACTCCATGCCCGCCGCCGCCAAGCTGGCCTCATAGGCCTCGTGGCACATCGAGAGGTAGTTGGAAAAATAGACAAATCCCGCGCCGTCGACATCGGCAAAACGGATCGTGCGTTCGTAGGGAGCATTCATGAGCAAAGATAAATCGAGGATGAAACGATCAGACCCATCACGCTGGGGCGGCTTCAATCGCCGCCGCCAATTCCGCAATGGTCGGCCCCTCGTACAGCAGGGAGGAAGGTAAATTCACGCTGAACTCTTTCTTAATGCGTGAGATCACTTGCACGCCGATCAGCGAATCGCCGCCGAGTTCGAAAAAGTTATCGTGCACGCCCACTGCTTGGATACCCAGTAGGCTCTGCCACGCCTCGGCCAGTTTCGTTTCCAACGGCGTCGTGGGTGCCTCGTAGGCGTTGCCCAGCGCCGGGCGCGGATATCGTTTACGCGTCGCCGGCTTGGGCATTGCGCCCGTGTCCGACGGGCCCGCCTGAGCCACTTGCCCGCGCAGGTGATCGAGAATCGGCTGCAAGGGCCGCGGTGACACCACGATCTGAGGCACCCCGGCGTTAAGGATCCGCGCCAGTGCCTGCAGCCCCTCGGCTGGCGTAATCGAGTCCGCCGTCGCGCTGCCGGTCGCCGCACTCGACCGGTCGGTCGGTTCGATCAACGCGCGCGCCGGCGGCGTGATTGACAGCACCAGTTTACCGATGTGACGCGCTCCCGCCATCGTCTGGAAGGCTTCGCTCACCGCCGTGATCGGGAACACGTCCTTTGGCAACGGCTGGAAGGTTCCCGCCCGGAAGTAGCCCATGATTTCGTCCAGCATCTCCCGCACGTAGGCCGGCCGTTGTAACATCACCGGACCGAGCTCGATGGCCATGAAGGACAGGTTGTTCGCAAAGGGTCGCAGGCCCAACTGGCTGTTTTGATAAATGTCCCGCGCCCCGATTTCGATGAACCGGCCAAACTGCCGCAAAACGCCCAAGCCCTTCGTGATGAATTCGCCCGACAATGAGTTCAGCACCACGTCAACGCCGTCGCCGTTGGTCGCCGCCATGAGGTCATCGGCAAAGGATAACGATCGCGAATCAAAGACGTGCTGCACGCCTAGCGCCTTCACGTAGTCGCGCTTCTGCGGACTACCCGCCGTCGCATACACTTCCGCGCCGACGCGCAAGGCACATTGGATCGCGGCCAAGCCCACGCCGCCCGCCGCCGCGTGGATGAGCACCCGCTCGCCCTTCGCCAGTCGCCCTTGCACGTGCAACGCGTAGTGCGCCGTCAGGAACACCAGCGGAATCGTGGCCGCGTCTTCAAAGCTCACGCCTTCCGCCAGCGGCGCCGCCGCGTTCTCCGCGACCGTGACAAAGCCGCCGAAACACTTCGCGCCCATCACAATCACTCGGTCGCCCGGAGCAAAGGCCGTCACGTCAGAGCCCACTCCGACGACGACGCCCGCTCCTTCTCCACCAAAGCCCTGCGCCAACCCGGCGTCATGCTCCGACGACAACATCCCGAGGCCGCGCAACACGTCCTTGAAATTCAAACCGGCCGCGTGCATCTGAATCTCAACTTCACTCGCGCCCGGAGCCACTCGCTCACCCGCCGCCAAAGCCAGCGTATCGAGTTGCCCCAACGCCGACATGTTGACTTGGAAATTTTCCGCCCCCGGCAGGAACGGGAAGCACTCCGGCGCGCCGCCGGCCGCCGCCGACACGCTACTGGCCTCTACTTTCTTGAGGAGATAGTCCTCCATCACCACCAGCTCCGCGCCCGCTTCGTCGCAGATCAACACTTCAAAATTCGCGGTCGGTTTTCCGCTCATCAAATCGTCGTGCTGTTTGATGTAGCTGCGGATCCGCTGGGGCAGCGGGCCAAACACCCGCACCGTGCCATGCGAGAACGGAATATAAACACTCGCGGTCTTGAACGGAAAAAACGCCGTCAGATCCACCATGCCCGGATGCAGCGGGTGATCCGCCAAATCGTCCACGTAAGCGTCGGCTAGCTTCTGCGCCGCGATGCCTTCGCGATCACCCAGCTTCACCCACTCCGGCGTCATCCACCGCGGGCCTACCCGCAGGTGATCCGCTTGCCTCAGCAACTCGCCGGGCACAATCTTGGACTCCGCGTCAACGTTATGATGCTCCACCGTGCAACGCGCAGCCATCGCCTCAATGTCATGCGTCCGGCGCTCCACCGTCGTCCCCGGCTCGAGATGGCCGCGGGAATGCTCCCGCCAATCGTCGCTCCCTGGTGCCGCTTGGCTCTTGATCGTAAAATCAAAGCCTTCGCCAGCCTTCGTCAGCACCACGTGCAACTCCCGCACTTGGTCGGGCTCCACCGAGAAGGTCGCCATGATAAACATGTCGGAAAACGTATAGCTCTCGACCTCCACGTGCCGGGCAAACGCTGCGCGCGCCAACTCCAGGTAGGCCGTGCCGGGTAAGGTCGGTTTGCCGTAAAGCTCGTGATCCGTGATGAGCCACGGCCCGGCCTCACTGAATTCGCCCACGTAGTGAAACGCATCCGCCGTTTCGCGCATCCGCTGAAATAACGGATGCTCGATTGCCTGAAACTTTGCGGCCGCCGCCTGCGCCGCAAGGGCCTTCGGACGGGCAACCGTTTCAACCGCCATGCCGACTTCGGCCCACGCATCCCAGTTAATCGAAATTGTCGTCGGACCCCCGGCACGCTCCGCCGCTTGGGCCAACACATCGAGACACGAGTTGGCCCCGCAATAATCCACCTGACCGAACCCGCCCGTAACCGCCGCAATCGACGAAAAGTGCACCAAGAAATCCACTTGCTCCGCACCCAATGCAGCAGTCAGCACCAGCGCGCCCTTGATCTTCGCATCAATCACCGCCGTCGCCGTTGCCTTGTCCTTCAGTTGAATGACGCCGTCGCCCGCCACCCCGGCCGCATGCATCACGCCGTCGATCCGGCCAAAGTGCGCTCGCGCCTCTGCCACCGCCGCCGTCATCGCCGCCAGATCCGCCGTGTTCGCCGTAACGAGCAACACCTCGGCGCCCGCCGCCTCCAAATGTTGCACACTGGAAATTCGGCGGCTCACGCGGTCGCCGCTGTCATGCGAGGCCAGCCACGTCGCCCATTTATCTCTCGGCGGCAAGGCCGATCGATTCGTCAACACCAGACGGGCCTGCACCGTGCGCGCCAGCCAGGCGGCGACCTTCAACCCGATACCGCCCAAACCGCCCGTGATCAGGTATACGCCGCTCGTCTTGAGCAAGGGCAACACCAGCCCTTCGGCCTCCAATCGGCGCGCCTCGAACGCCTGCACGTGGCGTTGCCCGTCGCGCCAAGCCACCACCGGCTCAACCGGCAATACCCCCAGCTCCGCCACGACCGCCGCCGCCATGTCCGCCGGCGAACCGGCCACATCGATCGCGACACTCGCCACTTCGGGATATTCTTGCGCGATCACCTTGCTCGGGCCAATCAGCGTGGCCCGTTCCGGCCCGACGATCTGCTCACCATCGACACTTTGTAGTTGTCTGGTCGCTACTCCGAGCCGCACCGCCGCCGTGAGATTTTCCTCCCCCAGCGCCTGGGCCAAAAACAAGAGGCTATAAAAACCTTTGGTCTGCGTGTCCTCGAACGCCGCGAGCGCATCGCCCTCGGCGGCCCGCAGGTTCCAACCATGCACGATTTGCGATGGAAACCGGGCGTCGGTCCGTAGCGCCGCCAGCAGGGTGTTGAAATCCTGCGGGTTCGCCGGATTAATCGTGAATCGCCCCGCGTCCGCCGGCGCGAAGTCCACACCGCTTTCGACGAGAGTAACCCGACCTCCGGCCGCTTCGACCTGCGACACCAAGGCGTCCCGCCAGTCGCTCGCATCCGCCAACACCAGCCACTCCGGACCTCCGGCTGCCGCATGGGGCGCCAGCGCCGTCTTGCGCCACACCGGCGCATAAAACCAATCCGCCAAATCCGCCTGCTTGCCAAACGGCTTCGCCACCCTCGCCGCCACGGGCACAAGCGGGGAGACCTCTTTACGCTGCACCCAGTAGGACTGCCGATCAAAGGGGTAGGTCGGCAGAGGCACGCGTCGGCGTTTTTCATCGCCCGAGAATTCCAACCAGTCGATCGCCACCCCGCGAGTCCACAACTTGCCCAACGCCGCCAACAAAAACACGGTATCTGAGGTCTTCTCCAACGGGTGACGCAAGGAGGTCAACGGTGCCCCCAACGGCCCGATTTCCGGACGCTGGCGCGAGAGTGAACTCAAGGTGCGACCCGGACCCACTTCCAGCCCGACCCGCGCTCCCTCTTTCAGCAATTCCGCCACACCGTCCGTAAAACGCACCGCTCCCCGCAGGTGTTGCGCCCAGTAGGCCGGATCAACCGCCTGCTCCGCCGTGATCCAAGTGCCCGTAAGATTTGAAACATAGGGCAGGGTCGGTGCATTGCGTTCCACCTTCGCCACCAGCGCCGTGAACTCCGGCAAAATCGGATCCATCATCCGAGAATGAAACGCATGTGAAGTCTGCAATCGACGTGCCTCCACTCCACGGGTCTTGAGCGTCGCCTCCAGCTTGGCCACCGCCTCGGGCGAACCCGAAGCCACGCAAGACCCGGGCGCGTTGACCGCGGCCAACGACAGGTCCTCGCCCAATAAAGGCGCGAGCTCGGACTCAGGTAACGGCACCGCCAGCATCGATCCCGCCGGCAGGCTCTGCATCAGGCGACCGCGCGCCGCCACCAAACCCAACGCATCCTCCATCGCAAAGACCCCCGCCAGCGTCGCCGCAACGTATTCGCCGATGCTGTGGCCGATCATCGCCGCCGGCTCCACGCCCCAGCTTTGCCACAGCTTCGCCAACGCATACTCGACCACAAACAGCGCCGGCTGCGTGAGCGCAGTCTGCTTCAATTTTTCCGTCGCCGCTTCGGCGTCACCAGAATTCGGATACAATATTGTGCGCAGATCAAGCCCGAGGTGCGGCTCCAGCAACACGGCACAACGATCCACCTCCGCCCGATACACCGGTTCGGACTCGTAGAGCTCACGCCCCATCCCGACGTATTGGGAGCCTTGCCCCGGAAACAGAAACGCCACGGGTGCGTTGGTCTTGCCCGCGGAATCCCCGGCGTAGCTCTGCCCCGTCTTCTTGTCTTCCAACGCCGCGACGATTTCAGCCGCATCCCGGCCGACCGCAATCCGCCGCTGACCAAAGGCCTTCCGACCGTTCTGCAACGTGTAGGCCACGTCGGCCGGATTCGCATCCGGATGCTGGTTCAGATACTTGATCAACTGGTCCGTCGCCACGCTCAATGCCTCTCCGGAACGGGCGGATAACACGACCAGTTGCACCGCCCGTGACTCACCCGAGGGCTCGCGGTCCGGTGGCGCCTCCACCACGGCATGAGCGTTGGTTCCGCCCACGCCCAGCGAACACACCAAACCGCGGCGCGGCGTGTCACCGCTCTCCCACGTTCGCAGCGCCGTATTCACAAAAAACGGGCTGCTCTCAAAATCAATTTTGGGATTCGGCGTCGTGTAATGCAGCGAAGGCGGAATGATCCCCTCGCGCACCACCATCGCGGTTTTCATCAACCCCGCCACCCCCGCGGCTCGGTCCAGGTGACCAAAGTTGGTCTTGGCCGAGCCGAGGGCGCAATACTGCCGCCCCTTCGATCCCGCTGCACCAAAAGCCGCGGTCAACGCCGTCACTTCGATTGGGTCACCGATCAGCGTCGCCGTGCCATGGGCTTCCACAAAACCGATGGTCTCGGGCGCGACTTCCGCCCGCGCGATCGCCGCTGAGATCGACTCGATCTGGCCCTGCACACTCGGCGCGGTATAACCCGCCTTGATCGCTCCGTCGTTGTTGATCGCCGAGCCGCGAATCACCGCGTGGATCTCGTCGCCGTCCGCGATCGCGCGGTCCAGCCGCTTCAGCACGACCACCCCTACGCCGTTGCCAAACACCGTGCCGCTCGCCGCCGCATCGAAGGTCCGGCAATGGCCGTCCCGGGACTTGATGCTGCCTTCTTCGTAAGTGTAGCCGGAAACCTGCTCGTTGTTCAGCGACACGCCGCCGGCCAAGACCATTTCGCAATCCCCGCCCAAAATGCTCTGGCACCCCAGATGCACCGCTACCAGCGAGGTCGAGCAATAGGTCTGCACCGTCACGCTCGGCCCCTTCAGGTTCAGCTTGTAGGACACAATCGTCGCGAGGGAATCGCGGTCATTGAACAACGTGAGCGCCGAAATCCCGCCCTGCCCAGCCGTCAGCTCATCGATCTGTGGCATCAGGTTCGCCATGAAATAGTTACTCAGATTCGCGCCCATGAACACGCCGATCCGCCCCGCAAACCGCTCCGCATCATAGCCTGCGTCTTCCAGCGCCTGCCAGGAACACTCCAACATCAGCCGGATCTGCGGATCCATCACCTCCGCCTCGTGCGGTGTGAACCCAAAAAACGCCGGGTCAAACTGCGCCGTGTCCCCGACATGAGGATTTGCCCGCACGAAATTCGCATTAGCGATCAACTCCGGCGGAAAACCCGCCGCCGCCATCTCCGCCTCGTCAAAAAAACTGGTTGATTCGATTCCGTTGCACAAGTTCTGCCAAAACTCAGCCCGCGTGATCGCGCCCGGAAACCGGAGTTGCATGCCGACGATGGCGATGTGCTTGGTGGGGTCGAGGGAAGGACGGGACGGCTGACTCATAGAATAGAAGCTAGATGGAAAAGGGACTACAGAGGTCGCGGTCGGGCGGGCCAAGCCCTGATACGGATTATTACGATCCTTTAACGAGATTGATTCGACAGTTCCGCCACAACCGGGCCGAGCAGCCGCGGCGTCGGGGCATCAAAAAAGGCGGCCACCGCCAATACGGTGCCCGTGCGAAGCTTGATCGCGGCAATCGCCTGCAACGCACTCAACGAGTCGCCCCCCAACTCAAAAAAATTGTCCTCCGCCCCCACCTGTTCCAAGCCGAGCACCTCCGCCCACTGCTCGGCCAGATCGGCTTCTACGCCCGCCGCCGGAGCCGTGTACGGCGTCCGTAATGCCGGCCGCGGATAACGCTGCGCCCGCGTCCCGGCTTCCGCGCTAACGTTCGCTTCCGTCCGGCGAAAACGATCAGGCAACGCCGCCGTCGAAACCAGCACCCTCACCCGCGGATGAGCCAGCAAACGCCGCAACACCTCCCCGCCTTCCCTCCCCGAAATTGCCCAATCCGTCCCCTTTGCTTCCGCGGCCCCCATCCCGACATCTCGCCACAAATCCCAATTTACCGCCATCGCCGGCACCCCGCGCCGAACCAGCGCCTCCGCCTGGGCATCCAGAAACGCGTTGGCCGCGACGTAATCGCTCTGACCCGCGCTACCGGCCCACACCGCCAGCGACGAACACAGCAGCACGAAATCAAATGACCGACCTTCACTCGCCTCCGCCAACCCCACCGCGCCGCCGACTTTTGGTGCCCACACGATCGCAGTCTCCTCGCGGGTCTTCCGCACCGCGATCGTGCGACCCGCCACCCCCGCCGCATGGATCACTCCATGCACCGCACCCCACCGCTCGTCTGCCGCCACAAAGATCTGGCGCCACGCCGCCGTCGAACTGACATCCACTGCCAACGGCAACACCTCGACTCCCTTGGCTTCCAACCCAGCGATGACCTTCGCCTTGCCGGTCCCGCCTCGGCGTCCAACCAGCACCAAGCGCACCCCTGCCGTCTCGGCCAGCGCATCCGCCAACGCCAAGCCCATGCCGCCAAATCCACCGGTGATCACATAAACGCCGCCAGCCCGAATTCCCGCCCCCGCCGACTCTGGCGTCGGCACCCCCAGCCGCTCAAAATGCGGCACCCATCGCCCGCCGCCCCGCCACGCCGCCAAGGGTTCCCTTCCCCCCAACTCCGCCTCCGCCGTCAACGCCGCAACGGTCGCCGCCTCCGACGCGTCCCCCGCGATATCCACCTGCCGCACCGCCAAAAACGGCAGCTCTTTGGGCAACACCTCGACCAAGCCCGTCGCCAGCGCCGCCGCCGGTTCCACCACATCACTCGCCAGCACGCCCTGCCCCGCCCGCGCTGCCACGATCACCCGTAACAGATCGATCTGCCCCGCCGCCACCAACGCTTGGGCCAAGCCGATCCCATCGTGAAAGGCCTCGGTCGCCCCGGCGACGCCGCCGCGAGCCAAGAACCCCGTCATCACCACGCCAGTGATTCTCCCGCCATCCGCCGCCATCTGTAAAACTTCATCCCATTGGGCGCCGAGCTCACGTTCCAGCACGCGCCGACCCGCCGCTCGCCACGTGCTCGCCAGCGCCGCGCCCACGCCTTCGGCATCCGCCGTGACGATCCAAGCCCCCGCCGCCGAAATTCCGCCCGCCCGCGCCGTCGATTGCTTCCACACCGGAGCGTAGAACCAGTCATCCAACGGCGCCCGCGGCAACGCCGTCCCGGCCGCCTCGCCCCGCTCCGGCTCCAACCAAAATCGCTGACGCTCAAACGGGTAGGTAGGCAACGAAACCCGCGCGGCCGGCCCGGCTCCGCGAAAGCGTTTCCACGACACCGGCACCCCGGCGATCCACAGCCGCCCGAGCGTGTTCAACATCGTCACTTCATCCGACTTACGTTCCCGCGCATCCGGCAACGACGCCCACACGCTGCGCGCATCGCCCGCCGCCAAATTCGGCCGGGTCAGTCCGGCCAGTATCCGTCCCGGCCCTACTTCGATAAAAACCCGGTTCGGTTCCTTCGCCAGTTCCTGCAGACCGTCCGCAAAATACACCGTCTGCCGCAACTGCCGTGCCCAATAGGCCGGGTCCGTCGCTTCCTTCGTCGTGATCCGCCGCCCCGTCACATTCGAGATGAACGGCACCACTGGAGCCGCCAGCTTCACGCTGCGCATCTCCGCCAGAAACGGTGCGACCATCGGCTCCATCAGCTGCGATTGAAACGCATGCGAGGTCGGCAACTGCCTCGCCATGACGCCGGCCTCGCGCAGGGTGTCCTCCAAGACCGCGATTTCATCGCTCGGCCCCGCCACCACACAGGCCCGCGGACCATTCACAATCGCCAGCGACAGGGTCGTCGTCAGATACGGTTTCACGTCTGCCGGAGCCAGCGTGACCGCCAACATCGCCCCTTCCGGCAACGCCTGCATCAGCCGCCCGCGCGCCGCCACCATCCGCACCGCATCGGCCAGCGAAAACACCCCCGCCACACACCCCGCAGTCACTTCACCCAAACTGTGCCCCAACATCACCGCCGGCTTGACCCCCCACGCCAGCCACTGTTGCGCCAGCGCATACTCGACCGCGAACAACGCCGGCTGCGCCAATTCCGTCCGCCGCAACCGCGGCTCCGCCTGCGCCCGATCCGCGCCTTCTGGCGGATACATCACCGTCCGCAAATCGACCCCCAGTTGCGCCTGAAACAGCGTCACGCACTCATCCAAAGCAGCCCGAAACACCGGCTCGACGGCATCCAGTTCCCGACCCATGTTGATCGTCTGCGCCCCTTGCCCGGGAAACAAAAAGGCCACCTCACGCGTGCCCGGTTTCACCACCCCCGTAGCCACGCGAATCGGGTCGAGCTTCGCTAGGGCGGTCACCGCCGCCGCGGTATCCGTCGCCACCACCACGCGACGGTGTTCCCACGCCCGCCGACCTTCCCGCAGCGATTGCGCCACCGCCCCCAACGAAAGATTCGGCTGCGCCGACAGCGTTTTCGTCAAAGCTTCGGTCGCCGCCTGCAACGCCGTCTCCGTGCGCGCTGAAATGACCAGCAACTCGTATTGTCGGCCGCCCGCCGCCGCCGCCACCACCGCCGGAGCCTCCTCCAAAATCACGTGCGCATTCGTGCCCCCCACCCCAAACGCACTCACCCCGGCTCGCCGCGGTCCACCCGCCGCTGGCGCCGCCCAAATCGAATGCTCGGCCTGCACTCGAAACGGACTGCCCGCAAAGTCGATCTTCGGATTAGCCTCCTTAAAATGCAGGGTCGCCGGCAATTCCCGGTGATGCAGTGCCAGCACGGTTTTAATAAACCCGGCAATCCCTCCCGCTGCATCCAAATGCCCGATATTCGACTTCACCGATCCCAGCGCGCAATAGCCCCTACGCGCCGTCGTCTCGCGAAACGCCTGCGTCAAAGCCTCCACCTCGATGGGGTCGCCCAACGGCGTCGCCGTGCCATGCCCTTCCACGTAGCTGATGTCATCCGCCATCACCCCCGCGTTGGCCAGCGCCTCCCCGATCACGTCCGCCTGCCCGCGCATCGCCGGCGCCGTGAACCCCGCTTTCACCGCCCCGTCGTTGTTGATCGCTGAACCCTTTACCACCGCCAAGATCCGTTCCCCGTCTCTCACCGCATCCGCCAGCCGGCGCAAGGTCACCACCCCCACGCCACTGCCAAATACCGTGCCCCGCGCCTGAGCTGAAAATGGTCGACAATGCCCGTCCGGCGACATCACGCCGTCTGCCTGATACATGTATCCACTTTCCTGGGGCAGACTCACCACCGCCCCCCCCGCCAACGCCGCGTCGCACTCAAAGTTCAGCAGCGATTGCACCGCCACGTGCACCGCCACCAACGACCCCGAACACGCCGTCTGCAACGCATACGCCGGCCCACCGAGGTTCAGCTTATAACTCACCCGCGAGGTCAGAAAATCCGAGAAGTTACCCGTGCCCAACACCGCTCCCGCCGCCGCCGCGCGCGGGTGCCCATGCAAATTTTGCAGCAGGTAGGAACTAGTTGCAGACGCGCCAAACACCCCTATCAAGCCGTCAAACTGATCCGCCGCGATCCCCGCCCGCTCCAACGCTTCGGAAGCCACCTCCAGAAACAAACGATGCTGCGGATCCATTACCTCCGCCTCCCGCGGCGGAATGCCGAAAAATGCCGCGTCAAATTGATCCACGCCCGCCAACCGTGGCCGCGCTTTAACGTAGTTCCGATCCGACAACTGCGCCTGACTTACCCCGGCCGCCCGCAACTCATCGTCGCTGAAAAAGTGAATCGACTCCACCCCAGCGCACAAGTTCGCCCAAAACGTTTCGACGTCCGGCGCCCCGGGGAACCGACCAGCCACCGCGGTCACCGCCACCGCTTGGTCGTCAATTTCCGGGCTCATGCCCCGCCCCCTTCTCGCCGCTGCCGCCGCAGCGCTCCGCGCCGCACCCGCGGCTCAATTCCCGCCGCGCCGTCGTCGTTTGCGGCTACCACCTCCGGCACCAACCGGGCCGCCACCTCCGCCACCGTCGGCGCATCCAAAAATGCCGCCACCGTGATCTCGCTGCCAAACCGCGCATTGACCCGCGCCACAACCTGCACCGCCGCCAACGAATCTCCGCCCGCTTCAAAAAAATTCTGCACCAGTCCCGTCGGGGTCGCGCCCAAGGTCTCTAGCCAAATCTCGGCCAACGCGCGCTCCGCCTCCGCCCGAGAGTAGATCGGAAGTTGCGGCGCCTCGGCCGCAGCTGCAGGACTCGAAGTCGGCCCGGTCAGAGCGGTCTTTGGTGCCAATCCATTCGCGCTAACTAACGCTCGCAAATCCCCCGGAACCACTACCCATGTGCCCATTTCTCCACGCGCTACGATCCGGCGCAAAATCTCCGCCGCCTTGGTGCCATCCATGCCGCCGTCGCCCGCTGACCCCCCCCACGCCACACTCATCCATCCCGTGCCGTCTGCCCGCGTCGCCGACTGCTCCACCATGGCCTCTAAGGCCGCGTTGGCCGCTGCATAGGCGGCCAATCCAGCTCCGCCGACCACGGTTACCACCGAAGAGATTGCGATCCGAAAATCCAATTCCTTTCCTGCCAAAACCGCGTCCAGCGCTCGCCAACCACCGACCTTGGCCGACCCCAATAGATCCACCATCACCGCGTCGGTCTCCGCCACTGCCCGCACCGATTCCGATCCCGTCAAACCCGCCGTGTGAATCACCCCGTGCACGGCACCCCAGCGTGCTTCCGCCGCGCTGACCGCTGCCCGCATCGCCTCCGCATTGCCCACATCCCCCGCCACCGCCAGCACCTCCGCCCCCAGCGTCTCGATTTCACGGATACGCTCCTCCGCGCCCGCCATACCCCGCCGGCCAACCAACACCAGCCGCGCCCGACACGCCCGCGCCAGTTCCTCGGCCAACGCCAGCCCCAACCGTCCGAACCCGCCCGAAATTAAATAGACGCCGTGCTCCCTCCACGCCCCGGGGTCCGATACCGGCACCGGTGACCAGTCCCGCACCCAGCGTCGCCCTTTCGCCCACGCCACTAGGGTCTCATCGCCCGGTGCGCCGAGTTCCCGACGCGCCGCGGCCAACCGCGCCGCGCCGGCCTCCCCTCCCGCATCCACAAAACGAATACTCAAACCGGGGAACTCATGCCGCCCGGCCGAGACGAAACCCGCCACCGCCCGCAGCTCCGGTGCCGTGATTGCCTCCCCGACCGCGCCCAGCACCCCGTCCACCAAAATCACCAAATCCCGGACCGTGCCCTTCACGGCCAAATCCCGCACGCGCTGAATCGCGTCACCCGCGCCTACCCCCGCCAGATCCAAAATTTCCCCGCGGCTACTCTCCGGCCACCACCGGGTCGCCCGCCACGCCGCCCGATGGGTCCAGGTTTCAATCCCCTGCGCCGGAGCTTCTCCGCCGCCAGCTTTCACCACCCCCGGCTCTACCCAAAAACGCGACCGCTCAAAGGCATAGGTCGGCAACGCCACCGTCTGCCCGCTCGTCGCCCCAGCCGCCGGCCAATCTCCTTCGGTCGACTCCGCCCAGCTCCGAATCGCCTCCGGCATATCCGCCGCTCCGCCAGCCGCCGCCCGCAGCGCCGTGATCGCGTCCACCCGCGAACCAGCCCGCACCACCCGCCGCACCGCGAAGGCCCGCCTCCCGTGCTGCAGCGTAAACGCGACGTCCGCCATCCGCGCATCAGGATGCGACTCCAACCAATCGGCCAAGCGCGCCACCATCCGACTGAGCGCCGGCTCGGTCCGAGCCGAAACCGGCAACCAAACCGTATCCGCCTCACCAACCTCGGCGGTCGACTTGCGATCCGGCGCCTGCTCCAGCACCACGTGCGCATTCGTGCCCCCGATGCCAAACGAGCTCACCCCCGCCCGCCGCGGTCCCGTGTCCACCGGCCAATCCATCGCCGACCCACTCACCACAAACGGACTCCGCTCCAACGCCGCCGACGCATTAGCTTTCGTAAAATGAACCGTCGCCGGGATCTGCCCATGACGCACCGCCAGAGCGGCTTTGATCAACCCCGCTACCCCCGCCGCCGCATCAAGGTGACCCAAGTTCGACTTGATCGATCCCAACGCACAGCACCCGTCGTCGGCCTCACCAAAAACCTGCCGCAACGCCGCCACTTCGATCGGATCGCCCAACGGCGTCGCCGTCCCATGCGCTTCCACGAAGCCCACGCTCGCGGCCTCCACGCCCGCCGCCGCCAGGGCCAGGCCAATCACTTCCGCCTGCCCGTCCACCGCCGGCGCCGTGAACCCCACCTTGCCCGCCCCGTCGTTATTGACCGCCGCGCCCCGAATCACCGCCACAATATCATCACCCGCCACCACGGCGTCTTCTAAACGCCGCAAGGCCACTACCCCGCAACCGCTCGATGGCACCGTCCCCTGCGCCGCCGCGTCGAACGGTCGACAATGCCCATCCGGCGACGCCACCCCGCCTTCCGTATAAAGATAACCTTCTCCGTGCGGCACCTTGATCGAAACCCCACCCGCCAGAGCCAGATCGCACTGGAAATTTTGCAGACTCTGACACGCCAGTTGCACCGCCACCAACGAGGTGCTGCACGCGGTCTGCACCGTCACGGCCGGCCCCCGCAGATTGAGCGCGTAAGCCAGCCGCTGAGTCAGCGCGTCCTTATCGCTCGCAATGGCCGCGCCAAATACTCCCACCTGTTCCAGTAACCGCGGATTGGATACGAGATTATACAACAAGTAGGTATTCAGACTCGCCCCGCCAAACACCCCCACGCTGCCGTCAAACCGCGTCGGATCAATGCCCGCGCGCTCGAGCGCCGTCCACGCACATTCAAAGAAGACGCGATGCTGCGGATCGAGCACCTCGGCCTCCCGCGCGTTCACCCCAAAAAATTCCGCGTCAAAACAATCGTGATCCGCTATTTCTCCCGACACCGGCACGAGGCGCGGATCGCCGCCTTGCGGCGCTTCCCGCCGCGTCAGCCCTTCTCGCCCGGCCCGCAACATCTCCCACAACGCATCCACGTCCGCCGCCCCGGGAAAGCGGCCCGCCATGCCCACGATGGCAATCGCGTCGGCCGGCAAGTCGTTCGCTGCTCCGCTCATTCCGAAGTCCCCCGGGCTTTCCGTCGCCGCGCCAGTGCCGCCCGTTGCCGGGCCGCCCGATCTTGCACCGCCGCCCGCCCCGGCGCCACCCCGGCCAGACCCGATTGACCATCCAAATGCGCCGCCAAGCTCCGCACCGTCGGATGGGCAAACAGGTCCACCACCGGAATCGGTCGCTCCCACGCTTTTTGCAGTCGATTTTGCACGTCCACCAGCAAGAGCGAGTGCCCCCCGAGGTCGAAGAAATTATCCGTGAGGCCCACACGCGTCCGATCCAATACGTCGCGCCAAATCGCCGCGATCCGCGCTTCCGCCTCCGTGCCGGTTGCCTCCGACTCACCCGGACCAACCGCCGGGATCTCGCTGGGCACCGGCAACCGTCGCCGGTCCACCTTGCCGTTAGGCGTTAGGGGCAACGCGTCCAACGCCACCAACAGGGTCGGCACCATCGCCGCCGGCAGCCGCTCCCGCAGGGCCGCCCGCCACGCCACGTCATTTCCCGGACCCACCACATAGCCCACCAACGCCGACTCGCCTTGCCACGGCCGCACCTCCACCGCGGCAGCGGTCACCCCGGGCAACGCCACGAGAGCCGCCTCCACTTCGCCCAGCTCAATGCGTTGCCCGCGGATCTTCACCTGCTGATCCGCCCGCCCGCGAAATTCCAGGGTGCCATCCTCCCGCCAACGCGCCAAATCTCCAGTCCGATAAAACCGCCGCCCCGGCTCATCCGGATCGGTCACAAAAACCGGCGCCGTCAAGTCCGACCGCCCACGGTAACCGCGCGCCAAGCTCGGCCCACCGATCCAAATCTCCCCCACCGCCCCCGGCGGCACCAGTGCCCCTCCCGCATCTCGTAGTCGCACCGTCGTATTCGCAATCGGCCGCCCCAAATCAGGCGTCGCGGATCCCGTCGCCGTTACCAGCCCGGAGGTCGCCACCACCGCATGCTCGGTCGGGCCATAGTTGTTACTCAGTCGAAACGGTAACCCGGCCGACGGACGCCGCCGCAAGCGATCTCCCCCCGCCAGCAACCACCGCAACGCCGTCGTCTTCGGCCAAGGCCAGACCAGCAACCGCTCCGCCAGCGGGGTCGGGGCAAAGCACACCGTGGCCCGCGTATCCACTATCCAATCACGCAACCGCTCCGGGACCAAAGCCGTCTCCGTCGGCACTACGTGCAAATGCGCCCCACTCGCCAAATAAGGCCACGTCTCCCAAACCGCCGCGTCGAACGCGACCCCCGCCACCAGCGTCGCCCGATCCGCCGCCGTCACGTCAAAGGCTCGCCGGTGCCAGTGCACCAGATTCAACAGCGCGCCATGCTCCACTTCGACGCCCTTCGGCTTCCCCGTCGATCCCGAGGTATAAATCACATAGGCCAACGATGACGGGACTACCAGCGGCCGCACTTCCCCGTCGCCCAGCCGTTCTATAATCGCGACGTCGCTGCTCGGAAACCGCCCAGCTCCCGCCGCATCCGTCACCACGATCTTCGTCCCTGCATCCGCCACCATCGTGGCCAGCCTTTCCGTCGGATGCACCGGGTCGAGCGGCAGGTAGGCCGCTCCCACCCGCCAAATCCCCAGTTGCGCCGCCACCCCGGCAACCGAACGCGGCAAACATACCGCCACCACATCTTCTCCGACCGTTCCGTTGGCCTGCAGCACCGCCGCCACCCGTCCCGCGCGCGTCCACAGTTCCGCGTAAGTTAGCGTGCCCGTCTCATCGGTAATCGCCGGCGCGCCCGGCGTGCGTTCCACCCACCCCGCGACCAGCCGGGGCACCGTTTGCGTCGCATCGAATTCCAGCCGCTCGCCTTCGCCCCAGCGAGTGAGCTCAACCCGCTCCGGCTCATCCGGCAACACCAGCGTCGCCCAGGCTGCGTCTGGATTCGCCACCGCCCTGCCCAACACCCGCTCCAGCAAGCGCCCAAATCGCTCCACGCCCGCCGCCGCAAAGAGGCTCGCCGCATAATCAATCGATCCCGTCAGGCCGTCTTCCCCGTCAGTCAACGCCAACGTCAGATCAAACTTCGCCACCACATCGTCCGGCGACAGCGGCGTCAGTTTCACCCCGGGCAGTGCCAGCCCGCCATCCGCCTGCGTCTCCAAGGAAAACACGGCCTGCACCAGCGGCGTCGTGCCCAGCTCCCGGTTCGGGTTCAGCCCCTCCACCAACTTTTCGAAGGGCACGTCCTGATGCGCTAGCGCCTCCTGCACGTTGCCGCGCGTGCGTTCCAGCAGCGTGCGAAAAGACACCCCGTCCTTCAATTCCGCCCGCAATACCAGCGTGTTTACGAAAAACCCAATCAAGGGCTCCAACTCTCCGCGCGTCCGTCCTGCCACCGGCGAGCCCACCGCAAAATCCCGTTGCCCGCTCCACGCCGCCAACGCCACCTGATACGCCGTCAACAGGGTCGCAAACAGCGTCGTGCCCGTGGCCCGGGCCAACCGGTGCACGTCCGCTCGCAGCTTCCCCTCCGTCGAAAACGCCACGCGCCCCCCGCGAAAATCCTGCACCGCCGATCGGGTGTAATCCGTCGGTAACGTCAGCGGCGGCAGCGCCGCCAACCGCTCCTGCCACCAGCCCAATTGCTGCGCCAACACCGGGCCCGCGAGCGTCTCATTTTGCCACGCGGCAAAGTCCGCATACTGCACCGCTAGGTCCGGCAGGGTTGCCGTCGTCCCCTGCACCGCCGCCGCGTAACACGCGCCGATCTCGCGGATCAAAACCCCCGTCGACCAACCGTCACTCACGATATGGTGGAGCGTGCAGATAATCACGTGCTCCGTCGTCGCCAGCCGCAACATCACGACCCGCATCAACGGACCCCGCTGCAGATCAAACGGTCGCATCTCCTCCTGCGCCACCCGTTCCCGCGCCGCCGCCGCCGGATCCGGTTCTGTCGCCAGATCAACGACCTCCGCTCGCCAACCACCATCCGTCACCGCCTCCACGCGCTGCACCGGCTGACCCGTCGCATCCGTCGCAAAGACGGTGCGCAGCGCATCATGCCGCGCCACCACCGCGCGCACACTGCCCGCCAACGCGTCCAAATCCAGCACCCCCGACAACTGAAACGCCGCGGATACGTTGTAGGCCGCGTTGCTCGGCACCAGTTGATCCAGAAACCACAATCGACGTTGCGCAAACGACAGCGGCGCATCCGTCCCCGCCGCGCGCCGCGGAATCGTATGACGTTGCAGGGGCGGCGAACTCGCCTTCGCTCCGGCACCTTCCGCCAACAGTCGCACCATCAGCTCCTCATCGCTCGGCGAATCACTCATGTGTCAGCCTTTGCCAAGAGCTGCGCTTTCTCCTCCGGAGTCATTGATCGCAGACGCATGCGCGCCCGCGCATACTGCTCCGCTTGTCCCGGTGCCGACTCCTGACCGATCAACTCCCGAGCACATCCTGCTACCGTGGGTGCCTCAAAAAACCGCATCAACGGCAGCTCAATCTGCAACTGCTCCCGCAATCGCGAAATCAACTGAGTTGCCAACAACGAGTGCCCGCCTAATTCAAAAAAGTTATCCGTCCGCCCCACCGTTTCGATGCCCAGCAACTCGCCCCATAGCGCTGCTACCAGTTCCTCCACCGGCCCTTCAGCCGGCACCGTGTCCGCAGTTCCTACCGCGATTGCCGCATCCTCAGGTAACGCCCGTCGGTCCAACTTGCCGTTCAGTGTGCGCGGCAACGCCGGCAGCACGTGCCAAACCGTCGGTGCCATGTGCATCGGCACCACCACCTTGACCCAATCCGCCAACGCCTCGACCGCCACTTTTTCCGCCGTTGAGCACACCACGAACGCCACCAAATAGATGCCGCGTTGCGCATGCTCCCGCGCCAGCACCGCCGTCTCGACGATCCCAGGATGCGCCTCCAGCCGCGCCTGGATTTCGCCTAGCTCCACCCGGAACCCGCGGATCTTTACCTGATGATCCCGGCGCCCCAAATACGTCAAGTGACCGTCCGAACCGTAGCGCGCCAAATCACCCGTGCGATACAATCGCCCGCCCGGCTCCGACGCAAAGGGGTCCGGCACAAAGCGCTCCGCTGTCAGCTCCGGTCGCCCAAGGTAGCCGCGCGCCACGCCTTCGCCCGCCAGCACAATTTCACCGATCGCCCCCACCGGCACCAATTGCAGACCTTCGTCCACCAGATACAGCCGCGAATTCGCGATCACGCGACCGATGTTCGCCCGCCCACTACGCACCCGCTGCGTCCAAGTCGAGTAGGTCGTGTCCTCCGACGGACCATACAGGTCGCGCACCCGTTGCACCCCGGGGAACTCATACAACTGGTCTGCCAACGCCGCCGTCAACACTTCACCCGCCAAATTAATCGAACGCAACCCCGCCGGCATCACCCCCTGGCGCGCCAGTTCCGCTGCCGCCGAGGGCACCGTGTTAAGCAGTGTCACCTCATCGCGCGCCGCCAGCGTCGGCAGCGTGAGGGCGTTCTCCGCCACGATTACGGTGCCGCCGCTCGCCAGCGTCACGAACAACTCAAACACCGATAGGTCGAAACACACCGAGGTTGAAAACAGCACCCCCGCCAGCTCCTCCGGTCCGAAGGTTGCCTGAGCCCAATGCACCAACGCCACCGCCTGCCGGTGCTCGATCGCTGCCGCCTTCGGCCGACCCGTCGACCCCGAGGTGTAAATCAAATACGCCAGATTCGCCGGCACCGCTGGGCCCGCCAACGCTCCATCCGCGCCCGCCGGCAGAGCATCCATCCATACCGTCGGCAGGTTGTGCCCGGGCAACGAGCTCGCCGTCGATCGTTGCGTCACCACCGCCCCGAGATTCGCGTCCCCAAACATGAACCGCAAACGCTCCGTCGGATACGCCGGGTCCAGCGGCACGTAAGCCGCCCCCGTTTGCAATACCCCCAGCAAAGCCACGATCAATTCCGCCCCACGCGCCAAACAAATGCCAACCCGATCCTCGGGCCCGATGCCTGCTTCTCGTAGTTGATGATCCACTACACTCACTCGCGCCGCCATCTCCGCGTAGGTAAGTCTCCGCTCGCCATCGATCACCGCGACCGCCGCGGGTGTGCGAGCCACTTGCGCCGCCCACAGGCTCGACAGGGTCGCCGTGCGATCATGCGCCAACGCCGTATCATGCCCCCACGCCATCAACTGAGCACGTTCCCCGTCATCGAGACCATCCAAGTTCCCCAACAGCGGCAACCGGGACACCCGTCGCTTAGGCTCCGCCACCGCCGTCGTCAACAGGGTTACAAACCGCGCCAGCAGTCGCTCCGCCGTCGCCCGCTCAAACAACGCCTCGTTAAATTCCAACGACAACTCCAGATCGCCCGCCCGCTCCCGCGCCGCCAACGTCAGCTCATACTTCGCCGTGCGCCCTTCGGGCCGCAACGCCTCCAGCTTAACGCCCGCCACCTCGGCCTCGCCAACCGGCGCGTTCTGCACCACCAACAACGTCTGAAACAACGGCGGACGCGACAGATCCCGCGGTGGATTCAGCGCCTCCACGATCTGCTCAAAGGGCGCATCCTGATGCGCGTAGGCATCCAATGTCGTCGCCCGCACCCGCCCCAACAGTTCTGCAAAGGTCGGGTCACCCGCGATGTCGGCCCTCAGCACCAATGTATTCAAAAACAGTCCGATCATCCCCTCTAATTCCGTCCGCGTGCGCCCCGCGATCGGCGTGCCCACCGCAAAATCTTCCTGCCCGGCATGACGGCTCAACATCGCCTCCCATGCGGCCAACAATACCATAAACAGCGTCGCCCCTTCGCCCCGCGCCAGCTTCGCCACCGCCGCGGCTTGCACCTGCCCCAGGGTCATGTGCCGCACCCCGCCGGCGTAGGTCTGCACCGCCGGACGCGCCCGGTCAGTGGGGAAATCCAATGCCGGCACGTCGGCAAGCTGTGCGCGCCAGTAGGTCATCTGCCGCTCCAACTCTCCGCCCGCCAGCCACGCTCGCTGCCACGCACTAAAATCACCGTATCCGATTATCGGTGACGCCAGTAATCGTCCGGCGTAGGCCGCCGCCAACTCCCGCACCAGCACGCCCTCCGACCAGCCGTCAAAAATTGCATGATGAAACGTAAACCCGAGCACCTGCTCTCCCGCCGCCGTTTTAATCCAACGCACCCGCCACAAGGGTCCCTGCTCAAAGTCAAACGCCGTCGCCGCATCCTCCACCAACTGCTCCGCCCAATCCCCCCCCTCTGTCTCAACCAAGGGCAGCGCTGCATCCGCCATCGGCACCTGCACCACCTCCCCGGCGACCTCCGCCAGCCCGATGCGCAAGGGTTCGTGGCGCGCCTGCACCGCCGCCAAAGCCGCCCGCAGTCGCCCTCGGTCCAGTTCACCCCGCACCCGCACCGCCAACTGTAAATGGTTCGCTGCGTTACGGGGTTGCAACCGCTCCAATAGCCAAAACCGCTGCTGCCCAAACGACGCCGGCACCGGCCCGAGCCCTGTCCGCGCCACCAATTCCGGTGGACCCTCCGCGTCCTCTCGACCCGCCCGATGCGTCGCCACTCGCTCCGCCAACCCCGCCGGGGTCGGCGCCTCAAATACCGCCCGCAGGGGTAGACCCGGTGCCGCGTATTCACGCACCCGTGACAACAGCTTTGTCGCCAACAACGAGTGCCCACCCTGCTCGAAAAAGTCATCGGTCGGCCCCACGGCCGGCCGCACCAATACTTCGGCAAAAACGCCTGCCATCCACGCCACCAACGGCGAACCCGCCTCGACCGAACCCGCCGCGTACCCCTCCATCACACCCGCTGCCAGCGCCACCTTGTCGACTTTTCCGTTCGGCGTCATGGGCAGCGATACCAGCGTCGCCCACCCCCCCGGCACCATATGGGCCGGCAACCGCGCCGCAGCCCACTCCCGCCATCCGGCCTCGTCGGTATGCGCTCCCGGAGCGACCACGACCCAAACCAACAACTGATCCTCGCCGCTCACGGTCACGGCCGCTTCCCGCACTCCGGGGTGAGCCGACACCACCGTCTCGATCTCACCTAGCTCCACGCGGTATCCGCGCACTTTCACCTGCTGGTCGATCCGACCTAAAAATTCCAACCGGCCTTCCACATCCCAACGCACAAGATCCCCCGTGCGGTAGAGGCGCTCACCGCCCATCGCCCAAGGACTCGACCCAAAGGCCGTCGCCGTCAGCTCTGGCCGCCCGAGATACCCGCGCGCCAGACTCGCTCCTCCCAGCCACAACTCACCCGGCACTCCCGGCGGCACCCGCCCACCGCCAGCGCCTACCACGTAGGCCGTCGTGCCCGCGATTGGCCGACCGATCGGCAACGCCTCATCCACCGCCGTCAATTCCGTCCAGGTCGCGACCACGGCGTTCTCGGTCGGTCCATACGCATTGATCAAGCGCCGCCCTCCGATCGCCCATGACGCCACGATGCCTGGTCGGCAGGCCTCCCCGCCCACGATCAAACACCGCAGCGATTCGCCGGACCCCGCCGGCAAATGCGCCACCGTGCTGGGCGGCAACAACGCACAGGTCACACCTTCCGCCTTCAGCGTCTCCGCCAGCGGTTCACCCGGTCGCAGCGACTCCGCCGTCGCGCCGACCAACGCTGCCCCGCTGCCCAGCGCCAAACTCAGTTCCCACACCGACGCATCAAAACTCATTGAGGCAAATTGCAGCACCCGGTCCGCCGACCCCAAGGCCAGCTCCTTCCGCTGAAACGCCGCCAGATTTGCCCACGCCCCCCGCGACACCACCACCCCCTTTGGCCGACCGGTCGAGCCCGAGGTATAAATCACATAAGCCGCCGTGGCAGCGTCGACGTCACCATCAATCGGATACTCCTCCTCATCGCTCGCCGCCTCGATCAGGTCCTCCCAGACCGTTACGTTGGGTCCCATCTGCTCGGCAAATTCCCGCCGCGCCAACACATGGGACGCTCCGCTGTCCGCCAGCATGAAATCGATCCGCACCTGCGGGTAGACCGGGTCGACCGGCAGATAGGCTCCGCCCGCCCGTAGCACGCTCAATGCAGCCACCGCCCAATCGAGAGACCGCCCCATGCCCAGCGCCACCACGGTCTCCGGCCCCACGCCCGCCGCTCGCAACCGTCGGGCCACCGCCGCGCTCCGTCGGGCCAAATCACCGTAACTCACCAGGTCGTCGCCCTGCACCAGCGCAGGCGTATCCGGCTTTCGTTCCGCCACCGTCAAAAACCGCTCCACCCAATCCGGGTTCGATCGATTTCCTCCCCCCTCACCGCTCCACGTCGTCAACTTCGCGCGCTCCTCCACCGTCACCAGATCAACGGCTGCCATCCGCCTGTCCCCGCTCGCCGTCAACTGCTTCAACGCCAGCTCCATCCGACCGGCCACCGCGACCGCATCGGCCCGCTGCACCCGCTTCCCGTCAAAAAGCACCTTCACTGCCAGACGCCCGGCGTCCTCGGCCGCCACCAGCGTCAGCGGATAATGCGTGCGCTCCAGCCCCCGTGCTTCGGCCAATCGCAGCCCCGCCGGTAAAGCCGCTCCCGCCTCGCCCGCCCCCGGGTAGTTTTCAAATACATACAGCGTCTCAAATAACGAACGACCCGCCGGCACCACACTCTCCCTCCGCACCTCACCCAACGGGGTGTGCTCATGCGCCCGCACCTGAGCCATGCGTGCCTGCTGCCCGACCAACCACGCCGATGGCGTCATCTCTTCCGCCAACGTGAACCGCAACGGAATGGTATTAATGAAAAGCCCCACAGTTTTCTCCGCCTGCGGCAATTCAGGTGGACGCCCCGAAACCGTGCACCCGAACACCACCTCCTCCTTTCCACTCATGCGCGCCAACACCAGCGCCCAAGCCCCCGCCGTCACCGTATTCAAGGTGACCCCCGCCGCTGCCGCCCAAGCCTTCAATCGCGCCGTCTCTACTTCCGAAAAAATCAACACCTCCTCACCGGCCGTCCCTTCCGTTCGCCGGGACGCTTCACTCACCGACCCCAACGGCAACGGTGTCGGCTCCTCAAATCCCGCCAGTTCTTCCCGCCAAAATGCCGCCGCGCCGGCCGTCTTGCCTTGCCGCAACCAGCGCACGAAATCGCGATACTTCGGTGCCACCGGCAACCCGCCCCCACCGCCCGCGTAAGCCGCCAACACTTCCTGTAGCACCAGTGGCAGGCTCCACCCGTCCAGCAGAAGGTGACTATGCGTCCATATCACCTGCCAGCGCCCGTCTCCGACTGACGCCACCGTCAACCGCATCAACGGCGCCGCCGCCAAATCAAATCCCTTCTCCCTATCCTCCGCCAAAAACGTATCCAGTCGGTCGCATCCACCACTGCCCCAATCTTCGGTCATCTGCGGCACCGCCACCCGCCGATGCACGATCTGCAGCGGCTTTTCCAAACCCTCCCACTGGAAGGAGGTCCGCAACGCCGGATGCCGGTCCACCACCACTTGCCAAGCCCGCTCAAATGCCGCCAGATCCAGCGTCCCCTCGAGCAAAAACGTCATTTGCTCGATGTAATCGCCGCCCGCCGGATCACGCAGATGATGAAACAAAAAACCTTCCTGCAACGGAGACAGTTCATACACGTCTTCAACGTTGGCTCGGGGGTCGGTGGGCGGCATGGAGTTCAAGTTTATTGCAACCGCGAAAACAGTTTGTCGAGATCCGTCTGACTCACCCCTTCAGCCGAGAAATCCGAGGCCGTAAAGCCGCCTGCCGCCCCATCCGCGCAATGGGCGGTAATCACCCGCAATGCCCCCTCAAAACCGGTCGCCAGACGCTCGATCGTCGCCGCCGTGTGATGGGCCTGACTGTAGCTCCAGGCGCAGCGCAGTTCCCCGCCCGTCACCGCTGCATTCAACTCGACTAAAAACGGCCGCGCGTTCTCTGGCGCACGGTCCGCTCCGCGTGCCTCCGGTGCCGCCCGAAACCCGCCCGGGCCGGCCTCAGCATCGACTTGACCCAGATAATTAAACGCGAGTTCCGGCTCTGCCCGCCCCCCCAACACTGCCCGCGTCTCCGCCGAACCCAAATAGCGCAGCAGCCCGTAACCCAACCCGCGCCGCGGCACAGCTCTCGCCTGTTCCTTCACCGTCTTGATCAACTCGCCCGGTTCCTCCGTCGCCATCAGATGCACGGGAAACAACGACGTAAACCAGCCCAGCGTTCGGCTCACATCCGGCGCGTCCGCGACGTCCTCACGGCCATGGCCTTCCATCATGATGGTTTGCCCATTGCGCCCCGTCCATTCCGTCAGCGCCCGCGCCAACGCCGCCAGCAAGAGGTCGTTGATCTGTGTGCGATACGCCTTGCCTGTCTCTTGCAATAACGTTGCCGTTTCCGCCGCCGGCAGCACGCGCTCGATCACCGCTTCATCCGCCCCACACCCTCGGCCGGGCGCGACCTGATCCCGCGGTAGGGGCTCCGCCGCCGCCACGCCCCGCCAATACGCCAACTCACTCCGCGTTTCCGGCGCGTTCGCTGCTGCCGCCAACGCATGGGTCCACGGTCCCCAAGTAGCTGTTGCCTCGGGCAACACCTCGCCGGCGTAGGCCGTTGCCAGTTCATCCAACAACACCCGCCAAGAAACTCCGTCGATCACCAGATGGTGCGCCACGAGCAACAAGCGACCTTCGCCCGTTCCGTCCGCCGCAAATACCACCGCCCGCACCAGCGGCCCGGCCGCCAAATCCAGTCCAGCCTGGGCCTCCGCCACGCCCGCGGCCAACGCCTCCAGCGGCTTCACCGCGCAGCTCACGCCGGATTCCGTCGGCCCGACTTGCCCGGGCTCATACCGCCAACGCAACACGTCGTGCCGCGCTCCGACCAACGCCAGCGCCGCCTCGAACCGGGCCGCGTCAAAACCCACCGGGGTCACCACCAACGCCGACTGATTCCAATGCCCGGGCGCCGCCAAATTCAGGCCAAAAAACCAGGCCTGCGCTGGCGTAAGCACCGGAGGCCCGTCCCCTTGTTTCCCGGCCACCGGTTCTGCCGGCATCGTCTCCGCCACCGCCGCCAATTCCGCCAGCGTCTGATGCGTAAACACCGCCTGAGCCGGCACCCGCCAACCCGCCGCCCCGGCCCGTGCCGCCACTTGCAGGGCGATAATTGAGTCTCCTCCCAGCGCAAAAAAATTGTCCGTCCGTCCCACTAGTGGCACCCGCAGCAGGTCCTGCCACAATCCGGCGAGCACCTCCTCCTTCGCCCCCACCGGCGCAACGACTGAGCCGTCCCGTCGCTCCGCCGTCGCTGAATCAGGCTCCGGCAACGCGGCCCGATTCACTTTGCCACTCGCCAGCAGCGGCCACGTCTCCACCCGCATCAACCGGGCGGGCACCATGTAGGGCGCGAGCCGCGCCCCCAGCACACGCCGCACCGTTTCCGGCCAATCCTCCGGTGCGTCCGGCCACTCTACGTATCCCACGAGTTGCCCAGCCCGCACCATCGCCGCCGCTTTCGCTAAGCCGGGCACCGCCGCCATCGCCGCCTCAACTTCACCGAGCTCGATCCGAAATCCTCGCAACTTCACCTGATCGTCCGTCCGACCCGCATAGTGCAGCTCCCCCGGCGTCCGCCAGCTCACCCGGTCACCCGTTGCATACATGCGACCGCCCGGCGTCGCCGCCCACGGGTCCGGCAAAAATCGCTCTGCCGTCATACCGGGTTGCCCCCAGTAGCCCCGCGCCACTTGCCCACCTCCGACATAAAGTTCTCCCACCACCCCGGGGGCCACCGGTTGTAGGGAATCATTCAATACGTAAAGCGCGCACCCCGCCACCGGCCCGCCGAGCGACACGGACTCGCTCTCGTCGCTGCCACCCGCGTCCGCCCGCCCTACCGCGCATTGAATGGTCGTCTCCGTGGGGCCGTAGAGATTGACCAACGGCACCGGCCGCACCGCCGCCAGCCGATCGCGCAACGTCACCGTCAATACTTCCCCTCCCGAAAAAATCCGCCGCAATGCCGTCAGATCGCTCAGGCCCGGTTCCTCTGCCAGTCGCTCCCACAACGTCGGCACCGATTGCAATACGGTCACCCCAGCCGCCCCCATCGTCGCAACCAACCCCGCCGGATCTCGCTGTGCGCCGGGCACCGCCAGCTCCAAACGTCCGCCCGTCATCAACGGACACCAAAACTCCCACACCGACGCATCAAAAGTGAAGGGCGTCTTCTGTAAAATCACGTCGTCCGGTCCAAACCCCTGCGCCGCATTAAACCCGTCCAGATGCTGCGCGAGCGCCCCGTGTGAAATCGCTACGCCCTTCGGCCGCCCCGTGGAACCCGACGTGAATAACACATAGGCCAGCGTCGCCGCCACGGTTGCGCGGGATGGTGCTTCGACGCCCACCACGGGCGCATCCCAAGCGATCAATCGCGTCGTCCCCGTCGTCGGCCAGCGCGATCGCCAAGCCCCGGGCAACAGCACCGCATCCAACCCATTCTCGTTCACGATCTCCGTCCACCGATCTGGCGGATACTCCGGGTCCAGCGGCACGTAGGCCGCCCCCACACGCCACACCCCCAGCAAGGCCGCCACCAGCGCCGGCTCGCGATCCGCCAGCACCGCCACCGTATCCCCCTGACGGATACCCGCGGCCCGCAGACGCGCGCCCATGGCCGCCGACTCGGCGTCGAGCCGCGCATAGCTCCAAGCTTCGTTTCCTTGCGTCACCGCCAGCGCATCCGGCGTGCGGATCACCTGCGCCGCAATCACCTCCGGCACCAAATCCACGCCCGCTCTCACCGGCTCTCCCCGACTCCACCGCGTCACCGCAGCCGCCTCGATCTCCGGCACCCAAGCCAGCGTCCGCACGCCCGCTTTCGGGGCCGCGACCATCCCAGCCACCACCATTTCATAACGCTCTAAAAACCGCTCCGCCGTCGCCCGGTCGAAGAGGTCTCGATTGTATTCCAAACCGATCTCCAACCCGCCATCTGCCGCCTCCGCCACCGTCAGCGACAACTCAAATTTAGCCGTCTCCCCCTCCGTCTTCACCGGCACCAATTCGAGGCCCGCCAACCTCAACGCCGCGCTCGGCGTGTTCTGCACGCTGAACATCACCTGAAACAACGGCGACCGGCTCACGTCCCGCGCGGGCTGCACCGCCTCCACCACCTGCTCAAAGGGCGCCTCCGCCCGATCATGCGCCGCCAACATCCGCGCCCGCACCGCTCGCAGCAGTTCTACAAAAGTCCCCTCCGGTCTCACGTCCGACCGCACCACCAGCGTGTTCACAAACAAACCGATCTGCGCCTCCCACTCCGGCCGGCTCCGGCCCGCCACCGGCGTGCCCACCGCGAAATCAGTCTGCCCGCTGTGCCGCCATAGCCACACTTCCCACGCCGCCAGCATCACCATGAACAGCGTCGCCCTTTCTTTCCGCGCCAGTCCGCGCACCCCAATCGCCGTCTCCGCCGCCAACCACAACTCGACTCGTCCCCCCCGATAGGTCGGCACCGCCGGTCGCGCCCGATCAAGGGGCAACTCCAGCGCTGGCACGTCCCGCAAATCCTCCGCCCACGCCGCCACGTGCTGCGCCACGACTCCCGCCGATACCCGCGCCCGTTGCCACCGCGCATAGTCACCATAACCCAAAGACAAAGGAGTCAACGCCTCCCCCGCATAGAGCCGCGCCAGCTCCCGGACGAGTATCGCCTCCGACCACCCGTCTGTCACCAGGTGATGCACCGTCAATTGCAGCCAATGCCGCTCCGATCCCAGCCGCCAGATCGCCGCGCGCCACAGCGGCCCGTTGGCCAAATCAAAGGGACGCGCAGCCTCTTCTGCCGCCCGCCGTCGCGCCTCCGCCTCCGAGCCCACAGCACCGCGCCGTACCGGCACCGCCAACGACGGTCGCACTTCCGCGCGGGCCCGACCCTCGTGGGCCGGAAACACCGTCCGCAGGCTCTCGTGCCGCGCCCCTAAAATCTGCAACGCCTGCCCCAGCGCCTCTTCATCCAACGCCCCTCGCGCTGCCAGCACGGTCGGCAGGTGATAGGTCGCGCCCACCTCGCCCAGCTGCGCCAAAACCCACATGCGTTCCTGCGCCGGCGACAACGGCACCTCCGCACCCGGCTCGCGCGGCCCTGGCGTATCCTGAATATCAATACTTACGGACTCCGTCCCGCTCACCGCCGCCGCGAAGCTCCGCACCGTCGGGAAATCAAACAACACCCGCAACGCGACTTCTCCGCCCAACGCCGCTCGGGTGCGCGCGATCACTTGCGTCGCCAACAGGGAGTGCCCGCCCAGATCAAAAAAGTTCTCGGCTGGTCCCACTGAGGGACGCCCCAACACATCCGCCCAGATCCCCGCGAGAATTTCCTCGCGCGGACTCAACCGCGGTTCGCCGTTTCCCTCCGCCGACGCGGAGTGAGCGTCGTCCCCATCCTCCGGCAACGCCCGCCGGTCCAACTTCCCGTTCGGCGTGCGCGGCAACGCCGGCAGCAGGTGCCAAACGGTCGGTGCCATGTGCGCCGGCACCACCACCTTGACCCAATCCGCCAACACCTCGGCCGTCACCGTCGCCTCCGGGGTCAGCACCACGAACGCCACCAAATAGGTGCCGCGTTGGGCATGCTCCCGCGCCAGCACCGCCGCTTCGACGATCTCAGGATGCGCCTCCAGCCGGGCCTGAATTTCACCCAGCTCCACCCGGAACCCGCGGATCTTCACCTGATGATCCCGGCGGCCCAAATAGTGCAACTGCCCGTCCGCCCCGTAGCGCGCCAAATCTCCCGTGCGATACAATCGCCCGCCCGGCTCCGGGGCAAAGGGGTCCGGCACAAAGCGTTCCGCCGTCAGGTCCGGGCGCCCAAGGTAACCGCGCGCCACGCCTTCACCCGCCAAGACGATTTCGCCGATCGCTCCCGCCGGCACCAATTGCAGATCTTCGTCCACCAGATACAGTCGCGAATTCGCGATCACCCGCCCAATCGTCGCCGGTCCACCCGGCACCCGCTGCGTCCAGGTCGAGTAGGTCGTGTCCTCCGACGGACCATACAGATCACGCACCCGCTCCACCCCGGGGAACGCATACAACCGATCCGCCAACGCCGCGGTCAGCGGTTCGCCCGCCAGATTGATCGAGCGCAACCCCGCCGGCATCGCCCCCTGCCGCGCCAGCTCTGCCGCCGCCGAGGGGACCGTGTTGACCAGCGTCACTTCATCACGCGCCGGTAAATTCGGCAGCGTGAGGGCGTTCTCCGCCACGATTACCGTGCCGCCACTCGCCAGCGTCACAAACAACTCAAACACCGATAGGTCGAAACAAACCGAGGTAGAAAACAACACCCCCGCCAACTCCTCCGGCCCGAATACATGTTGCGCCCAATGCACCAACGCCACCGCCTGCCGGTGCTCAATCGCCGTCGCTTTCGGCCGACCCGTCGATCCCGACGTGTAAATTAAATATGCCAGATTGGCCGGCAACGCCGGGCCCGCCTCCGCCATGCTCGCCCCCGCCGCCAACGCATCCATCCAAACCGTGGGCAGGTCATGCCCCGGCAGCGAGCTCGCCGTCGAGCGTTGCGTCACCACGGCCACGAGGCTCGCGTCCTCAAACATAAACCGCAACCGCTCCGCCGGATAAGCCGGGTCCAGCGGCACGTAGGTCGCCCCCGCCTGCAGCACGCCCAGTAATGCCACCACCAAATTCCCGCCGCGCGCCAGGCAAACCCCCACCCGGTCTTCGGGCCCGATGCCGGCCTTGCGTAGTTTATTACCCACTACATTCACTCGCGCCGCCACCTCCGCGTAAGTCAGCCGCTGTTCGCCATCGATCACCGCGCTAGCCCCGGGCGTGCGCGCCACTTGCGCCGCCCACAGGCTCGACAGCGTCGCGGTGCGATCATGCGCCAACGCCGTATCATGGCCCCACGCCATCACCTGCGCGCGTTCCTCATTATTGAGTCCGTGCACGTTCCCCAACGCCACCTCCACGCCTGCCGTCAAACTCCCCAACAGGGTGCGGAAATAACTCACCCACCGGTCCGCCAGTTTATCCGGCAGTCGCGCCCGATCATGCAACATCAGCAAGGTGATCTCCTCGCCCGGCGCCACGATCATCGTCGCCGGATAATGCGTGCGCTCATGGCTATGCGCCTCTTCGACCTGCAACGGCCCCAAGGCTCCTGCCAGCGCCTCGTCGATCGGGTAGTTTTCAAATACCAGCAGGGTCTCAAACAGTGACCGGTCCCGCGGCACCTCCGTCCATCCTTGGATTTTTACCAGCGGCGTATGCTCAAATTCCCGCGCCGCCATCACCCGCTCTTGCAACGCCCGCAACCACGCGCCCACCGGCCGCGCCGCTTCGATCTTCGCCCGCAGCGGCAACGTGTTGATAAACAGCCCCACCATGCTTTCCGCCTGCGGCAAATCCGCCGGTCGGCCCGAAACGGTGTGGCCAAAGATCACGTCCCGATCCCCGCCCAGCCGCGCCAAAAACAGCGCCCAAGCGCCTTGGAACACTGTCGCCAGCGTCACCTGCGCCTCCCGCGCAAATCTCCGTAACGCCGCCGACTCCCCCGCACTCAAACTCAGCTCCCGTTCTCCGTGCCGCTCCGCCGCTTGCGGCCACGCGCCCTCTGCTGGCTGCACCCAACCGAGGGTCGTCGGTTGAGTCAAATCCCCCAACTCCGCCCGCCAGAATGCCTCCGCCTTACCCGCGTCCTGCCGCTTCAACCATCCCAGATAATCCCGAAACGGCCGCGCCGTGGTCGGAACCACCGCCCGCCCTTGGGTCAGCGCCTGGTAAGCCGCCAGCCACTCCCGCATGACGTGCGCCACACTCCACCCGTCCAACAACAGGTGATGCCGGCTCCACAATAAAAACCACGCGTCATCCGCCCACCGCACCAGCGTCATCCGCGTCAACGGCGCCTTGCCCGGATCAAATCCATCCCGCGCATCCGCTGCGATCAACGCCACCCGGCGTCGCGCTCGTTCCGGCTCATCGGCATCCCGCCAGTCCTCCATCCGCACCGGCGTTTCGGCGGTTCGTCCCACCACTTGCAATGGCACCTTGCCCGTCTTCCAGGCAAAGGCCGTGCGAAAAATTGCGTGTCCTGCCGCCACCGCTCGCCACGCTTGCACGAGTCGCCCCACCTCCAGCGGCCCCCGCAGGATCGCGCTAAACTGATCGTGATACGCCCCGCCCGTCGGAGCCAACACCGCATGGTAAAGCAGCCCTTCCTGCAACGGGGTCAGCGGATAAATGTCCTCGATGTTTTTCTTCGACATGGGCGGCCGGCGTTCGCTCAGAACTCGATCTCCTCGATCGCACTTTCTAGGTCATCGTCGCTCGCGTCCGTCAGGTCAAACCGCGCCTCCGGCCCCGCCGAATCGACCGGGGTCACGACCCGACCCTCCGTCACCGCCGCCAACATTTCCCGCAAGAGCCCAAAATGCCGCTCCGCCACCCGCGCCACCGTTTCCCGCCGGTGCCGCCCCGGCGCGTAGTGCCACTCAAATTTCAATGCCCCGTCCACGATCAAGCCATTCACGTCGATCAGGTGCGCCCGTTGTCCGGCCGGTGCCGTCTGCAACCCCGCGTCCTCGGTCGCCGAGCCAAAGGGGCCGGCCGCATCCACCACCCCGTCGAACTGCCCCAGATAATTAAAACACACCTCCGCGGCCGGCACCTCCCAGCGCGCCGGTTCACTCAGCCACCGCCCGATCCCATAACCCAACCCCCGCCGCGGCACCGTCGCCAGTTGCTCCGCTACCCGCGCCACCAGCGCCGCCGGCTCAGTCACCCCCGCGATGTCCAAGGCAACTGGATACAACGCAGTGAACCAGCCCACACTCCGACTCAAGTCGATGCCCGCCTCGTCGCCTTCGCGACCATGACCTTCCAGGTGCAACGTCATCGCATCCGCCCCCGTCCACTCCCGCAGGGCTCCCGCCAGCGCCGCCAGCAGGAGGTCGTTGATCTGACACCCATAGGCCGCCAGCGCCCGGCGCAGCAGCGTCTCCGTTTCGGCCGGTGTCAGCGTTACGCTTAGAATCCTGACGTCCCTTACCGTGTTGCTTCCAGCCGGTCCGTCCTGCGGCAACCGGGTGACTGGTCGCGCCGCCAGCGCCTGCCAATGCGCCGCTTCGGCCGTCAGCTCCTCGCCCCCCAGCGATTGCCGCAGCCAGCCCGCCCATGCCGCCGCCGACACCGTCGCCCGTGGCAGCTCTGCGCCTGCATAAGCCGACCAAAGATCCTCCAACAAGATCCGCCACGACACGCCGTCCACCACCAGATGGTGCACCACGACAAAGAACCGCCGCTCCGCCCCGCCAGTGTGTTCCAGCCACAGCGCCCGCACCAACGGCCCCCGCGCCAAATCCAAAGCCGTTTGCTCCGCTGCGCACGCCGCCGTCAACTCCGCTGCCGTGCTCCAACGCACCACGCCAAAGGCCAGACTCTCGGCCAACGCCTCCACCACCCGCGCCGACCACCGTCCGGTCGCATCGACCGCGAACCGCGCCCGCAACATCGGATGATGCGCCACCACCGTGCGCAACGCCGCCTCGACGCGCGCCCCGTCCAACGGTGCGCGGGCCGTCAGTAGCACCGACTGATTCCAATGATGCGCCGCCTCAAAATCCTGCTCAAAAAACCACTGCTGAATCGGCGTCAGCGGCAGCGCCCCGCTCAGGCTGTCCGCGCACGCCACGCCTGCGCCCGACGCCGCTCCCGTCGTGCGCGCCAAATCCGCCACCGTCGGGTTCGCAAACACGCTCTTCGGACTCACGGCCAAACCCGCCTCGCGCGCCCGCGCTACCAGTTGCAGCACCTGAATCGAATCCCCGCCCAGGCTGAAATAGTTGTCGTGAATCCCCACCCGCGGCACCTTCAACACCTGCGCCCAGATCTCGGCCAGAGTAACCTCCGTCGCCGTGCGCGGCGCCGCGAAATCTGCTTCGTCGCCGTCCCTCCCCGGATCGGGCGGTGCGGGTAATGCGCGCCGATCCAACTTGCCGTTCGGCGTGCGGGGCAAAGCGCCTAGCCCCACAAACACCGCCGGCACAAAATACTCGGGCAACCGCGCCGACAACCACGGCCGACACAGTTCGTCCAACGCGCGCCCTTCCGGCAGCATCGCTCCCGCCACATATGCCACCAAGCGCGGCCCGCCCGTGGTGGTTTCGATGGCCACCACCGCCGCTGCCGCGATCTCCGCATGCTGCTCCAGCGCGTGCTGAATCTCGCCCAGTTCGATGCGAAAGCCGCGGATCTTCACCTGATAATCCCGCCGGCCCAAAAACTCTAGTTGCCCGTCCGTCAGGAACCGCGCCACGTCACCGGTCCGATACAACCGCGCTCCCGGCACCCCGCTGAACGGGTCCGGCCCAAACCGCTCCGCCGTCAGATCCGCCCGCCCCAAATAACCCCGCACCACGCCCGCGCCACCCAGATGTATTTCTCCAACGGCACCCCGCGGCACCGGCTGCCCGTCCTCATCCAACAAATACAGCTGCGACCCCGGCAGTACCCGCCCGATGGTCACCGCCCCGCCGCGCTCCCGTCGCGCCACCGTCGAATAGGTCGTGTCTTCCGACGGACCATACAGGTCGTAAACCGTCTCCACCCCAGCCGCGTAAACCCGATCCGCCAGCGCCGCGCTCAAGGGCTCCCCCGCTAGATTCACCACCCGCACGCCGGCCGGAATCGCCTGCTGTCGCACCAACTCCGCCACCGCCGAGGGCACGGTGTTGATCAGCGTCACCTCATCCCGCGCCGGTAACTCGGGCAGCGACAATGCGTTCTCCGCCACGATCAGCTTCCCCCCCGCCGCCAGCGTCACGAACAGCTCGAACACCGACAGATCAAAACACACCGAGGTCGCCCACAGCACCCCCGCCAGTTCCGATTCCGTATACGTCGCCTGCGCCCACGCCACTAAAGCCGTCGCTTGCCGATGTTCGATCGCGGTGGCCTTGGGTCGCCCGGTCGATCCCGACGTATAAATTAAATAGGCCAGATTTTCCGGCTGCACCTCCGCCGCCGCGACCTCCCCCACCGCAGAGTCAGTCCACGTCTCTGGTTCGACCAAGGTCCACGCCCCCTGAGGCAATCGCGCGGCCAACTCTCTTCGACTCACCAACAGCGCCACCCCGGCATCCTCACACATGAATCCGAGGCGCTCCGCAGGATAGGCTGGGTCCAACGGCACGTAGGCTGCGCCCGCCTCCAATACCGCCAGCAGCGCCGTCACCAGATCCACGCCGCGCTCCAGACATACCCCCACGAGTTTTTCCGGCCCCGCCCCACGCCGACGCAACTCGGCCGCCGCTCGCCCCACGCGCTCCCCTAACTCGGCGTAAGTGAGTCGCTCAGCGCCCACCACCACCGCCACCGCTTCCGGCGCCCGCGAAACCGTCGCCCAAAACCCGTCATGCAGACACCGACGCCAGCCCCCTTCCGGCAACGCCGCCGCATTGAACGCATCCACCAATTCATCACGCTCGGCCGGCGCGAGCCAGCTCGTCGTCTCGTGCCGCCCGTCCGCCCCCGCCGCCATGGCGGCGAGCACCCGATCATAGGTCGCTACCCACGCCTCCACCTGCTCCGGGGTGAATTCCGCCGGATTAAACCGCAGCTCCAGTTGCACCGTGCCCGCTGCCGAATCCGCGCTGAACTGGGCAAAATAATCGAAGGTGTTCTGATCGAAATAATCCGCGCCCAACACGTCCAGGTCATCCCGCGCACGCAGCTCATCCAGCACGTGAAAATGCACGAAATTAAACGCAGTCTCAAACCGCGCCGCGCCGCCCGCATCCTTCTGAATTTCCGCCAGCGGATAACGCCGATGCGGCCACACGACTTCATCCGCTTGCCAAACCGCCCGCACCAATTCCCGCCAGGTGCCGGGCCGCACCGCCAGCCGGTAAGGCACGGTGTTGAGAAACAAACCCAACGCACCCGCCGCCCCGTCCAGCTCCGGTCGGCCGTTGGAAATCACCCCGGTGACGATCTCCCGCTCACCGGTTCCATACGCCACCACCTTGGCGTGCGCCGCCATCAACACGTGCTTGAGCGTGACCCCTTCGCTCGCCGCCAAAGCCTGCAACCCAGCCACCCGCTCTCCCTCCCAAGTATGGAAGACCGCGCTCTGGGTGGCTGTGTCTTCGGCCTGGCGGATTGGCCACCGCGGCAATCGCCCGGCGGGCGCATCGTCAAGTTGCGCCGCCCAAAATGCCCGCGTCTCGGCCGACCCCACTGCCGCGCGTTCCAGCTCCACGAACGCCCGAAACGGAGGTAATGCCGAGCCGGGATCCGACCGCCGCCCGGCTAATCCGTCGAGGTAGGCCGTAAACAGTTCCGCCAGCAAAACCGACACGCTCCAGCCATCCAGAATCGCGTGATGCAGGCTCAGCGAAACCTGCACCGTCGTCGCGGATCGCAGGTGCACCGTCACCCGCAGCAACGGCGCCTCGCCCCAGTCAAAGCCTTGCGCCTTCTCCGCGTCCCGCCACGCCGCCAACTCCGCCTTTTGCTGCGAGTCCGCCTGCTCCCGCAGATCGACCACCGCCAACGGCAAGGCCGCTTTCGCCTGCACGCATTGCATCGGTTCGCTGAAGCCCCCCGGGTGCAAGGACGTGCGCAGAATCTCGTGCCGTGCCACCACCGTCGCCAACGCCCCGCGCAACGCCGCCTCATTCCAAACCATGCGCAGATGATAGGAAAACAGATCGTGAAACACCGGCGAGTCCGGTTGCAGCTCAGCATGAAACACCATGCCCGCCTGCAATACCGACATCGGATACGCTGCCTCCACTCCCGCCGGCAGTTTCGCGCGATCATCCGCTCCAATCAGGTCAAACGGCCCTACTGCCTTTCCCCCAGATCCCGCTTCGGTGCGCGTCAACCCCGTCGCCAACTCCCGCACGGTTTGCCGCCGAAACAACTCCTGCAGCGGAAAGTCCCAACCCGCCCTACGCACCGCCGCCCGCACTTCGATGCTGCGGATCGAGTCGCCTCCTAGGGCGAAAAAATTATCCGTCACACCCACGGTTTCCAAGCCCAACACCTTCGCCCACACGTCCGCCAGATCACGCTCCACCGCCGTCGCCGGAGCCTCCTGCACTTTCCCGACCTCCGCCCGCACTCCCGCCAGTTGGGACAGCGCCGTGCGGTCCACCTTCCCGTTGGGGGTGAGCGGCAATGCGTCCACCCAAGTAAACACCGCCGGCACCATGTAGTCCGGCAAAAATCGACGCAGGTGCTCTCGCAACGCCGTCGCATCCGGGACGTCCGCCGCCGCCGCCGACCCGGCCACCAACCACGCCGCCAGACGCGTGTCTCCACCAGCTTCGCTCTGCGCCAACACTGCCACGCCCACCACCATTTCGTGGCGGCTTAACGCGGATTCAATCTCACCGAGTTCGATCCGGAATCCCCGCACCTTTACCTGGAAATCAATCCGGCCCAGGTATTGCAGATCTCCGTTCGCCAACCGCCGCGCCGAATCACCCGACCGGTAAAGTCGCCCACCTGCGCCCGCCAAGGCATGAGTGATAAACCGCTCCGCTGTCAGCTCCGGCCGATTTAGATAACCCTCCGCCAGACCGGCTCCGCCCACCACGATTTCACCCGCCACCCCGCACGGCACCGGCTGCAGATGGGCGTCCAACAAATGAATCGAAAGGTCCGGAATCGGTTCGCCGATCAGGCTACCGGTGTTCGCCGCCACGTCCGCCGCCCGTATCCGCCGATAGGTTACATGCACCGTCGTCTCGGTGATGCCATACATGTTGATGAGCTGCGGTGCCTCGTCCCCGTGGCGTTCGATCCACGGTCCCAACGAAACCAGATCCAGCGCCTCCCCGCCAAAGACCACCCACTTCAACGCCAGCGGTGCCGGCGTCTCCGCCCCGCCCGTCATCTCTAAATTCATCAATTGGCGGAACGCCGAAGGAGTCTGACTCAACACCGTGACCCCTTCCCGAACCAACAAGTCCCGGAGCTGATCCACCGCGCGACTCACGGCAAATGGCACCACCACCAGACGGCCGCCGTATAGCAGCGCGCCCCAAATCTCCCACACCGAGAAATCAAAGGCGAACGAGTGAAACAGCGTCCACACGTCGTCCGGCCCAAAGCCAAACCAGTGATCAGTCTGCGTAAACAATCGCGTCACGTGCCGATGCGTGATCGGCACTCCCTTGGGCTTCCCGGTCGAGCCCGACGTATAAATCACGTAGGCCCGGTGCTCCGCACGCGGCTCCGGCAGCTCCGCCGGTGGCGTCGAGGCGATCTCCGCCCACTGCGCCTCGATATCTAACCGCGGCACGCCGACCGTCGTCGTGTCCGCCGTCAGCAACAATACCGCGCCCGCATCCTCCAGCATAAATTCACGCCGATCCAGGGGATACGCCGGATCAATCGGCAGGTATCCCGCCCCCGCCTTCAAAATCCCCAACACCGCGACGAGCACCGCGCTTGAACGCTCCATCGCGAGCCCCACCAAATCCCCCGTCGCCACGCCGCGCGCCCGCAGGCACCACGCCAGTTGGTCCGATCGCTCCGCCAACTCCCGATAGGTCAACGCCGTCTCCCCGTCAGTCACCGCCACCCGCTCCGCCGCCTCCCGCGCCGTCGCGCCAAACCAGTCCACCAGGGTCGCCGTGCCCGCCGGCTCCGGCCGCGGTGTCGGCCCCGGCGGCCAAATCGCGCGGTCGGCCGCGGACACGAGCGGCAACCGCGAAATCACCGTCGTCGGTTTCGCTACCACGCCGTGCAACAGCGTCCGAAAATTCTCCGCCCACCGCGCCATCGTCGCTGCGCTGAACAAATCCGTGCTGTATTCAAACATTGCGGACACATCCCCTTCCGCCCGGTCCTCAACCACCAGCAAGAGGTCAAACTTGGCCGCCGTGATCGGCGCCGCCAACGGAGTAAATTCCACCCCGGCCAATTGCACGGATCCGGCCGCTGCATGCTGGAACGTGAACCCGACCTGGAAAACCGGATGGTGACTCAGATCCCGCGGCACCCGCAGGCGCTCCACGATTTGCTCAAATGGCATTTCTTGATGCTCAAAGGCTGCCTGCGTCGTCCGCACCACCTTGCCCAAATGAACGTCAAACGACGGGTCACCGGCCAAGTCCGCCCGCAGCGCGACCATGTTCACAAAAAACCCGACCAGCCCTTCCAACGCCGCCTCCGGCCGGTTCGCCACCGGCGACCCTACCGCAAAATCATCCTGCCCAGCATAGCGACCCAACATCACTTGCCACGCCGCCAACAGCGTCATGTAAAGCGTCGCCCCCTCGCGCCGACCCAACTCGCGCAGCCCGGCCACCAACTGCGCCGGCACCACAAACCGATGCCCCGCCCCGCAACCCGACAACGCGTCCGGTCGATCGCGATCGGCCGGCAAGACCAGCCGCGGTGTATTCGCAAGTTGGCTACACCAGAAATCCCGCGATGCTTGCCAGGCTGGGCGCTGCGCCCGCCGTCGTTGCCACGCGGCGTAATCCGCATAGCTCAGCGGCATCGGCGTCAGCGCCGTCGTCCCGCCTTTCGCCGTGTAAAGCAGACCCAACTCGCGGGTAAAAACCTCGATCGACCCTCCGTCGAACACTAGGTGGTGCACGCAAAACAACAATCGGTAGTCCTCCGGTCCCAGCCGCACCAGTCGGGCCCGCAGCAAAGGAGCCACCGCCAGATCAAACGGCGTCTCCAGCACCTCCGCCTGCCGCGCCGCCAATTCGCGGGTTTGCTCCGCCGCCGGAAGATTCGTCAGATCCTCTTCCTGCAGCACCGTCGCATCGATCTCGACCGGTGCCAGCACGTCCAACCCGCCCCGGCCGTCGCGCTCCGGAAAACAGGTCCGCAACGCTTCGTGACGTCGGATCAATTCCGCCAGCGCCTCGCCCAGCGCCGCCTGGTCCAAAGCCCCGCGCAGCTCAAATCCTTGACCGAGATGATACGCCGTGTTCGCGGGCTGGAGCTTTTGCACGAACCAAAGCCGCTCCTGCGCGAAGGACATCACCGGTGCCTCGCCGTGAGGCCGCGGACGCAAAGTCTCGCCAGAACTCGCCTCCGTCGCAGGCCCCGTCAAGCCCTTCTGGGCGAGCAGTTTTTTTAAGAGAGCTTGTTTGTCGGGAGTCATGCTCGCACGGGCGCGTCCGGAACAAAACTGCAGCACGCTGACCGGCGGAAAAGACCCGTCACGCCAGCACCGCTTCCGGGTCCGCTTTCAGCGCGCTCGCGTCGCGGCTGACCAAGAAGTCAGGCCGTAGTTCGCCGGTTGGCACCGGCACGTTGTTCACGCTGTTGTAGGTCACGATCATCATCGAGCGATCCCACGGCGAAAGATTTGGCGTCGAACCGTGGGCCAGATTCGGATGGAAAATCAGCACACTGCCCGCCGGCCCTTTCGGGGCGACAATGCCCCCTTTTTCCACCAACCCGGCCACCGTTTTCCGGTCCAGCGAATACTTGAGGTCCGCGCTGAACCCGTCCTTCCAGTTACCCTCCCCCTGCGCCGCATTCACCTCCACCATACCGTGATGGTGAGACTTTGGGATGCACATCAGCGGGCCGTTAAACTCGGTAACTTTGTCCAGAAAAACCATAATGTTCACGCAGTCGGGACGGGGCATGCCGTCGCCTTTGGCCCAGAAAATATAGTCCTGATGCCACTTCCACACGTCGCCTCCGAAGGCCGCCTTACAGTTGATTTTAAACTGATAAACGTAGGCGGAGTCGCCGACGATCTGCTCCGCCGGGCGCAACATCCGCGGCAGTCGCGTCAGGCGCGCCATGACCTCGTTCATCAGGTGACACCCGTGCAAAGCCCGCACTGTTTCTCCGTCGGCTTCAAGCACCCGGCTAGGATGATCGATCGCCGCGATCTTCTCGGTTGCCTCGGATAGCGCCGCAATCTCGGTGTCGTCAAAGAGGTTCGGGAAAAATAACAGGCCGTCTTCCTCGTAAGTGTGCAATTGCTGACTGGTAAGTTCCATAAGGTAACCCCGAAAACTGGCCCGCGATACTACCCGCTGCAAGCCCCCTCTAGCCGCGCACTCGAAATTATCCGGAATAGGCCTAAAACATTATCAGATCACGACGTCGGGAAACAACTCAAGCGCGGGGCCGGGTCGAGGACGACATCTCGGGACCGGGTTGGACCTAGGACGGGTTAAAGGTGCGAGCATCGAAGCAGGTCTGAAAATGAAGTCAGTCTTTGCTCAAAGCGGTCGTAACGTCATCCGTCATCCTGCCGCCGGGCCGCTTCGTCGTCGGTCATGGCTTCCACTTCTCGCACGGTCGCCGCCACGGTTTCCCAGATTTCTGGTCCGCCGGCGACTTCGCTGCAGGCCGCCGCAAACGCCGCCAGCGTGGGATGCTCAAAAAGAGCGCGCAACGGCACGGGCAGCGTCGTCCTCGCCCGCAGTTGGGCGATCACCCGCGTCGCCAACAACGAATGCCCGCCCAAGTGAAAAAAGTGGTCCGCCCGTCCGACGCGCTCCACCCCCAGCAGCTCCGCCCATACATCCGCCACCAACTGCTCGCCTTCGCCTTTCGGTTCCTCGTAGACCGCGTCCCGCGCCATCTGGTTGACCTCAAGCGCCGGCAATCCCCCGCGGTTAATTTTCCCGCTGGGCGTCAATGGCAGGGCCGCCAACTCCACAAACACCGCCGGCACCATGTAATCCGGTAAGCGCTCCCCCACGAATCCTCGCAATTCCTCCACCCTAACCTCCGCCTCCCGCGTGAAGAATCCCACCAGACATTTGTCGCCCGCCGTGCGTTCCCGCACCACCACCACCGCTCCGGTCACCGCCGGATGCTGCACCAATCGCGACTCCACTTCACCCAGCTCTACCCGAAAACCGCGGATCTTCACCTGGTCATCTAGGCGCCCAAAAAATTCGATATTACCGTCGGCCAACCAGCGCGCCCGGTCCCCCGTGCGGTAAAGCCGATCGCCCGGTTTCAGGCCAAAGGGATTCGGCCCAAAGCGCTCTGCCGTTAGATCGGGCCGACCGTGATAATCCCGCCCCAGATTTGCCCCGCCAATGTAGAGCTCACCCGGCACTCCCACTGACACCGGATTCATGCGCGCGTCCAGCAGGTAGATCTGCGTGTTCGCGATCGGTCGCCCAATCGGCGGCGGCCGGCTCACCTGCAGCGGTGGGCCGTTAAAAGTATAGGCCGTCACCACGTGAGTTTCCGAAGGGCCGTAGTGATTGTGCATCACACAGTCCGGCATGCGGGCACTCAGCGCCAGAATCGCCGGCGTCAGAATCAAAGCCTCACCCGTCGTGATCAGCTCGCGCAACGAAGCGAAATGTTCCGGCCGATCCCCATAGTCCGCCGCCAATTGCTGCCACACCACCACCGGTAAAATCACCTTCTCGATCTGCGCCGCCGCCAGATAATCCACCAACACCGCCGAGTCGCCCCGCATCAACTCACTCGCGATATGCAGCTCCCCGCCACTGCCCAATACCGCAAAGATGTCGTGGAAACTTACATCGAAACTCAACGACGCAAAAAACAACCCGCGTGCGCCCGTCAGCAAGGTGGCGTGGTGCCAGCGGATGAGATTGCACATCGCCGCATGCCCCAAGGTCGTGCCCTTGGGTTTTCCCGTCGAACCGCTGGTATAAATAATGTAAGCGAGATTTTCCCCGCTCACGTCTGATTGCGGCGGCGTCGCCGGCCACGCCGCTAAGTCCTCCGCTACCCGGTCCAAATCCAACTCCAGCACCCCAGCCGGGAAGGCTAATTGCCCCCGACTCTCTTGGTGAGTGATGACCACCGGGGCCCTGGCATCCGCCAACATGAACTCCAGCCGATCCACCGGGTAACTGGGGTCGAGCGGCAGGTAACACCCACCCGCCTTCATCACGCCCAGCACCGCCACGATCATATCGAGCGTGCGCCCCAAATACAGCCCCACGATCACATCCGGCCCGACGCCCAAGCCCTGCAGGTGATGCCCGAGCTGGTTCGCCCGCGCCTCCAACTCCGCATAGGTAATTCGTTCCTGCTCGTCGATCAGCGCCACTTTCCCCGGCGTCCGCGTCGCCGACGCCTCGACCAACCGATGCAACAGCGGCTCCTCCGCTCCTGGCCAATTCGTCGCGGTCGCATTGAAGCCGTGCACCACCTGCCGGCGCTCCTCTTCGCCCAGCATCGGCAGATCCAGCAACGCCGCCTCCGGCTCCGCTCCCACTCCCGCTACCAGTCGTGGAAAATGCCCGGCCATGCGCGCCATCGATTCCACCGTAAACAGATCCGCCCGATACTCGATCCAGCCGTCCAGTCCCCCGTCTGCGCGGTCGCGCACCAACAGCGTGAGATCAAACTTAGCATCCGGAATCGTCGTCGGTAAAAACTCCGCCACCACCCCCGACAACGTCAGCTCGGGCAACGCAGTCTGATGCACAAACATGACGTCAAAAAACGGGTTCCGATTCTGCTCCCGGGTTGGTTGCAACGCCTCCGCCAACAATTCAAACGGGACGTCCTGCGCCGCATAGGCCGCCAGACACGTTTCTTTCACCGCGCGTAAGCATGCCCGAAACGATTCACTGCCCGCCACCGCCGTCCGCAGCACCAGCGTGTTGGTAAAGAAACCGATCAACGGCGCCGTCTCCGCCCGCGCCCGACCCGTCACCGGCGAACCCACCGCCACATCCGCCTGCCCGGTATAGCGATGTAACAACACCTTGAATACCGCCAACAGCCCCATGAATCCGGTCGCCGCTTCCGCTTGCGCGATCGCCTCCAACGCCGCTCGATCCGCCGCGGTTAAGGTGAACTCCACCGTGCCCCCGCGAGCCGAGGGTTGCGCCGGGCGGGAAAAATCCGTCTGCAACTCCAGCGCCGTCCCCGCCGCCAATTGCCCACGCCAATAATCCAGTTGTTCCTGGCAGGCCGGCGTCTCGCTCCAGCGCCGCTGCCACACCGCAAAGTCCGCATACTGCACCGCTGGTCGCACCGGCCACGGTCCCTCCCCGCGCGCCGCCGCATACCCCGCGGCCAACTCCGTTGCGAGTAAACCCAGCGACCATTGATCGCTGATGATATGGTGCATCGTCACCGCCAAGACATGCTCCGAAGAAGACAACCGCAGCAGCCGCGCCCGCAGCAACGGTCCTTCGGCTAACGCAAATGGCGCCGCCGCTTCCGCCAGCAGTCGCTCGCTCACCGCCACCTCCCGCGCGTCGGCGTCCCGTCCGCTCAAATCTTCCTCCGCCCAGGCTGCCGTCATATCCGGTCGCAGTTCGGCGGCCGGCTCGTCTCCCACCGCGACAAATACCGTGCGCAACACCTCATGCCGATCGCCCAATCCCGCCCACGCCAATCGCAGCGCCGCCGCGTCGAGATCACCCCGCAACCGCAACGCGCCCGGCACCGTGTAAGCGGCCCCGCCCGGCTCGAATTGGTCCAGAAACCAGAGCCGTTGTTGCGCGAAGGATAACACCGCCGGTGCCCCGGTATCCTCTCGCCGTCCGAGGGCCAGCTCGGCGGCCGCCCCCAAGCCTTCCTCCGCTAGCAGGAGGTCGAGCAAGGCCTTCCGATCATCTGCCGCGTCGGCCATCAGATTTCTATTTCCTCCATCGGCTCATCCGAAACCGACGCTTTCATCGCGACCACCTTGAGCTGCGCCAACAAGGTCCCCGCCAGCGCGACAACCGTCGGGCCTTCCAGCAACGCCGTCAGGGCCACGTCCACCCCCACGCCGCGTTGGATGCGATTCTTGATTTCGATCGCCACCAGCGAATCCACGCCGAGATCGGTAATCCGCGCCGTCGGCGTGATGTCCCCCACCGGCAACCGCAGCACCGCCGCGATGATGTTCGTGATCGCCGCAGCCAACAGGGTCTGCTGCTCGCTGGCCGATTTGCCCATGAGCGTCAGTTTCGGAACCCCCTCCGCGCCCTTTTCTGTTTCCCCGGTCGCGGGCAACAGCCCGCGCAACAACGGCGACAACCGGGCCGGCGGGTCAGCCTCAAAGAACCGCGGCCAATCGACCGACATAAACGCGAGTTGCGTCTCCCCGGACGCCATGGCGGACGCAAGCGTCGCCAGTCCTTGCGCCGGTGAGAAGCGTGATATCCCCAGTCCTTCCAAGCGGGCATGCGCCCGCCGCCCGTGCTCCGTAGTGGCAAAACCGACTTCCGCCCACGGCCCCCAATTGATGGTCAACGCCGTCTGACCCCGCGCCCGGCGTTCGTGCGCCAACGCATCCAAGGCCGCATTCGCCGCCGCGTAGTTACCCTGACCAGGGGCCGGCAACAGCGCCGAGAACGCCGAGAATAGCACAAACGCATCCAGCGGCTCGTCCCCCAATAAGGCGTCCAGATTACGCGCGCCCTCGACTTTGCCGGTCCAAGTCGCAGCCAGACTTTCCGCGTCTAACTCCGCCAACAGCGTATCCCGCCACGCCCCCGCCGCGTGAAACACCCCGCGGATTGCCGGCCGTCGCCCATCGGTCAACACCTTGGCCAACGCGTCTCGATTTGCGACATCGACCGCCACACTCTCCACCGCCACACCGGCATCCCGCCACGCCGCCAGTTCGGCTGCTCGCGCCGCGGTCGGTGCCCGTCGAGCCAGCAACATCAGATGCTGCGCACCCTGCTCCTTCAGCCAACGCGCCACCTCCCAACCCACGCCGTTCAACCCGCCCGTCACCACGTAGGTGGCAGCCGGTTGCACGGTGAAACCTTGCGCTCTGGCGGGTGTGCTCACCTGCGCCAACCGTGCGCTCCACCACCGTCCTTCTCGTCGAGCCAACTGGTCCTCGCCCACCACTCGGGTCAGTACCTCCGCCAAAGCCTGCGCTTGCTCCTTGACCGATTGCCCAAGATCAAGATCCACCAACCCGCCCCACCGCTCCGGCTGCTCGACGGGCAACACCCGCAGCAGACCCCACTGCGCCGCGCCCCGCGCCTCCGGTTGCGAGCCCCGCACCGCCTGTGCCCCCTGCGTCACCGTCCACACCCGGCCGCCCGAATTCCGCAACAGCCCTAGCGTATCCTCTAAATCAATACCAGAATCCAGCGGCCGACAATTCACCACCACGGCGGCCGTGGCCGCAGCCTCCAACGAGTCCGCCCGCGCCGCATCGATCCCCGCTGCGACCAAACGTGCAACCAACGCCTTCGCCAATCCGGCGGCGTCTCCCGTTACTAACCACCGGCCAGATCCGCCCATCGGTTGCGCCGCCAGATCCACCGGTTGCCAGTCGATCGCCAAACACCCTTCCACCGCGCGCCGCCGCGTCACCACCGGTCGGATTGGTTGCTCACCCGGCGGTAGGGCCCGCGCCATCTCAGTCCGAAACGCCGCCAACTCCGGCAGCATCGCCAAAACATCATCCTCCGCCGGACCAAAATCGAGGAGGCAGGCGATTTCGCTGACCCCCGCCGCCGCCAGTTCCGCCACCAGCGGCGCGCACTGCTCCGCCGGACCAAAGAGCGCCCGTGTCGCCACGAACCGGTCATACAAGAAGTCGACAAACGCCGTCTTGTCCGCGTCCGAAAGCGTGCCCACATCCACCGTCTGACCCCGGCTCGCCGCGAGCCCCGTCAATAGGTGCAGGTTCTCCCGCAGATACCGGGTAAACGGCCCCCGCACCTTAGCCTGTACCGCGGCCGCATCCGGCCCGATAAAGGTGTGCACCATCACGGTCACTCGGCCCGCCGCAGGATCATGTCCCGCCCGCTCCCGCGCCGCCCGATAAAGGGCAATCTTGCCGGCTAGTTCCGCCGCATCCTGATCCAGCAGGTGCGTCAGCATGTTCGCTCCAATCGCTCCCGCCCGCTCAAACGTTTCCGGATTGCCCGCCGCCGTCACCCACAACGGCAACTCGCTTTGCACCGGCGTCGGATAAATCCGTCGCGTCACTTCCTGGCCGTCCCCGCCCACCAGCGGCAGCGCCTCGCCCCGCCACAAACGCCGCAGTTCTTCGATCCCGGTAAAGAGTTGGTCCCGCCGCGATGCGTAATTCTCCGGCTGCAACGCAAAGTCCACCGGATTCCAACCCGCCGCGAATGACATGCCCGCGCGACCGTTCGACAGGTTGTCCACGACCGACCATTCTTCCGCCAGCCGCCGCACGTGGTGCAAAGGCAGCACACTGCTGCCCGCCATCAAACGCACCCGCGTCGTCTCCCGCGCCAGCGCCGCATGCAGCGTAGCCGGATTCGGATACAGCCCGCCGAAATCGGTAAAATGCCGCTCCGGCAACCATACGCTCGAAAACCCCTGAGCATCCGCCAATCGCGCCGCCTCAAACAACATGCGGTAACTATCGCCCTCCGGCTTTTCACTGCCGTTGAAGAACATGATGCCAAAGTCCATCGCCCCCGCCACCGGTTCGACCGCGGCCATCGGCGGACCGGCACCCGTCACTGCGGGCTCCACCCAGTGTCGGTCACGGGAAAACGGATACGTGGGCGCGGCGACCCGCCTTCCTCGCCCGGCGCCCATCAACGCCGACCCATCTGGCGGCTCGCCCGCGCCCTCCGCCGAAATCGCCAGCGCCGCCACCAATCCAGCCGCATCCATCGCCTCGACCACCCGCCAAAACGGCAACCGTTCGCGCCCGACTGCTGCCGTCCAACACACATCGGCCACCGCCACATCGGCCGGCAACGCCGTCAAAAATTCCGCATACCGCTCTTCCAGTTGCCGCAACGCCACCAACGACTTCGCGCTCAACAGCAACCGATAGGGCTGCCCTTCCGGCCACGGCGTAACGGCCGGCTCCGCCGGCGCCTCGTCCGCCGCCAACACGAGGTGCGCAATGGTGCCCGACGAACCGAATGAGCTCACCCCGGCGACCCGCTCCGCCCCCGCCGGCCAGGCTTGATGCGTCCGCGGGATGACCGCCGGAATCTCGCTGAGGCGCACCTCCGGATTCTCGGTCTCAAAATTCCGATGCGCCGGGATCTCCCCGTGCCGCAACGCCAGCGCAACCTTGATGACACCGCCCACCCCCGCCGCTGATTCCATGTGCCCAACATTGGTCTTCAACGAGCCCAGCACAACCGGCCGCATCCTCGCCGCATCCCGACCAAACACCCCCGCCAAGGCCTCCGCTTCGATCGGATCCCCAAGGGCCGTGCCCGTGCCGTGCGCCTCCACGTAAGCTACGTCGGCCGGAGCCACGCCGGCTGACGCCAGCGCCCCGCGAATCACCGCCGTTTGCGAGGGACCATGCGGCACGGTCAAGCCGCTGCGCGCGCCATCCTGCGCCACCGCCGATCCGCGAATCACCGCGATCACCCGGTCGCCATCCGCCCGCGCCGCCGAGAGTTTTTTTAAGACCAAAACCCCACACCCCTCACCGCGCGCATAGCCATCCGCCCGTGCATCGAACGTCTTACACCGTCCGTCCGGCGACAACATGCGCGCCCGCGACACCGCGATCGAATTATCCGGCGCGAGGATCAGATTTACCCCCGCCGCCAGGGCCGTGGTGCTCTCGCCCGACCGCAAGCTCTGACACGCCAGATGCACCGCCACCAACGACGACGAACACGCCGTATCGATCGTCATCGCCGGACCGTTCAAACCAAAGAAATAACTCAGCCGCCCCGCCGCGATGTTGGCGATGTTGCCCGTCGCGCCATAGGCGTCGAGCCGGGTGAGATCATGGCGGTAAACCAGCTTCAGGTAGTCGACTACGGTCAGGCCCACGTAAACGCCCGTCGCGCTGCCCCGCAATTGTCCCGGCGGCAAACCCGCATCCTCCAGCGCCTCCCACGCCGTTTCCAGCAGGAGCCGTTGCTGCGGATCCATTGTCGCCGCCTCCCGCGGAGAAATCCCAAAAAACCGTGCGTCAAATTTGTCGACGTCCCGCAAAAACGCCCCACGCCGCGAATACATCGTGCCCGCATTTTCCGGATCCGCGTTAAAATAATCATCCACCGCCCAACGCTCCGGCGGCACGTCGCCGACCGCATCAAACCCCGCCCGCAGCTTTTCCCAAAACGCCGCCGGGCCATGGGCCCCGCCGGGAAACCGACACCCGATCCCGACGATCGCGATCGGCTCGCCCGCCGCCCCCTGCGCCGCCTCCAACTCGGCGATCCGCGCCTGCTGTTGACGTAACGCTTTCAACGCCGCCCGCAACATCACCGCCGGATCTTTGCCCGCCTCGCTCATACGCCGCCTCCTCCGGTGCTTTCGCCCATGGCCTTCAATTCGTCTTCCAATAGTCCCGCCAACTCGTCCGCCGAAAGATCATCCAAATCATCATCCGTTGCCGCCGCCACTTCCGCGTCCGGCGGCGGCAACAGCGTCGCCAGATAATCGCTCAATTGCGTGATGTTCGGATAATTAAAGACCACCGTCGCCCGCAACGACACGCCGAGCTCCGTCTGCATGCGATTCTTCACTTCAATCGCCATCAATGAATCCATACCCATCTCAAAAAATCCGCGCGTCACCGATACCGCCGCCGCATCCGGCAATCGCAACGTCGCCGCCACCCCGGCCTGCAGCCACGACGCCAGCTTGGCCAAACGGCCCGCCGCTTCCGCCGCCACCAATTCCGCCCATAACGGCGTCGAACCCGGGCGCACGACCTCCGCCGATCCCGTCCCGGCCGTCGCTCCCTCCGCCCCTGTATCGAATAAATTTTGCCGCCCTCTCACCGCAAATAGATCGCGCAATGTCGCCGCGTCGATCGACGCCGCCACTTGGCGCGGGCGCCCGGTCGCCAAAGCCAGTTCCAACACTTGGATGCCCGTCTCCGGAGTCATCGTATGCACGCCAATGCGCGCCAGCTGTTCGCGCTCGGCGCCCGCGACCATGCCGCCTTCTGACCAAGGGCCATAGTTGATGATAGTGGCCGGCAACCCGCGCGCCCGGCGGTAGTCCCCCAGCGCGTCCAGAAACTGGCTCGCAGCGGCATACAACGGCAACCCGGTCGTGCCCCACACGGTCGTGATCGACGAAAACGCCGCGAAGAAATCCAGCGCCATCCCGGACGTGAGTTCATGCAGGATCCACGCACCGCGCAGCTTCCCCGCATGCACCGGCGCATCCTCCGCATACTCCACTTCGCGCACGGGCCGATCCTCCGCCCGACCTGCCAGATGCACTACCCCCGCCAAGGCGTGACCCGACGCGGCGATGTCGTCGATAATCCCCTGCATCGCCACCCGATCGCCTGCGTCCACCGTCGCATAAGTCAGCTTCACTCCCCCGGCAGTCAGGGCCGCCACCGTCGCCCGTTTTTCCTCGCTCCAAGACTCCGGCGGTTCCCGTCCGGTCACCACCAACTGCCGAGCCCCTCGGGCCATCATCCAGCGCAACACCTCCCGGCCCATCGCGCCTAAACCACCGGTAATCAGATACGTCGCGTCCCACCGCATCACCAACGGATCATGCGCTTCCGGTGCATCCACGCGCAAACGCGGCACCCAGCACCGACCCGACCGCCACGCCCACTGGTCTTCGCCCGACCGGCTCAGCGTCGCGGTAACGTGCTGGGCTTCCTCCGCCGACCCTACCGTATCCAAATCTACCATACCGCCCCAAAGCTGAGCATGCTCCGTGGCCAGAACGCGACCGACCCCACGTGCCGGGGCCGCGCCCACCGCTATTTCCCGGCCTTCGGCCACCCCCGCCTCCGGAATCAGCTCGGCCCCGCGCGTCACTAACCAGATCGGGGTGTCCTGACTCGTCCGCAACAAAGCCTGCGCCAAATGCACCAATGCTCCCGCGCCGGTTTCGTGACCGCGTTCGATTGTTTCCCAGGACGGCTCTGCGCCCACCGGCAACGCTAGCGTCCAAGCATGAATCACTCCGCGCCAGGGTTCGCCTGCCCGCGCCAAAACAGCGTCAAAACCGTGCGGATCACTCGGGTTTACCTGCCACCGATCCGACGCCAGCCATTCCGTTTCGCGCCCGATCTCCGCATACCGCACGCGACCGCCTCCCGCGACCAAACGCTGGCCGACGGCGCGGCCCAGACTATCCGCGCGCGCTTCATCCAAAATCAACCAGTCGCCCGACCAGTCGCCCTCCGCGAGTAGGTCCGGCGTCGAATCTTCCTGCCAGTGAACGCGGTGCAGCACCTCCGCCACATCCGTCGCCGGCGGCCGACCCGCCGTTATCTTTGGGGCCGGCGGCGGCGTAACCAACCGACTCTCCTCTTCGCCCGCAAATTTTGCCCGCAAGGCATTCAGGTAGGGCAGCGAAGCCAAGACGTCGTCGGTCTTCGCTCCAAAATCGAGCAGACACGCAATCTCGTTGACCCCCGCCTTCCCCAACGCCCGCACCAACTCTGCGCACGCGTCGACCGTGCCGAACAAGGCTCGTCGCGCGTAGAACCGATCAAACAGCAGATCGGCCAGATCTTCCTTGTCCGCGTCCGACATCGCCGCCGGGTCCAGATCGCGGCCGCGACTCAGCGCCAACCCGCGCAAAAGATGAAGATTCTGTTTTAGGAAATCGACATACGGTCCGCGAATTTGCCCTTGGATCGTCGCGTCATCCAGCCCGGAAAACGCGTGCAACATCACCGTGACCCGACCGCGGGTCGGATCATGACCGCCCCGCGCTCGCGCCGCCCGATAACGCGCGATCTTCTCCGCCAATTGTTCCACTTCCTGATCAAGCAGGTGAGTCAACAAATTGGCCCCGCTTTCGCCCGCGCGCTCAAAACTGTCGGGATTCCCCGCCGCGGTGACCCACACCGGCAATTCCGATTGCAGGGGCGTCGGGTAAATCCGCACAGAGCTCGACTCGCCCTGCGGCGTGGTGACCGGCATCGATTCCCCGCGCCACAGCGCCTGCACCTGCGAGATCGTTTCCGCCAGAATTTCCCGGCGATTCGGATACGCCTCCGGTGCCATCGCGAAATCTCCGGGGTTCCACCCCGACGCAAAGGATATGCCCACGCGCCCGCCCGAAAGATTATCGATCACCGACCAGTCTTCCGCCACCCGCAAAGGGTGATGCAGCGGGGCTACCAGACTGCCAGCCATCAAACGCAGCGTGTGCGTTTCGCGGGCCAACGCCGCCGCCAAGACCGTCGGATTCGGGTACAGTCCGCCGAATCGCGTGTAGTGACGCTCCGGGACCCACACACTGCTAAACCCATGCGTATCGGCATAACGCGCCGCCTCCAGCACCAGCCGATACTTGTCCGGCTCGCTGGCCTCCTCCGTGCCGTTGAAGAGCATGATACCAAAGGCCATTTCCTCCGCCGAAGCCGACTGCGTCCAATGCTGCAACGTGCGATTCACCCGGGCCACCGGCGGCGTCGGCTCGCGCGGCTGCACTGCTTCCAGCCAGTGGCGCTGCCGCTGGAAGGGATACCACGGCAAATCCAAATCGGCCCGTCGTCGGCCCCGGATCGCCGAGGTCGCCGCCGGCTCGACCGCGACTCCCGCCGCATAAAGTTCCGCCACCGCTTGTCGGACGGTCAGGCCCTCATCCGGCCCCGCCCGCAACGACACCGCCGCCTTGACCGCCGGCCAAGTCTTGCGCGCCAGCGCCACCAGCACCGGCCGTGGGCCGACTTCCAAGACCTGTCCAATCCCGGACTCCGCCAACGCCTCCACGCCCGCCGCAAAGCGCACCGTGCCCAGCACGTGATCGCGCCAATGCGCGGCCTGCGTTACATCCGCATCCGGTCCTAAATTCGAAATCAGCGGCACCCGCGGTGCCGAAAAACTCACCTTCGCCAACTCCGCTTCGAACGCCGCCAACATTGGTTTCATCAAGGGCGAATGAAACGCATGTGACACGGCCAACCGCTGGGGAGTAATACCCTCCGTGGTCCATGCCGCCGCGATCGCATCCAGCTCACTCACCGGCCCCGCCAGCACCACTTCGCGGGCAGCATTGACCGCCGCGATCGAAACTTCCGGACGTCCCTGCACCGCTGCTCGTGCCGTCGCCTCATCGGCAAATGCCGCCAACATGCCTCCGCCCGCCGGCAACGCTTGCATCAATCTCCCCCGTGCCGCGATCAAACGCAGCCCGTCCTCCACCGAAAAAACCCCCGCCACGCAGGCCGCCACGTATTCGCCCACGCTGTGTCCAGTCACCACCGCCGGTTGCACGCCCCATGAGCGCCACAATTCCGCTAGGGACCATTCCAACGCAAACAACGCCGGCTGCGTGAACGCCGTCTCATTTAATCGCGCCGCCTCCGCCGTGCCTGCCTTCGCCGCGAGCATCAGGCGCAACGGCTGCGGCAACAACGGATCGAGCACCACCGCGCACCGATCCAGCGCCGCCCGAAACACCGGCTCGGTGGCGTAAAGTCCGCGCCCCATGCCCGCGTATTGTGCACCTTGCCCGGTGAACAAAAACGCCACGCGCGTAGGCGTATCCGATATTTTGTTACGTGACGCCGATCGCAATGCGGTGCTCAGCTCTTCCGCCGAGGTTCCCGCCACCGCCAAACGGTGCGCTTCGCCGCTCCGGCCCACGTTCAGCGTGTGCACCGCATCGGCCAACGGCCAGGACGCCAACCGCGACGCCACCGCCTCCGCCAACGTGGCCAATGCTAGGGCCGAACGCGCCGTCAGAGCCAAGCAGTGCGCCGGGGTCGGCGCCGGGACCGTCGCGTTCTCCGGTGCCGACTCAGGCGCTGCTTCCACCACGACGTGCGCATTCGTGCCCGTAAATCCAAACGAACTCACCCCCGCTCGCCGCGGTTGCCCCGTCGGCCAAGCCTGATGGGTCGCGACCACCTTCACCGGCAATCGCTCCCACGGCACGTGCGGATTAAGCTCCGCGCAGTGCAGGCTCGCTGGCAACTCGCCGTGCTGCAGCGCCAGCACCGTTTTGATCAGACTGGCCACCCCCGCCGCCGCTTCTAGATGCCCCAGATTACTCTTCACCGACCCGACGTGCAACGCGTCCTCCGCGCCCCGCCCTTCGCCCAAAGATCTTCCCAGCGCTTGCACCTCGATCGGATCGCCCAAGGCGGTGCCCGTGCCGTGCGCCTCGACGTAGCTCACGTCCCGCGGCCCCAAACCCGCCCGCCGCAACGCCGTCCGCACCACTCGCTCCTGGGCCGGACCATTCGGCGCCGTGAGGCCGTTGCTGCGACCGTCTTGATTGACCGCACTGCCCCGGATCACCGCCAACACCGGGTCGCCCGCCGCTTGCGCATCGCGTAGCCGTTTCAGTACGACCAACCCACAACCCTCCGACCGCACGTAACCATCCGCCGTGGCGGCGAACGCCTTGCAACGACCGTCCGGCGCCAGCATCCGCGCTTGCGAAAAATTAACCGCCAGCTCCGGCCCGAGAATCACGTTGACGCCGCCCGCCAGCGCCAGCCCGCACTCCCCGAGGCGCAGCGCCTGGCTCGCTTGGTGCACCGCGACGAGCGACGACGAACACGCCGTGTCGATCGCCAGTGCCGGCCCTTCGATCCCAAGGGTGTAGGCGAGTCGACCGGCGGCTGCGCTCATCGCATTACCCGTGCCGCCGTAGGCATCGATCCTCGCCAAATCCTCGGGCGGCAACGCCCGCCGCGCATAGTCCTGCGTGCTGATGCCGACAAACACGCCCGCATCGCTGCCGTGCAACGACGACGGGGAGATACTCGCATGCTCTAGGGCGTGCCACGCCACTTCCAACAACAGCCGATGCTGCGGATCCATCGCCGCCGCCTCGCGCGGAGCGATGCCAAAGAAATCCGCATCAAAATCCTCGATCCCGGTCAGGAACCCGCCGAAACGCGAGTTGGTCTTGCCCGCCGTCGCCGCCGCCGGCGCATACACGGCCTCCACGTCAAACCGGGCCGCCGGCACCTGCTCGATCGCATCCACCCCGTCCCGTAAAACCTCCCAAAACGACGCGGCATCATGCGCGCCTCCCGGAAACCGTAGCCCCAATCCCACGATTGCGATATCGTCGCTCGCCGGCACTTTGTCTGACCCACCGGAAGGCAACGCCACTTCGGCCACCGGCAACGCCACCCCGGTCAAATGCGCGACCAAACGGGCCACACTCGGAAAGTCATAGAGCAACATCGGCGGAACGTCGCGACCGAGATATTCCTGCAACTCTCCCGACAGCCCAACCACTGCGGCCGAATCCAAACCGTGCGCCGAAAACGGCGCCTGCACATCCACCGCTGCGGCAACGCCTCCTAGTCGCTTCGCCAATCGGACGCGCAACCATGCCGTCAACCCCGCCGCCGCCGTATCCGCTACCTCCACCGCCGCCGGTATCTCCATCTCGGTCGTTGGGACGGAAACCAGGGGCGGCGTCCATTCGCCCACCACGTTGAGCTTCGCCGCCAGATAGTTTTTTCGGGCGCCCTGCCGTTGGATCTTGCCCGAGGAAGTCTTCGGCACGGTCCCCGTTTTGATCAAGACCACGGCGTGGGGCTGCACCTCGTGCTCCTGTAAGATCGCCTGCGCCATCGCCGCGCCGATTGCCGCCGTATCGGCATGGCGTAACGCCGTGCGCAGCAGCTCCTGAATAACCACCAGCCGTTCCTGTCCGTCCACGTCCACCGAAAACGCCGCCCCGCCTCCGCTCTTCAACGCCGGATGAGCCTGCTCCATCGTGAATTCGATGTCCTGCGGATAATGGTTCCGCCCACGAATGACGATCAGGTCCTTGGTGCGTCCGCAAATGTAGAGTTCCCCCGCTTCATCCACGTAGCCCAGATCACCCGTGCGCAACCAGGTCGCCGGGTCGTCCGGCAACCGCGCGCCAAAGGCCTCCGCGGTTTCCTCCGGACGCTGCCAATACCCCGCCGCCACCGTCGAGCCCGTCACCCAGACCTCCCCGATCATCCCCGGCGCCGACTGCCGACCCTGCTCCGGATCGGCGATTACCACCCGCGTATCCAAAATCATGCGACCCGAGCTCACCTGCGCCGAGGTCGTGCCCGCCGCCGCCTCCAGCGCAGCCGCTTCAAATCGTCCCGCCTCTAGCCCCACCCGGTCCACCGTTTTCACCACGGGCTCGTGGTCGACGTCGCCGCCTGAGACCATCAGCGTCGTCTCCGCCATGCCGAAACAGGGGTAGTGCGCCTCCGGCCGAAACCCGCAGTCCGCGAATGCCCCTGAAAACGCCGCCAGGGTCGCCGCCCGCACCGGCTCCGCACCGTTGTAAGCGCTCTCCCACGACGACAGATCAAGCCCCACTCGCGCCTCCGGCCCGATCCGTTCGACACACAGATCAAAACCGAAATTCGGACCGCCCCCATGCGTGCCCTTGAACCGGGTGATCGCCTCGAGCCACCGACGCGGCCGCTGGATAAAACTCACCGGTGACATCAACACGCCCAGATGCCCCGTGTAGACCGGCCCCAAAACCCCGTCGATCAAGCCCATGTCGTGGAACGAGGGTAACCAACTCACGGATACGCTCTCCCGGTGAAGCCGAAACGACTCCTGAATATAATGGGTATTATAGACGATATTGGCGTGCGTCACCATCACGCCCTTGGGCGCCCCGGTGGATCCCGAGGTGTATTGCAAAAAGGCCAGTTCATCCGCCGTCACCGCCACCGGCTCGAATCCCGCCGGTGCCTCCGCCACGGTATCCGTGGCCAACCACCCGAGATCCGCCCAGTCCGGCAACTCGCGAATCTGCCGCTGCACCGCCTCGTGGGTGCGCTCATTGGTCAGCGCGATCTTCGCTCCCGCATCCGCCGCCAGCGCCACCAACCGCGGCAAGTGACCTGGATTGCGCGGCGGATAGGCCGGCACCGCCACCATGCCCGCATAAAGGCAGCCAAAAAATCCCGCGATAAAATCCAGCCCCGGCGGATAGAGCAGCAAAGCCCGATCGCCCCGGTCGCCCATCCCCTGCAAGGCCACCGCCACCGCCCGCGCCCGCCGGTCGAGTTCGGCATAGGTCACCCGCAGCTCCTCCCCCTCCTTGTCCGCCAAAAAGATGTGTGACGTGCGCTCCGCCTCGTGTCGCGCCCGCCAGCTCAATACCGCCCCCAACGTCGTGCCGACGGGTTGCTGCCAAGCGGGCGCAGGATTGGAGTGAGATGACGGCACGGACAGGAAAATGGCGGCCCGAGCGAACGCGGTGCAACAGGAAAATCCGGCGAACCACCCCACCCACCATGGTCTTTTCCTGGGAGAGGAGAAGTCATTGAAGTTGAGTAGGATAATTTTGTGTTAGACTAATTGGGTAATTTTCGATCTGTTTGGATGGGATGAAATCTAAAACTGAATCGAAAACAGAAGCTAAAACTGAAGCTAAAACTGAATCGAAAACAGAATCGAAAACTGAATCGAAAACAGAAGCTGAAACACCAATCGGCCACCCGGCGCACAAGCGCTGGAATCGAAACGTGGAGGTGCGGGTGGCCACGGCGGCCGAGCACGAGTGGTTCGACGCGCAACTACATGATCGGCACTATCTGGGAGCCGGGCATCCGGTGGGCGATTACCTGCGCCAGATAGTCGAGCGTGGGGGCCAGGCGGTGGCGCTGTTGGCGTGGGGTCCGGCCTGCTATGCGCTCAAGGACCGGGACCGTTGGGTCGGCTGGG
>Ga0209390_10000731_pt1 | contig 64994 bp, 65 predicted proteins | sample BON01_FD_187212 | JGI IMG/M metagenome (GOLD analysis project Ga0209390, IMG submission 187212) | Freshwater microbial communities from Lake Bonney liftoff mats and glacier meltwater in Antarctica - BON-01 (SPAdes) (version 2) | ecosystem: Environmental > Aquatic > Freshwater > Ice > Glacier...
TAGGTCAGCGTGTAGCGATCGGTATCTAACACCGGTTCAGCAAGGCCCGCCGCTATCATCGCTTCACCCACATCGTGCATATCGTAAAACATATTCACATGCGGATAATCATCAACGTCAGCCCATGCCTGGCGTAATTCACGTAAGGTATCAGGCCCCAAAGTAGTAAACATTAGCAGGCCATCTGGTCGTAATACTCGTTGAATTTCAGCAAAACTGATTCTAGGATCACACCATTGCAGAGTCAAGTTTGCAAACACCAAATCGACGCTATTATCGGCCAATGGTAAATGCTCCGCGTTACCTGCCAAATAATGAGGCGCCTTAGAATAGGGCAACCAACGTTTGAGGCCAGATTCTTTCTGGTAACGTTGCCGGGCTTGTTGCAACATGGCAGGTGCAATATCTAATGCTAACAGTTGTGCCTTCGGATAATGTTTGGCTAATAAGGTTAAATTCCTGCCTGTTCCCACGCCCAAGTCTAATACTCGTTTTGGTTGAAGCGTGACTAATGACAGGCGGTCTAATAACTCATCTCCAGTCTGGCGTTGTAAGACAGCGACATCATCATAATGTGCAGCAGCATGGCCAAATGAGCGAGCAACTAAATTTCTGTTGGGGAGTTCATTATTCATCAATAAAATGTTCTATCACTTGCAAGCATTCTGTTGTCTGAGAAATAAATGGTGCATGACCCGCCCCTTTTAATAAGGCTGTTTGTACATTATTTGTCATTTGTTTTACCACGTCTAACATGGTGCTCGGAATTAACGTGTCGCGATCACCTAAAATCATCATTATTGGACAATCAAGCATTGCTAATTGTGTCCGCAGATCGCTAGATATCAGCAAATTAAGCCCTGCTAGCAAAGCTTCTGCTACCGGTGGTTTTTCCATAGTTAACTGCTCAGCTAATTGTCTAATCATGTCACGACTATGAGTTGAACCACGGGCTTGTAGCAATAAAAAGTGTTGCAAGGTATCAGCTTGATTCTTAGCCAAATTATCTGCAAAGGCTTGAAACACCTCAGCTTCCATTGCACAAGACCAATCTGGTTTTTTCACAAAACAGGGCGTTGCAGCTAACAACACTAATTTTTTAACCCGTTCAGGAAATTGGTCAGCAAAGGCAATACTCATTAACCCACCTAAAGACCAGCCTAACCAGTATGCTGATTTGGGGAGTTCGTTGGCAAGATTGGCTAGCAATACATCAAGATCTAAGGCATTGTCGTGCCAATCACTCTGCCCGTGCCCCGGTAAATCAACCAAGAACAAGGTAAAATTTTCAGCTAGCAACCCAGCCAAGTTATGCCAAACGGCACTGTGCATACTCCAACCATGCAACATCACTAAGTCAGGTCCTCTTCCCATTTTTTTAATGTGCATATTCACTCACATTGACATGGCCCGTGGTTAACATTTAACTATCCTTCCCAAAAACCTAAAAGAACTAGATTTTTCACTTCAAGCAGCACAGATATTTTCCAACGCTTCTAACAGACGCTTAACCTGCTGCTCATTATGGCTAGCGGATAAGGTAATACGTAGCCGGGATGAGCCTTCTGGCACAGTCGGTGGTCTAATTACGCCTACTAACAGCCCTTTGTCTTCTAAAGCCTTACCGATTTTTATGGCCTGTTTTTCATCACCAATTAATATCGGTTGGATGGCCGTAAATGAAGCCATCAGATCCAAACCTAATCCTTTTGCACCTGCTCTAAACTGGTTAATTAAAGCGGTTAATTTTTCACGTCGCCAGTTTTCATCTTTCACTAGTTTCAAACTCGCTAAGGTAGCTGCGGCTATAGCCGGTGGCTGTGCGGTAGTGTAAACATAGGTTCGCGCTTGTTGAATCAAGGTTTCGATCACCACTTCATCTGCAGCGACAAAGGCACCCGCAGTGCCAAAAGCCTTGCCAAATGTACCCATTTCTATCGGCATTTCACTTTGATGAATATGCCAATGTTCCACACTGCCTCGACCGCTTGCACCCAATACCCCAAAACCATGAGCATCATCAATGAACACAGCAGTATTATGTGCTTTAGATAAGGCCATAATCTCAGGTAAAGGCGCTAAATCACCATCCATACTGAACACGCCATCACTAACAATAAGGCGATTATTAGCGTGTTCAGATTGGTGCAATCGGGTTATTAAGCCAGCCATATTGGCATGCCGATATCGCAGCTGATCGGCGGCTGATAACCGCCCACCATCTAACAAGGATGCATGATTGAGTTTATCTTGAAAAATAACATCGCCACGACCCATCAGGCCATCAATAACGCCCATATTTGCTTGATAACCAGATGAAAAAAGTAAGACTCGTTGCTGGCCGGTAAAGTCAGCTAATTCCTGCTCTAATTCTTGATGATAACGGCTATGTCCCGTCAATAAATGTGCAGCACCAGCCCCCACACCTTCTTGTTCTACCGCATCAATAAATGCTTTTTTTAAAATGGGGTTATTCGCTAAACCTAAATAATCATTACTGCAAAACGATAGTAGTTTTTTGCCGTCAATCACGACATCAACGCCTTGTTCACCAAGGCGAATGCGTGGCTGACGATATCTTCCTGCCACTTTTCGCTCAGCTAAATTGTCAGCTAATTGTCTTGACCAAGGCAAACTTGCCATTTAATGACTGCAAGCATCCTGAACAGGCGCATTATGTTGACCTGACAAAGTAGTAATACCTAGGCGATTAAACAATTGCTGATCATGAGCGGTATTAGGATTGTCCGTCGTCAGCAATTTATCACCATAAAATATTGAGTTAGCGCCGGCAAGGAAACACATCGCTTGCAGTTCATCACTCATGCTTTCACGACCCGCAGATAAACGCACATATGACTCTGGCATCATTAAGCGTGCTAACGCTATCGTGCGAACAAATTCTAATTGATCAATATCATCATGATTCGCTAATGGCGTACCTTCTACTTTAACCAATAAATTGATCGGGACACTTTCAGGGTGACTAGGCAAATTAGCAAGGTTGATTAATAAACCAGCACGATCACGTCTACTTTCACCCATACCTACAATACCGCCACTACAGACGTGAATATTAGCATTACGCACATAACTTAAGGTGTCTAAACGATCTTGGTAGGTACGTGTGCTGATTATGTCACCATAAAATTCTGGCGAAGTATCAAGGTTGTGATTGTAATAATCCAAACCCGCTTCTTTCAACCGTTTAGCTTGATGTTCTTCCAACATGCCTAGGGTTACGCATGTTTCCAAGCCCAAATCTTTCACGCCACTGACCATGTCAGCCACCCGTTCAAGATCACGGTCTTTCAAATTACGCCATGCTGCGCCCATACAAAAACGGCTTGCGCCCGTTGCTTTCGCTGCTGCTGCATTTTCTAACACTTTATCTAGTGGCATCAAAGGTTCAGCTTTTACCGCTGATTCATGATGCGCACTTTGTGGACAATAACCACAATCTTCAGCACAACCACCTGTTTTGATGCTTAATAAGGTGCTAACTTGCACTGAGTTAGGATCAAAGTTTTCACGGTGGACCGTCTGAGCCTGATACATAAGATCAGAAAAAGGTAAGTCATAAAGTGCTTCGACTTCTTCAGCGCGCCAGTTATGACGTAATGATTTATCAGTATTTAAGCTATTTTCAGGCATAATATTACTTCATTAGATTTAAAAGGATTTAGTCTTGATGACAAGGGAATTTTTATCACTATTGCCACATCGATTCTGGCAATTATACAGCAAACTGATGCCAATACCGTGCAGGCTTTGTGGCACGATGAGTCAACATCAAGCAATATGTAAAACCTGCCTTCAAAATTTACCTCCATTGGGCGAAGCTTGTCCGCGATGCGCCTTGCCAATAAACAATGCCTATTTATGTGGTCATTGCCTTCATCAACCACCAGAACAGGATTTAAGCTTCAGTTTGTTTCCTTACCTCGATCCTGTTGACCGTTTAATTGCTGATTTAAAATATCATAACAAACTTTTTCTTAGCCAGTTTTTTGCTCAATTAATGAGCGATAAATTACGTAATCGCCCACCTCCAGATCTACTTATTCCTATTCCCTTACATCCAAATCGCTTACGCCAACGTGGCTATAATCAATCATTCGAATTAGCCAAGGCTCTGTCGATACAATTAAGCATCCCGACCAGCAATCGTTATTTAATGAGAACGATAGACACCAAATCACAAGCGTCTATCCCATTCAAAGCGCGCAAAAAGAATATCGAACACGCTTTCAAATTGATTCAAACTAAAGTGCCACCTCATATTGCGATTATTGATGACGTACTGACCACGGGTCATACTGCCAACGCTGCAGCAAAACAACTACGCCAAGCAGGTGCAACTACTATTGAGATATGGACAATAGCGCGTGCAATAAGACATGATTAATCACCTTCTCGACATATCACCCCTTTCGCAAGGCACCTCCATGTCATTAAGAGCTGAAATTTTACAAAATAAACTGGATGCATTATTAACTATAGCTAGTCATAACGAGCAGAAACAAACTCATTTCCAAGAGTATGAGCTAAGTCTATTGAATAGTTCAGGATTATTTGATCTACTTACAATTATATTAGACAGACATCAAGTCCAGTTTCAACTCACTGAGGTCACGCTGATATTACTTGATCCTGAATACGAATTTCAACGCTTATTAGATTTGCACACTATACCCGGCTCATGGCAAGGCCGATTATTATTCGCTGATAGCGAACAATCACTCCATCAAGATTATAAGGTACCCTATCGTACACGTTTAGCTGAGTTTATCCCCCAGCAACATCAAGCATTATTCTCAAACAATAATACACTCAGATCAGTCGCAATATTACCACTCCATCGCCAACACAGACTGCTCGGAAGTTTAAATTTAGGAAGCCGCCAAGTGGAGAGATTTCAGGCAGGGATAGGCACTCAATTTTTACAACATTTAACCGCCGTTATTTCAGCTTGTCTTGAAAATGCACGCTTACAAGAAAGCATTAAGCAATTAAGTTTACGTGATCCGCTCACAGGCATCAATAATCGTCGTTTTTTTGATCAACGTGTTATAGAAGAAACATCCTTAGCTCAGCGTAATCACACGCCTCTATCCTGTTTATTTATTGATCTTGATTATTTTAAGTCAATCAATGATAACCACGGACATCAAGCTGGAGATAGTGTATTAAAACAAGCCGCAAAAATATTTAATGACATCATGCGTACAAGCGACGTTTTAGCGCGCTATGGTGGGGAAGAATTTATAATCTTATTGACTAATACTTCGCTTCAAACTGCTTATGAGATTGCTGAACGAATTCGTAAAACGATTGCCACTAATAACTTCATAATATCACTATCAGAATCAATAAACATCACGCTTTCAATCGGCATAGCAGCATTAGATGAAAACAAACGTATTAGCACTAGTCAGCAACTCATTAAAGCAGCCGATAAAGCGGTATATGCTGCCAAGATAAGCGGTAGAAACCGCGTTCATTACACAATTTAGCTATGATACATACTTTAAATAATACCGGTATCATCTTAATTTCATAAAAAATACAGCGATATTCGTAAGTACATAATATTGAGACGTTTATAAAATCAATATGATATAGATTTTATACTTTATTGATTTAGATTCTAAATGTAAGTAACAAATGGGTTTTGTAGAACATAGAACACCTATAATTGGATTTACTCAAATAGTAACTATTTGTGAAGATTACCGCTATTAATAGATTTTCCATATAGTGTCAGTATTGAAGGCATCTACTCGTGCAGCTTAATATTACATAATTAAGAACTAAGGCCTGACAGTCCGTTTCGTACTGTAACAATACACAAGAGATCGCTGAGTAATTGCTGTTTTCCCTTCACAATTTCGCCATTTTGAAAATGCATAAATGAGGGCAGCTCCGAGAGATTGTATGTCTTTTTGGGTGATCGCGGTGGCGCTTAAAATAGATAGTCGAAGATGATTTCATTTAGACTAGTTATCTACTACTTAAATTTGTATTAGTTCAAATACCCATTTCAAAGTAGTGGGTGAAATAAAATATTCACCCAGATACAATTAATAAAAAAAGGGGATAAATTATGAATAATATTTCAAAAGAAGAAAGAATAAGAGGTACTTTTTTTGGTGCTATAGTCGGTGATGCATTGTGTCTTGGCAGTCATTATGAGTATGACGCTAAAAAAATATATAAAGCTTACGGCAATAAACCTATAGAAAAATACATGTCACCAGGAGAGATGATGGGTGGGCAAACACATGGCATTGGCTGGGGAGAGCGTAACTACCATCCAGGTAAAAAGGCAGGTGGGACAACGGATGCTGGAGACTACAATATCTTGGTTTTAGAGTATTTAGCCTCTCTTTCAGGTAGCCCAATACCTTTTAATGTAACAAACATGATCCCTCACTGGATGAAGCGTCTTGAAAACGGCTGGGGTTCTTGGATATGTACTATGACGAAAGAAACTTATGGGCAAGTAAGACAGGGAGTACCTGTTGAGCGTCTTGGTGGAATTTCTAACGCGATGGCAATACGTCATGCAGCAGCACATGCCTATTACGACACAGAAGATGAAGTAGTAGATGTTGCAAGAAAAAGCATGTTCACCCATAGAGATGTTCATGCGCTAGGTGGCGGCGAGTTTTTCGCTCGTGTCACCCACCGTGTCATTAACGGAGAGACACCATCGAATGCAATTGAGTCTGTTGCTTTAACAATGGATGGTTTTTTTCAAGATAAAGTTGCTCAAGCAATGGCAAAAGTAAAAGAAGCTACTGATGAAAACACGGCGCTTTCGCAAGAGACGTTTGCTGATGACCTTGCAATTACAAGCATGGCAAGATTATGGGACGTAGGTCGCTCAGAGCCGATAAAAGTAGGTAAAGCAAGCCCTACTGAGGGAACGCTTCCCGGCGCTGTCTACTTCATACTAAAATATGAAAATGAGGAAGATGGACTAAAAAAAGCACTACAAGCAAATGCAATGGTCGGTGGGGACAATGCTTCAAGGGCAATTGCTATCGGCATGGTGCTTGGTGCATACAAAGGCGTAAATGCGATTCCATTAGCGTGGAAAGAGACATTAGATCAATGGGATTATTGTGAAGAAATGCTAAACAAGCTGCCGTTACTTAAATAAAAAAGTGAAATATCTTATCGCCTAAGATCTTTTAATGATAGCTTGAATCTTTCTTTTCATAAAACGATATTTCTGGAAGATATAGATTGAACTATCTCATTATTTATTATTCTTAGTAAATCCATAAATTAAGAAACGATTTTTGGAGTAAATCTAGTTTTAGTAATTTTCAATCTAGCTTTAACTTCCAACAATCTAATTTATGCAGCGTCCTTACGATATTGGCCGAGAACATAGACCCTTTAAATCATTTATGAATACTCGTATCAACTATTAATTGACCAAATCAAACAATTAGAAACAGATTTAAGCCAAGAAATTGTTCAACATGAAGACACGATGTTTTACTATCTAAAAGGTAAAAAAGTAGAATTTGAACAGCGTATTAAGGAAGCACATCGTAAATTAGAAACAAACGTTATACCTTGGTTATTTGGCGTGCGTCCCATCAACGTTATCACTGCCCCGATTATTTATCGGATGATAATTCCATTTATCCTCATCGACATAGCTATCAGTTTTTAGCCGCTACGTTGTTTTCCAATATACAAAATTGCCAAGGTACGTCACGCTGATTACATCGTATTTGATCGACATTATTTAGCCTATCTCAATATCTTCGAGAAATTTCATTGTTTCTATGGCCCCTACGCCAACGGTTTAGTTACTTATATTAGAGAAATTTTAGCACGAACCGAACTTTACTTTTGCCCGATAGAACATGCCCGAAAAGTGCTCGTCCCGCATCGGTACTATTATCATTTTATTAACTATGGTGATGCACGCCTATCCAGACGGATTAGAAGCTTTTCGCAAAAACTGGCGACCGAACCTAAAGAATAATAATGGCACTCGGATGCCGAACTAATATTGAATAGTGATCTTTATTTTTTGATGCCCAACCCCTAATTTCTATGTGCTTAGCTAAATACATTTTCAAATCAGGAAACAATGCTAAATGCTCTTTGGCAATACGCACATCGACTTTGTCATTCAAAATCAAACGAACGTACTTGCGAGTTTGTGTTATCTCTTTTGGTGTAGCTAAAAAACGCCGCCAACCAGATAGATTTTCAGGTAAATGTTCAACTGATATGGGGTGATACTCAGTCATCGACCAAATACCTATACCCGTTTTTTGTGCATGCAATTCGGCTTGTTTAAGTTCTTCAACATAACTTAAATTTGGCGGGATAATGCTGAGTGTCGCTAAACCAGCTTCAACAATTTCTTTGTTTAAATGTTCGCCATTGGCTAAAAACAAATGTGCTAGGAGTCGCTTATATTTATCACGCTGTTGTGTACCAAACTCTAAAAACACTTCGCCAGCACTTAGTTTTTCCTGCAACCACTTTTTAGCCGTTTGCCCACCTGCTTCACCTTGCCGATAGCGACTTTCAATCTCAGGCGTATTTATGCCTAATAATCGCACACGTTCTCCATTTTTAAGGGTAATAGTATCGCCATCATAAACCTTGGCGACGTAATGTTTATAACGATAAGTAGCTACTCTAGGTTGAACCAGCGTGGCACTGGCCGAAGGTTTATCTGAAAAACTTATATGGCCATGATTATCTTGTTGGCGAAAAATATCCGCCGCCAAAAAATTAGCCTGCAAAAGCAGGCTAATTACTATCATAATATGCATAGTTGGTCTCATAAGAATATCATCTCATAGAACACGGAGTAACAGCGTTTAACCCACGTTACTCCAACCAGTACCAACGTCAAGCTTTTCAAGCCAAGATAAGAAACGGCCGACATCATCTCCTTTGAAAATCGCACCATGTTGTGGACATAACATCCCAACATCACGTTTACGTACTTCTGCAATCCAACGTGCTTTTGCAGTATTTGATGGCATCCAACGGTGGGCATTCTTTTTATAGAGTTGTCCAACTCGCATAAAGCAAATTCCTTTGATTGTGTTGTTGTTTTTCCATCGCATCTGTCAACTCGCGTAATAATGCTTGTTGTCGCGCAGATTGCTTGCTTAATTGTCCCATTAACTCTCTAAGCATTGAAGCTACAGCTTCAATAAATGAACACACCGCTATGCAATTCGGTATTCAAGCTCACGCATTAACGCAAAATGGTGTCGTATTCATCCCCTACTCTTCGTAGATATAAGTTCCCGCTCACATTCAACCTCGTTTAAAGAGGGATTCATCAGCTCAGTGCATAATGAAGCACAATACCCAGAAAGATTACCGCGCCGACCCAATTATTATTTAAAAATGCCTGTAAACAATGTGCCGGTTCTTTATTTTTTGCTATTTTCTGTTGATAAATAGATAACAATCCAGCGATAAATAGCCCAACATAATAGCTAATACTCATTTCTAACTGATTACCGATCAGTATCATAATCAGCAAGAAACTAAGCTGCAGAATACCAATGATTACAAGGTCATCATCGCCAAACAATATGGCCGTTGATTTCACACCTGCAAACATATCATCTTCTCGATCAGCCATCGCGTAAAAGGTATCGTAAACCGTAGTCCATAGAATATTCGCTAAAAACAACAACCATGCAATGGTTGGCACTGCGTTAGTTTGCGCCGCAAATGCCATTGGAATTGCCCAACCAAATGCCATGCCAAGGAAAACCTGCGGCAAGTAGGTATAACGCTTCATAAAGGGGTAAAGGACGGCTAACAAAATTGCCCCTAAGGACATCCAAATAGTAAGGTCATTAAGTTGCAAAACCAGAATAAAAGCCAGAGAGCTCAAACTAGAAAACAATATTAAAGCCTGTTTAGTTGTAACATCACCTCTTATTAATGGCCGATTTATTGTTCTGATGACCAGACCATCGACATTTCGATCAGCGTAGTCATTGACTACGCAACCTGCACTACGCATTATGATCACGCCCAATACAAACACGCTGAATACAGTAAAATCTGGCCAGCCTTCTGCCGCAATCCATAAGGCTGATAAAGTTGGCCACAACAATAACAAAATACCAATTGGTTTATCTAAACGCATTAACTGGATATAAGGCCATAACGTTTTGTTCAATGCATACATTGATTAATCCTTCACTAAAGTCGGCAAAAATATCTCATTCACCAGCAATTTTTTGCCGTTTAAGTAAAAATGTGATCGTCTTCCCCAAAGTGTCTCTGGACGGACTGATTCTTCCAACACAGCCATTTCATATAACCATTGTCCTGGTTTCAAACAAGCGATTTCAATCGCGCCTCGTTTCACCGATGGATCTGTGAACAAAAGGTCACCTAACGGTCGATTGCCCAAGGTATTAAAACGTTGTTTCATTGCTTGGAAAGTCGCTAAAGGAATAACGGTTCGTGCGTAAACATTAGCTTCAGCACCATCCATCAATCGCACTTCTCGTTGATAAGCCATCTCTGTCAGAGGAATACCTAATGATAAACATTCATCTGGTAATGGCTTCATCCAATGTGTACTTAATAGCTGCACAGAAAAATCATGTTGATTATAAGCTTGTAGACGTTGAGTTAATGATCCAGAATCTATCAACCATGAAGCAAGTTCTGCCGGCATTAATCGGCGTTGTGGTTTATGCCATCCTGTCCAGTGTTTCATTATACTTGTCCAAGCTCTAATTTTTGTCTAAACCAGCGGTGAATAAGTGCGTCTGCATTCTCTGGTGTGGTGTGTAGAAATTGATCAGCCGCTTCAGACATTATTTCAAGTAAGTCTTGGTCGGTCTCTAAATTTGCAACTCTAAACTGCGGTAAACCCGTTTGTCTTGTGCCCAATAACTCGCCAGGACCGCGCAATTCTAAATCACGTTGTGCAATGACAAAACCATCATTGGTATCACGCAAGCAACTTAATCGTGCTTGACCATTTTTAGATAAAGGAGAGTGATACATCAACACACAATGACTTTGTACCGTACCTCGCCCTACTCGACCACGTAATTGATGCAATTGTGCTAAGCCTAAACGTTCAGCATTTTCAATGATCATTAAACTCGCATTAGGTACATCAACCCCGACTTCAATGACCGTTGTCGCAACCAGCAGATCGATCTCTCCCGCTTTAAATAGCTGCATCACCAATTCTTTTTCAGCCGACTTCATTCGACCATGCACCAATGCAATCTTCAAATCAGGTAATGTATCTTGCAATTCTGTCGCCGCATCTTCTGCCGCTTGACATTGCAAATGTTCTGATTCTTCAATTAGTGTACATACCCAATAAACCTGCCGTTTCTCCCGACAAGCAAGGTGAACACGCTCAACAATATCACCGCGACGAGCGTCAGAGACTACAACAGTAGTGACGGGTGTTCGGCCAGGGGGTAGTTCATCAATCACCGAGACATTTAAATCAGCATAAGCCGTCATTGCTAAGGTGCGAGGGATCGGTGTGGCAGTCATGACTAGTTGGTGAGGGTAACTATTACTGCCTCGTCCTTTATCTCTTAAGGCTAAACGCTGATGAACACCAAACCGATGTTGCTCATCAATTATCACTAAACCTAGATTACTAAATACCACTTCATCTTGGAATAAAGCATGGGTGCCAACGGCAACACGAATTTCACCCGCACTTAGCGCTATTAATACTTCCCGTCGTTGGGCGGCTGTTTGTTTGCCTGCACACCAACCCACTGTCATACCCAGCGGTTCCAGCCATGTTTTAAATGTCTGTAAATGTTGCTCAGCTAACAATTCCGTTGGCGCCATCATAACCGCTTGATAACCCGCCGAAACGGCTTCGATTACCGCCATCGCAGCCACCACTGTTTTACCCGAACCCACATCGCCTTGAACTAAACGCTGCATCGGAATTTTTTGACTAATATCAGCCAAAATTTCCTTAACAACACGTTGTTGGGCGTTAGTTAATGGAAAAGGTAGCGCCTTTAATAAAGCTTGCCGATGTTTACTATCGCCCTTTAATATCGGCGCGGAATGGTGTTGCATCGTTGCTCTTACTTGGCGCATGCTTATTTGCTGGGCTAATAACTCTTCATACGCTAAACGGCGCTGGCTAGGATGCCGTCTATCTAATAATTGTTGAACATTAACATCTGGTGGAGGACGGTGAGCAAACTGTAAGGCATCTACTAATGAAGAATAAGCAACCGGATGTAGACGAGCCGAATTAGACAATAACTCTGGCAAACTATCTTTATCCAAACACGCTAAAGCCTGATCAATAAGTTTACGAAAGCTGAGTTGATGTAAACCATCGGTAGTAGGATAAATGGGTGTCAATTCAGCTTCAACGGGCACTATTTTATCTACTGGGATAATTTGATATTCAGGATGCACCATTTCCAATGATGATGCGCCGCTCCGTGCTTCACCAAAACATCGTACGCGCGCCCCTTCAGCTAATTGCGATAATTGACTGTTGGAAAAATGAAAAAAACGTAATATTAATGAGCCGGTACCATCTTCAATATGACATAACAAAGAACGGCGACGACCCATCTTTATTTGGCTAAGCTTAACCGTTCCTTCAACCAAGCCTTCTTGGTGAGATCGAAGTGAGCTCATGGGTAATAAGCGCGTGCGATCTTGATATCTTAACGGCAAGTGAAAAAGCAGATCTTGGATCTCTATGATGCCGAGTTTTTCTAGGCGTTCAGCAACTTTTGCCCCTACGCCTTTTAACTGGCTGACAGAGTGTGATAAGGCGACCGTTTTTACCACAATCTGTAAATCCCTTAAGTTTTATTTCTTAAACTACGCACCTAAGTGCATAATAGCATCCATTTCAACAGGTACTTCTTTTGGTAACGAGGCGACACCAATCGCAGCACGAGCTGGATAAGGCTGAACAAAATATTCTGCCATAATTTCATTAACGGTACCGAAATAGCTCAGATCGGTTAAGAAAATATTTAATTTAACAACATCTTGCAAACTACCACCAGCGGCAACAGCAACCGCAGTTAAATTATCAAATACACGACGTACTTGAGTCGCAAAATCACCTTCAATCACTAACATCGTTTCAGGTACTAATGGAATTTGACCTGACAAATAAACAGTATCACCGATTTTTACAGCTTGTGAATAAGTACCAATTGCTTCAGGTGCATGTATTGTATGAATAATTTCGCGAGCCATTATGTTCTCCAGTATCACCGTTATATTGACGGCCTTTAATTTAAAAAATTAGTTAATTCGGGTTATCCGCTCAACCATATCAAGGTGTCTCATACGCCGGATAATTCGTGCTAAATGTTGTCTGCCGGTAACTTCAATAGTTAAACGTAAGTCGGAATAACCACTGTCACGCTCGTCGACCAATACGTTGTCAATATTAGAATCCATTTCAGAGACTACAGCAGCAATTGTTGCTAACGCACCGCGTTGGTTTTTTGTACGCACGACAATATCAACGGGAAAATCACGGTTAATATCTTTTGCCCAAGCTACATCTAACCATTTATCATTTTTAGCACGTAATTTAACTGTATTTTTACAATTGGCCTGATGCACAATAATCCCGCGACCAGTACTGACAAAGCCATGAATAGGATCACCAGGAATAGGATGACAACATCGTCCAAAACTCACAACCATGCCTTCAGTACCTGCAATCATCAACGGTATTGATGTCGATTCAGTTGATGACACATCATGTGTTAATTTTTGTGCAATGGTCATAACCGAGCGATTACCTAAACCGATATCGCCTAATATTTCTTCAAATTCGTCCATTTCAAACTCTGCCACTAATTGGGCGATCCGTGCTTCATCGACATCAACTAACGTCGTTGAAAATGCATGTAGATATTTGTTTAATAATCGACGTCCCAGTACCACGGCATCATCATTGCGAAGGTCTTTCAAATAATGACGAATATTAGTACGCGCTTTAGCAGTAGACACAAAATTTAACCAACCAGGATTAGGATGTGATGATGCTGCTGTAATAATTTCGACTGATTGCCCAGTTTCAAGCTGCGTACTTAATGGCACTAAATGGCGACCAATTCGAGCAGCAACACAAGCATTCCCAACATCAGAATGCACTGCATAGGCAAAATCTACTGTCGTGGCACCTCGCGGCAAGGCCATGATCTTGCCTTTAGGTGTAAATACATAAATTTCTTCCGGGAATAAATCAATCTGTAAATTTTCTAAAAACTCAATTGAATCCCCCGAGCCTTTTTGAATTTCTAAAATACCTTGCAACCATTGACGTGCCCGACGATGCGCCAGATTACTGCCTTCACTCTCACCCGTTTTATAAAGCCAATGTGCTGCGACACCTGCTTCAGCCATTTGATCCATTTCCCGTGATCGGATCTGCACCTCAATGGGAACACCATAAGGACCGAATAACACGGTATGTAAGGATTGATAGCCATTAACCTTGGGGATGGCAATATAGTCCTTAAACTTTCCTTGCACCGGTTTATACAAATTGTGCACAACGCCCAGCATGCGATAACAGGCATCTACGTCATCGACGACAATCCTAAAGGCATAAACATCCGTTACATCAGAAAAGGACAGGTGTTTTTTGACCATTTTTTGATACAGGCTATACAGGTTTTTTTCACGTCCTTGAATATCCGCTGATAGGCCTTCTTGTTCCATACGATTCAAAATTGAAGCCGTAATTTGACTTACAATTTCTTTGCGGTTGCCTCGTGCCTTACGTACTACATCGGCTAACACCCTATAACGCAAGGGATACAATACATGGAAACCTAATTCCTCCAACTCGCCTCGCATAAGATTCATGCCCAAACGCTGAGCGATCGGTGCATAGATATCTAAGGTTTCATGAGCAATACGGCGACGCTTTTCAGGGCGTAAATGTCCCAGAGTTCGCATATTATGGAGTCGGTCAGCTAGTTTAACGATAATCACCCGAATATCTTGTGACATCGCTAACAGCATTTTTCTTAAACTTTCTGCTTGGGCATGTTGCTGGGTTTCAAACGCCGCTTTAGCCAGTTTGCTCACCCCATCCACCAGTAAGGCCACTTCTTCGCCGAACTCTTCAGCTAACGCTTCTCGACTCACTTCGGTATCTTCAATCACATCATGCAATAGTCCCGCTATGATGCATTCATGATCCATGTGCATCATGGCTAAAACATGTGCCACTGCTAGAGGATGGGTGATATAAGCTTCGCCAGAACGGCGGGTTTGTCCTACGTGTGATGCCTCAGCAAAAAAATAAGCACGTCGAATCGCTTCAACCTGCTTAGTTTCTAGATAGTTTGAAGTCGCAAAACACAAATCATCGATAGTAAGTTGCGGTTCAGCATTGTGAACTAGCGCCAACTCAGAGGCGACTGTAGGTTTTGCGCTCAAAATTTACTCTTCGCCGAATAGCGCTTCTTTTTTCGAAATGCTATCCATAGAATGTTCGCGTGCACTTACTTTATCCAAAATACTTGGACCAATCAAACCCGCAGCAATTTCACGTAAAGCGATAACGGTTGGTTTATCATTTTCTCTTGGAACTAGAGGTTCTGCACCTTGCTCAATTTCACGCGCACGTTTAGATGCAACTAATACCAATTGAAAACGGTTATCAACGTTTTCTAAACAATCTTCTACTGTAGTACGTGCCATGGTGGTTCCCCAAGAATTAAACCAGCAATTTTACGAAAAATCAGGACATTAAGCTAGAAGTTCCGTCAGCAACTCAAGCTTAACCTGCTTCTGAACCGCCATCGAATGACGTCGTGCGACAATTATTGCGGCGAGATTACTTAAAGCCACATCAAATTGGTCATTAACAATCAAATAATCAAATTCAACATAATGTGACATTTCATTTTCTGCATCACGCATCCGTCGAATAATAGTTTCGTCATTATCTTTCCCTCGTCCTCGTAAGCGTTGCTCTAGCGTAGCTTTAGATGGCGGTAAAATAAATATACTGGTGCTATCAGGAAAATTACGACGCACCTGCTCAGCACCTTGCCAATCAATTTCCAAGATCACATCAAAGCCTTGCTGCAATTGTGCCAACACGGTCTCACTTGAGGTGCCATAGGAATTATCAAATACCGTAGCCGATTCTAAAAATGCCCCAGCATCTCGCATCTGCGCAAAGCTATCTTGACTGACAAAAAAGTAATCTTGTCCATTCACTTCGCCCTCACGGGCTGGGCGAGTGGTATGTGACACCGATAAACGAACATCTAATTGTTGTTCAACCAGAGCATTAACTAAACTCGTTTTACCTGCGCCAGATGGCGCCGCCACAATAAAAAGACTACCCTTTGTCATCATTTTCTACCTATATCAATATTGCTGATAATCAACAAATACATTTTAATTGTTACCACGCCACCTAGCTTAAATGTCGCAGAGCTAATAACATTATATTTAAGTTCTAATTGGCTAAGCAATTTATCCTAATTCATCATGTGAGTTTAACAAAGCCACGACATCACGCAAGGCATTAATAATCTGCGTTTTACCAGTCACGCCTAGTCGTTTGCCAATATCTGTCCATTCGCGTTGTTGGAGTGCCAGAATGCTGAGCTGCTGCTGCATGGTGGATAGTTTTACAAAGTGAGGCTGTTTTATTTGGTGGAGCAACCATAAAGACAAAGCAACACGGCAGGATTCATAAGGACGTTGCTGGTTACAAAATGCCAAAATCTCTTGCGTATCCTCAACAGAAAGTGATGGTGCGGTGGCTGAGATCAATGCTGACAATTTAATAATCAGATTGGGTTCAAGGTGTTTAAACTCGTAGGGTACTAAATAGGGCCAATGATGTTGAATACGCTGTAACGCTTGATTTACAACATCTTGTCCAGCCTCACTGACGGCCTGTAACATCATCACCGAATGACTGCCACTCACATCATCTTGTTGCAAGCCTACACGCACAGGGATAAATTGTGATTTTGACCAGAAGTTAAGTAAGTCCACACTCACCGCAAAACTTGTTCCTACGATATCAAAATCTGATTGTTTAACTTGGCTAACAATTTTATTCAACAATGCATGGCCTATGCCACGTTGTTGTATGGCTGGATGCACAGCAATACGAATAATACGTTGGTAGTTTAATGACCCAGCACTAGTAATTCCGACATGGGCTAGCAAAGATTGCGGTAATAACTGCCCGTTTAAGCGTCGAGTGCCACCATGAATTGCCTGTGCCAATTCATCATCTAAGCCACCTTCATTGATTAGCCAAGCACTGGCGACTATATGTCCTTGATAACGCATCACGTAAACCGATATATCCTCGCGATCTAACATCAGTTGTAAATCGGATGGACGAGTTCGATAGTGTGCTAATACCATTAAACCAAACAATTCGGCTAAGCTGGTTTCATCTTTAACTAACTCGTTTCTATCTACTAGTTCAAAACTGCAATCATTAAGCTGGCAATCTAGAATAAGCTCATCCATCACTGGTTCAGCATCAAGTAATAAGGTCTTAAAACTAAATGTTTCTAGCTCATCGTTGTCAGCCCAACGAATAGGTGTAGTCATCTTCAAACTACGCCAACTTGGTGTGTACTGCTCTAATATTTGTTTGAAACGTATAGCAAAGCCAAGCCCTGTGCCTTCATAACCATGCAAGGTGGTGGCAAATACGATGCGTGAAAATTTATGGAGTAATTGTTCTAACATCGGCGCGGGAATGGCGGCGGCTTCATCAACCAATAATAAATCAGCTTTTTGGTCTGATTCAATCAAGGTATCGGGTGCCATGAATTTTATTTCAGCATTATTGAAAAGCACATGACCCTTCAATGCTTTCGCTTCAGGCAATAACCGAGCGGCGTGGTCAAACAATGCCGCTACCGTTGCTAAGCTCGGCGCGGTCACGATTATCGTTTGTTTACCTTGCTTAATAAGCTCGGCAGCTGCCATGCCTAAGACAGCTGATTTGCCACGCCCGCGATCAGATGAAAGTACAAGTGGCCGTCGGCGATGGCCATGAACAACATTTAATATCGCTTCAGTTGCTGCTACTTGATCAGCAGTAGCTATTATTTCGTCTGATTGTCTCTTTTGTTCTGGGGAAGTCAGAATAGGAAGCTCATCGTCCTGCTTAATATTATGAACATGGTCATGATGTGTAGCGAAATCGCCGGCAAGATCATTAAATCGCTTAAGCCATAACATATTTGGCATGCTTTCCGGCAACAAAATCAGTAATGCACCACCCGACTTTATCGTGCCTACAATTGCACCGAAACTATCGGCATTAAACGCATATTGAGCATCAAAAACAACCGCATCAAACTCTTTGCCTAATTGCTTTTGAGCTTGTTTTTGAGTGATAGTTGGATAAAGAGAGTCCGACTCGGCATGTTCTGACAAATAAATAATATTGTCATTATCAAAGCTTGCCAATAATGTGTGTATCGAGTTTCGACACCAGTCAACATCACCTTTTAAGAAAACACATTGACGTTGGCTCATCATTGTTCTTGCAACTGAATAATAAAATAGTTAACCATAAAAAAATACGTGTTCTACCCTAGTGAAGAAATTCTCATCTATTACGGATATTCAGGAAGGTATTATAAACTCCGCCAACCTAATGGCTGACAAGTTTATCAGACTTTATCTAAGACACTTAAAAGCAAGATTTCGATAGTGTCTGATAGGTCAGCTTAGTGCCAATTTCAGACATTTAGTTCTGTTTTTCAATCACCAAATATGGGTTGAACCGTTCATAAATATCAAATCCATATTTCGCATTTATAGCCCATCTTATTATATTCCGTGCCAATAATTGATTATCATATAGCTCTGCATATGTACTGGCGCGGTCTTTGAAAACTCTCCCATGAGCTGCTCGTTCATTACGCAGTTTCTCTAGCTTTATCATTTTTTCAATTGCGCTCTCTTCTTGCTCAGAGAATGAGTTTTGTACTACCTGCTTTAAGTCAATTCCTTTAGATTCAAATTTTCTAAGAATCTTATCTTGAGATGAAGCCATCATTCCGCCATATATCGCCTCTAACACTTTATAAAACCCGTGAAGCGCACCTTCGAGTTTTACTGCTTCAGAAATGGTCAATGGTTTTTCATTCTCTGAGCTCAAGTAGTCTTTCGGATAACCTATTTCTTCAATTACACAAACGGCCTCTCTGTAAAACATTGAAGCATAAAGAAGAATTTGATCGCCAACTATCAAGTCAGCAATTTCAAAAACTCGAAGATTGGACTGGAGCCCGAAGGACTGCAAAAACCAAGTAGAACTATCTATAGCATGTCCCGGTATACCCGCCTGCTTGGCTACATACAGACGAAAATCTGAGGTACTTAACAGTCGATCATCTTCGATTTTAGACTCAGTAATCTCTATTACACCGACTCTCCCAGAGTCAGTTGAATCTAATAAGATAGCCATCGAAGCATTCAAGGCATCCTGTACTGTGAATCTATTGATAATTTTCGAATTAGGAATCAAGACATATCGAGAGTTCTGATAGCTCAGTCCTACAATCTCAAGTGTCGAGTCATTTTTTGATCTGTCTAAATAGCTAGTCGAAGTACCGTTATATTCCTCATCAGGACTTTCAAGTATCACTGGCTTCAAACTAAAATTGTTATAGTTTCTACAACAGCACAAATAATCTGGCATGACGGTGATGTGCGGTTGGTCGTAGCATGGAAGCTTTTCAATTTCTCCTTCACTTAACTCAAAAATGAACTCTGCTGGTAAACCAAGAATTAAGTAACCCATTTCATTCTCCTGACAATGAAATATTTATTATCAAAGTAGTAAATATTTTCTCCCTTGAGGCTAACGACATCATAGTCTTCTATGCATAAATAACAGAACTATAAACTACTGCAGTATCTGAATATAAACTTCCGCTTAGGGTCGAATGTGACTCAATTAGTAAGCCTTATTACTAGTTACAACAAACTTTTAATGAACGAACTCAAAACTAATCCACCTTTTGGCGTATGAAACCAAACAAATGCAGCATAGTTTAATAAGACTGTTAGGAAGAATACAGTCCTAAAGGTTGCTTTCTTGATTTGTGCCTAAGTGTATGCTGAGCTACCAATCACAGACAACAAATGTAAAGTGTTTTCAGGTGTTCGCCAATTATCATTTTTAGCAGCTACTTTATCTTTCCAATACCAAAAAAGTTAGGACACTAATAACTAAATAATATGGCAGAATTGGAAATGGAAGCTTATTTGTTAAAACAGAGATACTGACAATAACCATAAATAGTTGGTATGAAAAAAACAGACTTTCCGCTTTTATCTCTATCTTTCTTCAATAACTCACCTGCCATAAGAACATCTACAGCACAAGGCTTACCATTTTTATCTGTAGATAAGCTATATGTGACAATTTGATTAATCAAAGGCATTTTCTACTACTGAAAGCTTTTATGTGAACAAATATTTGTTTGTCACTATCATTAGGTTTAATGAACCCAAATCCCCTTCCGTCATTCCATGATGCTATCTTTCCTTTTGCTCTCATTTCTAACCGCTTCCAACTATTGATTTAAAGCTATTATTACAAATAATATCTCAGAAAACATAACTATCATCCGTCCGCTTTGGGTCGAAAGCTGCCAGATAAAATCTATCTTTGATAGCCAAACTATCCATTCAAGTCTAAGCTAATACAACTCAATAATGCGGTGGCAACTCATGTTGTGGTCCTGATTCCTGCTGACTTCCAGTTTGCATGGTATTCATTTGCACTTTCATTGTTTCTAGCGTTAATTCTATGCGTGAAATTTGTTTTTGCTGGTTGATAACAACTTGGTTTAATTCTTCCAACAAACTATCTTGAAACGATAGCTTCATTTGTAACTCGATAATTTCATCGTTCACCGCACTCATCAATCATCACCATCATATGATAGTGCTGGTCCTAACCAACGTTCAGCGACATCCATCGTCCAGCCCTTACGCTCAGCATAATCTTCAACTTGATCTTGGTCTATTTTACCTAAACCAAAATAACGTGATTCAGGATGAGCAAAATAGAAACCACTCACCGCTGCGGTCGGCAACATGGCAAAACTTTCAGTAATAGTCATACCAGCATTTTTCTCAGGTTCGAGTAGCTGCCATAACATGCCTTTCTCAGTGTGATCTGGGCAGGCGGGGTAACCTGGTGCAGGACGAATGCCTTGATATTTTTCATCGATCAAAGCTTCATTATCTAAAGTTTCATCAGCGACATAAGCCCACAAATCTTTACGAACCAATTCATGCAGTCGCTCTGCAAACGCTTCAGCCAAACGATCCGCTAATGCTTTTAGCATAATGCTTTGGTAATCATCATGATCATCTTCAAAGCGTGCAATATGTTGCTCAATACCAATACCTGCAGTAACAGCAAACGAACCAATATAATCTTTTACACCACTGTCTTTCGGAGCGATAAAATCAGCCAACGCAGCATTCGGTCTGCCGGGAGGGCGTTCTGTTTGTTGACGTAAACTGCGTAGCGTCATCAATACTTCGTTACGGTTATCATCGGTATAAATTTCGATGTCGTCATCATTCACGCTATTTGCGGGGAAGAAACCAAATACGGCTCGGGCTTTCAACCATTTTTCATCAACAATTTTGGTCAGCATCGCTTTTGCATCACGGAATAAATTAAGGGCGTGTTCGCCGACAATTTCATCGTCTAAGATTCGTGGATATTTACCTGCTAATTCCCATGCTTGGAAAAAAGGCGTCCAATCTATGCGCTCAACCAACTCAGATAAAGGATAATCATCAAACGTTTGCACACCTAACTTTTTAGGTATAGTTGGTTGATAGGCCTGCCAATCAATTTTAGTTTTATTAATACGAGCTGCGGTAATGGTGAGTTGGCGACGAGTATTTTTGCGGCCTTTATGACGTGTGCGTCTATCAGCATAATCTGCTTTGATTTTAGCGATATATGCCTCACGTGTATCAGCAGTAATCAAATTTTGAGCAACGCCTACCGCACGTGAAGCATCTTTCACGTGGATGATTGCACCATGGTAGTTTTGATCGATTTTAACCGCAGTGTGAATCACTGATGTTGTTGCACCACCAATCATCACAGGCAACTCAAAACCGAGACGTTCCATTTCTTTAGCAACGTGTACCATTTCATCTAACGACGGCGTAATAAGACCTGATAAACCGATAATATCGACTTTTTCTCTTTTGGCTGCTTCAAGCATATCAGCACATGACACCATGACGCCAAGATCAATAATTTCAAAGTTATTACACTGCAGCACCACGCCAACAATATTTTTACCAATATCATGAACATCACCTTTAACAGTAGCCATTAAGATCTTGCCATTGTTGGTGCTTACATCACCTTCTTCTTTTTCATCTTCGATGAAGGGCATTAAATAAGCGACTGCTTTTTTCATTACACGAGCTGATTTCACGACTTGCGGTAAGAACATTTTACCTTCACCAAATAAGTCGCCGACTACATTCATTCCATCCATTAAAGGACCTTCAATGACATGTAGTGGTTTTGCAGCATTTTGGCGGGCAAGTTCGGTATCATCATCAATATAGTCAGTAATGCCTTTGACTAAAGCATGTTCAAGACGTTTTTCTACTGGCCAACTACGCCATTCGAGGTCTTCTACTTTCTCAACTGTTTTGCCATCACCTTTATATTTTTCGGCGATATCTAATAAGCGCTCAGTAGCATCTTGCCGACGATTCAGTACAACATCTTCAACCCGTTCGCGCAACTCTTCTGGCAGATCATCATAAATTGCTAATTGACCGGCATTAACAATTCCCATATCCATGCCCGCTTTGATCGCATGATATAAAAACACGGCATGAATCGCTTCACGGATTGGATTATTACCGCGGAAAGAGAATGACACATTGCTGACACCACCACTGATCAGAGCATGAGGCAACGCTTGTTTGATATCTTTAACCGATTCAATAAAATCAACTGCGTAATTATTGTGTTCATCAATACCAGTAGCAATTGCAAAAATATTGGGGTCGAAAATAATATCTTCGGGTGGAAAGCCAACTACTTTGGTCAAAAGATCATATGAACGAGTACAAATCTCACGTTTACGTTCGCGGGTGTCTGCTTGGCCCATTTCATCAAAGGCCATCACTATCACCGCCGCACCATAACGACGTACTAACTTAGCTTGTTCGATGAATTTTTGTTCACCCTCTTTCATGCTGATTGAGTTGACGATGCCTTTACCTTGAATACATTTTAGACCAGCTTCAATGACTTCCCATTTAGAAGAATCGATCATAATCGGCACACGGCTGATATCAGGTTCTGAAGCAATAAGATTCAAAAAAGTAACCATTGCTTCCTTCGAATCTAACATGCCCTCATCCATATTGATATCGATGATCGGCGCACCACTTTCGACTTGCTGACGGGCGACATCAAGCGCCGTGTCGTAATCGCCTTCTTTGACCAATTTTGCAAAACGAGCAGAACCGGTAACATTGGTTCGTTCACCAACATTAACGTACAGGCTTTCAGGTGTGATGTTAAATGGCTCAAGCCCACTTAAACGACAATGATGATTATTTTTAGTAGGGATACGCGGTGTAACATTTGCTACCGCATCAGCAATGGCTTTAATATGAGCAGGCGCGGTACCACAACAACCACCGATAATATTCAAAAAGCCACTTTGTGCCCACTCTTTGATATGAAACGCCATAGCCTCAGGTGATTCATCGTACTCACCAAATTCATTTGGCAAACCAGCATTGGGATGCGCGCTAACATGGCAGGTCGCTATCCGAGAAAGTTCTTCAACATATTGGCGTAATTGTTCAGCACCCAAGGCACAGTTCAAACCAATACTAATAGGCTGTACATGGAACAATGAGTTCCAAAATGCTTCAGTAGTTTGGCCTGACAAGGTGCGCCCACTGGCATCAGTAATAGTGCCCGAAATCATTATCGGAAAATGAATCTTATGCTGCTCAAAGTAGGTTTCAATCGCAAACAAGGCTGCTTTAGCATTTAAAGTATCAAAGATAGTTTCAACTAATAATAAATCTGCACCGCCATCAACAAGTCCTGCGATAGATTCGAGGTATGATTCAACTAGCTCATCGTAACTCACGTTACGAAAACCAGGATTATTTACATCAGGTGAAATACTAGCGGTGCGATTAGTTGGACCCAACACTCCGGCAACAAAGCGAGGCTTGTTTGGATTTTGAGCGGTGAATTCATCTGCCACTTTACGAGCAAGTTTTGCTGATTCTTTATTTAACTCATAAACCAAGCCTTCCATCTGGTAATCAGCCATCGCAATGGAAGTACCATTAAAGGTATTAGTTTCGACAATATCTGCGCCGGCTTCAAAATATGCGCGGTGAATATCGCTAATAATTTTTGGCTGTGTTAATGATAAAAGGTCATTATTGCCTTTCACATCACAAGGATGATCAACAAAACGTTCACCACGATAATCCGCTTCTTCAAGTTTATAACTTTGAATCATCGTCCCCATAGCGCCATCTAGGATAAGAATACGTTGTTGTAAAAGCTGATGAATTTTGTGTGTAGATGTAGTCAAAATAGGCGTTCCTGTTGAGGGAATATCTTAAAATTAGTCAGACATTATATCAGAACAAATCCCCCTAAAATCATCACAACAAAAGTTATGAATTTCGCCTTCCATCATCGTCGAAGTTAGATCATAATCGCCTTGGGAACAAACTAGAGACTGTCTAAATTTAATAGCTAAGGAATAATCAATGATTAAACGCGCTATCACAGGTAAACGACTATTTGTACTTGATACCAACGTCTTAATGCATGACCCTACCGCTTTATATCGTTTTGATGAGCATGATATTTTTCTGCCTATGATTGTATTAGAAGAACTGGATCGTGGTAAAAAAGGTTTATCCGAAGTATCCCGTAATGTCCGTCAAGTTAGTCGTCTCCTCGATGAATTGATGTTGCAAGCAGGAAACACTGAAGCCATTGCGAAGGGCATTCAATTGCCAACAGTCGCCAATAATGACACCCCAAAAGCCAGTGGCCGGCTATTTTTTCAGACCACCCAAATGACTCACGACCTGCCCAAAGAATTACCGGGGCAATTGGCTGACAATGCTATTTTAGGCATCGTAATTAGCTTACAAAAATCAAATCCTGATACCACGGTCACCTTGGTTTCTAAGGATATTAATTTGCGAATTAAGGCGACCGTTTTAGGCGTTCATTCAGAAGATTATTTCAACGACAAAGTGCTCGATGATGTTGACCTTCTTTACCGTGGTTCAGTTGAACTCGTCGCTGATTTTTGGGCTGATCTCAATCGCTTGGAATCATGGACCAAAGATGGCCAAACATATTATGAAGTTGAAGGTAACGTCGTTAAAGATTGGTACCCTAATCAACTTATCTACTCACCAGGCGAAAGCAATGCTATTGAAGCTATCGTTCACAGTATAAATGACTCTGTAGCCAACATTAAACTGCTGCATGATTATCGCAAAGAGAATCATGCAGTTTGGGGAATTACTGCTCGAAATCGCGAACAAAATTTTGCACTGAATTTATTGATGGATCCAGACATTGACTTTGTCAGTTTATTAGGCCAAGCAGGTACTGGTAAAACATTATTAACCCTCGCCGCAGCCTTAACTCAAACCATTGAACATAAGCGTTATGTAGAAATCATAATGACCCGGGTTACCGTGCCTGTTGGTGAAGATATTGGTTTTTTACCTGGCACAGAAGAAGAAAAAATGACACCTTGGATGGGTGCACTGATGGATAACTTGGAAGTACTGAACAAAACTGACATCAGTGCTGGGGAATGGGGAAAACAAGCAACCAATGACCTCTTGCAAAGCCGAATTAAAATTCGTTCGTTAAATTTTATGCGAGGCCGAACCTTCCTTAATCGTTTTCTAATTATCGATGAAGCACAGAACTTAACTTCTAAACAAATGAAGACACTTATAACCCGCGCCGGTCCTGGTACCAAGATTGTTTGTTTGGGTAATATCGCTCAAATCGATACACCATACTTAAGCGAAACCACCTCGGGTTTAACATATGTAGTCGATAGATTTAAGAACTGGGAACATAGCGGCCACATTACCTTATTGCGTGGTGAACGTTCTCGTTTAGCTGACTTTGCATCCGAGAATTTATAAATAAGGCATTATATTCATAACAATCTGAATGTAATTCAGCCTTGATCTGATTGAGCATCCCTACGACCACGGGGATGCTCAATCTATTAGCGGCGCGCTCGCTATCTAAGGCTTCCAGTATTTAGCTTTCATGTAAAATCAAATACTAATTTTAAATGGGGCCACTTTGTCACTTTCGAATCAAGTAAATAGTGCTTATCGAATAATCATAATATCTAAAAATCTGGCATAATCACTAACAAAAATAATTTAGGATCTTAGGCTTTCTCGTTATTTTTGTGGTGACGTATTGGAAATACTCAATTTTTAAACACCACACCATAAATAGCGTTTCAAGCAATATTTAGGATATTCACAATGGAAAACATGTCAGAATTCAATAACGATCGTCGTAATTTTTTCCGAATTAATGATATGGTCTATATCGATGTCACAGAACTTAATTATGATGAAGTAAGCCAAGTTGCAAGCACCATAAAAAACCCACCATTGATGGATAATGAGAGCCAAGAAAAACGTCAACTTACTACCATCCAAACCTCGTTGACTCATCTCATTGAACAAATCAATCATACGGATCGTCAAGTCGCGCGAGCACTACGATTACTTGACGATAAGATCAGCATTATTTCGCATATGGTTCATCGCCAACAAAACACTACTGATAGTCGAAATATGGTTGAGTCAAACTTAAGTGGTGGTGGCATCGCGTTTATGACTGATCATCAATATGCTTATAAAACTACGTTAGACCTTCGTATTGAATTACAGCCTTCAGGTAGCATAATCCATACTATGGCTAATGTTATTGCCTGCGACAAGCATTACGACGCGCCAAAAGAGTCCCCTTATTTCCTAAGACTCATATTCACTCATATGAGTGAATATGACCGAAATTTTTTAGTTAAGCATATCCTTTCACGTCAAGCAGAAACACTACGTACAGCTGAAAAATAAATAATATTCATTCAGACCACAGTATAGACAACCCTAGTTATTGGAAATTTAACTGCTGCGTATCTCGCCTTTAGTAAACGCATAATACATTACAGGGATCACCAATAAAGTTAGCACGGTTGATACTAAAATCCCAAACAGTAAGGCGACCGCTAAGCCGTTAAATATCGGGTCATCAAGGATAAAAAACGCGCCCAACATTGCCGCTAAAGCAGTCAATACGATAGGTTTCGCTCTTACAACAGCAGCTTGAATCACGGCCTCTTCTAATTTCATTCCTGAATCTACAGCTTGCTTGATAAATTCCACTAATAAAATAGAATTTCGCACAATAATACCTGCCATTGCAATCATGCCGATCATCGAGGTTGCTGTAAACTGGGCTCCCAGTAAGGCATGACCTGGCATAACGCCAATAATGGTCAGTGGAATGGGCGCCATAATAACCAACGGAATTAAATACGATCTAAACTGAGCAACAACCAGTAAATAAATCAAAATAATGCCAACTGCATAGGCCAAACCCATATCACGGAAAGTTTCATAGGTTACTTGCCATTCACCATCCCACTTAATGCTGTCATTTACAGGTAATATCGGTGCTCGGACAAAAAATTGCTCAATGCCTGTATTTTGCAGTCGACTCACAATATCAAACATGCCGTATAAGGGACTATCAAGTTCGCCTGCCATATCAGCAGTCACAAAACTGACTGGTAATAAATCTTTGTGGTATATGGTTTGCTCGCGTTGAGTGTGAACGATCTCTACCACATCACCGATGGCAATCAACTCACCTTGCTGATTTCTTAGTCGTAATTTCAACAGAGCAGTTAAGTCGCGTTGTTCAGTAGCTGTATATTCCAACCTAAGCGGCACAGCATATTTCACTGCAGAGTCGTGTAAATACCCCACATCTTCACCTGATAATGCCATCCGCGATGCTGTCACTATTTGTGCCTGAGATAAACCAAATAAAGCGGCTTTTTCACGATCAATTTCTAGCACCATACGTGGTGCTTTGGTTTCAACCGTGTCATCAATGTCAACCACATCATCTGTTTGTTCAAACACCGAACGAATCAGTTTGGCTCTCTGCAATTGGCTCGCATAATCTAAACCATAGATTTCAGCTACAATCGGCGATTGCACAGGTGGACCCGGAGGTACTTCAACAATTTTAACGTTACCGCCCCAGCGGTCACCAATTAACTGTAAAGACTCACGCGTAGAACTCGCAATATCATGACTTTTTCTATCCCGCGAATGTTTGTCGATTAAATTCACCTGGATATCAGCAACTTCTGAGCCTTCTCGTAAATAATACTGTCTGACTAAACCATTAAAATTAATAGGTGAAGCAGTACCAACATAAGCTTGATAATCAGTGACTTCTGGTACAGTGGCCAAATAGGCACCTAGCTCACGTAATAAACCAGCAGTATGTTCTAAACTGGTACCTTCTGGCATATCAACGACTACTTGAAACTCAGATTTATTATCAAACGGCAGCATTTTTAACACCACCAACTTCATCACTCCCAAGCCTACAGAAGCGGCAATCAATGTAACCATCAACAATAACAACATCCACCGCCAAAAGCGCGCAGCACTGTCTAGTACAAATAGGCCAATAATCTTATGAAAAAACCTATAAGACAGGGTGTCTGTAGTTAATTCAGAACCAGAATCAGATGCAGTATGTTGTCGTTGATTAGCCATCATCTTCAATACCATCCACGGTGTCAAAATATAGGCAACGAGCAATGACAACAACATGCCTATACTGGCATTGATAGGAATTGGGCTCATATATGGCCCCATTAAGCCGGTCACAAAAGCCATCGGTAATAAAGCAGCTATAACAGCAAAGGTTGCCAAGATGGTAGGACCGCCAACCTCATCAACCGCAGCAGGGATTATTTCTCGTAACGACTTACCACCTATCTGTCGATGGCGGTGAATATTTTCTACCACCACAATGGCATCATCAACCAAAATACCAATGGAGAAAATTAAGGCAAATAAAGACACGCGGTTAAGTGTGAAGCCCCAAGCCCATGATGCAAATAACATCAGCATCAAGGTAATAACCACTGCCACCCCGACAATAATTGCTTCGCGCCAACCTAAAGCTAATAAAACAAGAAAGATCACGGCGATGGTTACAAAGACTAACTTTTTGATTAGGGTTTGTGCTTTGTCATCAGCTGTTTGGCCATAATTGCGTGTCACGGTAACTTCTACACCTTCTGGTACAAAAACACCTTTAAGATCTTCAAAACGGGCAATAACAGCATCAGCAATATCCACCGCATTCATACCGGGTTGTTTTGCAATCGCTAAAGTCACCGCAGGAAATTCTCCCTGTACAGTAATACCTTTAGTTATCGCCGCAGGACCGGTACCAAACCAAGCATAACGTGAAGGCTGATCTGCACCTGATAATACTGTCGCTACATCACGTAAATAGACTGGTGAATTATTATTAACGCCAATAACTAAAGATGAAATTTCTTCAATTGTGCTTAGGAACACGCCAGCCTGCACTGAAGATTCTTGATCGGCTTTAACTAATACACCGGCTTCTGCTGAACTATTCGCTGCTAATAAAGCATTTTTCAACTCAGCTAAATCTATGCCATATCCAGCTAAACGTTGGGGATCAAGCTGGATCCGCACAACATTATCTGGGCCACCGATTGTATAAATATCTCGTGTTCCCGGCACCCGCTTTAATTCTGCTTCCACGGCATGCGCTACTTTTTGTAACTCATGAGCACCACGGCTTTCATCCGCGGTCCACAGAGTTAACGTAACAATAGGTACATCGTCGATGCCCTTTGGTTTAATTATCGGTTGCGCTACACCAAGCTGGGTTGGCAACCAATCACTGTTCGAATAAATTTTGTTATATAAGTTGACTATTGCTGTGGTTGAATCTTCACCCACTTCAAACTGTGCGGTTAATATCGACAGGCCAGGCTTAGAAATTGAATAAACATGCTGAATACCCGATATTTCAGAGATAATCTGTTCTGCTGGCGTTGATACCAAGCGCTCAACTTCAACCGCAGAAGCGCCCGGATAGGCAATAAAGATATTGGCAAAGGTAACATCGATCTGCGGTTCTTCTTCACGAGGCGTGATAAATACGGCAAATAGCCCCAGCAATAATCCAATCACAGCTAACAATGGCGTAATTTCAGTATCTTGAAATTGTTTGGCTATTCGCCCCGAAATACCTAGTTTTTGCTCACTCATAATGCTGGACTTGAGCTATTTAATTTCAAGCGTCTCACTGCTTGTAGTGGATCTAATGCAACCTGCTCACCTACTGCCAGTCCAGCTAACACTTCGCGTTGTCCATCGGGCATTTCTCGTCCTAAACGAACTTGCCTAAAAATTACTTGCTGTTCCTTAGTCTGAACATACACACCTGCCACTTCACTACGATGTACGATCGCTACTTGTGGGATGATTCTGACTAGCTCATTTCCAACTACAAACTGAATTTTTGCAAACATCCCAGGATAAATATCTTCAAGGCCTGCGGGTAAATCTACGCGTAACAAAAAACTATGACTATTGATGTCAGCTTGAGGAATAATGGTGATTTTTTCACCCTTGATTTGGCGACCATCCGTCAACAACAATACAGGTTTATCCGCAGATTTTATTGCCGGCAATAAATATTGAGGTACTTTAATAGTAGCGCGTAACTGATCCAATGAAACACCCGTCATCAAATGTTGACCAGGACTCGCCATTTCACCCAACTCAATCAATCGTTCAGTGACCACACCACTATAGGGGGCAACAATCTGAGTATAAGACAGCTGTACTTTCGCTTCATCTAGTTGTGCTTCGCGCGCCTTTAATTGAGCATTAATCGCTTGCACCCGCGCATTAGCAGCACTTAAATCAGCATTAGCTTTATCCAATCCTGCTTGTGCCAACAATTTACGTTTATATAAGTTTTTTACCCGTTCAGCATCTGATGCAGCCTCTTTTTGGCGTGCTAATGCTTCACGACTTTGCGCTTTATCTGCTAATAAATTCGCTTGTAGTTGTGCTACACGTGCCTGAAATTCTTCATCCCTAAACTTCATGATGATAGCGTCTTTTGGCACCACATTATTCACATCATAATTCAACTCAGTCACTACAGCAGCAATACGTGATGATACTGTCGAGTGATGAATAGCTTCTATGGCAGCATCAAATACGGTTTGCTGAGGAAATGTTTTATCTACCACCACTGTGGTGTCTAGATTGGTTTCGGCTCTAACAACATTACTGGTATATAAAGCAACCAACATACTACTGATAAGGACAACGATGAATGACCTAATGTTTTGATGTTTCACTGTGCATCCTTATTTAGTTTGAATGTATCACTACAGTGCAGCATATCAAGCGAGTGATGCGAAGCTGATATATTAGCAAATACTAATTATCTAGCCAATGTTTTTACTAATATTTAACTTTAGTTAAATTGTTCACCCTGTATTATGTTGCTATAAGCTATTTTAAAAATCGTAACATAACAGGAGTAATAAGAATGAAATCCCCTCTATCCTTAATTGCTATTTCTATTTGTTTAGCCTCACCTACATTTGCCAGTGATATCGAAAAATTGACTACAATAGATGATCAGACATCCGTTGCTGTCACTATTTATAATGACAATCTGGCACTGGTCAAAGATCAACGTACGATTACTTTGGATAAAGGTTTTAACAATCTTGCATTTCGCGGTGTGAGCGCCAGAATTCGTCCCGAAACGGCACTACTACGCAGTTTAAATCCTAACAACCAACTCCATGTCTTAGAACAAAATTTCAATTTTGATCTATTAACACCACAAAAAATGTTGGAAAAATTTACCGGCAAACAAGTACAACTGGCCACCATTAATCCTGCTACAGGTATTGAAACCGTACAAATAGCAACAATACTCAGTACTAATGATGGCATTACGCTCAAAATAGGCGACAAAATTGTTACTAATCCTCAGGGCGGTTATATCTTTGATCAAGTACCAGATAATTTACGCGATCAACCCACATTGATAACCCAGTTAACCAGTTCTAGCGACAAGCAACAAACTGTAGAACTAGGTTATCTAACCGCCGGTCTTGCTTGGAAAGCCGATTATGTAGCTGAGTTGAATAGTGACGAGACTCAACTGGATTTAACAGGCTGGATAACGCTCACTAATCAAAGTGGCACCCAGTATAACAATGCCAAGTTACAACTCGTAGCAGGTGATATCAACCAAATTCAGACCGAATTATTAGGCAGATCGGTTGCTCGAGAAGATCTGATGATGAAAACCATGAGTGATAGTCCTGTTGCTGAAGAAAGTTTATTCGAATATCACCTGTACAGCCTCAATCGTCCAACGGATCTTGCTGATAAACAAACTAAACAAGTCGCATTACTTTCAGCGAGTGCGGTGCCTGTCCATAAAGAATTTTTATTGCAAGGCAACAACTATTATTACAACAGTAGTTACAGCGAACTAGGCCAGAAAATGAAGGTTGCCGTGTTTGTAGAATTTAACAACACAGAAAAAGCACATTTAGGTCTGCCTATTCCTAAAGGCATTGTACGAGTCTATAAAAACGACAGTAACGACAATGCACAGTTTGTTGGTGAAGATCGCATAGACCATACCCCGAAAAATGAAAATATACGTCTAAAACTGGGGGATGCCTTTGATATCACTGCCGATAAAAAACAAACTGATTTCAAAAAAGCCAAATATTTTGCACCACATACTGCTGCTTATGAAAGCAGTTATGAAATAAAGCTGAAAAATGCCAAAGCTGAACCCGTTACCGTTATGGTGCGCGAGCCAGTGCCGGGGGAGTGGAAAATATTACAAGAAAATCACCCACATACCAAAATGACATCGGGCACAGCACAATGGCAAATCACCATTCCTGCTGAAAGCAGCGAAACACTTAACTATAACGTCCTGGTTCAATATTAAGTTGGTTCAATATTAAATTATGAGTAAAGCGATTCTATACAGTTTCCGACGTTGTCCTTATGCAATACGGGCACGAATGGCCATTGCATGCAGTGGCATACAGGTTGTATTGCGTGAAGTCAGCTTACGTGACAAACCGCAATCGTTACGGGATATATCAGCTAAAGCCACGGTGCCTGTGCTGCTTACCGCAGAGGAAAAGGTTATTGATGAAAGTCTAGATATTATGATGTGGGCCTTGCTGCAATCTGATCCTAGTGCTTGGTTGTGTAGTATCAATTACGCATTGATTGAAAACAATGATGGTCCATTCAAGCAGTGGCTAGACCGTTATAAATATGCTGATCGTTACCCTGAACAGTCACAGCAATTTTATAGACAACAAGGCGAACATACCTTATTGATGCTTGAACAAGCTTTAATCGAATCCCCTTTTTTATCGGGCAATAACGTAACGCTCACCGATATCGCTATTTTTCCTTTTATCCGTCAATTTGTCTCTGTCGAACAGGGTTGGTTTGAACAAGCACCCTATCCTAAAACAAGACAATGGCTAGATTATTTAGTGGCAAGTGAGTTATTCCAGTTAACAATGTATAAATACTTGCCTTGGGATAGGGTTAATCAAGAGCATCCCCTATTTCCAATGAGTACTTCTGGCAAGTGAAAGCATTGATTAGGCGCTTATATCTATCTTATTACCTAGCGCACTACTCGACTCATCGGTTGATGATTCATTGGTAGCAGGCACTGCTTTATTTGGGTTTGAGTTAACTTGTTGGTTGATTTCAGCTTTCGCTTCGATAGCCATTTTTGCTGCTCTAGCCGCTACGGTTCGATCTTGAGATGAAGGCTGTGTCGGAGCAAGTGCTGCAGCTTGAATTTGTTGTGCTTTTTGTAATGTTGCATTAGGATCGCCGGCTACTTTTGAGGTGTCAATACTGACTTCGCCACCGATAGCGTATAGCATACCGTCCGGTCCACGCTGAAAACTATAACTAGCACCACCAATAACCACACCTCTTCCCGCGGTGATATGAGCAGATTCATGGGCACGAACAACTTGATCTCGGGTTTTCAGTTGGCGTAATTGTTGTAGATCTTGCTCCGAAATTTCGGTTACTTGCTTATTTTGAACGCTAGAAGTAGCGGGACGAGTGGCTGATATCGTAGATAGTGGTGTTGAATAAGTACTATGGATGTCCACAGCTATTTATACTGTTATATCCAATATGCTGCCAATCATAGCGTTACTCGCTTCAATTACTTTACTGGAAGCCTTTACTTGAAGCTTATCACTCATCATATTGACCAGTGGCTCAGTCACATCACCCGTTGATTGGGCATTAGCAATCTTGATGGCATTTTGGTTCAGGCTCTGCATACCCATTTGAATGCCTGTTAACGCTGACTGAAAAGCGGGAATAGTACTACTCATATCAATCTCCAAAAACTGAACATAATTATTTATATCAAATTATGCTTCGTTATTTTGTGATCCGCTTCAAATCATTTGCATTTAATCTGATAAAAACAATTGAAGCAATAAAAGTCACACTACTAAATAATACCTCTAAACTAGCATAAAGATCAAAAGCTTGTGCACTATATACCTCGCCAATACCATGAGAAAAATAGAGTAACATCAAAAAACCAGTCCAAGCATGGGTATAGGGCTTGCCATGCAAGAGTCCGCGCAAAGGAAATAATAGCGGTACTAAGGCGATAATCAACCATGCAGCGACAGGATAGTCACTGCTGTGTTCACCCAAGGTTATCCAGCAAATTAAGGTAATCATTAAAGCAAAAAAACTGAACAAGGATAACTGTTTAAAAAATTGAGTCATGATGTTGATAATGCCTTTGCTGTAGTTGCTATCCGATGTCCCAATGCGCGACATAATTGCGCCTCATTGTCACTGAGAGGCCGATCATTATTAGCACCAGCTAAGTGACTCGCACCATAAGGTGTACCACCGTCTGTCGTCATCATCAATGCGCTTTCACTATAGGGCAATCCCATAATTAGCATGCCATGATGCATCAGTGGCAGCATCATTGATAACAAGGTGGATTCCTGACCGCCATGCAGACTGCCGGTTGAGGTAAATACCGCGGCAGGTTTACCGATCAAAGAGCCTGAAAGCCAAATATCACTCGTTTGATCTATAAAATATTTCAGTGGTGCGGCCATATTGCCAAAACGAGTTGGACTACCTAAGACTAAGCCGGCACAGTTTTTCAGATCGTCATGACTCGCATAAAGATGTCCTTGTTCAGGAATCACATCTTCCGTTGCTTCACACACAGTCGAAATAGCAGGCACGGTTCTCAACTTTGCCACGCAGGCCTCGACACTTTCAACACCACGGGCAATCTGTTCAGCCATATCACGCACATGGCCTGAACGACTGTAGTATAAAACTAATATATCGGTCATTGCAGAATCTCAAGTACAACTTCAGGAGGACGGCCGATTTTAGCCTTACCCTTATGAATAACGATAGGCCGTTCGATAAGCTTAGGGTGATCACACATCACTTGAATAAGCTGTTGATCGGTGAGTGATTTGTCCGCTAAATTTAAATCTTTATATTCCGCTTCGCCTTTTCGTAAAAGCTCGCGAGCGCTAATGCCAAGTTGCCCAATAATTTCGCTCAATGATTCAACAGATGGCGGGGTTTTTAAATACTCAATCACTTCAGGTTTAACACCTTGCTGTTCAAGCAAGGCTAAAGTCTGGCGCGACTTACTACATCTAGGGTTATGGTAGATAAAGAGTTCACTCATTTGGATGATTCCAATAATGTTTCTAAAAAAGAAAGATGAATTTCTGTTGGCCGTACACTTCCCCATTGCTTGCAACCGGGGCAATGCCAATGCATGCTTTTACCAGCAAATCCACAAGATATGCAGGTATATCTATTGCCTCGTCGAACTAACGTATCGGTAATACCTTTGATTAGTGGCACCAGCATGGGATTGGATTGTTCTCCTAGCGAAATCAGCCGATGCAATCCTTCAACAGAAGGATGTTCTCGTAATTGTGGGTATAGGTAATCCTGTGCTGCCTGGCTACCGTGTTGTAATTGAATGACATGTGTCAACATCAACCTAACACTTGTCATATTAGGATATTGAATCAGTAAGTCTTGTAGCCAAGTATTAAATACTTTTAAGCTATTCATTTCTAGATAGCAATCTAATAATAGTGGTAGGGCTTCCTGAATATAACGATGGTCTTGTTTTTCAATATGAAGTAATGATTTAGTCGCTTTTCGATAATTACCTGCTTGCATATAGCGCTTAGCTTCAAGCAGCGTAGCTCGCACACAATTTTGATCATGGATGTGCGCTAATTTCAGCAATGCGGCCACATTGCTATTAGATGATTTAAGTTGTTGCTCAGCCAGCTCACAGTAAAATTGGCCAATGAGGCTCCCCATATATTCATGACTCTGACTTTGCACTTTTTTAGCCATTTCTATGGCTTTTTGCCATGCTTTTTCTTGTTGATAAATACGTAGCAATTGTTTAAATGCTTCAGTCGGTGGTGAAGGCTTATTAAGCAAATCAAGAAATAGCTGTTCTGCTCGATCAAGTACCCCAGCATTCATGTAATCTAAACCTAATTCAACCAATGCTTGTGTTCGTTGCCCAGCGGGTAAATTTGGCCGAGCAATAAGATTTTGATGAATACGGATAGCACGATCAATCTCTCCACGACGACGAAATAAGTTTGCCAATGCTAAATGCGTTTCGACCGTTTCACTATTCACTTCCAGTAAACGAACAAAGACTTCAATAGCTTTATCCGGCTGTTCATTAAGTAAATAATTTAAGCCTTGGAAGTAATCAGGACTAACTACTGCACCTTGCAAACGCGGGTTATTTTTGTAATATTTTCGCGCCAATAGCCAGCCTGATAAAGCCGCTATAGGTAGAAGAAAAAATAACCATTCAATCATTGACCCTAAACCTTGTTGGCATCGGTAATAGGTAAAATTCTCAAACTATTTATTTCCTGCTCTGAAAGTGTCAATTTTTTACGTAAACGACGGTTTTCATATTTCAATCGCAAAATAGTCGTAGATAATGCCAAAGCGCCAAGTAAGGTGCCTAAAATAATCGCGACAATAATAATCATAGAGAGTGGTAGGCTCAATGTACCAAGGTAATAATTAATATCAACAGGTGCTAGATTAATCGCAGAAAACCCCACACTAACCATCAGTACAATAACAAACAAAATAATAGTCATAATTCGACGCATGGCATATTCCTTAAAGCTGGATTGAAGTTATTTTCACTTCCTAGATCATACCTTAAAAATGAACCTTGCCCAGTTTTGGCATAAATCATGTAAAATGCTCGGCTATAAAACAGGTTAGCCCTGTACAAATTGTGTTTTTGGAGAATGATCATGACCTTTGTTGTCACAGAAAATTGTATTAAGTGTAAATATACTGATTGTGTAGATGTCTGCCCTGTCGATTGCTTCCATGAAGGCCCTAACTTTTTGGTAATTGATCCTGATGAATGTATCGATTGCACATTATGTGAACCAGAATGTCCAGCGCAAGCTATTTTTTCAGAAGATGATTTACCCGATGATCAAATGGAATTTGTGCAAATTAATGAAGAACTTTCTCGCGTTTGGCCTGTACTTGCAGAAAAGAAAGAGCAATTAGATGACGCAGAAGAATGGGATGGTAAAACGGGCAAGTTACCGTTATTAGAACGTTAAAACGATTAAAATGAATTTATTAAAAAGCCCGCAGAAATGCGGGCTTTTTTGTTTCTAGGCGTTCTACTTGTGACTATTAAAAAATCAAACCATTAAATGTTTTAATTTTTTCATCGCATTATTTTCAATTTGGCGAATACGCTCAGCTGATACCTGATATTGATCAGCTAAAGTATGCAAGGTCGATTTACCATCATCATTCAACCAACGCTGACTAACAATATCCCGACTACGCTCATCGAGCGTTTCTAAAGCATCAACCAATTTTTGATGTTGGTCATCGGCATAATCGACTTGTTCTAGTTCAATCGAAGGATCTGAATTTGCAGGCCCTTCCAAATAAGCGGAAGGCGAAAAGCTATAGTCATCATCATCCGTATCATTCGGCAAATCAAATGAAGTATCTGGTTGCGCTAAACGACGCTCCATGTCCATAACATTGTCGGGCGTGACACCGAGATCTGCCGCAACGGCTTCGACTTCTTCTGGATTTAGCCAGCCAAGACGCTTTTTAGCACTACGCAAGTTAAAGAATAATTTACGCTGCGCTTTGGTAGTTGCAATTTTTACAATACGCCAGTTACGAATCACATATTCGTGTATTTCTGCGCGGATCCAGTGAACGGCAAATGAAACTAAGCGAACGCCTTTATCAGGATCAAAACGTTTTACCGCTTTCATAAGCCCAATATTACCTTCTTGAACCAGATCAGCAACGGGCAAACCATATCCGCTATACCCTTTTGCGATACGGTTAACAAATCGCAGGTGTGACAGAATAAGGCGTTGCGCGGCATCAACGTCTCCATTTTGTTGCAGACGTGTTGCCAATTCATACTCTTCTTCAGCGGTCAACATCGGTGTGCTATGGACTAGATTCGTATATGAATCTACATTACCAATGGATGCTAAAGCTAAATTGTATTGGGCTACAGGTGTTGTCATTAAGTGGCCTCCCTAAAAATTAGTGTTGTAATCATAGCATTAAGTTTCATAAATCATAACTGAGAGTTTAAATTTTAGGAAAAAGTTCCTTCGTCATTTCTTAAGTAGGTTCAATAGCACTCAAGTGACGACCTACTGCTAACCATGCTCCCATGACACCTAATATCATACCTGTGAACGGTAAAATCAACATCATTGGACCAGACAGCCAGACCAAAGTAAATTGACTATTATATTGTGATGCCAATTCATTTATTGGCCCATTAATTAGACTCATGGTAAAAAGCAATGTTAGCCAAGCTACCATTCCTCCTAATAATCCATACCAAAATCCCGTATACAAAAAAGGCCGACGAATAAAAGTATTTGTTCCACCGACCAACTTTATGACACGTATTTCACTTTGCTGATTAAGGATCGCCAAACGAATTGTATTACCAATAACCAGTAAGACACTTAATGATAGCAATAAACCTAAAATACTGATGCCTCGTTGACCCGTTTCATTAATGCTACGTAATCGCTGCAGCCACTCCATATCTAATTGTGCCTGCTCTACAACAGGCAAGACCTTGAGTCGCGATAGTAAGCGGCTAATCGCATCAGCTTGTAAATCTTTACTATCTGGTTTCACGATAACTACCGCAGGTAACGGATTAGTAGGAAGCGTATCTAATAAACTACCCAAGCCTGATAATTGTCGAAATTCTTCTAATGATTGACTTGCTGATTGATAATTTACAGCGGTTATTTCCGGCCAAGCTTTGAGTTCGCTTACCAGTTTTTGGGCTTGTGTTTCATTTACATCCTGTTTTAAAAACAAGGAAATTTGTGCCACATCATCCCACTGAGTGCTCACTTTCTCAATGTTTTTTAGTAACACATACAAACTGGCAGGCAATGCCAAAGCGATACCTATCACCATAAAGGTCATCAAACTGGCCAGCGGCTGACGCCAAATCCGACCTAAGGTAAATAACATGACCTGCATGTGACGAAGTAGATAATTTTTCAAATTAAGGTTAATCATTTTCATTGTTCATCCTGCTGAGCTAGACGCCCCTTATGCAGAATAACTTGGCGATATGGCAACGTTTTAATAAGGTCAAGATCATGAGAAGCGATAAAAACCGTTACCCCAACCTGATTAAACTGTTCAAACAAGTGCATGATATCCCGTGATAAATCTGGATCAAGATTACCCGTTGGTTCATCTGCTAGCAAAATAGGCGGACGATTCACCACTGCTCGTGCGATACCGACGCGTTGTTGTTCTCCACCTGATAAAGCAATTGGTAAATTGCGTTCTTTATTAAGTAGGCCGACTTTATCCAAAGCCGCACGAACACGCCGACCAATTTCACGATGATTTTCACCAGCAATAACCAACGGCAAAGCAACATTATCAAATACCGTACGATCATGTAACAAATTATGATCTTGGAAAACTAAACCTATTTGTCGCCGATAATAAGGAATTTTACCTTGTGGCAATCGCGTTAGGTTTTGATCATTAACTAAGACTTGACCATGTGTTGCGCGTTCAATTAAAGCGATAAGTTTAAGCAAAGTACTTTTACCGGCGCCGGAGTGGCCCGTTAAAAATGCCATTTCACCTTTAGCTAATTCAAAACTCAGCCCAGACAATGCTTCATATTGGTTGGTATATCGCTTATAAACACCAGTAAATTTAATCATTATGCGTCTTCACGACCTAACAAAGCATCGACAAATTCTGTTGATTCAAATGTTCGAAGATCATCAATCGTTTCACCGACGCCGATGTAGCGAATAGGTAATCCTGTTTTCTTAGCAATCGCAAAGATAATACCGCCTTTAGCGGTTCCATCTAATTTAGTTAAAGTTAATCCAGTCACACCTACCGCCTCATTAAACTGGACGGCTTGTGATAATGCATTTTGACCTGTACCGGCATCAAGCACTAACATTACTTCATGCGGTGCAGTAGCATCTAATTTACCCATAACACGTTTCACTTTTTTCAATTCTTCCATCAAATTAGACTGCGTGTGTAACCGACCCGCAGTGTCAGCAATTAAAATATCAATTTTACGTGCTTTAGCCGCCTGTAATGCATCAAAGATGACCGAAGCTGAATCTGCTCCACTATGTTGAGAAATTACCGCGATCTTATTACGTTCGCCCCATACCTGTAATTGCTCTACCGCTGCGGCGCGAAACGTATCTCCCGCTGCAAGCATCACCGATTTCCCTTGTTGCTGAAATTGTTTTGCTAATTTACCAATGGTTGTCGTTTTGCCAACGCCATTAATGCCTACCATTAATATTACAAAGGGTCCCTCTTGTTCTGGAATAACTAACGGTTGGCAACTCGGCTGTAAAATTGCCACCATATCATCACGTAATGCAGCAAATAAAGAATCCGCATCACTTAATTGTTTTCGGGCTACACGCTGTGTAAGGTCTCTAATTATAGTATGGGTAGCATCAACACCAAGATCTGCTGTCAACAACTGCGTTTCAAGCTCTTCAAGTAAATCATCATCAATCTCTTTTTTACCTAGAACCAGTGCCGCAAAGCCTTCAGTTAATTGATTACTGGTACGCGTTAAACGCTGTTTTAGACGACCCAATAAGCTGACTTTTTCATCCACTGGTTTAGTTTCAGAGTGCGCCAAGGTATCATTCTGATATAGTTCAACCCTCTCTTGCTGCTCAACAGATTGTTGTACGGCTTCTTCTTCAACGATTTTTGGTTTTTTTCTTAGGAAACTAAACATAATTTTTACTTGTCTTTAAACTTCAATCATTAATTTTATCATGCCATGGAATTATAAATGCAGATGCTTAAAAAAATTAAACTAAGCTGTTGGCTACTGGTGACTATTCCTGTCATCACAATGGCAAATGTCACTGAATATCAACTTGATAACGGCTTGAAACTAATCGTTAAAGAAGATCATCGTGCTCCTGTTGTCGTTACCCAAGTCTGGTATAAGGTAGGCTCAAGTTACGAACAAAATGGCACTACCGGTATTTCACACCAGTTAGAACACATGATGTTCAAGGGCACAGAAAATCTTGGTCCTAATGAATTCTCGCAGATAATTGCAGCCAACGGCGGCAGCGAAAATGCATTTACAGGTCGTGATTACACCGCTTATTTCCAAACCTTGGAAAAAGACCGATTAGAAGTCAGCTTTCGTTTAGAAGCAGAACGAATGCGCAAATTAGTGATTGATAACCAAGAGTTATTAAAAGAACGGGAAGTCGTAGCTGAAGAACGCCGTATGCGTACCGACGATGATCCTCAAGCTTTAGTGAGCGAGGCCTTTAATGCCGCCGCCTTTGTCAACAGTCCTTATCACCATCCAGTTATCGGTTGGATGACCGATATAAATAACTATGAAGCAGATGATCTGCGTAAATGGTATCAAAAATGGTATGCGCCAAATAATGCAACCGTGGTCATTGTTGGCGATGTTCAACCAGAAGCTGTTCTTGCGTTAGCCAAGCAATATTTTGGCCCACTTAAGCCAGAAACAACCGCCTTGTTAAAACCACAAATTGAAATTGAACAAAATGGCAAACGGACGGTTGAAGTTAAGGCGCCTGCTGAACTGCCTTATATGATGATGGGCTGGAAAGTGCCTGTTGTTGCCACGATAGATAAAAATTTAAGCTGGGAACCTTATGCTTTAGAAATGTTAGCGGGTATTTTAGATGGTGGAGACAGCGCACGTTTTTCTCGTAACCTAGTTCGAGGTGAAGAGGTGGCTGCCGGTGTCGGTGCAGGTTATGGCTTATTTTCGCGTTTAGCAGATGTATTTACCGTGGCTGGCACGCCCGTAAAAGGCAAAACGGTTGCTGATTTACAACAAGCAGTGATGCGTCAAATTAGCCAATTACAAGCAGAACTCGTCAGCGAACAAGAGCTTAACCGAATCAAGGTGCAAGTAGTCGCTAATGCAGTTTATGAACTAGACACTGTGTTTTATCAGGCGATGCAAATTGGTATGCTAGAAACAATTGGGCTTGATTGGCGCTTAGGTGATGCCTATGTCGAAAATATACAAGCCGTAACGGCTGAACAAGTTCAAGCTGTAGCCAAAAAATATTTTATTAATCAAGGACTCACTGTGGCAGAGTTAATCCCAATGCCTCTAGATGGTAAAAAACAAGTAATGCCAACAGGAGCGCGTCATGATTACTAAAATTTTCGCTTTAATTATAAGTCTACTCATTGCGGTATCAATACAGGCCAGTCCTAAAATTGAACACTGGCAAACATCAAATGGGGCACGCGTCTTTTTTGTCGCGGCCCCTGAATTAGCGATGGTTGATATCGAAGTTGTTTTCGATGCAGGTTCCGCTCGCGATGGCGATTTATCTGGGACCGCATTATTAACTAATGCAATGTTAAATGAAGGCGCAGCGGGTTTAAACACTAATCAAATTGCCGCAGAATTTGAGAATGTAGGTGCGCAATTTAGTAATTCATCAGAGCGTGACATGGCCGTATTGAGTATGCGTAGTCTGACGGCTGATTTCGCGCTTAAGCCTGCATTAGCAACATTTCGTAATGTATTAACTCAGCCTGATTTTCCAGTCACATCATTTGAACGTTTGCAAAAACAAATGTTCATTGGTCTGCAAGCTGAAAAACAATCACCAGCAGCGATTGCATCGCGTGCCTTTTATACTAATTTGTATGGTAAACATCCTTATGCTGCAATGCCGTCAGGTGATGAATCCTCAGTTGAAAAGTTAAATATTGCAGCATTAAAAGCATTTTACCAACAGTATTACGTGGCCAAGAATGCCACTGTCGTATTAGTCGGTGCACTCAATACGCAACAAGCCAAAGATATAGCTGAACAGTTGTTAGCTGGCTTACCCGCAGGCAAGGTAGCAGCACCATTGACTCCAGTTGCGGCACTCTCCAATGCAAAAACAATCACTATTGAACATCCTTCATCTCAAACTCATATTGTTATGGGACAACCTGGCACGAGTCGCCACGATCCTGATTATTTTGCTTTATATGTTGGCAATCACATTCTAGGTGGTAGTGGCTTAGTTTCACAATTGAGCAATGAAATTCGTGAGAAACGTGGCCTGTCTTACAGTGTTTATAGTTATTTCAGACCAATGCGTGAATTAGGGCCTTATCAATTTGGTTTGCAAACCCGAAATGATCAGGCTAAAGAAGCCTTAGACGTCATGCAAAAAACGCTCAATGACTTTATCGATAAAGGGCCAACAGAAGCAGAATTAACCGCTGCTAAACAAAACATTACTGGCGGATTTGCCTTGCGAGTAGATAGTAATAGTAAGATTGCTGACTACACTGCGATGATTGGTTTTTATGGTTTGCCATTGGACTATTTAGATACCTTTAATGCTAGCGTCAATTCGATAAGCATCCAGCAGATTAAAGATGCCTATTCTCGACGGGTACATCCCGACAAAATGGTCACGATTTTAGTGGGAGGCCAAGCTGAATAAACACCAATACGCAGGTCAGTTACGCATTATTGGCGGCAAGTGGCGTGGTCGGAAGTTAAGCTTTCCAGATGTTGAAGGTTTACGACCTACACCCGATAGAGTGCGTGAAACACTGTTTAATTGGTTACAAGATAAGATTGGTGACGCTCGCTGTCTGGATTTATTTGCAGGCAGTGGCGCACTAGGCCTTGAAGCCGCCTCGCGTGGTGCTGACAGTGTTACTATGGTCGAAAACCACCCTGTAGCTAGTAAACAATTACAAAGCCATTGTCAGTCATTAACTGCAACTAACTGTCGAGTCGAATCAAAAACTGCACAGCAATTTCTTAAAGGCAGTTCTCAACAGCAGTTCGACGTTGTCTTTATTGATCCGCCCTATAAATCCAATTTATGGTCAGAAATTGCTACACAATTAATGGCTCATACTGTTTTGGCAGACAATGCTTATATTTATCTAGAATGTCCGAGTAAAGGTGAGTTACCCATTTTTCCTGCACAATGGCAACTAATGAAAGATAAAAAAGCAGGTGGTGTACGCTATTGTCTGTTTATTCATAATTTAGGAGACGCGGCGTGATAACAACAGCTATTTATCCGGGTACATTTGATCCTATAACCAACGGCCACATTGACTTGGTCATCCGTGCCAGTAAATTGTTTAACAAAGTCATTGTTGCTGTAGCCATTAATCCGGGCAAAAAACCCGCTTTTAATTTGGCTGAACGTGTAGATTTAGCTAAACAAACCTTGGTCGGACTTGATAATGTTGAAGTGTGCGGCTTTGAGGGTTTACTTATCGACGTGGCAAATCAAAAACAAGCAAAAGTTATTATTCGCGGTTTACGCGCAGTATCTGATTTTGAACATGAATTTCAACTTGCAGGTATGAATCGACGAATGCGTCCGGAAATTGAGACATTATTTTTAACGCCCGCTGAACAATTTACTTATATTTCATCAAGCTTAGTGCGTGAAATTGCAGCATTAGGCGGCGACGTGTCAGAATTTGTAGCTCCGTGTGTAATGACTGCTTTAAAAGCTAAATTGGTCTAATATGCCGATAAACGCTAAGATCATCTAATAATAAATTGAGCTGGAGTTTTAAATGTCCTTATTTATAACAGACGAATGTATCAACTGTGATGTCTGTGAACCTGAATGCCCGAATAGCGCCATTAGCCAAGGTGAGGAGATCTATGAAATAGATCCCGCGCTTTGTACTGAATGTGTTGGCCATTTTGATACGCCACAATGCGTAGAAGTCTGCCCGGTTGATTGCATACCTAAAGATCCTGACAATGAAGAAACCCAAGATCAGCTATTAGGAAAATATAATATATTAATGGCTGCAGGCAAATAACCAACCCTTAATTTGATTAATACCTCGATTCCACAGGGCTACTTATCGATGCTGTTTTTTAAGAGATGCTTGGCGCTGATTAGAACGCAGCTGCTGTTTTGCTGCACGGTGTTCAGCAATCGTTAAGGCCGTATCAGCACCGATGTGCGCTTCGCCGCGCTCTGCGGCCAGCATCATTTGTTTTTCGCGTTCTTGAAATCGCTCTTTTTGTTCTGGTGTTGATTTATCAAAACAATGTGGACAACTAATGCCATGTTGATAAAGATCGCTTAATTTATCTTGTTCAGTAATCGGCATACGACAGGCATTACATTGATCATAATTGCCCTTTTCCAAGGCATGATTGACGGTAACACGTTCATCAAATACAAAACATTCACCTTCCCACAATGATTCCTGTTCCGGAACCTCTTCTAGATATTTTAAAATACCACCTTCTAGATGATAGACCTCGTCAAAACCTTGCTCTTTTAAATAAGCTGTTGATTTCTCACAACGAATGCCACCGGTACAAAACATCGCTACTTTTTTATTTTTTGTTGGATCAAGGTTATCTTTCACATATTGTGGAAATTCACGAAAACTTTCGGTATTAGGATTTCGTGCATATTTAAACGTACCAACCTGTACTTCATAATCATTGCGCGTATCAACAAGGATCACATCAGGATCACTGATTAAGGCATTCCAGTCTTTAGGTTTAATATATGTACCGACCACACGTTTGGGATCAATACCTTCTATTCCCATCGTAACAATTTCTTTTTTTAATTTCACCCGAGTGCGTAAAAATGGCATCTCATCAACAAAGGATTCTTTATAACTAACACCTGCAAGGCGAGGGTCCTTAGACAGGTAAGCTAACAAGGCATTAACAGACTCACGTGGTCCAGCTACCGTGCCATTAATGCCCTCGTGAGCAAGTAACAAAGTGCCACGAATATGGAGATCTAGCATAAAATTTAATAATGGCGATTTTATTTCTTGATAATTATCCAGTGTGACAAACTTGTACAAAGCGCATACAACGACTTTAGGCATAACAATTCCTGCTTTTGATATAAATTTCCTCCATTTTACGTTGGATCTATATATTTGTCCTGTGTTCTCAATATTTAAAACAACTGAAAATAATCATGGATGTGAACTACTTAGATAAAAAGCGTATTATTAAGGCGTTGCATATCTTCAGGTTATTTGAGAAGTCATTATGGTCAGCAAAAAAATCTTACTAGAAGAAAATAAGCATTGGCATGAAGATCATTTAGTATGGATTCAAGAAGTCGAGCAATGGCAGCATGACACGCGACGTTTACTTGCCCTATTATATTTGTTGGAACGTGCACTACCAGAACATTCATCAATATTGAGTAAGCATTCGGCTTTGATAAAAAAGCATGAACAGCAGGTAAGTAACCATGAATGTGGTCTTGATGAAAGTTGTCTTTCTAGTTGCCCCAGTTTCATTCCACAAGAGAAACAGATAGAGTTCCATCAGGCGTTATCAAAGCTTCATGAGGAAGCGAAACAAGAACATTTAAAATTGAAACATACTTATTTGGAAGAAATGAATAGGTTTAAATCATTAATTTTGAAATTATTAAATGAATGTTAGCGTGCTCTTAAGCACCCCAATGGCGAACACGGCCTGTATCAACATGAATAAAGTCAGACTCAGGATAAAATCCTACCCCACCTGCATGTAGATTAAGTGCGACCCTACGTAAATCAGACAATTTATGACCTGGTAAGCGGATGTCGATCGCTTTGCCTTGCATGTGTAAGCTTTTCTTAGCAACACCAGTACTATTTTTATTTAATGCAGCATTTGTTTTTGGTGAGCGGTAGCCAGAAATAACATGAAACGCTCGGTTAGCACCTATTTTATGGTGCATAATATTCAACAGATCAATCAAATCTTTATCCATTTTATGGATATCGCCGGTACGAAAATCACGTAATACTTTATTAATAGCATCTAACTCACCCCTTTGGTATTGACCTTCTGCCCAATAGGTAGCGTTAACACTTTCACCAGTATGTAAATTCACTAATGATAATTTACGTTCAGGCTGTTTTAATAAATTGGCAAACGCATTCGGCATAACAAGGCCAGCAGTAGCACCCAGTCCTACTTGTAAAAAACGACGTCTGGAAGGCGTGCGAATATCTGAAGCGTGTTTGTGCTGTTGATGTAATTTAAATGTCATTGATTCACCTTGATAATCTAGTTATTATAACGTAAGGCATTAATTTTAATCATAATAATTCTGGAATTTTTAACTTTTTAATAATATTTTGATCACGTTCATAAGTATCAGGTGAGAATATTACTTTATCCTCAGAAATTGATACAGTGAAGTAGACTACATAAATGGATAATGGTTCGGATAGTTTCATACCTTTATTTTCCTTACTCTGGATTATATCCAATAAAGTCTGCTGTGATTGATTGTTTGCTAAGCTGAAATTAGCAAAACCGAGTGGATCTTCAACGCGAATACAGCCAGAACTGAGATTACGTTTAGCTTCATTAAATAATTCTTTATGTGGTGAATCATGTAAATAAATGGACCAAGGATTTGGAAACAAAAACTTTACTACCCCTAGCGCGTTATGCTTTCCGGGCTCCTGCCTCAAGGTATAGGGGAAATTTTTCTTGCTCAACGATTGCCAATCAATTACGTAAGGCTCTCTCTCAACTCGCTGACCATTCACATTTGCAAATACACGAATCTCATTCATATGAAAGTAATTGATATCAGCTTGTTGTTTAGGCAATAAATCCAATACTGCCAGCTTATAGGGAACCGTCCAATATGGATTGACCACTAATTGCGATATCTGGCTGACAAAACTAGGCGTTTGCCTATATTTTTTACCTACAATGACACGCATCGCTAATTTTTCAGTATTATTTTCTACTGCACTTAAGGTGAAGTTAGCTAGATTTACTTGCACATATCGAGGGCCTAGATCAGCGGGCATCCATCTCTGACGTTCAAGCGTTGCCTTAATTTGTTGTACTCTGTCGAGTGCTGATACATTCAACTCAGAAAGCGTTTCACTTCCAATGACACCATCTACTTTAAGTCCATGAGATTCCTGAAATCGGCGTACTGCTTGTTCAGTCAAATCATCATAGTACTCTAGATTTTCAATGGTTATATCGTTGAATTGACTATCCTCAATCGCTAATCTCGCCCTTATAGTGGATATATTTTGATTATTATCACCGAGGCGCAACAATGGCATGTCAGGCAAGTTTGGCCAACCGTTCCGGTCAACATAGCCTTGATATCGTGCTAATGCTTCCATCAAATTTACGTATTCACGGGTATTTGGAATTAAGGTATTTAACTGAGTTTTTAGGTACGGCGATAATAATGCCTGCTGCACAAAGTCAACAACATCAAACTCAGCTTGAGGAATAAACCACTCAGGATCTGCCACATGAGCATCGAGTCGACCAACAGATAAATCATGTATAAATGCCAACAAACCATCTGTTAACAAAACATCAAAATACTGAGCAGCATCGTTATCAAGACTCGGATCTAACTGTTTTAATGTAGACAAATGATAATGTTCTGCATTAAGACCATGTCTTGGTGCTGTAGCGATAAAATCAAGTGCATCATAGGCCTGATTAGTAAGCTGCTGCTTGTCCAGCCACAATAAGTTATTGTTTTTGTAAAGGACTGATACAACGTTACGATCTAGTAGTTCGCTATCATATCGCTGAACAAATTCTGGTGACTGTGGCGTCATCGCCTGTACTGGAAAATACAGACTACTTAACAAATAAAAGATAACTACGATGCTTTTCATTTTAAAAATCTGTTCACGCCAGCCTTGTTATGATGTTAAATAAATAAAGTCTAAATTCAAAATTAAGTTATACATTCAGGTTTATAATTTTTTTAGTGGCGATTTGTTCGAACGAAAACTGTCAGATGACATTTCGGACAAGGCGGAATGCGGCCGGTTTTTTTGAAATGAACTAAGGTGTCACAACTTTTACAAGCAAGCGTACCAATACTTGTGATTTCACCGGTGTGATATTGCTCAGAGCGTTCCGCTTGTGCAGCGAGCTGCGCAAGTTCTAAGCGTGTTTTATCTGCTACTTTGGCAAATACTTCCAATAACCGGTCTTCTACTAGCTCTAAATCAAAGCTCAACCATGTTGATAGTTCATCACCCGTTTGCTCAAGATGTTCAGCCGCATCGTGCAGATCACGACGAATATAATAAGCTAACTTCTCAGCCTCCTCCTGAGTTATCTCCTTTAATTCAATAGCTTGCACCTTTGCTTTTTCGATATTTTTCTGCAATACGGGTAGTGCTTGTTGTTCTGCGGTATCAAGTAAACTGGCAACACGCGCCATCATCTTGTCATAAGCTGCAATGAGTTTTTGATCGAAATTTTGTTCTTTCATGGTAAAGCCCCTTTCTACCTGTGCATGTTTAAGGTAACTTAGCACACAATTTTGAATTGGAGAATGCTATGTTATCGTCTCGACGTTTATTTTTATTGGGTTTTCTTATTTGCTTGTCAATGGCGGGCATTGCAGGCTATTTTCAATTTATTGATAACCTTGAACCTTGTCCTTTATGCATACTACAGCGTGTTTTCACTATGCTAGTCGGCCTAGTAATGCTAATAGCCCTGTTACATAACCCTAAAGGCATTATTGAGCGCATTTATGGGTTTTTAGCGGGACTACTAGCATTAATTGGAGCAAGTATTTCTGCTCGCCATGTATGGTTACAACACTTGCCTGAGGATCAGGTGCCAAGTTGTGGCCCAGGCTTAAATTTTATGCTTGATAATTTCCCTCTGGGCGACACGATCAATATGATTCTGCGAGGCTCTGGTGAATGTGCTGAAATATCTTGGACGTTTATTGGAGTTAGCATTCCAGGCTGGACATTGCTCGCCTTTATCTTACTTGCGACCCTATCATCAATCCTGCTATTTCGCCGCAAATAATAGTTGATGCTAGATAAAACAGTATCCGATTACTCGACGCTCCTACCATGAAAGTGACCTTCAATTCAGGTTGAAGATGTTGATTGAGGAATAGCTAGAATGTTAAGAATGACTATCCAAATAAAATTGTTAGGCCAGCCAAATTTCTTTACGCAAGTAAAGGTACAATCATAAAATGGTATTGTTTGCAGGAAGGGCTTATCGGAGTGTTGGTGGAAATTGTTAAAGGAATACCTTAATCTTTAAGGCCTATTCATTCCGCAATATTATCTTCGAGCTTTGATTTAAGTGGAAAAATTATTCATTACTCCTTAAATAAACCAAGCCTTAATTCCGCTTTTTAACGCTTTAACTAATTATCGAGCACGGTAGGTAATACGACCTTTACTCAAATCATAAGGTGTAAGTTGAACAGTTACTTTATCACCCGTTAAGATACGGATATAGTTTTTACGCATTTTTCCAGAAATATGCGCTGTTACAACATGACCATTTTCTAATTCTACTCGAAAAGTAGTGTTTGGCATGGTGTCTATTACAGTGCCTTCAAATTCAATATGTTCTTCTTTTGACATAAAATTCTAATGTTCACTCAAAAATTAAACGACTATTTTGCAGGAAAACCACTTATTATTCAAAGTTTTTCATCATTTAAAGCTTGCCATTTCTGATTAATATAACCTTCGATGCCTGAAAAATTTTGTTTATAGTTCATCTTTTGACAATCGCTTATCCAATAACCCAAGTAAACCCAAGGTAAACCGCGTGTTTGAGCAATATTGATTTGTTGCAGAATGGCGTAGGTTCCCAAGCTGTAGGCTCTCATGTCAGGATCAAAGAATGTGTACAATGCGGACAATCCATGTTGAACATAGTCAGTGACTGCGACAGCGACAAGCTTTTTTTCATTCCTAATTTCAATAAAACGTGTTTCAGACCAGCTTGAGGTTAAAAAATTAACGTAACTATCTTCTGTCGGATTATCCATTCCCCCACCCCCATGCCTAGCCTCTAAATAACGGCAATACAGTTCATAATGCTCGGCATTAAATGATGCAAGGTGATGACTGATAGTCAGATGTTGATTCCGTTGTAGACACCGCCGTTGACTTCGATTTAAGATGAATTTCGAGGTATTGATCCTTACCGGAACACAGGCTTGGCAGTTAAAGCAATGCGGTCGATATGCCAAATCACCGCTACGTCTAAAGCCATACTGTATTAGATGGCTATATAGCTCATTAGTCATGGGTTGGTTCGGATCAGGATAAATATTACATGCCTCTTGCTCCTTCAAATAGGAACAGGGATGCGGAGTATCCTGATAAAAAGCTAATGAATCACTCATGGGATGACAGGAAGATCAGGATCAAGCTGCCATAAATGAGAATAACTTATTTGAGGACTTTGTAGACATAATTGATCAAGTTGCACAATGAAATCATCGCGTGACATTTCTTCAGCGCCTAAGCTCGCTAAATGTCCTGAATAGATTTGGCAATCAATAAGCGGATAACCCCATCGCTGTAATTGTTGACACAATGCCACTAAGGCTAGTTTTGAGCTGTCAGTAACTGTGCTAAACATTGATTCACCAAAAAATACCTGACCAATAGCAATGCCATATAAACCGCCGACTAATTGCCCATCAAGCCAGCATTCCACACTATGTGCATGACCCCGTTGATGAAGTTCAGTATAGGCGGCAATCATATCAGGATGGATCCAAGTACTGTTCTCAGTATCGACACCCTCTTGTCTAGGCAGTGAACACGCATTAATAACCTGATTAAAGGCCAGATCAAATGTCACTCTCATTAATGTATTACGAATTGTCTTTTTTAAACTTTTCGATAGCTTAATCTGGTCAGTCCACAATACTAGACGAGGGTCAGGACTCCACCATAAAATAGGATCATTTTTATTAAACCACGGAAAAATACCACGTCGATAGGCATTAAGAAGTCGCGTTACCGATAAATCACCACCGGCCGCTAACAAACCATCTTCATATGCTTCGCTAAATGGAGGAAAAAGAGTCTGATCAATCATCGACAACCAAGTTATAGTCATTTAATCGACGAGTTGAGAGTTTAGTTCTTTTGCCCAATGAATCGCATCTAAATATGATCTAGCAATAACTTCAACCGGTAACGCCGAGGCATGAAGTGCCAGCCAGTCACCTTTTTCATAGTTTAATACATCACGCAATGCTTGCCCTGCTGGACCCGATTTATCAAGCAAAGCCTCGCTGAGTTCTGGTGATAGCGGCAACTGGCCGAGTACGGTAGCTAAAGGTTTATCCAGCAGTGCATCAAGAGTCGAAAATAAACCTGCGGCAAAACTCATCTCTGGAGAACCTTTGTAATATTTTGCCAGCAATTCACACATTCTTGCTCTCGTCATGGCGACAACCCGTAATTCATTAGGTTTATTATCGATGACAGATAAGCTGAGCAAACTCGCCCAAGTTTTTATCTTGTTATGGCCCAGCATAACAATTGCTTGTTTAATACTGCTCACTTCACGTGGCAAACCAAAGAAAGCTGAGTTGATTAATCTCAATAGCTTGTAACTCAAACTAAGATCTAAATTAATAGTCGCCGCGATATCTTCTGGATCAACATCAGGATCCTGTAATTTGACTAATAAGGTCATCAATGTTTGAGCTGAAAGTGGTATTTTATGATTATCATTTGCTAAAGGTACCGTATAAAACTGACCTTGCAATAAATCTAAGGTATTCGTTTTACAAAACTCATATCCATCATAATCATTCACATTGGTCGCACACAATGTTTTATGATTTTGACGCCAATAGGGTAAATGTTCAGTTAAGGCCTGATAGCTCAGTCTCTGCATATCAATCAGTAATGTATTCGCATGATCATCATCATTAACATTTTCAGCATGTTTCGCAAAAGAAAACTGCCTAGTATCATCACTCGGATAGTTCCCGCCGTTGAGATCCAATATCAGTGAAAGATTAGTGTCATGACTTTTATATAATGCTTCTCTCCATGACTCAGGTATTGATAATAAGGCCTGTTGCTGATCACTTATTGCCGGCAGAATATTGGGTAACTGCTCTAAAAAAATAGGTACGGGAGCATCATCATCAAGTGGCTCACCACGCTTATTCAGGAAATTAAGATGGTAGCTTTTAACATTGAGCTTGTCGGTAACAAATTGCGGTTGACGATGAATAAGGCCAGAAAATGTTTTTAACAATTCAAACGGAAGCTTTTGTTGCTCAGCCATAATAATACTCTACCTGATTTCTTTTCATATCAGATCGATTCCCGACCTGAAAAAGCATGGGATAGTGTACCACTGTCTATAAACTCTAGTTCACCACCAAGAGGAATACCATGCGCCAATCGTGTGACATGAATTTTTCTAGCATGGGCTAACTGGCTAATATAGTGAGCAGTTGCTTCACCCTCAACCGTTGGGTTAGTCGCAAGAATAACTTCTTGGATCGAATCTTGTTCAAATAATTCAATGAGCTTGGGAATGCCTAACGCTTCTGGTCCAATACCATCTAGTGGTGATAGATGACCCGACAATACGAAATATTGTCCTTGATAATGTGTTGCTTGCTCTATCGCAAGAACATCGCTCGGCATTTCAACAATGCAGAGTTGATCTTGACGACGTTGTTGATCGCTACAGCGGATACAGAGTTGGCTTTCGCTTAAAATTCGACACTGCTGGCAATGATGCACCTTTTCTAGGGCTTGGCTGAGTGCCTGGGTTAAACGCTGACCACCAGCACGATTACGTTCAAGAAGATGAAAAGCCATGCGCTGAGCAGACTTAGGCCCGACACCCGGCAAACATCGTAGCGCTTCGATCAGCTGCTCTATACTTGGTCCTAAACTTGCCATTAGATATCAATAACGGTGATTAGAATGGTAATTTCATGCCAGCAGGCATCATGCCAGCCATACGTTCTTGGCTAGTTCTTTCAACCTGACGGACAGCATCATTCACAGCGGCAGCGATAAGATCTTCTAACATTTCTTTATCGTCTTTAAATAAGGCATCTTCGATGCTCACTCGTTTCACATCATGTTTACCTGTCATGGTTATTTTAACCATGCCACCACCTGCTTGACCTGTTACTTCCATCAAAGCCAACTCTTGCTGAGCCTTTTCCATATTAGCTTGCATTTGTTGCGCTTGTTTCATCAAGTTACCCATTCCACCTTTCATGATTGTTCCTCTTTCTAATCTAATGGTTTAATTGTACTTTCAATAACTCTGCCATTGAAAGCCTGTTTCAGTTCATCAACTGCGGGATCATTATGAATCGAATCTACCGCATGTTGTTGACTAAGTTGAGATTGATGTGCTCGCTTTGCTGCTAAGGTTGGCGTTGCAGCCTCAGAATTTTGTTGCGCTTGTTGCTGAAAAACAAGTTTGATTGGCTGGCCTAGATATTTACCTATGGCCGCCGCCAATCGATCTTGTGTTTTATCACTCGTTAAATGCGCTAACTCAGAGGCAATCGCCAAGCATACTTTATTATCTTCAAACTTAATAAAAGCACTATTATCAGCTAATTGGCGAGCAAATGCCGCCAATTTCAAACTACCGATAACACTTAACCAATTACTGGCGTTAAGTACTTTACTGGCTGATTGATTGACAACAATTGTCGGTTCTATTTTTGATGCAGTTTTTGTTACCATACTCGAAGGCTCAGCAATCTGCTGTACTAGTTTCGGACTCTCAGCTACGGATTCCATGTAACTAACTGGCGATAGCTCAGCGGCCTCAGCTTTGGCTATAATTGGAGGAGTAACCTTTGGACTCGCAGTCGGTACAGATTTATTAAGCGGAGCCACCATCCCAACTGATTCAGACTTTTTTGGCTGAAAACTCAGCATTCTGAGCAAAGTCATCTCAAAGCCACTTTTAGGATCGGCTGCCAAAGGTAAATCGCGTTTGCCATGTAAGGCAATTTGATACAATAACTGCACTGTTTCTGGGCTAATTTGCGAGCTAATACCCGTTAATAACTGTTGTTCGTCATCACTAGATTGTTCGAGATCAGGTACCAGTTGTATGGTTGCCAAGCGCTGTAACAAAGCTAATAATGCATTGAGCACGCTGGTAAAGTCACGACCTTGTGCCGATAACTCTTGTGCTTGCGCCAATAAGGCTTTGCCATCTTGATTAATAAGTGCGGTCACTATATGAAATAACTGATGCTGATTTATCGTGCCTAACATCTGGTGAACATGTTCATCCTTGACTTCACCCGCGCCAAATGAAATAGCTTGATCTAGCAAGCTTAAGGCATCACGCATACTGCCATCGGCAGAGCGAGCTAATTCTGTCAACGCTTCTGACTCAAACTTAATGTTTTCTTGTTGCAGAATATTAGCCAGATGACCTGAAATTTGATCTAATTCTAAGCGACGTAAATTAAACTGCAGACAACGCGACAAGATAGTAACAGGTAGTTTTTGCGGATCAGTCGTAGCAAATAAAAACTTAACGTGCGGTGGTGGTTCTTCTAATGTTTTAAGTAGCGCATTAAAACTGCTCGTTGAAAGCATATGAACTTCATCAATCAAATAGACTTTGTAGCGACCACGACTGGGCGCATATTGCACATTATCCAACAATTCACGGGTATCATCGACTTTGGTACGCGAGGCGGCATCGACCTCGATCAAATCTACAAATCGACCCGCATCAACCTCTTGGCAGCTTTGACATTCACCACATGGCGTAGAACTTACACCTTGCTCACAATTCAATGATTTAGCCAGAATACGAGCTAGCGTTGTTTTGCCTACCCCGCGAGTGCCGGCAAATAAAAAAGCATGGTGTAAACGGTCTTGATCCAAACCATTAATGAGGGCGCGAAGGACATGTTGCTGCCCAACAACTTCAGAAAACTTTTTAGGCCGCCATTTTCGGGCGAGAACCAAATAACTCATATGATGGCTTGATACCTAGTGTCTAATTGCATCAATCTTAATTCAGCATTTTTTAGCCGTGTTAATCAAGTCTAAGCAAAGGATATTGGGCGATGACTCACACCCGCCAAATCTCGGCGCTCGAGTCCGAAGGCTCCGCTGCTCCCTTCCGGGTCTGACGGGCTGACCAACATATCGTCGCGAGGAGACCAGTGCAAGTCACCATTGAAGTCAGTAATCTTAAGGGTTTTTTAGTACTTTGGCTATTTAAATTTGGAAAATAGGGTTAATCACCAGAGAAAATTAAAGTCATTTAATTAATAAAAAAAGCAGTTGTCAAAAATAATGGTGTCCACGGCGCGATTCGAACGCGCGACCTTCCCCTTAGGAGGGGGATGCTCTATCCAGCTGAGCTACGTAGACAATAATGAATGCGGATTATAGCAGCTATAAACGTTAAGCTAAAACCGCGATTTAGCTAGTGAAAGTCAACGCTGATAAACAGCAAATAAAAGACACGTAGATAGTGATTAATGATTTATAAAACCGATTATTAATTAATAAAATAACGTTAAAGTCGATGTTTTATTAATGTTATATTCATTTCAAGTCACACATATAACTAAAACTATGACTTAATTTACTGACATTGAGAAGACAAGGGGCCAGATAATGAGCGATACCAATAAACCTTCCTCAGGGAAGTGTCCAGTGATGCATGGGGCTAATACCACTACAACGTCTAATACCGATTGGTGGCCAAACACACTTAATCTGAACATTCTGCATCAGCACGATAACAAAACAAACCCAATGGGCGATGACTTTGATTATGTTAAAGAGTTCAAGACATTAGATTTAACTGCCGTAAAGAAAGACTTGCACGCACTGATGACTGACAGTCAAGACTGGTGGCCGGCAGATTGGGGCCATTATGGTGGATTGATGATTCGTATGGCATGGCATGCTGCAGGCACCTATCGAGTGGCAGATGGCCGTGGTGGTGCAGGTACCGGTAGTCAGCGATTTGCGCCATTAAACAGTTGGCCAGATAATGTGAATCTGGACAAAGCCCGCCGCTTGTTATGGCCAATCAAAAAGAAATACGGCAACAAATTGTCTTGGGCTGATCTAATAGTGCTTGCCGGTACCATGGCTTATGAGTCGATGGGACTCAAGGTATTCGGGTTTGCAGGCGGTCGTTCTGACATCTGGCATCCAGAACAAGATATCTACTGGGGCTCTGAAAAAGAATGGTTAGCTGAAAGTAAAGAACGTTACGAAACTGACGAGCGTGATACCTTAGAAAACCCGCTGGCAGCAGTTCAAATGGGCCTTATTTACGTTAACCCAGAAGGTGTTGATGGTAACCCCGATCCACTAAAAACTGCACAGGATGTCCGCGTTACCTTTGCACGTATGGCGATGAATGATGAAGAAACCGTTGCACTCACAGCAGGTGGTCATACTGTAGGTAAATGTCACGGTAATGGCGATGCAACTCAACTTGGCGCGGTTCCAGAAGCGGCTGGCGTGACTGAACAAGGCTTTGGTTGGCATAATCCTAAAGCTAAGGGTGTAGGTCAAGATACCGTTAGTAGTGGCCTTGAAGGGGCATGAACAGCTGAGCCCACAAAATGGGACAACGGCTATTTCTATAACCTGTTCAATTACGACTGGGAACTGAAGAAAAGTCCTGCTGGTGCATGGCAGTGGGAACCCATCGACATGAAAGAAGAGGATAAGCCTGTTGATGTTGAAGACCCATCTATAAGATACAACCCAATCATGACCGATGCTGACATGGCAATGATCAAAGATCCCGCGTACAGAGAAATATCGGAACGTTTTTATAACAATCCTGATTATTTCTCAGAAGTATTTGCTCGTGCTTGGTTCAAACTAACCCACCGTGATTTAGGCCCAAAAAGCCGTTACTTAGGCACGGACGTGCCTAGTGAAAATTTGATCTGGCAAGATCCTATCCCTAGTGTTGATTACACATTAAGTCAACAAGACATAAGCAATCTCAAACAACAACTACTGAAGAGTGGTTTAAGCAGTGCTGAACTCATTGCAACTGCTTGGGATAGTGCTCGTACATTTCGTGGCTCAGACTATCGTGGCGGTGCCAATGGTGCTCGTATCCGCTTAGCACCACAAAAGGACTGGGAAGGCAACGAACCCGAAAGGTTACAAAAGGTGCTTAATGTCTTGCAAGCTTTTCAGTCAGGTCTCGATAAGAAAATCAGTACTGCTGATTTAATTGTTCTAGGTGGCATAGCCGCAGTTGAGAAAGCAGCACGTGATGCAGGGGTCGAGATTACTGTTCCGTTTACCTCCGGGCGTGGTGATGCTACTCAAGAACTGACCGACATAGATTCTTTTGAACCACTAGAAGCTATCCATGATGGTTACCGAAACTGGCTTAAGAAAGATTACATTGTTTCGCCTGAAGAGCTGATGTTAGATCGCACACAATTGATGGGCTTAACCGCACCTGAAATGACCGTGCTAGTCGGTGGACTGCGAGTGCTGGGCGCCAATCATGCTGGAACTAAACACGGCGTATTGACTGATCGTGAAGGTATATTAACTAACGACTTCTTTGTTAATCTGACTGATATGGCTAATAGTTGGAAGCCAGCGGGTAAACACGTGTACGAAATCTGTGATCGTAAGACAGGTGCTGTTAAATGGACGGCAACCCGTGTTGATTTAGTATTTGGCTCCAACTCAATACTTCGCTCTTACGCTGAGGTATACGCTCAAGATGATTCGAAAGAAAAGTTTGTCAGGGACTTTGTTAAAGCTTGGACAAAAGTAATGAATGCTGATCTATTTGATCTGAAATAGTCACAACTAAGCCCAATGGACGCTTGACATTGCAAAGCGTCCATTATTTTACAGCCTATTTTAAGTTTATTCTTGCTATCTTACATGCATAGCTTTTCTCTGGAATATTAGCATGTCGAATGCTCAACTTGACCAAACTTTATCTCTATTAAATTCAAATAAAATGGAAATTTTGGCAAAAAAAAGCCCCACTTAAGGAGCTTTTTCTATTTGGTTCTACGTTTTAGCGGTTGCAAATGTACATTGTTACTTCGAAACCGAAACGCATATCTGAATATTCTGGTTTAGTCCACATGATAATTACCTCGTTAGTTGATTCATTTGTTTTACGATTTACATAATACTCAATAGTCGTGATTAGTAGTAAAGCATTTTGCTCTTTGCAAGTCAGGATTTTACTGAAATGATGTAAAGCGATCGCTCGGCATTCTCACTTCGCCACTGGAAGATTAGCCTAAAAAGTGAATAATTCAACCGCTTGACTTGCTTATACATATCTATATTGTGTTGTGGTTCCTAGGGAGTGCACTTTATACTTTGGCAAGATAATATTTAGCTTGATAATTACAACAACCAATTAATGGCATCTTAAGTTTATATATTGATTGATTCTTCTCTCAAATGGTTTGTCTATAATCTGTGTTCAATAATTTACTTTTATACTGAAAATTGATTACTGTATTTATTTGAATACAATAACTTCTTTCTTAGCATAACGAGAATTAATCAAAATGAGCATCACTTGATTATTGAGCCACAAAAGAACTGTTGGTCAACCAAAGTAGCAAGCAGAGCAGCTATCTTGATTGATGGTGAAAATTATTTTGGTGCTTTACATGAGGCTATTCTTAACGCGCGCCAAATTATTATGATATTGGCATGGGATATTGATAGTCGTATGCGGCTAACACGAAGTGAAAATAGTAGTGAGGATAATGATTTAAGCGATGTACTGTGTAAAGCTCTAGAATCGAACCCTGAGTTAAATATCTATATCCTAAATTGGGATTGGGCTGTGCTTTACTCACTTGAGCGAGAATGGCTGCCAAATTACCGGACCCTATGGAAAAATCAATCACGTTTACATTTTGAGCTCGATAGTCAATGTCCTACAGGATCTTCACAACATCAAAAAGTTATCGTTATTGATGATTTGATTGCTTTTTGTGGTGGCTTTGATTTAGGTAAAGATCGTTGGGACACGTCTTCGCACAGCCCAAATGATCCTAATCGGATTAATCCTGACAAATCAAATTATCCACCTTTTCATGACGTACAATGGCTCGTCGAAGGCGAAATCGCCAAGAAATTAGGCGAACTAACCCGAGAAAGATGGTATCGAGTAACAAACCATCGTTTGGCTTATTGTAACAAATCATCTAAATCACCTTGGCCGGATAACATTGAGCCCGACTTTGAAGAAGTTGATATTAATATCTCGCTTACCTTCCCCAAATATCAAGATTACCCCGCTCACACAGAAGTTGAACAGTTATACCTTGACAGTATAAGGGCAGCTAAAGATCTAATTTATATTGAAAACCAATATATGTCTTCTCAATCAATCATGACTGCATTAGTCGAACGGTTACATGAAAAAGACGGCCCTAATGTAGTACTTGTTTTACCAAAACAGACTGGGGGCTGGCTGGAACAAAATACTATGGATGTATTACGGGCACGAGTTATTACTAAAATTCATCAATCTGATATTCATGGACATCTACGCGTTTGTTACCCTCATCAACAAGCATTAGGCGAGAGTTACATTAGCGTCCATAGTAAAACAATGATTATTGATGACCATTTTTTACGCATAGGTTCATCAAATTTAAGTAATCGTTCAATGGGTTTTGATAGTGAGTGTGACCTGTCGATTGAAGCTAAAACGACAATACAATCTAAAAAAATAAAAGAAATACGCGAACGCCTAATTTCTGAGCATTTGGGACTTCCTAATGCAAAATTGACAGAAGCACTTGGTAAGCATAATAATTTACTGTCATTAATAGATGAGCGAGCGGAACACGACCATACATTGAGGCCATTGCATTGCAAAGTAGACCTGCTGGTTGATCAACTATTACCCGATTATCAAGTGATAGATCCCGAAAAACCACTCAAGGCTGACGATATGGCCGGCCTATTAGTGCCCGAGAAACAACAAAAATCATTTCGAAAACAATGGTTAAGTGTTGCTGGGATTATTATATTTCTAATTACCATGACACTGCTTTGGCGATTCACACCATTAGCCAATGGCATTAATCAAGATTCAATCTCAAATTTAGCAGAAGCAATCAAAAACTTACCCTTTTCGCCTTTAATTATATTGGTCTGTTTTACTATTGCTAGTCTATTAGCCTTTCCAGTGACATTACTAATTATTGCTTCAGTAGTCACATTTGGACCTTGGTGGGGAAGTTTCTATGCCCTGATTGGTTCCACCCTCGGCGCATTATCCGGTTTTGCAATCGGAAGTTTAGTGGGTAAAAACCTTATTGAAAGACTCACAGGTTCAGCTATTAGTCGGCTCAGCAGACGCCTAGCTAAGAAGGGAGTTTTATCGGTAATCACTGTCCGAATAATACCTGTTGCACCTTTTACAATAATTAACTTAATTGCTGGTGCATCTCACATCAAAATTCGTGACTTTTTCATAGGCAGTGTAATAGGGATGCTTCCGGGCATCATAACACTCACTTTATTTGCTGATTCACTTGTTGAAACAATGAAACATCCAGAACCTCGCCAAGTAATGATTTTAATCGGTGTAATGGCTTTAGTTGTGGTCGTTACTATTGGATTAAAGAAATTGTTTAAGTCTGACAGTTAACACTAATGATACTGAAAGTCGCCTCCTATAATATTCATGCTGGCATCGGTCATGATCAGCAATTCAATATGCATAGGATCACCGCCGTTATCAATGAATTGGATGCTGATCTCATCGCACTTCAAGAAGTAGAACATCAACTTATAGATAATGAACATCTACTTCAATTTTTGGAGACCCATACTGGCTACAAAATAATTTCTGATATTGCTTTTAAACGAGGTAACTATGATTATGGAAATATACTGCTATCTAGGTACCCTTTGACTGAAGTTAGCTACCATGATTTAAGTGTAAGGGGCCGCGAACCAAGAAGTTTGATTAAGGCATATTTAGAGTTTAATAATAACAAGATTTTAATCATGACAACCCATCTTGGTTTAAGACCTTTTGAGCGACGACTTCAAGTACAAAATATATTGTCATTACTTATACAGCATAACAATCAGCATACGATTTTTATGGGCGATCTTAACGAATGGTTCTTATGGGCTCGGCCACATCGCTGGTTGAAAAAACACTTTAAACAATCACATAATTTAAAGACATTTCCTGCAAAATATCCTTTTCTATCTCTAGATAAAATATGGGTATCGCCAGCTAGCTCATTGATAGCAGTTGATGTACATAGATCGCCGTTGGCGAGAATAGCCTCTGACCACTTGCCTATCATTGCAAAAATTGCAACCGATCTAGTGGGATGACTATTTTTATAAACATAGTTATAAGTGACTCAACGTACATGCTAAGATTCAGTTAAAGACGGAACGGATTACTTTTTTGTCTCAATCATTGCTTCCATGTTGTAACTTACTGGAACTATACAGCTTCGACATTCATTGCTTTTTCTTTCTTCTTTAGCATAGTTTGGTTAATACAGAAGTCAAATAGAGAGTCAAATACATTTGTTGGGTCTTCGCTTAAATCTACGCTAACGTATACCTCCCAAACAACGCCAAGCAGAATAGTATAGCCATCACCCTTCTTGTACATCTTGTCAGTATTCAACTTAAACGCCTCAAAAGAGTCACCAGTGCTGCTTCTAATTATCTGAGCCTCTCTAGCTATTCCTCCCAGATAAGAGCACTTTTCAATATCTATTTTCTCTAGTTCTGCTGCATAAGAATTACATGCAAATATTAATGAAAATAGCGCTATTATGTTTCTCATAAGTACCCCCCCCCAAATTAGATTCTTTGGTCAGCATCAGTAAAACGGCATTCATCCTATTCATCTCACTCTTATGAATAAGCATGCTCTTCTTTATCGTCTTTCTAAGTGCAATAATTTTCAAGTGATTGCTTTTAATAGCCTAATATATACCACTATTCACTTTAATGTGAATTCTTAGAGCTATTTCATAGGCATTTTTTCCACAATGAACCTAAATTGGTTTGTGTAAATAGCTTACCTCTAAAAGCTAAAGAGTCCGAATCTGCTGCAGCTCTATCGTGCTAGTTGTTTTTAAGGATAGTCTGGACTTCCCAGCTTTCACTAGACAGTCTGTAATTTCGAAAAATACGCATCCTCAAATTTAGCAGGCGAAACACCACCTGTATGAGAATGACGCTTTATCGGATTGTAAAACATTTCTATAAAGTTAAATATCTCTGCCTTTGCATCGTTTCTTGTCGAATATATCTTCTTTCTCACAATTCGCTTTTTAATCGTAGCAAAAAAGCTTTCTGCAACTGCATTATCATGACAATTACCCCGACGACTCATCGAGGGTCTTAAGTTGTTTTCTTTCAGGAAGGCAAGGTAGTCAGCACTACCATATTGACTACCTTGATCACTATGAACGAGTACCTCTCGTTTGGGTTGACGTTGATAAACGGCCATCAGTAATGCGTTAATCACCAAGCGTTTATCCATATTTTTATCCATTGACCACCCAATAATTCGCCGTGAAAATAAATCCATCACCGTGGCCACATATAAAAATCCTTCGTAAGTACGGATGTATCACTCACCCAGATCTTATTGGGCTCTTCTGGGTTAAACTGACGCTCAAGTATATTATCGGCAATACGCGAGGGTTTGCCGCCCTGACAATAACGTCGTTTATAACCAATCTGCGCCTTGAGTTGATTCACGCGCATGATCTTGGCCACGCGATGGACACTACATGCTTCCCCCATTTCACGTAAGTCACGATAGATCCAGGGACTGCCATACGTGCCACCACTTGCTATGTAAAACGTTTGTATGAGCTTAAGTAGTCGAAGATCTTCGATAGCTCTGGCACTCAGCGGTTTATTGAGCCACGCGTAAAACCCACTACGATTAAGTTTAAATACGCGGCACATCGACAAAACTGAAAACTCGCGTTGATGACAACGGATAAAGGCGTACTTTACTCGGGCAGGCTTGCAAAGTACCTTGCGGCCTTTTTTAATATGTCGCGTTCCTCCTCGACACGCTTTAGTTGTGCTTTTAACCTCACTATTTCAGCTTGATGATCCGTAGTTTGATTACGTTGCTGTTTCGCACCATATAAATCGCTTCGCCATTTATATAACCTGAGATCTGGTTAAGAAACGATCATCATGCTAAATACTTCGCTACTCATTCTTAGCGAAGGTTTATTTTCTTTAAGTGAGTAAGCGATAAGCCCAGC